>Ga0302184_10000072_pt1 | contig 61727 bp, 58 predicted proteins | sample I_Palsa_N3_3_FD_200233 | JGI IMG/M metagenome (GOLD analysis project Ga0302184, IMG submission 200233) | Peat permafrost microbial communities from Stordalen Mire near Abisko, Sweden - I_Palsa_N3_3 | ecosystem: Environmental > Terrestrial > Soil > Palsa > Peat permafrost | place: Sweden...
CGGCGGTCAGCCAGTGGTGGCCGCTGACGGCGTCCGACACCAGCTTCGTAGCGAGTGCGCCCCAGGCGAAGGCGAGCCCCGCACCGACCATCGTGAGGTTCGCCAGTGTGCGGCCCAGGAGCTGCGCGATGAACGGTGACATCGCGGCGGCGCCGAGCAGCGTGAGCACGAGGAACAGGGCGACGCCGTGCACGTGCGTGGTCTCACGCGCCGGAGCGAGGGCGGCGATCCCGGCGACGCCGGCGATGATTGCGGCGACAGCGGCAAGCTCGCGGCGACCTGGGCGCTCGCCGAGCAGGCGCTCGCCGAGCGCCAGCAGCACCAGCAGCCCGACCGAGAGCGTCGGCTGCACGACCTCCAGCGGCGCGAACGACAGGGCGACGATCTGCAGCGGCCAGCCGAAGGCAGTCATCGCCGTGCCGAGCAGCCAGCGGCCGCGACGCAGCAGGTGCGTGAGCAGCGAAAGCCGTAGCGCGTGCTCGTCGCTGGCCACGCGGGCGTCGATCGCCTGGACGCCGATCCCTAGGCTGTAAAGCGTCGATGCGCCGGTTGCAGCCATTACCCCGATGAGCAAGGAAACCATGACCGGGCTCGATCATCGCAGCCTCGGCGCTCGCGAGACCGCCGCGCTGGCCTGTTCGCTCGCGACGGGGGCGTACCTCGTGCCGGCGCTCGCCTACTACCTCGCGCCACTGCGCGCGGCACTCGATATCGCGACGACGACGCTCGACCGGCGCGGCTACGCGCTGACCTTCGACGACGGCCCGCACCGCGACGGAACTCCGGCCGTGCTGGAGCTCCTGCAGCGTCGTGGCGTGCACGCCACGTTCTTCCTCGTCGGCGAGCAGGTGGCGCGCAATCCATCGCTGGCGCACGAGATCGTGGCCGCAGGTCACGGCGTCGGCCTGCACTGCGACCGCCACCGCAATCTGCTGCGCCTGGGCCCGCGCGCGGTCGCCGCGGACATCGCTCGGGCGCGCGCGCGAATCGAGGACGCGACCGATCGCCCGATCGAGCGCTACCGGCCACCGTACGGGATCTTCAACGCGGCGGCACTCGCGATCGCGCGGACCAACGGCTGGCGATCGCTGCTGTGGACGCGCTGGGGGCGCGACTGGGAGGCACGGGCAACGCCCGAGTCGATCGCTGCGCGGCTCGTCGGCGGCGGCGTGGCCGACGGCTCGGTGCTCTTGCTGCATGACGCCGACGACTACGGCGCGGATGGATCCTGGCGGCGCACCGTTGCGGCGCTACCGCGCGTGCTCGACGAGCTCGCCGAGCAGGGCCTCGAGCCAAGCCTCGCGGTCTGAGCCGATTGTTACAAGCTTGTTACAAAGTCCGCGGACCTATAGACTCGCGCTGTCGTCGTGGCGCTCTGCCTCCAGGCGCTCGGCGGGCCGTGCAGCGAACAGCTGCGCGGGCGTCGGTGGTTGTCGGGGGCGCCACAATGTACGCCTCATCAGAGCCCTCCATACCCCAGCTGACCGGACCCGCTGTGCTCGAACAGAGCGGGCCAGCGCGCGAGCATGACGGACCAGCGCCGCAGGCTCACGGGGCGGGACGTCGCGGGCGCTGGACTCTTGATGCTCTCGGTCAACCTCGCCTGCGCCGCAGCCGGCGCGGGGGTTGGTGCTCTTGTGGGCGCGGTCGCGCCGCTCGCCCTCGCCGGCTTCGCAATCGGCTTCTTCCTCGGGATCAGCGTTGTCGCTAAGCGCTTCCGCGATGTCTGAGCAGCCCCGAAGCCTCGTCCGCTACGCCGACGTCGTGCTCGTCGCCGTCGGCGCAGCGATTGCGATCCCCCTCGGCGCTCCGGCTGTCGGGTACGCGATCGGCGCCGGCACCTGGCTTTTGCAGCGGCTGCTCCAAGCGGCCGACAAGCACTGGATCGAGAGGGTGACCGCGCCGGTCAGGCGCCTCGGCTACACGCTGTTCGAAGCGTTTGGACGGATCTGGCTGCTCGCCGGCGGGATCATCGTCGCGATCGTCGTCGGCCAGCGCTCCTACGGCCTGACGGCCGCGCTCGTGATCCTCGGTGCCTACACGGTCGCACTCGCGGTCCGGATCAAGAGCGGTCCACCGCAGGGACAGCCGGCCAGATGACGAGCCTGCGGGGGTGGAGCAAGCGGCGGAAGCTGATCGTCGGCTTCCTGGTCGTCTATCTCGGCGGCACGATCGCGATCGCGCTGGCGTTCGGCCTGAAGAGCAAGAAGAACATGAACTACCTGCCCCAGGACGAGTTCAAGCTGCTCAACTGGGCCCACCTGTTCGGCCCGATCGACCTGAACAAAGCCGTCCTCTACATCGTCCTCGCAGGCCTGATCACGGTCGGCATGATGGTCTGGATCGCGAAGCGCATGCAGATGCGCCCCAACCGCATCCAGACCGCGGTCGAGATCGCCTACGGCATCTGCCGCAAGCAGATCACCGCCGACAACATGGACGAGGACATGGCGCGCAAGTGGTTCCCGCTGATCGCGACGCTGTTCTTCTTCCTGCTCGTCTCCAACCTGCTCGGCTACATCCCGCTGCCGGTGAACACGAACCCGATCGAGGAGATCCACCTCTTCGGGACGCACCTGCCGTCCTTCCAGCTGTTCGCGGCGACGACGAACATCTCGTTCCCGCTGACGCTGGCGCTGATCGTCTACGTCGCCTTCAACGCCGAGGGCGTGCGCGCCCACGGCCCGTTCGGTTACGTCAAGAGCTTGATTCCGGCGGGCGTCGGCGGCGGGATGCTGCTGCTGATCTTCCCGATCGAGATCCTCTCGAACATCCTGCGTCTGCTCTCGCTGACGATCCGCCTGTGGGCGAACCTGCTCGCAGGCCACATGCTGATCGGATTCATGAGCGGCGGCCTGGCCGTGCTGCTCGGCGTGAAGTTCCTCGCCTGGCTGCTGCTTCCGTTCGGCGTCGTCATGTTCCTCTTCGAGGCGGTGCTGATCGCCGGCCTCCAAGCCTTTATCTTCGCCATACTCGCCGCGATCTACCTCGGCAGCGCGGTTTCCGAACACTAAGCCCGATAAGGAGTCTGACTTGTTAGCTCAAATTGCCATGGCAATCATCCACCCGCTGATCGCAGTGGCTTCGAACCTGACCTACGGCGAGGATGCCGGTAAGGCGATCTCGATCGGCGTTGGCGCCGGCGGCGGCGCCGCAGGCGCGGGTGCCGGTATCGGCATGCTCTTCGGCAAGGTCTACGAATCGGTCGCCCGCCAGCCGGAGGTTCAGAACGACCTGACCGGCCTGCAGTGGCTCGGCTTCGCCCTGACCGAGGCCTGCTTCTTCTACGGGCTCGTCGGTGGCCTCATCGGCTACGTCCTCGCCTAGAACGTCATGACGCCCCTCGCCGCCTCGAGCGGTTCATCAAGCGGTTCCTTCCTGATCTCGCCGAACGTCGGCCTGATGATCTGGACTCTCGTCGTCTTCGCGATCTCGGTCGTCATCCTCAACCGGGCCGTCTTCCCGCGGATTCGCGACGCGCTCGACCGCCGCCAGAAGGCGATCGAGGAGTCGATCGACTCGCAGGAGCGACTGCGGGCGGAGGCCGAGCAGATCCTCGTCGAGTACCGCGACCAGCTCGCACAGGCCCGCCTGCAGGCCGAGGAGATCATCTCCCGCGCCCGTGAGGCCGGCAAGGAGCACGAGCGCGAGACGCTCGCCGAGGCGCACGCACGGCGCGAGAAGCTGCTCGAGCAGACCAAGCGCGACATCCAGACCGAGACGCAGCGCGCGCTTGAGCAGATCCGCAACGAGGTGGCCACGCTGACGATCCTCGCGACCGAGAAGGTGACGCGCAAGACGCTCAGCGCCACTGACCAGCGCAAGCTCGTCGAGGAGGCGCTTGGGGAGCTCGACTTCAGTGTCCTCGAAGGGTCGGAGAACTAGCGGCTGATGCAGGAGATCGCGAACGTATATGCGCGCGCCCTCTTCCAGGCGGCGCGCGACAAGGACCGGATCGACACGGTGCGCGAGCAGCTCGGTCAGTTCGCTGACGCCCTGCTCGAGACCTCCGAGCTCCGGGTCTTCTTCTACTCGCCCTACTTCACCCCGGTCGAGCAGCAGCAGGGCCTCGAGGCGGCGCTCAGCGGCGCCGACGAGCTGATCTCGAATTTCCTCGCGCTGCTGATCGAAGGTCGCCGCATGCCGGTGCTGCCGGCGATCCGCGAGCGCTTCGAGGAGCTCTGGGAGCAGGAGCATCGCCTGATCCCGGTCGAGGTCACGAGCGCGATCGAGCTCGACGAGAAGACCGTCAGCGAGATCGGCAAGCGGATCGGCGATCAAACCGGCCGCGAGGTCAAGCTCACGAGCAAGGTCGATCCGGAGATCATCGGCGGGATAGTCCTGCGCGTCGGCAACTCGATCCTCGACGCATCGATCCGCAATCGCCTTGAACAACTACGCAAAGAAGTCGCCCGCGCCGCCTAACCGGCGGCCGCGACGCAAGGAGCCGAATCGCACATGCAGATCAATCCCGACGAGATCACAAGCATCCTCAAGAGCCGAATCGAAGGGCTCGACGACGCAGGCACCGCCACCCTGACCGAGGTTGGCACGGTGCTGTCAGTGTCCGACGGCATCTCGCGTATCCACGGGCTCGAGAACGCGATGTCGCTCGAGATGCTCGAGCTGCCGCATGACGTTGTCGGCCTGGCGCTGAACCTCGAATCCGACAACGTCGGTGCCGTGCTGTTCGGTGAATGGGAGAAGATCGCCGAGGGCGACATCGTCAAGCGCACCGGCAAGCTGCTCGAGGTCCCGGTCGGCGAGGCGTTGCTCGGGCGGATCGTCTCACCGCTCGGACAGCCACTCGACGGCAAGGGCGACATCAACACGACGGAGACGCGCCCCGCCGAGTTCAAGGCGCCCGGCGTGGTCCAGCGCCAGCCGGTCGTCGAGCCGATGCAGACCGGCATCAAGGCGATCGACTCGATGATCCCGGTCGGTCGCGGCCAGCGCGAGTTGATCATCGGTGACCGCCAGACCGGCAAGACGACGATCGGGCTCGACACGATCATCAACAACCGTGACAGCGGCATCATCTCGGTCTATGTCGCGATCGGGCAGCGGATGGCGACGGTCGTGCAGCTCGCGGAGACGCTGCGTGACGCCGGCGCGCTCGAGAACACCATCATCGTCGCGGCCTCGGCCGACGAGGCCGCGCCGATCAAGTACATGGCTCCCTACGCCGGCTGCGCGATGGCCGAGTACTTCCTCTACAAGGGCGGCCACGCGCTCTGCATCTACGACGACCTCACCAAGCACGCCTACGCCTACCGCCAGATGTCGCTGCTGCTGCGCCGTCCGCCGGGACGCGAGGCCTATCCAGGAGACGTCTTCTACCTCCACTCGCGGCTGCTCGAGCGGGCGGTCAAGCTCAACGACGAGCTCGGCGCCGGGTCGCTGACGGCGCTACCGATCATCGAGACGCAGGCGGGCGATGTCTCCGCCTACATCCCGACGAACGTGATCTCGATCACCGACGGCCAGATCTTCCTCGAGCCGAAGCTCTTCAACTCCGGTGTGCGCCCGGCGATCAACGTCGGCATCTCGGTCTCGCGCGTCGGCGGCAACGCCCAGATCACGCCGATGAAGCGCGTCGCCGGACGGCTCAAGCTGGAGCTCTCGCAGTACCGCGATCTCGAGGCCTTCTCGCAGTTCGGCTCGGACCTCGACGCTGACACGCAGCGCACGCTGGCGCGCGGTGAGCGACTCGTCGTGTCGCTGAACCAGAACGAGCGCTCACCGCTTGCCGTCGAGGACCAGGTGCTCCAGGTCTTTGCCGCGACCAACGGCTTCCTCGACCGGATCGTCGTCGAGCGCGTCGGCGAGTTCCTCGAGGGCCTGATCGACCACGCTCACGCCCAGTACAAGGATCTGCGCAAGAAGATCGCCGGCGGCGACTGGTCCGACGAGGTCCAGGAGGAAGTGCGCAAGGCGGTTAACGACTTCGCCGAGGGCTTCGGCTACGACCTCGACGAAGAGGGCCAGCCGATCGACCAGGACGCGCCCCCCAGCCCCCCCAAGCCGAAGTCGGACACCAACTCAAAGCCGGAGGCCGACGACGAAGATACGGCACCAGCGGCAGCGAACGGCACCCCCGACAAGACTCCGGAGGAGGAGGGAGCACCGGCGTAGCCGGTGCTCCGCTCCGACGATAGTGGCCAGCCAACGCGAGGTCCGCACCCGGATTGCGAGCTTTCGCAACATCCAGAAGATCACAAGGGCGATGGAGGCAGTGTCAGCCGCCCGCCTGCGCCGCGCCGAACAGCGGATCGCGTCGCTGCGGCCCTATGCCGACGCGATCGCGCGGATGACGCGTCAGGCGTCGCGCGACGCGGGCAGCGAGATCAAGCGAATTCCGCTGCTCGCACCGCGCGAGGGCGAGCAGCGCGTCGGGATTCTGCTCGTGACGGCCGACCGCGGCCTCGCCGGAGCGTTCAACTCGCAGATCGTTCGCGCCGGCACGCAGCTGGCGAGCGAGCTCGACTCGGAGCAGCGCGAAGCCGTCTGGTACGCGAGCGGCCGGCGCGGCGTCTCATCGCTCACCTTCCGCGGCCGCGAGCTCGCTGGCGCCTACAGCGGCTTCACCGACCGGCCGGCCTACGCCGACGCCCGCGGCATCGCCAATGACGTGATCGCAGCCTTCCTAGACGGCGCGGTCGACCGCGTCGAGATCATCTACAACGCCTACGTCTCGCCGCTGACGCAGGTCGCAACGCGTGAGACGCTGCTGCCGGCGTCGGCTGCGTCGCTCGGCGGTGAGGAGCACGACGAGGAGCGCGAGCCGGAGCGCAGCGGCGGCCGGCGAGCGACCGCAGAGTACGAGCCCGAGGCCGGCGAGCTGCTGCGCGAGCTCGTGCCGCACTACGTCGAGATATCGATCTACCGGGCATTGCTCGAATCGGCGGCCTCCGAGCATGGCGCGCGGATGACCGCGATGCGCAGCGCGACCGACAACGCAGGAGAGTTGATCGAGGCTCTCGCGCTCGATATGAACCGCGCGCGCCAGGCCGAGATCACGCAGGAAATCTTGGAAGTCGTCGCCGGCGCCGGGTCGCTGGCCTGAGCGGACGACTCCACCCCACCCGGGGCACCGGTTGACAACAAAGGAGCAAGTAGAGATGCCAACAGCTGCGAAGACAAAGCCCGCCGCAAAGGCCGCCACAAAGGCCGAGAACGTCGGTCATATCGAGGAGATCCAGGGAGTCGTCATCGAGGCGGTCTTCAGCGAGCACCTGCCGGCGATCAACAATGCGATCACCGTCAAGCGCGGCAGCGGCGACGAGGAGCAGAAGGGCATCGCCGCGAGCGCCGACGATCTGCTGGTCTGCGAGGTCCAGCAGCACCTCGGTGACGACCGCGTCCGCGCGGTCGCGATGGACAGCACCGACGGGATCTCGCGTGGCGCCGAGGTGATCGACACCGGCGCGCCGATCACCGTCCCGGTCGGCGAGGCGACGCTCGGACGGATCTTCAACCTGCTCGGCGAGCCGATCGACCTCGGCGCGGATCTGCCGAAGGACATCGAGCGCCGCCCGATCCACCAGGAAGCGCCCACATTCGAAGAGCTCACGACCACGACCGAGATCTTCGAGACCGGGATCAAGGTCGTCGACCTGCTCGCGCCATACGCGAAGGGCGGCAAGGTCGGCCTGTTCGGCGGCGCCGGCGTCGGCAAGACAGTGCTGATCCAGGAGCTGATCCACAACCTCGCCAAGGAGCACGGCGGCCTGTCCGCGTTCTGCGGCGTCGGCGAGCGCTCGCGCGAGGGCAACGACCTCTGGCGCGAGATGAAGGAGTCGGGCGTCCTCGACAAGACGATGCTCGTCTTCGGCCAGATGAACGAGCCGCCCGGGGCGCGCATGCGCGTCGCGCTTTCCGGCCTGACGATGGCTGAGTACTTCCGCGATCAGGGCCAGGACGTGCTGCTGTTCATCGACAACATCTTCCGCTTCGTCCAGGCCGGCTCGGAGGTCTCGGCGCTGCTCGGACGGATGCCCTCACAGGTCGGCTACCAGCCGACGCTGGAGACCGAGATGGGCCAGCTGCAGGAGCGCATCACCTCGACGCGCACCGGCTCGGTCACCTCGATCCAGGCGATCTACGTGCCGGCCGACGACCTCACCGATCCCGCGCCGGCGTCGGTGTTCGCCCACCTCAACGCGACGACGACGCTCTCGCGCCAGATCGCCGAGAAGGGCATCTATCCGGCGGTCGACCCGCTCGACTCGACCTCGACGATCCTCAAGCCGGACATCGTCGGCGAGGAGCACTTCCGTGTCGCCAACCGGGTCAAGGAGATCCTCCAGCGCTACAAGGAGCTGCAGGACATCATCGCGATCCTCGGCGTTGACGAGCTCTCCGACGAGGACAAGATCACGGTGCAGCGCGCGCGCAAGGTGGAGCGTTTCCTCTCGCAGCCGTTCAACGTCGCCGAGCAGTTCACCGGCACCCCCGGGGAGTACGTCCCGATCGAGGACACGGTCCGCGGCTTCGCCGAGCTGATCGAGGGCAAGTACGACGAACTCCCGGAGCGCGCGTTCTTCCTCAAGGGGACGATCGAGCAGGTCGTCGAGGACGCCCAGAAGGGCGACTAGGCCCCGTCATGCCGCACACAAAGTTCCCCTGCGAGGTCCTGACGCCCGAAGGCGAGGTCTTCAACGGCGAAGTCGAGATGATCTCGACGCGGACCACGGCCGGGTTGATCGCGATCCTCGCGAATCACGCGCCGCTGCTGGCGCGCCTCGAGCCGACCGAGCTGCGCCTCTATCGCAGTGACAGCGACATCCTGCGCTACGCGCAGGCCGAGGGCTTCATGCAGATGTCGGACAACCACGCGCTGCTGCTACTGGAGGAGGTTGCCGAGATCGACAGCCTCGACCGCACCGAGCTCGAAGTGCTCCGCGAGCAGGCGCGGAGCGCGCGCGAGGCGGCGGAGCCGCGCAGCGAGGAGGCGGCACGCGCCGCGCGCGAGCTGCGCCGTGTCGAGGCGTTCCTGGCGATTCTCGACGACCACTAGCCCGCTACCCCGGTCGACGAGCCGCGTTCTTCGATAGGTGATCGTTAGGCCGGCGAGAGGAGCCCTTTACAGACCCCTCTACATTGTCTCTAGTCCGATGCGACTGGCACACCCAATCAGCAGGCGGATCGTGGCTGTCACAGTGGCTGCGCTCGCGCTCTGCGGTGCCGCAAGCGCGGCGTACGCCAGCGAGCTGCCGAACCAGCAGAGCTCGAACTGGGCGGGCTATTCCGTGCTCACCGGCAGCTCGACCGGCGCATTCGCCAAGCGCTTCACGTCGGTCTCGGGCACGTGGATACAGCCGCTCGCCACCTGCGTGCCAGGCCAGCCTACGTTCTCGGCCTTCTGGGTTGGGCTTGGTGGCTACAAGCAGAACTCGAAGGCGCTCGAGCAGATCGGCTCGGAGGCCGATTGCACCGGCTCCGGTCAGGTCTCCTATTACGCCTGGTGGGAGTACGTCCCCGACGGCCCGGGGACGATCCACATGACCATCTCCCCGGGCGACACGATCTCGGCCACCGTCAAGGTAAAGGGTAAGCGGGCGACGGTCAGCCTGACCGACGTGACAACCGGAGTGACCTACACCCGGACGAAGGTGATGCGCTCGCCGAGGCCCGACACCAGCGCCGCCGACTGGATCGCCGAGGCGCCGTCGAACTGCAACGGCAACAGCTGCACGCCGCTCGCGCTGACCAACTTCGGCGACGTCAGCTTCACCAACGCGACTGCGACGTCGGTCGGAATCGACGGGTACCACACCGGCGTGATCGCCGATCCGGACTGGATCTACGGGGCGATTAACCTCCAGTCGGGACGGGGCCGCTTCCGCTTTGGTCGCAACGTTCCATCCTCGGCGAGCACGAGCGTGCTGGGCGCGACCGGCAACGCCTTCACCGTCACCTATACCGGCGGTCAGACGACGCCGACCGGGCCAACCGGCCAATCGGGTCCGAGCGGCGATACCGGCACGACGTAGGACCCGCACCTCCCGTACCTGGGTCGTTCCCGTGCTCCGGTAGCCTTCGGCGGCCAATGCAAGCTAATTCCCAGCCGATCGGCGTGATCGGGACCGGTTACGTCGGCCTCGTCACGGGTGCTGGCTTCGCTGCGCTCGGCGTCGAGGTCTACTGCGTCGACATCGACAGCGAGAAGATCGAGCAGCTCCAGCGCGGCGAGGTCCCGATCTACGAGCCGGGATTGGCCGAGCTGATCGAGGAGAACCGCGAACGCCTGCACTTCTCGACGTCGCTCGATGACGCGGTCGCCAACGCGCGGCTGCTGTTCGTCTGCGTTGGCACGCCGCCAACCCATTCCGGTGACGCCGATCTGACGGCCGTCCACGCTGTGGTCGACGCCGTCCCCGCCTCCGAGCGCCATGTGCTGGTGATGAAGTCGACCGTGCCGTGCGGCACCGGCCGCACCTTGACGCGGATCCTCGCGGAGCAGGGCAAGGGATCGCTGGCCTACGTCTCCTGCCCGGAGTTCCTCAAGGAGGGCTCCGCGATCAACGACTTCATGCACCCCGACCGCGTCGTGATCGGCGACGACGGCGACGGCGCCGGCGCCGGTGACGCCGTCGCGGCGCTCTACGAGCCGCTCGGCGCGCCGGTCCTGCGGACCGATGTGGCCAGCGCCGAGATGATCAAGCTTGCCGCCAACGCGTTCCTGGCGACCAAGATCTCGTTCATCAACGAGATCGCCAACGTCTGCGAGGAGACCGGCGCGAACGTGCTCGACGTCGCGCAGGGCGTCGGCCTGGATGACCGTATCGGGCCGAAGTTCCTCCAGGCGGGCGTCGGCTACGGCGGCTCCTGCTTCACCAAGGACGTCAGCGCGCTGAAGCTGCTCGCCGCCAACTCCGGCTACCACTTCCAGCTGCTCGGCGCGGTGATCGAGGTCAACGATCTGCAGAAGCGGCGCGTCGTCGCGAAGCTGCAACGCCACCTCGGCGAGCTCGCGGGCAAGCGGATCGCCGTGCTCGGCCTGGCGTTCAAGCCGAACACCGACGACATGCGGGGTGCCTCGTCGCTGGTCCTCGCCGCACGCCTGGAGGCCGAGGGTGCGATCGTGCGCGCCTACGATCCGGTGGCCGAGGACGAGGCGCGGAAGGTCATGCCCCAGCTCGACTGCGCCGACTCGGCGCTCGAGGTCGTGAGTGATGCCGACGCCGTCGTGCTCGTCACCGAGTGGCCGGAGTTCCTCGAGCTCGACTGGCGCGAGGTTGCGAGCGCGATGCGCGGAACACTCGTGATCGATGGACGCAACGCGCTCGATCCGCTGGCAGTCGCCGGCGCCGGACTCAGCTACGAAGGAATCGGCCGCTCGTGAGCAAGCGGACGCGGTTGGCTACGTGCAGGCGCTGATCCTCGCCGGCGGCGTCGGCACGCGGCTGCGACCACTCACCGCGCAGGTCCCCAAGCCGGTCGTCACGCTCGTCGATCGACCGTTCATCGTCTTCATGCTGGAATGGCTGCGCGGCCATGGGATCGACGAGGTGATCCTGTCCTGTGGCTTCCTCGCCGAGCGGGTCCGCGCGGTGCTCGGCGACGGCTCCGACTACGGGCTGCGGCTGCGCTACGTCGACGAGCCTGAGCCGCTGGGCACCGGCGGGGCGCTCAAGCACGCCGCGGAGCTGCTCGATGACCGCTTCGTCGTCTGCAATGGCGACATCCTCACAGACATGGATCTGAGCGCGCAGCTGCGCCAGCACGAGCAGACCGGAGCGACCGCGACGCTGGCGCTCGTACGGGTCGAGGATCCGAGCGCCTACGGCCTGGTGCGGATCGGCGAGGACCAGGCGGTGAGCGAATTCTTCGAGAAGCCGGACGCCGACGGCGACAGCACGGACGAGCTGATCAGCGCCGGCGCCTACGTACTCGAGCGCAGCGTGCTCGACCTGATTCCCGCCGGACGCCACGTGTCGATCGAACGCGAGATCTGGCCGGTGCTGATCGGCAACGGCATGTACGGCCACGTTGCGAGCGGCTACTGGCTCGACATCGGTAGCCCACAGGGCTACCTGCAGGGCAGCTTCGACCTGATCGAGGGGCAGATCGAGACGTCGCTCGCGCAGAAGATGGGCCACGACCATCTCAGCGTGGCCGAGTCTGCAACCGTCGCCGGCAGGGTCGTGCCCGCCGCGCTCGTCGGCCCTGACTGCGAGCTCGCCCGGGACGTGCATGCCGGCGGCCTCGTGATCCTCGGGCGCGGCGTCAAGGTCGGCGCCGGCACGCGGCTCGAGCGGGCGGTCCTGCTCGAGGGGGCCGAGATCGGCGAGCGCTGCGTCCTGCGCGACTGCATCGTCGCCGAGCGCGCCCGGATCGGCGCGCACAGCGAGGTGAGCGGCGGAGCCGTTATCGGTCAGGATGCAGTGATCGGCGAGCACAACATCATCGCGCGGGGAGCACGCATCGCCCCGAATGTCGAGCTCGGCCCGCGGGCGCTGACGTTCTGATGGCGCTCGACCGCGAGACGATCGACGCGCTTGACTCCACCGGGATGTTCGCCGACGTCCTCGGGCTGCCGGCACAACTCGGCGACGCGCTCTGGCGAGTCCAGTCAGCGGGGCTCGAGGCGCGCGACACCCCGGGTGGCCTGGTCGTCGCCGGCATGGGCGGTTCGGCGATTGGTGGCGCGCTGGCTCGTGCGGCACTCGGCGATCAGGCTTCGCGCCCGATCCTCGCGGCGCGCGGTTACGGGTTGCCGCCGTGGACGACACCCGACACAACGATCCTCTGCGCCAGCTATTCGGGCAACACCGAGGAGACGCTCGCCTGCTATGAGTCGGCCGGTGCGCTTGGCGCGCACCGCGTTGTCGCCACCGCCGGGGGCCGACTCGCCGAGCTCGCGCGCGAGGACGGCGTCGCTGTGATTCCGATCCCGGGCGGCTTCCAGCCGCGTGCCGCGCTCGGCTACATGCTGGTGGCGTCGCTCGAGGTCGCGGCCCTCTGCGGGGCCGGTCCACGGCTTGCCGCGGAGATCGACGTCGCCGCCGGACACCTGGACGCGCTCGCGCTCGAGTGGGGACCGCAGGCGGATGAGGCGTCGCTGGCAAAGTCGCTCGCCGCCAAGCTGCATGGGACCGTCCCACTCGTCGCCGGAGCCGGCCTGACGACGGCAATCGCCTACCGCTGGAAGACGCAGATCAACGAGAACGCCAAGCTGCCGGCGTTCTGGAGCGAGCTGCCCGAGCTCGACCACAACGAGATCGCCGGCTGGGGTGGCGCCGCGGCACTCGCTCCGTTCAGCGCGATCTTTCTCGACGACTGCGACAGTCATCCGCGCCTGCGTACGCGGATCGAGCTGACCGACCGGGCGATCGGCAGCGCGGCGCGCTTCACGGCCGTCGTGAGCACGCTCGGCGAGAGCGCCCTCGAGCGGGTCTGCTCACTCGTCCTGCTGGGCGATCTGGTCTCCTGCTACCTCGCGGTGCTCGCCGGCGTAGACCCGACTCCGGTGGAGGCGCTGAACGAGCTCAAGCAGGCGCTGGCCGCGCGGGAGTAGCAGCGGCGATGGAGTCGCCGAGCAGCTGCCCGCTCTGCGGTGGCCCGCTGCGGGCGACGGGCGTGCGGAGCATCGACCGGCTCGTGACCGACGACGGCCCGTTTGCGATCAGCGAATGCCCGAGCTGCCGCTATGGCGTGACGCTGCCGCAGATGAGCGACGAGGAGCTCGAGCGTTACTACGGCAGCGGCTACTACGCCTGCTACTACGGCCACGGTGGGGAGGGCCCCCACGGATTGCTCGAACATGCCCGCGAGCTGTTCCGCCGCCGCGCCGGGGCGCGACGCGCCAACCGCCCGCCGTTCGCAGCGGACGCGCGCCCGGCCGGACGCGTGCTCGACGTCGGTTGCGGCTCCGGCGAGCTGCTCAGCCACTACCGCGAGCATGGCTGGGAGACGTTCGGGATCGACCCGTCCGAGCAGGCGGCGGCGCTCGCGCGTGAGCGCGGCGCGAGCGTGCATCGCGGCACACTCGCCGACCAGCCATGGCCGGTCGAGAGCTTCGATCTGATCGTCTTCTCGCATTCGCTCGAGCACATTCCGCAGCCGGTGCAAGCGCTGCGCCTGGCGCGTGGGCTGCTGGCAGACGGCGGCCGGCTCGCGATCGCGGTGCCGAACTGGCGCTGCTGGCAGCGCCACGTGTTCGGCGGGCGCTGGGCGCACCTCGACCTGCCGCGCCACCTCCAGCACTTCTCGCCGCGCTCGCTTACCGTCATCGCGGGCGTCCTCGACCTCGAGGTCGTCGAGCTCGGCACGAGCTCGACCGTCATCGCGGTCGCCTACAGCCTCCACTACGTGATCGCCGGCCGCTGGACGCCCGGCTGGAAGCTCTGGCTTGCCTACGCGCTGGGTGCCGCCGTCTTTCCGGCGGTGGCCGTGGTCAATAGGCTGCTCGGCGCCGACTGCGCCTACGCGGTGCTGCGCCGTCCCGAGATCTAGTCTTGACGGCGTGGCGGAGCCGGTCGACATCATCCTGCTCAGCTACAACCGGCCCGACTTCCTCGCCCAGATGGTGGCGGCGCTGGAGGAGCGCACACGCTGGCCGTTCCGCCTGACCATTGTCGACAACGCCTCCGGGGCGCCGACGCGGCAGTGGCTACGCGAGAACGCGGCACGCTTTCACCAGATCGTCTGGAATGCAAGCAATGAGCACCTCGCCGGCCTGCAGCGGGGCATCGCGGCGACCGCGGGCGAACTGTACGTGGTATCGGACGCCGATCTCGTCGTGTCCGAGCCGACGGCGGCCGGCTGCTGGCTGACGCGACTCGTCGCCCTACTCGAGCGCCATCCCGATTTCGGCCTGATCGGTGTGCGACTCGACAGCGTCAGCGAGGCGCGCAACGCGCGCCTGGAGCGGGTGCCGCTGCTCGACGGCGAGCTGCTCGAGACCGCGACCGGGGTCTGGCTGAACCTGATGCGCCGCGGCGCGTTGCAGATCCCGTACATGAGCGACGGCATCACCTGCCACGCGCTTGCGCGAGCGGGCTATCGCGTCGGGATCGCGGCCGACGTCTATGCAACCCATCTCGGCGACAGCGATCCGGCGCGCCACCCCGACTATCTGGCGCGCAAGCAGGAGGCCAGTGGCTGGCACACGACCTACCCGCGCTACCCGGAGCTGGCCGCCAGCGCGCTGCCGCCGACGCTCGAGGCGCTTGCGCTGGCGGCGCCGGTGCTGGCGGCCCTCCAGAGCGTCGGCGTCGAGGCGGGCGCGACGAGGGAGCTTGCTGCGCCCGACGCGCTGCTCGCCGTCGTCGAGCCGAGCATCGGCTCTGTCGATACCGCGGTGGCGGGCGACGGCGTGCGGGCGGTCGCGATGGTCGACCGCGCTGGCCAGACGGGTGAGCGGATGCTCGAAAGCGCGAGCCGGCTCGGGGCGGAATGGATCGTCGTGCTCGCGGGGCCGCTGGCGCCAGAGACGACGGAGGAATGGCGGCTGATCGAGGAGCGACCGGGGCCGCACCCGACGCTGCTCGCGCTCGCCGCGCTGGCCAGCCGTCCGCGCTGGCGGCGCCGGCTGCTCTACTCGACGATCGAGCACCGCAGCAACTGGCTCGCCGTGTTTGCCGCCGGCTGCTTCGGCGACGATGGCCAGCTGCGTGTCTACCTGCTGGCGCGTGCAACCGGCGCGCGGTCGCGGGCAGCTGAACCACCGCCGCCGGAGGTCGGGCCCGGCGGATCGCCGGCCGAGTCCAGGCGGCTCCCGGCAAGCCGGTATGCGCCGGCGCTCCACCTCCGCCGCGCTCGCCTCGGACCGCTCGTCACGAAGCTCCGACGGCTGATTCGCGCCGAATGGCTCCTGCGCCGTGGGCGTGGCCGCTAAGGCCGCTAACGTACTCGGGTGCGCGGGCGGCGCGACTCCAGATGAATCGATACCTCGCAATCGTCCCGGCACACAACGAGGTCGGGGCAATCGCCGCAACGATCGCCGAGATTCACGATGCAGCCCCGTCGTTCGACGTGCTCGTGATCGATGACGGCTCGACCGACGCGACGGCGGCAGTCGCCGCCGCGGCCGGAGCACGCGTCGTCAGCCTGCCGTTCAACCTCGGGATCGGCAGCGCCGTCCAGACCGGCTACATCTACGCGCTGGAGTGCGGTTACCAGGTTGCGGTGCAGGTCGACGGCGACGGGCAACACGATCCCCGCGACATCCCGCGGTTGCTCGACGCGCTCGGCGGCGACAGCCTGACGCACCTCGTGACCGGGTCGCGCTTCCTGCCCGACGCGGAAGCCGGCGATCGAGGCGATCGCTCGACGCTGCTGCGGCGGATCGCGATCGCGATCTTCGCGCGCGTCGTCTCGCTGCTGACGCGCCAGCGTGTGACGGACCCGACCTCGGGCTTTCGGATGACCGATCGAACGGGGATCGAGTTGTTCGCGCGTGACTATCCGTCCGACTACCCGGAGGTCGAAGCGGTCGTGCTTGCCCACACTTACGCCCTGCACACGCGCGAGGTCCCGGTGCGGATGCGACCGCGGACCAGCGGGCGCTCGCATTTCTCCAGCTCGCGCAGCGTCTACTACCTCGTGAAGGTGCTGCTCGCCGTCTTCGTCAGCGCGCTGCGGACGCACCCGCAGAGCGAGCCCGGCCCGCTCTCGGAGGCCGCGCCGTGACGCATAGCGCGGCGATCCTGCTGCTCGCGCGGACCACCCCGACGACTGCGACGCTGCAGCGGATTGCCGTGATCGCGATCGCGGTGATCGTTTTCGCCTGCATCTTCGAGCTGATCCGCCGTCGCGCGCTGATGGAGCGCTACGCCCTGCTCTGGCTTGCGGCGGCGGTCGTGCTGGCGGTGCTGGCTGTGTTCAGGGGCCTGCTGACGTCGATCGCCGGCGACCTCGGGATCTATACGCCGGTCAATGCTCTGTTCGCCGCGGGCTTCGTCTTCGTCATCGCGCTGCTGCTGCACTTCTCGATCGTGCTCTCGCGCCTCTCCGAGCAGAACAAGATCCTTGCGCAGCGGCTCGCACTGCTCGACGAGCAGCACCCGCGGGAGACGGGCGAGGAGCTGGCGGACGCGCCGGCGCCGACGGGCGCGGTCGGTCGACGTTGAGCGACGAGTTCGCGGTCGTCGTCGTCACGCACAACAGCGCGCGTGAGATCGCCGGGCTCGCCGGCGACCTGCTGCGAGACGTCGCGGAGGGCGATGAGATCGTCTTCGTCGACAATGGCTCGGACGACGAGAGCGCGAGCCTGGCGCGCGAGCTCGGCGAGCGCGTCCGCGCGATCGACGTCGGCGCCAACGAGGGCTTCGCCGCCGGCTGTCGCGCCGGCGCGCGGGCGACCACGGCGCCGCTGCTGCTGTTTTTGAACCCCGACATTCGGATCGCCCCCGGCGCGCTCGGACGTCTGCGCCAGGTCGCTGCGCAGCGCAGCGAATGGGCCGCGTGGCAGCCGGCGCTACTGCTCGCAGACGGCCGGATCAACAGCGCCGGCGGGGTAGTCCACTATCTCGGGATCGGCTGGGCGGGCCAGTGCGAGGGGGAGGCCGCCGGCTTGGCGTCGGAGCCGTACGAGGTCAGCTTCCCGTCCGGTGCCGCGCTCGTGATTCGCCGCGACGTCTGGCAGCAGCTCGGCGGGTTCGAGGACTCCTACTTCCTCTATGGCGAGGATCTCGACCTCGGCCTGCGGCTCTGGCTCTCCGGCCACCGCGTCGGCGTCGAGCCGCGAGCAGAGCTGATCCACGGCTACGACTTCGACAAGGGTGCGCGCAAGTGGTTCCTGCTCGAGCGCAACCGCTGGCGGACGTTGATTGCCTGCTATCCGGGCCCGCTGCTCGCGCTGCTCGCGCCCGCCTTGCTGGCCGCAGAAGTCGGGCTGCTCCTCGTCGCCGCTCGCGATCGCTGGCTGCGCGCCAAGCTGCGCGCCGATCTTGCGACGCTCACCGGCCTGCGCCAGGCGCTCGCGCGGCGCAGAGCCGTCCAGGCGACCCGCGCGATCAGCGCCGGCGCGTTCGCACGAATCCTGACAAGCTCACTCGATAGTCCCTACATCGGCCGGCTGCCGCGCCCGCTGCTGCGGGCGCAGGCCGGCTACTTCGCGCTCGTCAGGCTGGTGCTCCGCGGGCGCTCGCGTCCCCCTGTTAGCATCGCGCCCTCCGCCCGCGGGCCGGGGCCCGGCGGGCGCGAGTCCTGATGAGCGAGACGTTGTGAGACACCCATGTCGATGATCGCCGCGTGGGTGTTCTTCCCGCTGGTCCTTGCCGCGATCGGTCTTGGCTGGGGCGCGTTCGTGCAGTGGCTGGCCGGGGATCGTGAGCTCGGGCCGCTGACGATCCCGCTGGGCTTGGCGGCGGCGATCGTGATCGCCGGCATCCTGACCGCGTTCTCGGCGACGGCGTCGATCGCCGCCCCGATCACGGCGATCGGAGCGCTTGCCGGGCTCGGTTACGTGTGGGGCCGCGCGCGGCTCGGCGCGGCGCCGGCGATCGCGGCGATCGCTGTGCTGCTCGTCTACGGCGCTCCGGTGATCCTCAGCGGCCAGGCGACGTTCCTCGGTTACGTCCGCCTCGACGACACCGCCACCTGGTTCAACCTGATCGACCAGCTGTTCAGCCACGGTCGCTCCTTTGCGAGCCTGCCGCTCTCGACCTACAAGCTGAACGCGGAGACCAATCTCGGGACGGGCGTCTACGGCGGCACCGTCGGCGCCGCCTACCCGTCTGGGGCGTTCATGCTCACGGGAGTCGGGCACTGGGTCACCGGCATCGACATCGCCTGGATCTTCCAGCCCTACCTCGCCTGCTGTGCCGCGGCGCTGTCGCTTGCGATCTACGGCCTGCTGAAGCCGCTGCTGGACTGGCGCTGGCTGCGCGCCTTCGTCTGCTTCATCGCCGCGCAGTCGGCGCTGCTGTACGGCTATGCGGCCTGGGGTGGGATCAAGGAGCTGACCTGCGCCTTCCTGGTTGCGCTGGGGGCGGCGCTGACCGCGCAGCTGCTGGCGCGCGAGGAGCTGCGACCGCGCAACGCGCTTTCGCTGGCCGTCGCGGGCGGGGCGCTGATCATCACGATTGGGCCCGGTGTCGCGGTCTATGCGATCCCGGTGGTGCTCGCGCTGACCTTCTTCTTCGTGCTGCGTGCGCGGCATGGCTTCGATCTTCTGCGCCTCGTCTGGGTGCTGGCGTCGCTGGTTGCGCTGACCGCGGTCTGCGCGCTGCCACTGTGGCTGCTGATCGGTCACTACCTGCAGGTCGATCAGGCCTCCTTTTCGGCCAACCAGACGGTCGCGACGACGCTCGGCAACCTTGTCGCGCCGCTGCGCGGCCTGCAGATCGCCGGCATCTGGCTTGCCGGCGACTTCCGCGACGTGGTCGCCGCCCCGTCGCCGTACGCGATCCCCGCCCAGTTCCCGACCTACTACCTGATCTGGCTGGCGCTGATCGCCGGCGCCGGCGGCACGGCGTGGACCCTCTACAAGGGTCAGCGTGAGCTTGCCCTCTACCTCTTCGTCGCGCTGTTCAGCGTCGTCGTTCCCCAGCTCGATGGCGTCACGCCATGGCTGATCGGCAAGGCGCTGGCGATCTCCTCGCCGGCGATCCTGCTCGCCGGGCTGACCGGCGGCGCGCTGCTGTTCCGCCAGGAGCGGACCCTCGCGCTCGTCGCCGGGGTGGTCGTGCTCGGCGCGCTCGCCGGCGGCGTCCTGTGGTCGAACTGGCTGCAGTACCGCGACGTCACGCTCGCGCCACGCGACCAACTCTCGGAGCTGCAGACGATCGGCACGAAGGTCGCCGGCAAAGGTCCGACCTTCCTCAACGAGTACCAGATCTACGGCGACCGCCACTTCCTCCGTGCGGGCGCGCCGGTCGAGCCGGCCGAGTACCGCCAGGCCCCGCAGGACCTCCTGCCGACGGTCACCGGGGCCTGGCTGACGAAGTCGGCGTTCGCCGACATCGACTCGTTCTCGCTCGCGACGCTGCGCCCGTTCCGCTCGCTCGTGACCCGCATATCTCCCGTCGCGAGCCGGCCGCCGTCGATCTACAACCTCGTCTGGTCTGGCACCTACTACGCGCTCTGGCAGCAGCCGGCACAGCCGAAGTTCCGCGTCATCGAGCGTCTGCCGCTCGGCGATACCAACCTCGACTACTGCGGCGCCGCGGAGGACGGGCGGCCGACCGAGCCGCTCTGCTCGATCCAGCCGGCCGCCGTACCGCGCTGTCCCGAGGTCCTCGCGCTGGGCCGCAAGGCGGCGCAGGACGGGGGCGAGCTGAAGGCCTGGGAGCGGACCAACCCGATCGTGCTGCGCGGAACGCAGACCAGCTGGCCGGCGAGCTGGATCCAGGCCTACACCACGGGACAACCGGAGGACGCGCTGAGCGTGACGACACCGGGCACAGCGACCGCCCACGTTTCGCTGCCTAGCGGGCCACAGCCCTACCAGCTGTGGCTCGGTGGCAGCTTCGACCGCGGCTTCATCGTCCACATCGACGGCCATCTGGTCGGCTCGATCTCCGACGAGCTGAACAACCTCGGCGACTACGACGAGGTCGGCCACCAGATCACGCTCGGGCCCGGCGTGCACACGATCAAGATCACCTACCCGCCGGCGAACCTCTCGCCGGGCAACGGCGACACCGAGGACTACACGTCGCTGTCGGAAATCGCGCTCGTACCCGTCGACAGCCAGTCGAAGATGCTGACAGTGCAGCCGGCTCAGGCGAGCCAGCTCTGCGGCCGCTCGCTCGACTGGATCGAGATCGTCGCTCCGGTCAGCTAGTGCGGACTAGCTGCGCAGCTGCTCGGGGTCCCAGATCAGCAGCGCGGTACCGTAGCGCTGGTGGCGGACGTAGAGCGGCACGGAGAGGACGCTGAGCAGAGCTCCGGTATCGCGCGCGTAGGTCTGGACGAGGAACGAGTGATCGCCGGCCGCGGGCTCCTCGAGGCGCGCGCCGGCGCGCTGCAACTCGGAGTGCGAGAGCGCCTGCTCGGGCAGCGCGGCGTCGAGGCCCGAGCGCGAGGCTCGCACCATCGCACGGGACTCGAGGAAGAAGCGCTTGCTGCGGTTGCCGTGCAGGTCGCGTTCCCGGTCCGCGGTCCAGGCCTGGGTGAACTCGCTGATCACCGCCGGCGCGTAGGTGTTGAGATCGGCGATCCCGGCGTCCGTCAACCCTGGCTCTGCGGCCAGCGCCGCCTCGAGGCAGGCCGTCAGCTGCTGGTCGACCAGCGCGTCGTATGGCGTGTGGAACTTCGGCGGGTCGAAGCCGCCCGGCGGCACCCGCGAGACGTCGAAGAGCCGTGCGAAGCGCTGGACGAGCGGCCCGGTTGCCTCGACGTACTCGAGCGACAGGAGCTCATCGAGCGTCGTCTCGCCACGCTCGACGGCGCCCTCGAGCACGGCGGCGAGCCCGTCCGCGAGCCGTCGCCCACGGTCATGTAGCCGCGGGATCAGGCCCCCGGTCGCGAACCTGCCGATGACCCGCGAGGTTTCCTCGATGCCCGAGGAGAGCGACAGCTGCCAGGCCGCGACGGCGCGCGTCTGCTCCTCGATCCTTGTGCTCGACGAGGCCAGCTCGTCGATCGCGTCGCTGACCGCGGCGGCGTCGCTGACGTGCTCGGAGGAGTAGGCGGCGATCCGCGCCGTCCGCTCGCGCGACGTGTCGATCAGCGCGCGCACCGACTGCAGCGCGCTGCGCCCGTCGTCGGCGTCGCCGGCGCCAGCGGAAGCGCGCTCGCGCGCGTCCTGCGCCGCCTGATGGACCTTTGCCATCTGTGCCTGCGTCCGCTTCACCGTCGCCGTGATCTGGGCCGTCTGCTCTGCGGTGGCGGCCGCCAGGCGGCTGACCTCGGCGGCAACGACGGAGAAGCCGCGACCGTGGTCACCGGCGCGCGCCGCCTCGATCGCCGCATTCAGCGCGAGCGTCTTTGTCTGCTTCGCGACGGCGTCGATCACGGCCGAGAAGCTGCCGATGTCGCGCAGCTCGTGGCTGGCGAGTCCATCGACGAGCTCGGCGACTCTGTCGGTGCGCTCGCTGAGGCCGGCGAGGCCCTCGATCACCCGCTCGACCACCGCCAGACCGCGCTCGACGTTGCTCGCAAGCTCGCTCGCGATCGCTGCCGCGTCGCTCGCCGCGCCCGAGCCCTCGGCTGAGGAGGCCAGCAGCGACGTCGCGCGGCCCGACAGGCCCTCGAGCTCCGCGCGCAGCCCCTCCACCTCGCCACCGATCAGCCCGACCGAGAGCGAGCTGCGAGCCGCCGAGATCGAGAAGTCGTTCGCGGTCTGCGCGAGCTTGTCGAGCGCGTCGGCGACGTCGCCAGCGAGGCCCGCACCGTCGCGTTCGGCCCCGCGCAGCGTCACCAGGTCCCAGCGACCACCCTGGCCCGGCGCGATCGGCGTCAGAACGCCGCCCGCGACCGGCGGCTCGCTGTCAGCGACGACCGACGGCGCATCGATCAGCTCGTCGGTTGCCATCGTTCCGATCATCGCCAAACCCAGGCGCCACTTGACATCGTGGCTTATGCAGCAAGGGTGTGGAGTCGCGCGGATCGCGCAACCTTGACAATTCTTTGGTAAGGTCTGGGCTACCACCATGGCGGGGCTCACGATCCAGGAGGCTGCAGCGACCACCGGTTGGTCGCCGCGGATGCTGCGCTACATCGAGCGTGCCGGACTGCTCGAACTGAGCCGCACCGCGTCGGGCTACCGGGTCTACGGGCCCGAGCAGCTGCAGCGGTTACGCACGCTGCGCGAGCTGCTGCAGCGGATGAACTTCGGGCTCGCCGAGCTCGGCTTCGCGCTGCGGCTGCGCCGCGAGCCGGAGCTGCGCAGTGCAGTCGATGCGTGGTTCGAAGCCGCGCCGCAGCGCCCGGCGCACGTGACCGCCGACGACTGGCTGCGCTGGGAGCAGGACAAGCACCAGGCGCTGATTGCCGCCGCATCGCCAACGACCGAGATGGAGATCGTATGACTGAGACCGCTACGCGTAGCGCCCGGGACTTTAGGGTTGCCGACCTGTCGCTTGCTGCGTTTGGGCGTAAGGAGATCGAGCTTGCTGAGCATGAGATGCCGGGGTTGATGTCGACGCGCCGTGAGTATGCCGAGAGTCAGCCGTTGGCTGGAGCGCGGATCACCGGTTCGCTGCATATGACGGTGCAGACGGCGGTGCTGATCGAGACGCTGGTGGCGCTCGGCGCCCAGGTTCGTTGGGCTTCTTGCAACATCTTCTCGACCCAGGATCATGCTGCGGCAGCGGTCGCCGTTGGTCCTGACGGGACGGCGGAGGAGCCGCGCGGCGTCGCCGTGTTCGCCTGGAAGGGGGAGACGCTCGAGGAGTACTGGTGGTGCACCGAGCGGGCGCTCAGCTGGCCGGAGGGCGGCCCGAACATGATCCTCGATGACGGTGGTGATGCGACGATGCTCGTGCACAAGGGCGTCGAGTACGAGCGTGCCGGAGTTGTGCCGTCGCCTGAGAGTGCGGAGTCCGAGGAATTCCAGGTCCTGCTATCCCTCCTGGGCGCCTCGCTCGAGCAGGACCCGCAGCGTTGGACGCAGATCGCTGGCGGCATCCTCGGGGTGACCGAGGAGACGACGACCGGCGTGCACCGGCTCTACCAGATGTGGGAGGCCGGGGAGCTGCTGTTCCCGGCGATCAACGTCAACGACTCGGTGACGAAGTCGAAGTTCGACAACCTCTACGGCTGCCGCCACTCGCTGATCGACGGGATCAACCGTGGGACCGACGTGATGATCGGGGGCAAGGTCGCGGTCGTCTGCGGCTTCGGCGACGTCGGCAAGGGCTGTGCGGAGTCGCTGCGTGGCCAGGGCGCGCGCGTGATCATCACCGAGATCGACCCGATCTGCGCGCTGCAAGCGGCGATGCAGGGCTACCAGGTCGCGACATTGGAGGACGTGCTCGAGACCGCTGACATCTTCGTCACCGCGACCGGCAACCTGAGCATCATCAGCGCTGAGCAGATGGCGCGGATGAAGCACCAGGCGATCGTCGGCAACATCGGCCACTTCGATAACGAGATCGATATGGCGGGGCTCGCGAAGCTGCCCGGGATCAAGCGGGTTCAGGTCAAGCCGCAGGTCGACGAGTGGGTCTTCGCCGACGGCCACTCGGTGATCGTGCTGTCCGAGGGCCGGCTGCTGAACCTCGGCAACGCGACCGGGCACCCGAGCTTCGTGATGAGCAACTCGTTCACCAACCAGACGATCGCCCAGATCGAGCTCTACAGCAAGCGCGACGAGTACGAGACGCAGGTCTACGTGCTGCCGAAACTGCTCGACGAGAAGGTCGCGCGGCTGCACCTCGACGCGCTCGCCATCCACCTGACCGAGCTGCGCCCCGAGCAGGCCGAGTACATCGGCGTACCGCTCGCAGGCCCGTACAAGAGCAACCACTACCGCTACTAGCGGGGGGACCTGATGCCGGCCGCTGGGCGGCGCAGCGTGCGCGCCTCGCACGATGCGGCCCTGGCGCAGGCGGGCGGGGCGCGGATCAGTTGGGCCGATGGGCAGATGCCGGTGCTGGCGGCGGTGCGCGAGCGCTTCGAGCGGGAGCGTCCGCTCGAACGGCTGCGCGTCGCGGCCTGCCTGCACGTGACCGCCGAGACGGCGAACCTCGTGCGGGCGCTGCTCGCCGGCGGGGCCCAGGTCGCACTCTGCGCCGCCAACCCGCTCTCGACGCAGGATGACGTCGCGGCAGCGCTCGTGGGCGCCTACGGTGCCGCGGTCTACGGCGCCCGCGGCGAGGATCGGGCGGCCTACGAGGGACACCTCGAGCGGCTCGTTGCGGGGGCGCCGCAGATCCTCGTCGATGACGGCGCCGAGCTGATCGTGACGGCGCACGCCGGCGGCAGTACGCTTGCCGGCCAGCTGATCGGGGCGACCGAGGAAACGACGACGGGGCTCGTGCGGCTGCGCGCGATGGAGGCCGAGGGGCTGCTGCGCTGCCCGGTCCTGGCGGTCAACGAGACGCTGACCGAGCGTGTCTTCAACGACCGCTACGGCACCGGCCAGTCGGTGCTCGACGGGATCCTGCGCGCGACCGACCTGCTGTTCGCCGGCCGCTCGGTCGTCGTGATCGGCTATGGCTCGGCCGGTGGCGGGATCGCCGCGCGCGCGAAGGGCGCGGGTGCCGCAGTGATCGTCTGCGAGGTCGATCCGGTGCGCGCGCTGGAGGCGCGGATGGACGGCTTCGAGGTGATGGGGGCACGCGACGCGGCCCAGGTTGGCGAGGTCTTCATCACCGTCACCGGGGCGCCCGGCGTATTGCGGCGCGAGCACTTCGAGCTGATGGGGGACGGTGCCGTGCTCGCCAACGCCGGGCACTTCGACGTCGAGATCAGCCTCACCGACCTTGCGGGTCTCGCCGTCGAGCCGCCGCACGCGGTGCTGCCGCTGGTCGACGAGTACCGGCTGGCGGACGGCCGGCGGCTGCACCTCGTGACGAAGGGGCGCGTCGTCAACCTCGCCGCCGCCGCCGGGCATCCCGCGTCGGTGATGGACCTCTCGTTCGCTGCGCAGGCGCTGGCGGTCGCCCACCTGGCGCGCGAGCGCGCGGACGCACGCCCCGGCGTGCATGCGCCGCCGGTCGCGATCGACCACGAGGTGGCACGGCTGAAGCTCGCCTCGCTGGGAATCGAGATCGACGTGCTCAACGCCGAGCAGGAGCGCTACCTGCGCTCGTTCCGCTGAGCGCTCGCAGCGCGAGCCCGGCGACGGCGGAGCCGGACGCGCAGACCGCCATCGTCAGCGTCATCGGCAGCGCCGAGCCGACGCCGGCGATGCCGACGAGCGGCGCGATCGCCGAGCCGAGCGTGAATTGCATGAAGCCGAGCAGCCCGGAAGCGCTGCCGGCGCGCTTGGGATGGTCGTTCATCGCCAGCGCGGTCGCCATCGGCATGATCGCGCCGACGCTCGCAACCGCGACGAAGATGCAGATCAGCAGCGGCAGCAGGACTGGGTCGAGCAGCGTGAAGCAGAGCGCGCCAAGCGCGCCGGCGGTCTGACAGGCCTGCCCGGCGCGCATCACGCCGGCCGGGCCGGCGCGGGCGATGAAGCGCGACGCGATCTGGCGGGCGATCAGGATGCCGGCTCCGTTCGCGGCGAACACGAGCGAGAACAGCTGCGGCGAGAGGTGGTGGATGTGCTCCAGCACGAATGGCGAGCCGGCGATCCAGGCAAGCAGCGCCGCGGTCGAGAACGAGCCGGCGAAGACGCTTGCGAGGTAGCGTCGATCGCGGACGAGCACGCCGAACGCCGCCCGTGTCGTGATCAGGCCGCCGCGATGGCGCGACTGCGCCAGCAGCGTCTCTGGTACGAGCGCCGCGGTGCCCGCCAGCATCGCCACGCCGATGATCGCGAGCGCCACGAAGATGCCGCGCCAGTTCGTGATGTGCAGCAGCAGGCCGCCGGCGACCGGGGCGAAGATCGGGCCGAGGCTGGTGACGATCATCAGCAGCGCGTATGCGCGGGCGGCGGCGAGGCCCTGCGTGCGGTCGCGGACGATTGCCCGCGCGATCGCGAGACCGGCTGCCCCGGCGAGGCCCTGGACGAAGCGCAGTACGAGCAACAGGCCGAGGCTGGGGGAGAATCCGCAGAGTGCGGACGCCAAGGCGAAGGCGGCGAGTCCGATCAGCAGCGGCCGCCGGCGGCCCAGCGCGTCGCTGAGTGGGCCCGCGAACAGCTGGCCGACCGCGAGCCCGATCAGGCAGGTCGAAAGCGTCAGTTGCGCGCTCGACTCCGTCGTGTGCAGCGATCGCGCCATCGCCGGCAGTCCGGGGAGGTACATGTCGGTCGAGAGCGGGCCGAACGTCGATAGCGCGCCGAGCACCGCGAGCATGCCGACCGGGATCGCCATGCCAAGCCCCCCAGCGGCGCGGCTTGTCCCCGCCGGTGGCGCCGGTGGGTCTGGGGAGGTAGCCGTCATCGCTCGGCGTGCATTCTCCTCACGCGCCGGATTGCCCGCCACGTCGCGGCTGACTGCGAGGGCGCTCGCAAGGACCGCGCTGAAGGATTGATGCCACGCGAGGACGAACACCGCGGTGGTGCGTGAAGCGGCGCTGGGCGCTGGTACGCTGATCTAATGGGCATTCTTGACCGTGCACTGAACGTCGGCGAAGGGAAGATGTTCAAGCGCCACGAGCAGCGCGTCGCGCTGATCGGCGCCTACGAGCCCGAGCTCGAGCTCGATACCGACGAGGAGCTGGGTGAGCGGATGGACGACCTGCGTGAACGCGCGCGGGGCGGCGAATCGCTCGACGATCTACTGCCCGAATGCTTCGCGACGGTACGCGAGGTCGGCAAGCGGCGGATGCGGATGCGCCACTTCGACGTCCAGCTGATCGGCGGCATGGTCCTGCACGGAGGCTCGATCGCCGAGATGCGAACCGGTGAAGGCAAGACGCTGACCGCGACGCTGGCTGTGGTGCTCAACTCGCTTGGCGGCAAGGGCGTTCACGTCGTGACGCCCAACGACTACCTGGCGCGCCGCGACGCCGAGTGGATGACCCCGATCTACGAGGCGCTCGGTGTCTCGGTCGGCGTGATCCAGTCGGGACAGCCGATCGAGGACAAGCGTCACGCCTACGCCTGCGACGTCACCTATGGCACCAACTCCGAGTTCGGCTTCGACTACCTGCGCGACAACATGGCCCAGAGCCTCGAGGACAAGGTCCAGCACGGTGGCCGCGTCGATGCCGACGGCCGCAACGTCGCGAGCCACGCCTTCGGCGTCGTCGACGAGGTCGACAACATCCTGATCGACGAGGCGCGGACGCCGCTGATCATCTCCGGCGCTCCCGAGCAGGCAGCCGAGCTCTACGTCCAGTTCGCGCGCCTGGCGCCGCAGATGGTCCTCGGCAAGACGCCGGAAGGACTCGACCCGCGGACGCGCAAGGAGTTCGTAGCCGACTTCGACTTCGAGATCGACGAGAACCACAAGACGGTCGCCGTGACCGAGCTCGGCGTCGCCAAGGCGGAGCGGTTCCTGAAGATCGACCACCTCTACCGCGCCGAGAACGGGCACCTCGTCAACCACCTGATCCAGTCACTGCGGGCGCAGGCGCTCTACAAGCGCGACGTCGACTATGCGGTGATCGACGGCGAGGTCAAGATCATCGACGAGTTCACCGGACGGATCCTCGACGGGCGGCGCTGGTCCGAGGGCCTGCACCAGGCGGTCGAGGCAAAGGAGGGTGTCCCGGTCCAGGACGAGAACCAGACGCTCGCGACGATCACGCTGCAGAACTACTTCCGCCTCTACGCGACGCTCTCGGGGATGACCGGTACCGCGCTGACGGAGGCGACCGAGTTCATGAAGATCTACGACCTCCCGGTCGTGCAGATCCCGACCAATCAGCCGATGGTCAGGGCCGATCGCAACGATCAGGTCTACAAGACCAAGGAGGGCAAGCTGTCGGCGGTCGAGCGCGAGATCGTCGAGCGCAACCGCACCGGCCAGCCGGTGCTCGTCGGCACGATCTCGGTCGAGGTCTCGGAGATGCTGAGCGAGCGTCTGCGCCGTCGCGGCATCGAGCACGCCGTGCTCAACGCCAAGCCCGAACACGCCGAGCTCGAAGGCGAGACGATCGCTGAGGCGGGCCGGCCCGGTGCTGTGACTGTTGCGACCAACATGGCCGGTCGCGGCGTCGACATCAAGCTCGGCGGCAGTCCCGAGCACCTCGCGCGCCAGCAGGTCGCGAAGCTCGGCCTGCGCCCGGGCGAGGAGGGCTACGACGAGGCCTACCTCGAGCGACTGCCGGCGGCCGAGGCCGAGATCGAGAGCGCGCGCCAGCAGGTCGTCGAGGCCGGCGGGCTGTACATCATCGGCACCGAGCGCCACGAGTCGCGGCGGATCGACAACCAGCTGCGCGGCCGCGCCGGTCGTCAGGGCGACCCGGGCGAGTCGCGCTTCTTCCTCTCGGCCGAGGACGACCTGATCCGCCTGTTCGCCGGCGACCGGATCTACAAGATCCTCGACCGGCTCGGCACGGTCGACGTCGAGGGCAATGAGGAACCGATCGAGGCCGGGCTCCTCTCCAAGCAGATCGAGCGCGCCCAGCGCAAGGTCGAAGAGCAGAACTTCCTCCAGCGCAAGCGCGTGCTCGAATACGACGACGTCATGAACGAGCAGCGGCGGATCATCTACGCGCTGCGCGACCAGGTGCTCGAGGGCGGCAACATGGCGCAGGCCGCACGGGAGGAGATCGCCGGGGTGCTCGAGCGCACGATCGACGAATACACCGCGGACGAGTACGCCGAGGATTGGGACCTCGACGGCCTGCTGCTCGGGCTGTCGCAGATCTATCCGGTGAGCATCGCCCCGGCCGAGTTGGACCGCCAGCACTCCGACCCGACCGAGCTGGCCGAGCTCGTGCTCGCCGATGCCGGCGCCCAGTACGAGGCGCGCGAGGCCGAGCTTGGCGAGGAATTGATGCGCCAGCTCGAGCGCTACCTGCTGCTGCAGGTCATCGACGAGCGCTGGCGCGAGCACCTCTACGACATGGACTACCTGCGCGAGGGCATCCACCTGCGCGGCTTTGCCCAGCTCGATCCGCTGGTCGCCTACAAGAACGAGGCGTTCACTCTGTTTACGGACCTGATGAACACGGTCTGGGCCGACTTCGCGCGAATGATCTTCCATGTGCAGGTGCAGGTGCAGGTGCCAAACGGAGCCGCTCCCGCGCCGGCGCCCTACCAGGCGCCCGGCAGCTCCACGCGCACCGCAAACGTCACCTATTCCTCCGGCGCCGCGGTCGGCGCTAGCGCGATCGGCGCCGCGGCCGCGACGGCCGGCAGCGAGCTCGCAGAGCAGGCCTTCGGCGAGGAGGCTGAGGAGCCCGCAGCGCTCGCTCCCGTGACCCAGCGCCAGCTCAGCGACGACGAGCAGGTCGGCCGCAACGACCCGTGCTGGTGCGGCTCAGGCAAGAAATTCAAGAAGTGCCACGGGTCCTAGGAATGCCGACCGCTCCCATCCAAGAACCGACGCCGGCGCGCCTGGCGGCAGTCCGCGACCAGCTGAAGCTGCTCGCGGACTATCTTTGACCCGGCTGCACTCGACGAGCGCATCGCGGCGCTCGAAACGCAGATGGGCGAGCCGGGCTTCTGGGACGACGCCGACGGTGCGGCGAAGCTCGGTGCCGAGCACTCGCGCGCGCAGCGGCGACTCGAGCTGTTTCGCAGCGTGCAGTCAGACGTCGAGGATCTCGACGCGCTGGTCGAGCTCGGTGAGGAGGATGCGGAGCTCGCAGCGGAGCTCGACGGGGCGATCGCCTCGGTCGAGGCCCGCCTCGCGCAGCTCGAGGAGGAGCGGCTGTTCTCCGGCCGCTACGACGCCGGCGACGCGCTGGTCACGATCAACGCCGGCGCTGGCGGCACCGACGCCCAGGACTGGGCCGAGATGGTGCTGCGGATGGAGATGCGCTGGGCCGAAAAGCGCGGCTTCGGGACCGAGCTGCTCGAGCTGAGCCCAGGCGAGGAGGCGGGGATCAAGTCGGCGACGTTCCGTGCCGCCGGCGAGAACGCCTACGGACTGTACGGTGCCGAGAAGGGCGTCCACCGTCTGGTCCGGCTTTCGCCGTTTGACTCCGCCAACCGCCGCCAGACGAGCTTCGCCGGCCTCGAGGTCGCGCCCGTCGTCGAGGACGAGGGCGAGATCGAGATCAACGACGATGACCTGCAGGTCGACACCTACCGTGCCAGCGGCGCTGGTGGCCAGCACGTCAACAAGACCGACTCCGCTGTACGGATCACGCACCGGCCGAGCGGGATCGTCGTCCAGTGCCAGAACGAGCGCTCGCAGACCCAGAACCGCCAGACGGCGATGTCGATGTTGCGTGCAAGGCTCGCCGAACGCGAGGAGCGCGCACGCCAGGAGGAGATCGCGCGCGAGAAGGGGGAGGCACAGGACGTCAACTTCGGCTCACAGATCCGCTCCTACGTGCTGCACCCCTACACGCTCGTCAAGGACCACCGCACGGGCTATGAGATGGGCGACGTCCAGCGAGTGCTCGACGGCGACCTCGACGGGTTCGTGCGCGCCTACCTGCTGAGTGCAGGCGGCAAGAAGTGACTCACGCCACTTTTTCCGCCGGACTACTTGAGCTGGTGCGTGGGGCGCTGGCTGAGGACCTTGGCGCTGGGGATGTGAGTAGTGAGGCGACGGTGGCGCCCGATCTTTGGGCTCGGGCCGTGATCACGCAGAGGGAGGCGGGTGTCATCTTTGGCTTGGAGGCGGCTGCGCTCGCCTTTGCGCTGCTTGACGCTGCGGCGGTTATTGCTCCGGTCGCGGTTGAGGGCGAGTGGCGTGAGGCGGAGGGAGAGGTGATGCGGATCGAGGGCTCTGCGCGCGCTCTCCTGGCCGCTGAGCGGACCGCGCTCAACTTCCTTGCGCACCTGTCGGGGATCGCGACGCTTGCGGCGCGCTGCGTGCGTGAGGTGGAGGGCACTGGAGCGCGGGTGCTCGATACACGCAAGACGACGCCCGGCCTGCGGCTGCTGGAGAAGGCGGCTGTCGCCGCGGGCGGCGCGACCAACCACCGCGTCGGCCTGTATGACGCGGTCCTGCTGAAGGAGAACCACATCGCGACGGCGGGTGGTATCGGCCCGGCCGTTGCGGCTGCTCGCGCGTATGCGCCGGAGCTGCTGCTCGAGGTGGAGGTGCGCGACAGCGAGGAGATCGCGCAGGCGCTCGAGGCGGGCGCCGAGCGGCTGCTGCTCGACAACATGAGCGTCGCGGAGCTCCGCGACGCGGTGGCGCAGGTCGCCGGACGCGCCAGCCTCGAGGCGAGCGGCGGCGTCACAATCGAGACGCTGCGGGCCGTCGCCGGCACCGGCGTAGAATTCGTATCGATGGGTGCGCTCACCCACTCGGCCCCCGCACTCGATCTCTCGATGATCGTCGAGTCGCTCGAGCGAGAGTCGCGATGAACCTGCCGATGGCAGCGACGATCGCGCCGGCGCTCGACCCGGCTGAGATCGCCGAGCTCCAGCAAGAGGTTCGCGAGATCGCGCGCACGCGCGACGCGGTGATCCTCGCCCACAACTACCAGCTGCCGGAGATCCAGGACGTCGCTGACTTCGTCGGCGACTCGCTCGCGCTCTCACAGCAGGCAGCCCGAACCGACGCCGGCACGATCGCCTTCTGCGGCGTGCACTTCATGGCCGAGACCGCAGCGATCCTCTCGCCCGACAAGACGGTCCTGATCCCCGACCCCGACGCCGGCTGCTCGCTCGCGGACTCGATCACGGCCGCCCAGCTCGCGGCATGGAAGGACGAGCATCCCGGTGCGATCGTCGTCATGTACGTCAACACGTCGGCCGAGGTCAAGGCCCTGACCGACTACTGCTGCACATCATCCAACGCCGTCGGCGTCGTCCGCCAGATCCTCGCCGAGCACGGCGACGAAACGGAGATCCTGTTCGGACCCGACATGTTTCTCGGCGCCTACGTCGAGCGTGTGCTCGGCCGCTCGCTGCACATCTGGGACGGCGAATGCCACGTCCACGCCGGGATCCGTCCGAGCGATATCAACGCCGCGCGCGCCGCGCACCCCGAGGCGGAGTTTTTGATCCATCCCGAGTGCGGCTGCTCGACCAGCGCGATGGAGTACGTCGCCGCCGGCGATATCAGCGCCGATGGCGTCCACATGCTCTCAACCGGCGGGATGCTCGACTACGCCAAGCACGCCGGTGCGGGCTCGAGCGCGATAGTTGCCACCGAGATCGGGATGCTCTATCCGCTGCGCCAGGCTGCGCCGGACGTCGAGTTCATCCCCGCCAACGCCGAGGCGAGCTGCCGCTACATGAAGATGATCACGCTGACGAAGCTCCGCGACGGGCTGCGCGACGGCGTGCACGAGGTCCGCGTCACACCGGCGACGGCTGACGCCGCCCGCTTGGCGATCGAGCGGATGGTCGCAATCGGCTAGCGCCCGACGCGCCGTCGACCGCTACGCCTGCGGCATACGGCCTGCTGCCGGCTCAGCCGTTGAGTGAGCCCATCATCGGCGTCGGATAGCGGTCGCCAACGGCCGAGCCCACCGGTGCCGCGAGGTCAAGTCGCTCGAGCTCCTCGCTGCTGAGCTCGAGCTCAGCAGCCGCGACGTTCTCCTCAGCGCGATGCGGCTTGGTCGTGCCGGGGATCGGCACGACATCCTCGCCCTGGGCGAGTACCCAGGCGAGCGCGACCTGCGCGGGGGTCACGTCACGTTCGGCGGCTAGCTCCGTCACCGCATCGAGGGCGCGGCGATTGGCGTCCAGCTGCTGAAAGCGGGGGACGCCGCGGCGCCAGTCGCTCTCGTCGAGCTCCTCGGTCGAGCTTAACGTGCCGGTCAGGAAGCCGCGGCCGAGCGGACTGTAGGCGACAAGGCCGATGCCGAGCTCGCGCAGGGTCGGCAGGATCTCCTCTTCGAGATCGCGCTGCCACAGCGAATACTCCGTCTGCACCGCGGTGATCAGGTGCACGGCGTGGGCCCGGCGGATCGTCTCCGCCGCGGCCTCCGAGAGGCCCAGGTGGCGCACCTTGCCTGCCGCGACGAGCTCGGCCATCGCGCCGACCGTCTCCTCGATCGGGACGTCGGGGTCGACACGGTGCTGGTAGTACAGGTCGATGTGATCGACTCCCAGCCGCCGCAGGCTGTCATCGCAGGCCGAGTGCACGTACTCCGGGCGTCCATTGATGCGGCGCTCCTCGCCGTGCCAATCGAGGCCGAACTTCGTTGCCAGCACGACCTCATCGCGGTGACCCGCGATCGCCCGGCCGACGAGCTGTTCGTTGGTCTCCGGGCCGTATGTATCCGCCGTATCGATCAGCGTGACGCCCAGTTCGAGCGCGCGCTGCAGCGTGGCGAAGCCGGCCTCCTCCTGCGCCGGTCCGTAGGCGAACGTCATCCCCATGCAGCCAAGGCCAACGGCGCTGACCTCCAACTCACCCAGATTGTGCTGAAGCATGCGACTCCTGACGGTAGCCAAACAAGATCGAGGGTTGCCGTGCCGCGAGCGGACGACCACTTCCAGGCTAAACCCTCGAACGTCTCGGCGACCGCGGTGACCCTGCTGCGCGGCGGGCTCGCGGTCTAGAAGTCGCTCTCGCTGTGCGGGCCGACGCAGGCGACGGCGAGGTCCACGCTGATGCCGCGCGCGACCGCCGCCACATCGTCGAGGGTGATGTCGTCGATCCGGGATATTGCGAGGTCGGGGTCGATCTCGTCGCGGTGGACGATCGCCTGGTTCGCGGCGTAGCGGGCGACCGCGCCTGAGTTCTCGAACGCAAGCACGCGGCGACCCGCGGCGTACGCGCGAGCTCGTTCGAGCTCGTCCTCGCGTGGGCCGTCGCTGCGCAGCTCGTCGACGATCTCGCGCATCCGTGTGTAGGCCTCGCGGCACTTGGACGAGTCGAGGCCGGCGCTCAACTGGAGGATCGGAATGTCGGCAAGGCTGTGATCGACCGAGGACACCGAGTAGCACAGGCCGCGCTGCTCGCGGATCTCGTCGAACAGCCGCGAGCCCATCGAGCCGCCCAGCAGGGTCGAGTAGATCGCCAGTGCCGTCCGTTCGCGCGGCTGCGTCGGGTCGATCTGCGGCCGGTAGATCATCCGCAGGTGCGACTGGTTGGTCTCGCGATGCTCCACGAGTGTCCTCGGCGCGAACGCCGGAGCCGGCTCGAATGCGCTGGCGCCGGTGAGCTCGGGAAAGCGACTGAAGTACTCGCCGAGCGCGGCAACATCCGGAAGGTGGTCTGTGTTGCCGACCAGGAAGGCGCCGCCGCGTTGCGGCGTCCAGCGTCGCTCGCGGAATTCGATGATCGTGTCACGGCTGAAGCTGCGCAGGTGTTCCTCGGGACCGAGCACTGGGCGCCCGAGCGGATGGTCGCCGAACGCCGCGCGGTCGATCAGGTGTTCGGCCACCATCGACGGCTGGTCGTTCGCGCGCGCGATCTCCTGGATCACCACGCCCCGCTCGCGCTCGAGCTCGTCGGCATCGATCCGCGGGCGGCCCGCGATGTCGGTCAGCAGATCGATCGCCTGGGCCGCGGCCTCGGCGCGCGAGGTGATGTGGAACGCGACCAGGTCGTGGCTCGTGTAGGCGTTGAGCATCGCGCCCATCCGCTCGGCGGTCTCGTTGACGTCGCGGTAGGTGCCGTAGCGCTCGCCGCCCTTGAAGACGAGATGCTCGAGAAAGTGCGCGACGCCGTTCTCGGCCCGGTGCTCGGAGCGCGCGCCGGCGTCGAAGGCGACCAGCGTCGTCAGCGCGCGGGTGCCCGGAATCGAGACCAGGTTGATCGGCAGGCCGTTCGGCGCCGTCACCGTCGAGATCGTTGGCATCAGCCACAACGCTAGAGCACCGCGGGCCGCTGCGGCTTTGACGGCCGCCGTAACGGGGCGACGCCGCGGGCCGACCCACTACGCTGGCTTCAGGTGCGCGCTCGCGCGCCGGCGCTGATGCAGACCTCGATTGAGAAGATCACCCTCGCCGTCGTCGCGGGCACGCTGCTCCTCGTCGCCGGCATCTGGTGGGGCGGGCATCCGTCAGACCTCCCGCCGGTGTTGCGCAACGCGTTCGTTTCGAGCCCGCACAGCGCGGCCGTCGACGAGGCGCTCGCCGATATCGAGCATGACTACTACCGGCGCCCGAGCGCCGGCCAGCTCGCGAACAACGCGATCGCGGGTGCGGTCGCGGGGCTCGAGGATCCCTACGCGGACTACCAGACCCCGCAGGCCTACCGCGACTTCGCCAAGGCGCCGCCTGCGACGCGCTTCGGCGGCGTCGGCGTCGACATCGTCGCCGTCGCGCGGGGCCTGGAGGTGGATGGCGTCATCGCCGGTTCGCCGGCGGCCCATGCCGGCATCAGGCACGGCGACCTGATCGTCGCCGCCAACGACAGGCCGCTTGCCGGCCACCCGGAGTCGTTCGCCACCGACCTGATCCGCGGCAAGATCGGCACGACCGTGACGCTGACGATCGAGCGCGGCACGCGGCGCTTCACGCTCACGCTGACGCGGGCGCTGATCGCACAGCCGCCGGTGCAGCTGGTGACCGGCGCGATCCGTTCGGTTCACGGCGTCAAGGTGGCGGTCATCGCGCTCGCCACCTTCGACGTGTCGGGGATCCACACCGAAGTCGCCGACACGCTCAAGCGTCTGCTGCACGACGGTGCCAAGGCGATCGTCCTCGACCTGCGCGACAACGGCGGCGGTCTCGTGCGCGAGGCACAGCTCGTCGCCAGCCTGTTCATTCGCCACGGCGTCATCGTCACGACACGCGGCCGCGCGCAGCCGACGGTGACGCTGCGGGCAACGGGCCACCCGCTGGCGGCGACGCAGCCGATGGCGGTGCTCGTCAATCGCGACACCGCGTCGGCGGCCGAGATCGTCACCGGCGCCCTGCAGGACGATCACCGCGCGACCGTCGTCGGCACCCGCACCTACGGCAAGGGCGTCTTCCAGGAGGTGCTGCCGCTGCCCAACGGCGGCGCGATCGCGATCACCGTCGGTCAGTACTACCTGCCAAACGGCACGAACCTTGGTCGCGGCGGCCTGCGCCGCGGTCCCGGCATCAAGCCGAACGTGACCGTCACCGCGCCGGTCACGGCTGACAGCGATCCCACGCTTGCGGCTGCGCTCGTGCTCGTCGCGGAACGCGCGCGTTGAGCAGCGGACGCGGTCCGGCGTTCGCCGCCGTGCTCGAGCGCCGCGGGCGGTTCATGGTCGCCCGCGAGCTGTTTCCCGCCCGCGCCTCCGCCTCGCCGGCGCGCGGTAGCGGGCAGCTTGCCGTCGATCCGGCGCGATCGCACTCCCGCGTCGGCGATCTCGTCCTCGTGCGCGTCGCGCCGACCCGCCACGGCGGCCGCGCCGAGATCGTCCAGCGGCTCGGGCGCCCCGAGGTCGCCCGCGACGTGATCGAGGCGCTGATGCTCGAGCGCGGCCTGCGCCGGCGGTTCGATCCCGCGGTCGAGCGCGAGGCGCGCGAGGCCACCGGCGCGGATGATCAGCGGCGCGACCTGCGCGAACTACCGACGTTCACGATCGATCCGGCCGGCGCCCGCGACTACGACGATGCGATCTCCGCCGAGCGGATCGGGGATGGCCGCGCGCGGGTCTGGGTCCACATCGCCGACGTCGCCGCATTCGTGCCGGCAGGCTCGCTCGTCGACCGCGAGGCGCAGCGTCGTGCGACGAGCGTCTACGTGCCGGGCGGCGTCGAGCCGATGCTGCCGCCGACGCTCTCCAACGAGAAATGCTCGCTCGTGCCCGGGGAGGACCGCCTGGCGGTCAGCGTCGAGCTCGAGCTCGACGGGGCACGCGTCGTGCGGGTGGCCTTCGCGCGTTCGATCATCCGCTCCGACGAGCGCCTCGATTACGCGCGCGTCGATCGGATCTTTGCCGGCGACGAGCCGGCGCTGGAGCCGTGGGCCGCGCCACTCGACGTCGCTCGAGCGGTGGCCGACGAGCTCGCGCAGGAGCGCGCGCGCCGCGGCGGCCTCGAGATCACCAGCACCGAGCCCGAGTTCGAGTTTGATCATGCCGGCCATGTGCACAGCCTGGCGCTCGGTCAGCAGACCGAGTCGCACCGGCTGATCGAGCACCTGATGATCGCCGCCAACGAGCAGGTCGCGAAGCTCCTCGACGAGCGCGGCCTGCCCGGTCTCTACCGCGTGCACGAGCAGCCCGAGCCCGAGCGCGTCGAGCGCCTCGTGGCGCAGCTCGGCTCGCTTGCGGTCCCGACGCCGCCGCTGCCGGAGCGCATCAGCCCGACCGAGGCCGGTGAGCTGGTCGGCAAGATCTCGCAGGCCGTCGATGCCTACGTCCGCTCGCAGCGCCGCGGCCGGCTGGCCTTCGGCGCGCTGATCCTGCGCTCGCTCAAGCAGGCCTACTACTCGCCGCGCAACCTCGGCCACGCCGGCCTGCGCTCGCCCCGCTACTGCCACTTCACCTCGCCGATCCGCCGCTACCCCGACCTCGTCTGCCATCGCGCGCTGCTCGCTGCAATCGGCGCCGCGGAGGTCCTGCCGGACGCCTCGATGCTCGCGGAGCTCGGCCAGTGGACCTCGATGCGCGAACGCGACGCCGCCGACATCGAGCGTTCGGCAGACGATGTGGCGCGCTGCTTCGCGCTCGCCCGCGAGAAGCCCGATCGTCGCTGGGACGGCGAGATCGTCGGCGTCATCGGCGCCGGCGTCTTCATCGCCTTCGGCGACGCCTACGAGGGGATGGTGCCGGTCCGGCGGATGCGGGGCGACTGGTGGGAGCTCAACGAGGAGGGGACGATCCTCCACGGCACGCGCCATGGCGGCACGCTGCGACTCGGCGATCCGGTGAAGGTCGCGGTCCACACGATCGACGCCCCGCGGGGGCGCGTCGACCTCGAGCTCATCTAGGACGCTCGCGGCCGCGCACGCTACTGTCGCTGGATGGCCAAGGCCAAGAAAAAGGTCGGCGCCGGCGATGTCGCCTCCAACCGCTACGCCTCCTACCGCTTCAACCTGCTCGAGCGGCTTGAGTGCGGCGTCGTGCTCGAGGGCACCGAGGTCAAGTCGCTGCGCGGCGGCGGTGCCCAGCTGAAGGACGGCTTCGCGACGATCCGCGACGGCGAGCTGTGGCTGCGCAACGTCCACATCCCGCCCTACGCGCCGGCCAGTCGCGAGAACCACGACCCCGAACGCGAGCGCAAGCTGCTGCTCCACCGCCGCGAGCTCGACCGCCTCGCGGCCCGCGTCAACGAGCGCGGCCTGACACTGGTCCCGACGCGGATCTACTTCAAGGGCCCGCGCGCCAAGGTCGAGATCGCGCTGGCCCGCGGCAAGGACGTCCACGACAAGCGCGAAACGCTGCGCCGCCGCGACTCGCAGCGTGAGATCGAGCGCGGCCTGCGCGAGGCGCGTCGCTAGGACGTCGTCCTAGCTGATCGTGCGGTGCACGTAGGTCAGGTGCATGCCGACCGCGAGCAGCACGATCAGGCCGATGTAGACCGCCCCGACGATCATCCGGTTGCGCGGCGAGACCCTGTAGTACGCGGTCTGTGCCGCGGTCGGCTGGCGGCGCCGCTCCCAGCGGCGGTAGAGCTCGAAGCCGGCGACCAGCGTGATGATCAGCAGGATCGGGTTGGGAGCGATGAAATCGAGCAGCACCATCGCGCCGAAGCCGAGGAACCACATCCACGGCGCCATCGCCGCCATCGCCCGACCGCCGTCCAACGGTACGACCGGCAGCAGGTTGAAGAGGTTGAGGAAGAAGCCGATGTAGCCGAGCGCCTCGAGCAGCCCGGTGTGCGTCACGAGCCCGACGACCGCGACCGCGGCCGAGCCGATCGTGCCGAGAATCGGTCCGGCGAGCCCGACGCGCGCCTCGGCGAGCGCATTGTCGCCGAGCGATCGCGCCGTGATCACGGCGCCGAGGAACGGCACGAACATCGGCGCGCTCGCCTTGATGCCCTCGCGGCGCAGCGCGATCACGTGACCCATCTCGTGGATGAACAGCAGGATCACGAAGCCGACGGCGAACTGCCAGCCCCAAAGCAGGCTGTAGGCGCCGATCGACACCATTGCGGTGCCGGCGGTCGCCAGCAGCTTGATCTTCGGCAGGAACAGCAGGATCGCCTTCAGCTTCGCGATCAGCGCGATCGCCGCTGCACCAAGCGCACTCAGCTTCTCACGCAGCCAGGAGCGCTTGCGCTTGCCGAAGGCTTCCTGCGGTGCGGCCGGGTCGAGCGTCGGCGGGATCAGGGTGGGGGGTGTTTCCATGCCTCTGAGAGTGTCGCAGGCACGGGTTGCGCCCCGTTAAATGCGACCCACCAAACGACTCATGACAGATTTTTGCGGAGAATGCGGCTTCTCTTCAATGCGGCACTTGCATCCCGCGCAGGGTGAAATGTATGTTGCACCCAGACGCGGATTTGAGTCGCAAAGAGCGAGGCCACCGAGGTGTGAGGCCGCGCCACCCAGAGACCGGAAGCCCCTCGGGGCAACCGGAGGAGGGTTCCTCAAGCGGCTCGGTCCGCGTCTACTTCGTTGCGCGGGCCGCTTGATCGATCAGCGCGCCACTGCCAGGAGGACCGTGTCGTTTTGGGGTGTGGTCGGAGCTGCACGGCCGCGCACTTCCCGGCTCAGCGTTCGAGCTCGGCCGCCCGGCGCTACGATGTCCCCAACACCATCCAGGGGACGACAGGCTTCGACGTGGTCGGCTCGTGGGGGTGGTTGCGAGTCGAGGTTCCGGGCGGCCTCGTAAAACACCCGGAAAAACCATACGTGCGGACTCTCACGAGTACGCCCTCGCCGTCTAGCTAAAACTAGAGCGATGAGGTCTCGGCCCCCGCAGCCTGCGGCGGGGATCCCCGGGATCAGATAGCAGGCTCACCCGGTGCGGCCCGCCTGCGCCAATCCGGGGAAACACCAGCAGGCTGGTCCCCCACAACCCGGCCGGCGAGGCGAGCGGGGGACGAGACCCAGAGCGCCGGCTATGCTCGTAGACGCCACTTTCACGCGATCGCGGACGCGGGTTCGATTCCCGCCGTCTCCACTTTCATTCGTCATGCGGACCACTCTGGGCGATACCGTCTGAACGTGTCCGCTGTCGCAGAACCAACGTCGGACGGCGCTGACACCGAGCCGGCGGGGCGGGCTGGTGCCGTGGCGCGGACCGGCGTGTGGGCGCTCACGCTCGGCGCCCTCGGAATCGTGTTCGGCGATATCGGCACGAGCCCGCTGTATGCGGTGCAGGCGGTCTTCACCGCTGACAACCACGCCGTTCACGTGACGCAGGCCGGCGTCTATGGCGTGATCTCGCTCGTCTTCTGGTCGATCACGATGATCGTCTCGGTCAAGTACGTGAGCTTCATCATGCGCGCGGACAACGGCGGTGAGGGCGGGATCATGGCGCTGACCGCGCTGATCCAGGGCCGGCTGAAGCGGACTTCGTCGGCGCTGGTGCTGATCACGCTCGGCGTCCTCGGCGCCTCGCTGTTCTACGGCGACGGCGCGATCACCCCCGCGATCTCCGTGCTCTCCGCGGTCTCGGGGCTGCAGGTGGCGGTGCCGAGCCTCAACTCGCTCGTGATACCGCTCACGGTTGCGGTGCTGTGCGTGCTGTTCGCGATCCAGCAGTTCGGCACGCACCTCGTCGGCAACCTGTTCGGCCCTGTGATGGCTGTCTGGTTCGTCGTGCTGGCGCTCGTCGGTGGGATCGAGATCGCGCACCACCCCGGCATCCTGCGAGCGCTCTCGCCGACCTATGGCGTGCAGTTCTTCCTCAACGACGCCGGCATCGCCTACATCGCGCTCGCGTCGATCGTCCTCGCAGTGACGGGCGCCGAGGCGCTCTACGCCGACATGGGCCACTTCGGCCGCCCACCGATCCGTCGCGCGTGGTTCCTGCTCGTCTTCCCATCGCTCACGTTGAACTACCTCGCCCAGGGCTCGCTGATCCTCCGCCACCCTGGTTCGGCCCGGCTGCACAGCTTCAACCCGTTCTTCCAGTTGCTCCCCGGCTGGGCGCAGATACCGATGGTCGTCCTCGCCACGGTGGCGACCGTGATCGCCTCGCAGGCGGTGATCTCGGGGGCCTTCAGCGTCTCGCAGCAGGCGGTACAGCTCGGCTTTCTGCCGCGCCTGACGATCCGCCACACCTCGGAGCGCGAGGTCGGTCAGATCTACGTCCCCGCGGTCAACGCGATGCTGTTCATCGCCGTCCTGGTGATCGTCTTCGCCTTCGGCTCGGCGACGGCGCTCTCGAACGCCTACGGCGTTGCCGTCACCGGCACCTTCTTCCTCACCACGGTGCTGTTCCTCTCGGTCGCGCGGATGCTCTGGCACAAGAGCCGCTGGCTGATCGCGCTTGGCGCCGCCGTCTTCCTCACGATCGACACGGCGTTCTTCACCGCCGACCTCACGAAGATCGTGCACGGCGGCTGGTTGCCGCTGGTGATGGCCTCCGGCGTATTCCTGATCCTGATGACCTGGAGCAAGGGGCGGCAGATCGTCACGGCCAACCGCGACAAGGCGGAGGGCTCGCTGCGCGACTTCATCGAGCAGGTCGGCGACGGTGAGTTCACGGTTCGGCCCGTCGGCGGCGTCAGCGTCTTCCTCAATCCGAACATCAGGACTACGCCGCTCGCGCTTCGCGCCAACGTCGAGCTCAACCATGTCCTGCACGAGAAGGTGATCATCGTTTCCGTCGACATCGAGCGCGTGCCCCACGTGCCCGAGGCCGAGCGGGTCGTCGTCGAGCCGGGGATCCTGTTCAGCGGCGCGACCGGCGATCCGCTCGATGTCTCGGCTGACAGCTTCAGCCGCCTCACTCTGCGCTTCGGCTTCCTCGACGAGCCGGACATTCCCTCGACGCTGCGCCACGCAGCCGAGCATCATCTCCTGCAAGGCGATCCGGACCTCGACCAGGCCTTCTACTTCCTCTCGCAGATCGCGATCGTCCCGACCCGTGCCCCGGGAATGGTCCCGTGGCGCAAGAAGCTGTTCGTCACGATGGCGCGCAACGCAGCCAATCCGGCCGAGTACTACAGGCTGCCAGATGACCGTACGGTCATGATGAGCGGGCGCGTCGACCTGTAGCCGCCGCTCGCCGTCAACCAGAAGCAGGAACAGTGACCTCCACGGCGAATCGGCCTTCTAGCGCCGATCATCCGGCCCGGCCGGTCATTGGCGTTTCGTGGCGGCGGCAAGCGGGGTAACGAGGAGTGAAGATGGCGATCACCTTTCCCCAGAAGCCCAGTGACCAGGGCAGGCAGCTGGAACCGTGTATCGACCTGTCCTCCGGCTACTACCTGACCGATGGCGACAGCCTGTTTCGCTCGCTCGGTCGGACACCCGACAGTGCGGGACTCGTCGCCCTCGAGGACTGTCGTTCCCTCGAGGTGATTCTCGTCACGGCGGCAATCATCGACGCGCTCGATCCCGTCGCTGCCACGCCGATCGACCTCTGAATTCGCGCCAGCTCGCTCGCGCGCTGCGTCTGTCGCAGCCCTGCCGGCACTTCGTGCGCTCGTCACTGCGTAGACTGCCGGGCCTTGCGGCGCTTGTCTGTCAGCCTACTCGGCGCTGCGGTGGCGTTCTCTGGCGCTGCGGTCGCCGGCGCGCACGAGGCGCCCGCCGCACGCGCCCCGCACGCCGCCGCCGCGAGTCACTCCAGCAAGACGCGCGCGGTCACGCTCGGATCGACGACCGGCGCGCCGATCACGGTCGCGTCGGATCCGGTCGGCCTGAGCGTCGAGTACCCCGTCCTCGCCGGCGACCTCGGGACCGGCGCCTGCCCGCCACCGGCGCTTGTCAGCGCGATCGAGGCGCTCGGCGCGCCGACGATCAGGATCGGCGGCGACTCCGGCGATCAGACGGCACCGGCCGGCACGCCGCCGTTCACGGGCGTCAACGACCTGCCCACCGACTTCTGGACCCAGCTGGCCTGTCTGGAGAGCCAGACCCATGAGCCGTTTGTCGTCGGCCTGAACCTCGCCGCCCAGATGCCGGCCTGGGCGGCGACGATGGCAGCCGGCGCGCGTGGCGCGGTCCCCGCCAACCTCCTGAGCTTCGAGATCGGCAACGAGGCCGACATCGACGGCCCGTCGGTCCCCTGGTGGAACGCGACGGCCGATGCGCACACGCTGATCCCGTTCACGACCTACCTCGACGACGCGCAGGCGGTCGACCAGCAGCTGGGAGCGGGCGCCGATGTCGAAGGCCCCGACTTCGCGACGCCGCGCTGGATCGCCAACATCCCTCAGATCGCGAGTGCCCTGTCGCTGAAGACGGTCGACACCCACTTCTATCCGCTGAACGCGTGCACCGGCGCCGCCCAGGCGACCGTCAACAACCTGCTGCTCCCGGGCGCATCGGAGCTCAGCACGGCCGTGCAGGAGACGCTTGCGCAGGCGACACAGCTGCACCTGCCGATGGTGATCTCGGAGAGCAACTCGGTCGCCTGCCGCGGCAAGGCCGGCGTGTCGGATTCGCCGGGCACGGCGGTCTGGGGGCTGCGACTCGTGATCAACGCCATTCGTAGTGGCATCGGCTCGGTGCGCTTCCACTCCAGCGGCTCGACCTATGACCCGTTCATCGTCACCGGCACGACCGTCACGACTCGACCGCTCTACGACGGCCTCGAGGCCGCGGTGCAGCTGTTGCCGATCGGGGCGACGGTGGCGACCCTGAAGACGCCGTTGACGCTGATGGGCGTCGTCGTCACCCGCGCGACCGGTCCGAAGACCTACATCGTCACCAGCTACGAGTCCAAGCCGCAGTCGGTCACGCTGAGCTCAACCCAGCCGGCCTCCGTGATCCGCATCAGCGCCGCCAACCCGATCGTGGCGGACACGTCGGCCAAGCCAAAGGGCGGCAAGCTGACGATCGTCGTCGAGCCGAACTCGGTCGTCGCGTTCACGCCCGGCGGCTAGTCCCTCCGCTTCAGGCGGCGGCGCTCTCGCCGCCCTGCCCGAGCGCCGTGAGACGCTGCCTCGCGGCGCCCCGGTCGACGCCGAGCGCCGCGAGCAGCTGCGTCGCCGGATCCACCGGGCCGAGGTCGAGCAGCGCCCGCAGGATGTGCTCCGGGCCGAGCTGCGCTCGCATCGCCTCACGGCCGGCCGAGCGCAGGACGTTCTTGCACGACGGGGTCATGTTGACGCCGCGCCGGGTCAGCAGCTCTCGCACCGACGGCCGGCTCGCCCTCGGCCTCAGGACGGCCTCCGGCTCACCGGGCTCCGCCAGGGCGGCCGGAATACCACGCAGACCGATCGCCGCCAGCGCCTCGCTGTCCAGCCTGCTGAGCGCGGCGCGAGCTTCCGCCGCGATGGCGCCTGTCGCGCGGGCGAGCTCCGGGTCGCGCAGCAACGCGATCAACAGATGCTCGGTGTTGATCGTGCGCTCGCCGCGCTGTCGCGCCTCGTCGCGCGCGTCGGCGAACGTGCTCCAGGGGTGTTGGCGCGCGATCGGCGCCTGCGGACCTGACATGCGATTACCCTCCGTGCTTCGCGTGAACTGATTGGCGTGTGACGCCGAGCGCGTCACCGATCTGCTGCCACGACCATCCCTGGCGGCGAGCGGCCTTGACGTGCTCGGTCTCGACCCGCTCGGCCAGTCTGCGCAGCGCGACCGCGGCGCGCAGCCCGACCGCCGGATCGGTGGATGCGACCGCGGCTGAGATTTGCTCCGTTTCCATGCTGTCAGTCTAGACTGACAGGTCCTCTCCGTCAAGTCAAACTGACAAATATGCTCGACGTCAGCAGGCCGGATGCGTCGGCTAACCTACCGCGGATCGACGGGTCGCCTCGATGACATCACAGGGCACACTTTCGGTGGTGCTGGGCGACTATCCGCACACCGCGCCGCTGAAGTCGGGAGCGATCCCGATCGAGGGCGTTGCCTGTAGCTTCCCGCAGGTGACGCCGCTGCCCGGCGCGTTCGCGCGGATGGTGCGCGAGCTCGAGTTCGACGTCTGCGAGATGGCGCTGACGACCTACATCCAGGCGCGCGAGGCGGGCGTCCCGGTCACGCTGCTTCCGGCCGTGATGGTCGGGGGCACCCACCACCGCTCATTGATCCGCTGGCCCGGCGGCTCTCTGATCGGGCCGCGGGAGCTGATCGGACAGGCGGTCGGGGTCCGCGCCTACGGCCAGACGACCGGAATGTGGGTACGCGGGATTCTGCGCGAGGAGCATCAGGTGCAGGCGGGCGACATCACCTGGCTGACGACCGAGGACTGTCACGTCGCCCAGTACACGGAACCCGACAATGTCGAGCGGGGTTCGGGCAGCATCGGGGAGTGGCTGCGTGCCGGGACGGTGAGCGCCGCGATCCTCTCGCCGCGCGAGGTCGCCGACCAGGGAGTCGAGCTGGTGCCGGTCATCCCCGACGCCGCCGACGCGGCTGCCGCTTGGATCGAGCGCCACCAGACCGTGCCGGTCAACCACATGGTCGTCGTTCGCAGCGACCTGATCGAGTCCGATCCGGACGCGGTTCGCGCCGTCTACGCGGCGCTGGCGCGAGCGATCGACGCAACCGCCCGCGAGCGTGGCGAGGCACCGGCGGAGCGCGTGATCGCCAGCGGCTGGACGGATGCGCTGCGACGCTCCGCCGACGTTGCCACCCGCTACTGCCTCGAGCAACGGCTGCTGCGCGCGCCGCTGGACTGGGCCCAGGCCGAGCGCGAAGTGCGGATCCTGGACGCCTGATGCGCCAGCCGCAGCCGCCGCGCCGCGTCGTCACCGGACACGACCGCGATGGGAAGTCGATCGTGATCTCCGATGGACCGACGCCGCGCTCACGCACGCGCCCCGAGGGCGCGACGTTCCACGATCTCTGGAGCACGGCCGAGATGCCGGTCCCGGTCTCGTTCGTCGAGCCGGGCGAGCCGGCCGGACGGCCGGATCAGATAGCGCCGCAGGCGGGCGGAACGGTGATCCGGATCACCGAGATGGCGCCGGGCATGCGCTCGCCGATGCACCGGACCGAGACGGTCGACTACGGGATCGTGCTCGCCGGCGAGGTGCACCTCGTCCTCGATGACTCCGAGGTCGCGCTCGCCGCCGGAGACGTCGTGATCCAGCGCGGGACCGACCACGCCTGGGAGAACCGGTCGGAGGCGGTCGCACGGATGCTGTTCGTACTGATCGACGGCGCATTCGACCCAGCGCTCTCTGCCCTGCTCGAGGGCGAGCGCTGATGAGCGAGCCGGCGCCGATCGAGCACCGCCCGCTCGGCGGCTCGGACCTGCACGTCTCGCGTCTTGCGCTCGGCTCGTGGCGCACATTCGAACGCCTCTCGCCGGAGGCCGGCACCGCCGTCATGGCGCGGGCGCGCGAGCGCGGGATCGACTTCCTCGACGACGCGCGCTACGACGATGAGACCGGAGCGGCGCCGCTTGCGAGCGGATACTCCGAGGTGCTCTTCGGCGAGCTCTTCCGCGCTTCGGGCTGGCCGCGCGCCGAGGCCGTCGTCTCGAACAAGCTCTGGTGGGAGTTCTGGCCGGAGCAGATAGCGCTCGCGGAGATCGACGCGTCGCTCGCGCGGATGGGCTTCGAGCAGCTTGATCTGATCTACGCCTCGACGCTTCCGGCCAGCCTCGCGCCGGCCCCGGCGGTCCAGCAGGTCGCGTCCGTGATCGAAGCCGGTCGGGCACGCAGCTGGGGCGTCGTCAACTGGCCCGGCGAGGCGCTGCTCGCGGCGGTCGCCGAGGCCGAGCGGATCGGCCTCCCGCCGCCCTGCGCCGTGCAGCTCCCGTACAGCCTGGTGCGCCGCGACTGGGCAAACGAGCCGGCGATGGTCGAAGCGCTCGAGCGTTCGGGCGCCGCGATCGTCGCGTCGGCCTCGCTGGCCGGCGGCCTGCTCACCGGCAAGTACTCGCGGCCCGGCGCGGAGGGGCGGATGGCCGCCCGCGCCGGTGATCGAGACCAGCAGCCGGCGCTGCGCGCCGCCGCGCAGCTCGTCGCTCTCGCCGAGTCGGTCGCCTGCTCGGCGGCCGCGCTCGCGCTTGCCTTTGTCCTCCGTCGCGAGCGCGTGGCGAGCGTCCTGTTCGGAGCGACGGCGCCGGCTCAGATCGACGCAAACATTGAGGCGCTGGCGCTCCTGGGGAGGCTCAGCGACGCCCGGTGGGCCGAACTCGAGGCCGTCGGCATTGAGCCGCGGGCCTGAGCCAAACTGCCGACAAACAGCTAGTATGTATCCAATCGGCCAGGTGCAGCCCGCCTCGGTCACGAGAAGATCGCGATGCCCGAGCCGCTCCGTCCGCCACTCTCAAACGCGCTCCGTACGGCGCCCGGGCGGCCTTGACCTTCGCCCTCGGCACGTTTGCCGATGCCGACGGCGAGTTTCCCGGTCTCGTCCTCGACGGTGACCGCGTGCTCGACCTCCGCGCCGAGCCGTGGCGCGATACGCGCGCGATGTTCGCCGATTGGGACGCCGCGCTGGCGCGGCTGCGGATCCTCGCCGAGCAGCCCCAACCGGCGGTGCTGGCGCTCGAGCAGCTGCGTGTCTGCCCGCCGCTGGCGCCGGTCCAGGTGCTCCAGAGCGGCGCGAACTACCGCCAGCACGTGATCGACATCATCCTCGCCGAGGAACGCGAGCGCGGCCGGCTATCCGAGGCGGAGGCGCTCGTCATGGCGCGGCGGATCATGGACGAGCGCGCCCGCGACGGCGAGCCCTACGTCTTCCTCGGAGCTCCGAGCGCGATCTGCGGCGCCTACGACGACGTGCAGCTGCCGGCCGACGGTGAGCAGCATGACTGGGAGCTCGAGCTCGGCGTCGTGATCGGTAGGCCCGCGCGGAACATTCCGGTCGAGCGGGCGCTCGATCACGTCGCCGGCTACACGATCGTCAACGACATCACGACGCGCGATCGCGTCTACCGCCCCGATCTCCAGGCGATCGGCACCGACTGGCTGCGCAGCAAGAACTCACCGACCTTCCTGCCGGTCGGCCCGTACGTCATGCCGAAGGCCTTCGTCGCCGACCCGATGGCGTTGACAGTGACGCTCAGCCTCAACGGCGCGGTGATGCAGAACTCGGGCACCGAGGACATGATCTTCGACGTCGCGACGCTCGTCGCCTACGTCTCGACCCGTGTCGCTCTCGTCGCCGGCGACCTGCTCTGCACCGGCTCGCCGGCGGGCAACGGCATGCACCACCGTCGCTTCCTGCGCGACGGCGACGTGATCGACGCCGAGATCACCGGGCTCGGTCATCAGCGCAATCGCTGCGTCGGTGCCGTCGCGCCCGCGGATCGGGGAGACTGAGCGAGCGATGGCCGGGCGCGTGCAGGACAGGGTGATCGTCGTCAGCGGCGCGGCGCGCGGGCAGGGTGCGGCGGAGGTCGAAGCGCTGACCGCCGAGGGCGCGTTCGTGGTCGCCGCCGACCTCGAGCCGATCACGGGCAAGCACGACCGCGTGATCCCCTGCGAGCTCGACGTCTCCGATCCGGCCGGCTGGGAGGCGCTGGCTGAGCGCGCGCGCGAGCGCTTCGGACGGGTCGACGGACTGATCAACAACGCCGGCTCGACCAGCCGCGTACGGCTCGGCGACGTGCGTCTGGAGGACTGGAACCGCGTCCTCGCGGTCAACGTCACCGGCGCGATGCTCGGTATCCAGGCGTTGATGCCGCTGATGGGCGAGGGCGCATCGATCGTCAACGTCGGCTCCGTCGCCGGGCTGACCGGCCACTACACCGCCGCCTACACGACGAGCAAGTGGGCGCTGCGCGGGCTCACCCAGTGCGCGGCGACCGAGCTTGCACCGCGCGGGATTCGCGTCAACGCCGTTCACCCGGGCTACATCGAGACGCCGATGACCGCGTCGGCGCCGGCCGCCTTCCGTGGCGTCAACGTCGCGCTGACGCCACTCGGGCGCACCGGGCAGCCCGACGAGGTCGCGTCGCTGATGGTCTTCCTGATGTCGAGCGAGTCGAGCTTCATCAGTGGCGCCGACATCCCGATCGACGGCGGCTTCACCGGCGGCGGCATCGCCAAGACGATCTCCGACGCCCTGCGCGCCGCCGAGAGCGAGTCAGACTGATGGGCCCGATCGATCGCATCGTCACCGCCGACAACCCCACCCAGGAGGCACCATGGTCCTCGAACGCGCGCTGATCAACGTCGTCCCCGGCCAGGAGCAGGAGTTCGAGCGGGCGCTGGTGGAGGCGCGCGAGGTGATCGCCGCCTCCCACGGCTTCCGCTCGCTGCGCCTCCTGCGCGGTATCGAGAGCCGCCACGGCTACCTCCTGCTGATCGAGTGGGACACGCTCGAGGACCACACGGAAGGGTTCCGCGGCTCGGAGGCATTCAACCGCTGGCGCGCGCTGATCGGCCCGTACTTCGACGGCACGCCGCAGATCGAGCACTACGAGCCACTCGTCGAGGACTGAGCAGAGCCACCCCGAGCGAAAGCGAGCACGACGATGCGTATAGCCACCTTCGAGCACGACGGATCCGAGCGCGTCGGGATCGTCGGGGAGTCGACGATCCAGCCGCTGGGCCCCGGCGCGGCAGTGCTCGAGCTGCTCGCCGCCGCTCCGCAGGAGCGCGACGAGATCGTCGCCCGCGAGCGCGACGGCGCGCCGATCGAGCTCAGCGCCGTCCGGCTGCGCGCCCCGCTGCGCCCAACGAGCATGCGCGACTTCGTCAACTTCGAGGCCCACGTCGAGGGCGTCGTCAAGACCGAGAACCCGGAGATGAAGGTGCCCGAGGACTGGTACACGGCGCCGTCCTTCTACTTCACCAGCCACACCGCGCTGTTTGGCCCCGACGACGAGATCGAGGTCCCGCCCGGTTGCAAGCGTCTCGACCTCGAGCTCGAGCTCGGCGTCGTCGTCGGCCGCGACGGGCGCGACCTGACGGCGGAGCAGGCGCGCGAGCACATCGCCGGCCTGACGATCTACAACGACTTCTCGGCGCGCGACCACGGCGCGCGCGAGAAGCGCCTCGGGCTCGGCTGGGCCAAGGCGAAGGACTTTGCCAACGTGCTCGGGCCGTGGATCGTCACGCTCGACGAGCTCGAGCGCTACCGCGACGGCGACCGCTACGCGCTGGAGCTCGTCGCCTCGGTCAACGGCATCCCGCTCGGCCGCGACACGCTCGCGAGCATCGGCTGGTCCTTCGAGGAGATGCTCGTCTACGCCTCGCGCGGCGCCTGGCTGCGCGCCGGCGACGTGCTCGGCTCGGGCACCTGCGGCGCCGGCTGCCTGGCCGAGCTGTGGGGCCGCAACGGCCGCCTCGAGCCGCCGCCGCTGCAGGTCGGCGACGAGGTCACCCTGAGCGTCGAGGGGATCGGGACGCTCAGCAACCGGATCATCGCCGGCGTCGAGCCGATCCCGGTGCCGCCGGCGCGCCGCCTCCACGCCCAGCCGGCATGAGCGTCCGCTACCTCAAGCCACCCAATCCGCCGAGCCTCGCCGCGACCGACGAGCTGCGCGAGCGCGTCAGCGCGATGCTGCGCGAGATCGAGACCGGCGGCATCGACGCCGTGCGCCGCTACTCGCGCGAGCTCGACGACTGGGACCCGGCCAGCTTCGTCGTCGCCGACGCCGAGTTCGAGCGCGCCGCCGCAACGCTCGACGACACGCTCAAGGAGCACATCGCCTTCGCCCAGAACCAGATTCGCGGCTTCGCACAGGCCCAGCGGGCGACCCTCGGCGAGCTCGAGCTGGAGCTGGGGGAGGGGGTCGTGCTCGGGCACCGCCACATCCCGGTCGGCGCCGTCGGGGCCTACATCCCGGGCGGGCGCTATCCGATGCTCGCCTCGTCGTTCATGACCGTGATCGTCGCCAAGGTCGCCGGCGTCGAGCGCGTGGTCGCCTGCGCGCCGCCGCAGCGCGAGCGCGGAATCCACCCGGCGATGCTCTACGCGATGCGCAGCTCGGGCGCCGACATCGTGCTCTGCCTCGGCGGCGTCCAGGCGCTTGCGGCGATGGCGTTCGGCCTGATCGACGGCGTCGCGGCCGTCGACATGCTCGTCGGCGCCGGCAATGCCTACGTCGCCGAGGCCAAGCGACAGCTGTTCGGCCGCGTCGGCATCGACCTGCTCGCCGGCCCCACCGAGGTGCTCGTGATCGCCGACGAGACCGCCGACCCGCAGCTCGTCGCCGCCGACCTGCTCGGCCAGGCAGAGCACGGCCCGACCTCGCCCGCCGGCGTGATCGCGATCGGCGACGGGGTCGCTCGCGAGGTCGCCCGCGCCGTCCACGCGCTGCTGAAGACGTGGCCAACCGCCGAGGTCGCCGGCCAGGCCTGGCACGAGCACGGCTGGATCGCGGTCGTCGACGATGACCAGGAGGCGATCGCGCTTGCCGACGAGGCCGCCAACGAGCACCTCGAGGTCCACGTCGCCGAGGACAAGCTCGACCACTACCTCGAGCGCCTGCACAACTACGGCTCGCTGTTCCTCGGCCAGGAGGCGACGGTCGCCTACGGCGACAAGGCGGTCGGCACCAACCACGTCCTCCCGACCGCCCGCGCCGCCCGCTACACCGGCGGCCTCTGGGTCGGCAAGTTCCTCAAGACCTGCACCTACCAGCGCCTCACCGCCGAGGGCACGCGCCGCGTCGCCCCGGCTGTCGAGGCGATCGCCACGGCCGAGAACTTCGCCGGTCACGCGCTGACCGCGACAATGCGCCGCGAACGCCTGGAGCGCGCGTGAGCGAGCCCATCGGGCCCTCGCCCGCCTGGTCGCTGGCAGGCCGCGTCGCGCTCGTCACCGGCGCCGGTCGCGGCCTCGGCCGGGCCTGCGCGCTCGAGCTCGCCCGCGCCGGCGCCCACTTGCTGCTCGTCGCGCGGACCCAATCCGAGCTCGACGACGCCGCCGCCGAGATCGAGCGCGCCGGAGGTCAGGCCCAGACCCACGCGGCCGACGTCACCGACGAGCGCCAAGCGAGCGCCGCGGTCGCCGCGGCGAGCGAGCTCGGGCGGCTCGCGGTCGCGATCAATGCCGCCGGGACCAACCGGACCGGCCCGGCACGCGATTACCCGGCCGCTGACTGGGATGCCCTGTTCGCCGTCAACGTGCGCGCGACGTTCCTCGTCTGCCGCGCCGTCGGCGACGCGCTGCTGCGCGCCGAGCAGCCCGGCGCCATCGTCAACATCTCCTCGCAGATGGGCTCGGTCGGCTATCCCGGGCGCGCCGCCTACTGCGCCAGCAAGCATGCCGTCGAGGGCCTGACCAAGGCGCTGGCGGTCGAGTGGGCGCCGCAGCGGATCCGCGTCAACGCGCTCGCGCCGACCTTCGTCGACACGCCGCTGACGCGGCCGATGTTCGAGGATCCAGCCTTCGCCGCTGAGGTCCGGGCGCGGATCCCGAGCGGCCGCCTGGCGACGCTTGCCGACGTCGCCAACGCCGCGATCTACCTCGCCTGCGACGCCTCGGCCAGCGTGACCGGCCACTCGCTCAAGGTCGACGGCGGCTGGACCGCCTGGTGAGCGTGACCGTCGACATCCACGCCCACGCGGTGATCCCCGCGGCCGCCGCGCTTGCCGGCGCCGACCCGCGCGCCGGCGCCGCGCGCGCCGCCGAGGCCGAGCTCGTCGGCCCGGCCTCGACGCAGGCCTCGATCGCGATGATCCACAAGGTCGGCCCGCTGCTCGTCGACCTCGAGCGGCGCCTCGCGGCGATGGACGCCGCCGGGATCGACGTCCAGCTCGTCAGTCCCTCGCCCTCGCACTACCACGACTGGGCCGAGCCCGCGCTTGCAGCCCAGCTCGCGCGCGCCACGGGCGAGGGCATCGCCGAGCTCTGCGCCACCCGGCCTGACCGCCTCAGCGGTCTCGGCCTGGCGCCGATGCAGCATCCCGACATCGCTGAGCAGGCGCTCGTCGAGGCGGTCCGCGAGCTCGGCCTGCGCGGGGTCGAGATCCCCGCGGCGGCGCCCGGCCGCGAGCTCGGCGACGAGGCCTACGAGCCGTTCTGGGCCCGCGCCGCGGAGCTCGGCGCGATCGTCTTCATCCACCCCTGGGGCTGTTCGCTCGGCGAGCGCCTGGACCGCCACTACCTCTTCAACGTCGTCGGCAACCCGACCGAGACGACGGTCGCGCTTTCGCACATCATCTTCTCCGGCCTGCTCGACCGCCACCCGGGCCTGCGGATCATCGCCGCCCACGGCGGCGGCTATCTGCCGTTCTACCCGGGGCGCTCCGACCACGCCTGGGAGGTCCGCCCGGAGATCACGACCCCGCGCGAGCGTCCGAGCAGCTACCTGCGCCGGCTCTACTACGACACCGTCGTTTACGACCCCGACCAGCTGGCGAGCTTGATCGCCCGCGTCGGCGCCGACCGCGTCCTGCTCGGCTCGGACTTTCCCTTCGACATGGGCACCGACGACCCGCTCGAGCGCGTCGCTGCGCTGAGCGAGCTCAGCGAATCCGACCGCGCGGCGATCTGCGGCGCGACGGCGGCGGCGCTGCTCGGGATCGAGCGGCCGTAGCTCGCGGACGGGTTTCCCGGCAGGCTCACTGCTGCGCAACGCTCGCTCTTCACGGCGCAGCTAGTGCCAGTGGCTCAGCGCCAGCCCCGCAATCGGTGATCGAAACGACGGGATGTTCGTGCCCATCAGGCTCCCGAGGTAGACGGTCCGCAGGTCCGGCCCGCCGAAGGTGACGCTCGCCATCAGCGGCGCCAGCGTCCCCCGCCCGCGTCCGAGGATCTCCGGCGTGACCGTGCCGGCGAAGAAGTGCTCGTCGAACTCGGCTGCGCCGGCGGCGTTGCCGGCGTCGAGCAGCGTCAGGAGCTCGCGCTGCGGCGTCAGCGCGATCAGCCGGTCGGCGTTGACGAACGTGATCCAGAGGTTGCCGTACTCGTCGAAGGCGCAGCCGTCGGGGATCCCGCCGAGGTCCTCGGGGCCGTAGACCTCACGCCGCGAGAGCGAGCCGTCGTCGGCGACACGCAGCCGCGAGATCCGTCGTGCGTTCGATTCGACGACGTAGAGCCACTCCTCGTTCGCGTCGAGCCGCGCCTCGTTGGTCCCGACGAAGCCGTCGGCGACGATCCGCATGCCGCGATCGTCGATCAGCGCGACGTAGCCGTCGGCGGTCTTCTCGTTGATGTTGCGCGTCCATGGCTGCAGCCGCGTCGAGACGGTCAGCCAGACCCGATCGCGGGAGTCGCCCAGCACGAAGTTCGTCTTGCCCAGCGGCTGCCCGTCGAGCTCGGTGTAAAGCGTCTCGCTGACGCCCGCGCGCGTCATCCGCTCGACCGCGTCGGTGCCGAAGTTGGCGATGATGATGTCGCCGCCGGGGGCGAAGGCGAGGCCGTTGGGCAGCGTTCCTTCGAGGATGAAGCGGTCGACGGAGTCGCTCGAGCCCTGCTTGAGCTCCGCCATCTGGGCGATCAGCTGCTGCTCACCGGACGGATCGATCCGCATCACGCCGCCGCGCGCATCGGCCGCCCAGAGCGTGCCATCGCGCTCGGCCAGGATGCACTCGGGGCGATCGAGGTCGTGGCCGACGATCGTGATCGCCTGCGCCTGCACCTGCCAGCCGAGCAGCGGGTTTTCGCTCACCACAGCTGCGCGCCGGCGCGGACTGCGGTCTGACGTGGTCGGCGCGTATCTTGCCTGATGAGCTGGGCCACAACTGAGACGAAAACTGGATGTACTCTGACCAATTGGATAGACTATCAGCCCTCATCGTCCCCAACTACGGAGAGCGGCGCCGCGGATGAGTGCTGAGCCGGTGGCCAGCGAGCGCGCGACCTCGCGTGACGGCCTCAACGTAGCCCTCGTGCACGAGCAGTTGCGCCAGGCGATCCTGCGCGGCGACGTGCCGCCCGGCCCGGCGACATCGCAGCTGGTCCTCGCCCGCGAGCTCGGAGTCGGGCGCACGCCGCTACGTGAGGCCCTGCGCATGCTCCAGAACGAGGGGCTCGTGATCTCCGAGCCCAACCGCCGCGTGCGGATCGCCGAACTGTCGGTGGCCGACGCCGAGGAGCTCTACGTGATGCGAATCCTGCTCGAGGCCGTCGCGGCGCGGATCACGGTGCCGGCGCTGACCGAGCGCGACATCGCCACGCTCGAGGGCCTGATGGCGCAGATGGACCACCTGATGCGCGCCGACTCCTCGATCCTCGAGGCCCACCACGCCTTCCACGCGCACTTCGTCACGGCCGCCGGCCCACGCGTCGTGGCGCAGATCGCGCAGCTCTTCGATCACGCCGAGCGTTACCGCCGCGCCTTCGGCGCCGCCCAGCCTGACCACTGGAAAATGCGTCGCGCCGAACACCGGGCGATCCTCGACGCGGCGAGCACCGGCGACGCCGAGGCGACGGCCGAGGCGATCACCCTCCACTACCTGCGCACGGCGAAGATCGTCGTCTCCGCGCTCGACCCCGACTACGACCTCGCCCGGCTGCGAACTGCGATCGCCGTCGTCGCACCGGCGGTCGTCAACGAGGTCTGAGTCCGCCGCTACGCCGTCAGGTAGCTCGCGAACAACCCGTCCGGGTCGTAGCGTGCGCGCAGCTCCTCGAGGCGGCGGTTGTTCTCGTCTGAGAGGTAGCGCGCCGGACGGCCGATCAGGTTCTCGTCGGCCAGCTGAATGCCCTTCGAGAGCGGCTCGAGACGGCGCATCTGCTCGACCGGCCAGGCGAGGAACTGCTCGTCCGCCGAAGGGTCAAGCCAGCCGGCGAACGCTGCGAGATAGAGCTTGCCCTGGACCGAGATCGCCGCGTCCTCGCCAAGCGGATGCTCGCGCCAGGGGTACCAGAAGACGTGTGAGGCCGGCGACGGCACGGTCGTGAACAGCTCGCGCATCGCGGGCAGCAGCTCGTCGGCGCCGGCATCGGTCCACATCCCGTCCGCGGACCAGCGAAAGCCCTCCGGCTCGACTGAGTCCGGCCCGTCGTAGAGGTCGCTGAAGCTGCGCTTGAGCGGCCCGTCGAAGACCAGCGCGTGCTCGCGCACGGGGCAGCTCTCGAGCAGCGCGAGCGCCGCCCGCGCCTCCTCGTCGCTGGCCATCATCGCGCTCGCCATGATCACGAGCGCCGTCTCGCCCTCGACGACCTCGCCGCCCGCTCGGCGCGGCGTCGTAGCGAGGATCGCGAACTCGAGCTCCGGTGGGAAGCGCGGCTCGACCTCCATCGCCCAGGCCAGGACCTCGTCCAGCACCTCCATCGGGTACACGCATGTGGTCTCGTAGATCGCCTGCGGGCGGGGATGCGCCCGTAGGTGAAAGCGCGTCACGACGCCGAAGAAGCCGGCACCCGAGCCGCGAGCGGCCCACAGGTAGTCGCTGTTGTGGTTCTCGTCGGCGTGGATCAGCTCGCCCTCCGCGGTGACCAGGTCGATCCCGACCACGCTCAGGCATGCCGGCCCGATCACCCGTCCGAGCCAGCCCCAGCCGCCCTGCAGCAGGAAGCCGCCGAGTCCGACCGTCGGGCAGTGGCCCGAAGGGAAGAAGAGGTTGTGCCCGGCCAGCATCGCGTTGAGGTCACGGCCCTTGACCCCGGGCGAGACGGTCGCGATCCCGGTTTGCGGGTTGAAGCTGATCTCGTCGAGGCCGGCGAGGTTGACGAGCACCGATCCGTCGCGGACCGAGGAGCCGGTCCAGCTGTGCCCGCCCGAGCGCGCCTTGACCTGCAGCCCCTCACGTTGCGCGAGCCGCACCGCCTCGACGACGTCATCCTCGTCGGCGGCGAGCACGATCGCCTCGGGGTAGCGCTCCGGCTTGCGCAGGTTCCAGACCGCGGCCTGCCGCGCGTCCTCGTATCCGTCCTCTCCACGTCGGTACAGCGTGCCCTTGAGCGTCACCCGCTACCTCCTCCAGCGCGAGGCAATGTTCATACAATCGGGCGAACTGTATCCTGTTTGCGGTGCTGCGCGCTAGCCGCGCAGGGGCCTTAGCGCCGCCTCGACGCGAACCAGCTCGTCGAGCATCGCGTCGGCTGCCTTCTCCATCGTCTCGTTTGGCTGCAACTCGCCTTCGTCGTCGATGAACTGGTGCACGAACGGGATCGAGACGGCCTCGGCGAGCGGGAACATCTTCAGCGTGCTCAGCACCTGCTTCAACACCTGAGCTGAGCGCGTGCCGGCGGAGACGCCGCCGTATGAGACGAGCCCGACCGGCTTGTACTGCCACTCGAAATGGAGGAAATCGATCGCATTCTTGATCGTCGCCGGCATGCTGTAGTTGTATTCCGGCAGCACGATCGCAAAGGCGTCGGCGGCATCGACGCGTGCGCTCCAGTCCCGCGTGTGCTGCTGCGTGTACTGCCGCAGACGGGGGTGATTCGGCTCGTCGACGAACGGCAGGCCGATCTCGAGCAGGTCTGCCAGGTCGATCTCGAAGGCGCCATGCTTGCTGGCTCGCGCGGCGAACCACTGCGCGACCGGCAATCCCACGCGGCCCGGCCGTGTCGAGGCGATGATGATCTGGAGCGTTGGCATCTGTGGTGAGGTCGCCCTTCTCTGAGTCGTGGTTGTGCTCACCGTGCTGGTAGGTGTGCGGTCAACTATCCTACGGCCCGTGGATGCCGCAGTCCTGACCGCTCCCGGAACGCCGCGGTTCGCGAGCTTCGATGAGCCAAGCGCAGGCGAGGGCCAGGCGGTCGTCGACGTGGCGGTTGCGGGGATGAACCCGGTCGACATCACGATCGCGGCGGGCCGCTTTGCCCACCTCAAGCCGTCGTTTCCCTGCGTGGCCGGGCGCGAGGGCGTCGGCACGCTCGGCCAACGCCGTGTCTACTTCGGCACGACGGTTCAGCCCTTCGGCTCGATGGCCGAACGCTCGCTGGTGGCGTCCGGCGAGGTCTTCGACCTGCCCGACGGTCTCGATGACGGTCTCGCGGTTGCGCTCGGCGTCGCCGGCCTCGCGGCCTGGATTCCGCTGACGCTGCGCGCGAAGCTCGAGCCGGGCGAAACGGTGCTGGTTCTCGGTGCGACCGGGGTGCTCGGCACGATCGCCGTGCAGGCAGCGAAGCTGCTTGGCGCCGGGCGCGTGATCGCTGCCGGACGCGACGCCGAGGGCCTGCGTGTGGCGACCGAGCGCGGCGCCGACGCGACGGTTGATATCAGCGCCGTTGACGACCTCGCCGCCGCCTTCCGCGAGGCCGCCGGCGGTGCCGTCGACGTGACGATTGACCCGCTCTGGGGTCCGCCGGCGCTGGCCGCGCTGCAGGCCTCGGCGCGGTTCGCTCGGCTGGTTCAGATCGGCAACTCCGCGGCCGCCTCGCTCGAGCTCCCCTCGGGCGCCTTCCGCCAGACTTCGACGTCGATCATCGGCTACACCACCGCCACGGCGACCTGGCACGAGCGCGCCGGCGCCTACGCCGCGCTCATCGAGCATGCCGCCGCCGGGCGGATCGTTGTCGACGTCGAGCGGATTCCGCTCCGCGATGTCGCCGTGGCGTGGGAGCGCCAGGCAAGCCACGCGCATCGCAAGCTCGTACTCGTTCCCTGAGGGCTCAGCGCGCTTCTCAGCGTGGACCGTCGGGCGGGCGGCGGCGGTGGCCGGCCTGCGGGCGGATCGTCTCGCGCAGCGATTCCTTGCTCGCCTGCTCGGCGATCGTGTGCGCTTGGCGCAGCGACTTCTTTGCCTGGCGCGCGGCCTTCAGTGCCTCGCGTCCGTGCTCAGCAGCCTCCTGCTCGATCGCGCGCCGCGCCGCGCCGCTGCGCCCGCGTGTTGCCCGGTCGACCGCGTCGTGCTGGTGGCGGCGCAGCTGCTTCCATGCTGCGTGGGCCTCCCTGAGCGCCTTGACGACCTCAAGCCGTGCCTCCTCCGCGGCCTTGCCGGCGTCGATCAGCTGCTGCCGCGTGCGCCCGCTCCGCGCGAGCAGGTTGAACGACGACAGCCCCGTCTCGAGCAGCCGCGCCGCTCGCTCGACGTCGGCGACGACCGCGTCGCGCAGTTCGCTGCCACGCAGCCCCTCGGCAACATGGCGAACGAGCATCTCGTAGGAGACGTCCTGCAGGCTCGCGATTGCGCGCGCCGCGATGATCGTCTCGGGCTCGTGCGGATCTACCTCGGCGCTAGCCGCCAGCTGCTCCATCATCACGGCGACCGCACGCGAGTGGATGTCGAGCCAGGCGGCACGCAGCGATGGCGTCGACTCGACCATCTCCGCGAACGCCGGCAGCAGCAACTCGATGCCGTCGGTGAAGGTGTGGCGATCGAGGTCCTCGATCACCGCCCGCAGTACGGCCCGCGTCGGCGACTCGTCGGGCGGCCGTTCGCGCAGTGCCGCGGTGACGCGCTCGACGCCCTCGTCGGCCATGTCGAAGACCATTGACTCCTTGGTCGGGAAGTAGTTGTAGACGGTCTTCTCCGAGACGCCGACCACGTCCGCGACCTCGGACACCCGGACGTTGTCAAAGCCGCGAAAGACGAACAGCGCGGTGGCGACGTCGGAGATGTGCTGTCGCGTCAGGCGCTTCTTGCGCTCGCGCAGCCCTTCCGCGGGGTGGCGATCGAGATGGGCGCGCTCGTGTTCGCGCCGCGCACGAGCGAGCACGTCGGCCATCGGTTGGCCGATCTCACGCACCAGAGCGCGATGGATGTGCTCCTCGCCGAGTGGCTCCTCCGGCGTGTCCTCGTCGCGTGCGGAGGCCGCGGATTGCTCGCCTGTCACCCCGGGAATCCTACCAAACAAATATACAGTTGCAGAAAAATTACAGTCTGTGTAATGTAGGCGCATGGCCAACTCCGACATCCCTGCCGTCGAGACGATCGGGTTGACGAAGCGCTTCGCTGCTGCCACCGCCGTTGACGCGCTGGACCTGCGTGTCGACGTCGGCACCGTCGTCGCGCTGCTCGGCCCAAACGGTGCCGGCAAGACGACGACCGTCCGGATGCTCGCAACGCTGACCAGACCCGACGCCGGGACGGCCAGCGTCGCCGGCTACGACGTCGTCCACGACGCGGAGCGCGTCCGCCGGGCGATCTCACTCACGGGCCAGTTCGCCGCGCTCGACAAGAACCTCACGGCGCGCGAGAACCTCGACCTGATGGCGCGGCTGCGCGGCCTCGACCGCCGCGACGGGCGGGCCGTGACGGAGCAGCTGATCGAGCGCTTCGATCTCGGCGAGCTGCGCAACCGACTGATCAAAACGCTCTCGGGCGGCCAGCGCCGCCGCGTCGACCTTGCCGCCAGCCTGATCGACTCACCACAGCTGCTCGTGCTTGACGAGCCGACGACCGGTCTTGACCCGCGCAACCGCCAGGTGATCTGGGCGACCGTGCGCGAGCTCGTCGCCGATGGCGTGACCGTCCTGCTGACGACGCAGTACCTCGAGGAGGCCGACGCGCTCGCGGACCGCGTCGTGCTGATCGACCGCGGGCGCAAGATGGCCGAGGGCACACCGGCCGAGCTGAAGGCTCAGGTCGGGGCTCAGCGCGTCGATGTGGTCGCGGCCGACGGCATCGCCTTCGAGCAGCTCGCCGCGGTGCTCGGTGAGCGCTTTGCGATCAGCGTGCTCGGCGAGAAGCGCACGATCTCGATCGCGGCGCCCGGCGAGAGCGCCGATCTTGCAGCGGTCGCCCGCGTCGTCCACGACAGCGCGCTGGCGGTCGACGAGGTGGCGCTGCGTCGTCCGACACTCGACGACGCGTTCCTCGCCCTCACCGGCCAGCGACCACACGTCGACGAGGAGGCGGAGGTCAAGGCATGACGGCGATGGCGATCCCCGACGATGCACGGCTGCGTGGACCGCGGCGCTACCTACGCGACAGCCTGCTGCTGACGGTGCGCAGCCTGCGCTCGATCCCGCGCGTCCCCGAGAAGCTGCTCGACGTGACGATCCAGCCGATCGTCTTCATCCTGCTCTTTCTCTACGTCTTCGGCTCGGCGATTCACGTCACGGGCATCAGCTACAAGAACTACATGTTCCCCGGGATCATCGGCCAGTCGGTCGCGTTCCTCGTGATCGGCGCCGGTGTCGCAACCTGCAACGACATGACCGAGGGCGTCGTCGACCGGTTCCGCTCGATGCCGGTCAGCCGGCTCTCGATCATCACCGCGCAGGTGATGGCCCAGATGTGCGAGGCGATGCTCGGGATCGTGATCGTCGTCGGCCTGGGCCTGATCCTCGGCTGGAGCCCGCAGCTGACGACGATCCACCTCATCGAGCTGGTTGCGCTGACTGGGCTCGGGATGTTCGCGTTCATCTGGGCCGGCGTCCTGCTGGGCATGCTTTTCGCCACCCCCGAGGCGATGCAGGGGGTCGGCTTCATCATCGTCTTCCCGCTGAGCTTCATGGCCGGCACCTTCGTCCCGATCAGCGGGATGGCGCTGATCCCGCGCACGATCGCGCAGTGGGATCCGATCTCGCCGCTCGTCGCCACGGTTCGCGGCTTGACCCAG
>Ga0302184_10000077_pt1 | contig 59183 bp, 50 predicted proteins | sample I_Palsa_N3_3_FD_200233 | JGI IMG/M metagenome (GOLD analysis project Ga0302184, IMG submission 200233) | Peat permafrost microbial communities from Stordalen Mire near Abisko, Sweden - I_Palsa_N3_3 | ecosystem: Environmental > Terrestrial > Soil > Palsa > Peat permafrost | place: Sweden...
CCCGGTCCGGGTGCGGATCCCGGTGACGGTCCTGGTGAGGATCGGGGGGAGGACCGGGGGGAGGACCGGGCAGATGACGTGCCGCCGCCCGGTGACCAGGACGGCCCTCGCGATGACGACCAGTACCCCTGCCCCGACGACGAGCCGGCTGGCGGCTACCTCGATGACGATGATGACTGGCCCGGGTGCGGCCCGGCGGGGGACTGGCCGGCGCTGCCCGCGGTGCTCCCGCCCGCGTTCACCGGCCCCGGCAGTACGGGGGCCGCGGACGGCCGGCCACCCGCCGGGCTGCTGGATGTGTCGCTGCCCTGGCAGGTACTGGCCGGGATCAGTCCCGGACCCGGTTACCTGGGCCGGATCGGGCCCATCACCGCCTCCCAGGCCCGCCGCCTCGCGGCAGCCGCCGCCGGTGACCCGGGCGCCGGATGGCGGATCATCATCACTACCACCGCCGGGCAGGCTCTCGCGGTCACCCGCATCCCCCGCCCCCGCCGCCGCGACGGCCCGCCCGGATCTGATCCCGGGGAAGAACCTGACGCCAAGACAAAGCCCGGTGCCGGGACCGGGCCTGACACCGGGATAAGACCTGGCACCGGGATAAGGCCTGGTGCCGGGATCGGGCTGGTCGGCCGGGTCACCCTGACCATCCCCGAAGACATCCTGACCCGCCCGCCGCCATGGCCGGGATCAGGAGCAGGCCCGGAACCGCCAGGCCAGATCCTCACCCTGGCCCTGCAGGCCGCGACCAGGGCTGCTGACCGTGCCCGCGCCGCACTGGCGGCCGATGCGGCCGCCGGAGGCTGCGCCCACGGCGCGGCCAGCCCCGCCTACCGGCCCCCGCCGCGGCTGCAGGAATACATCGCCGCCCGGGACCTGACCTGCCGGTCCCCGCGTTGCCGGCAGCCCGCCTGGCGCGGCGACCTGGATCACACCATTCCCTTCGACGACGGCGGAAGAACATGCCGCTGCAACCTCGGCGGCCTGTGCCGCCTCCACCACCTGCTCAAGCACCACCCCCACTGGAACCTCCGCCAGACCGCCCCCGGCATCTTCACCTGGACCACCCCCTCCGGCCGCACCTTTACCACCGCCCCCGACACCCACCCCCTGTAATCGGCACCCACCCCCTGTAAACGGCCAAGGGGTGCACGGTGGCGGCCGGCTAGCCCGCGCGTCAGCCGGCGGCCAGCGGCAGCTCGGCCAGCATCCGCCAGCCGCCCGGCACGTTCCGCCCGGTCATCAGCCACGCGCACCGGACGCGTGTCCGGACCGGCAGCTCGCTCATCAGACTTGCCTCGGCGGCCTGCAAAGCCCCGTCATCGCCGGCCTCGCCGAAGCCCACGGTGAGGTGCGGTACCACCTCGTCATGGACGCCGTCGTAGGGCAGGAAACCGGGAAACGCCGCCGATACCGCGCCGGTCAGCGCCCGGAAAGGGTGCTCTGGCCGTGGCGCCAGCCACATCACCCGGTCGCCGAACCACCGGGTCCGCGGGAACTCGCAGTCGAACGCGGCGACCGACGCCACGGCAGCGGCCAGCACCTCGATCGCGGCGCCGGTGATGGCGTGCGGCGGGACGAACGGGGCAAGCACCGTCACGTGCGCTGGCACGCCCCAGGCAGCGAACGGGTCGAGCCTGGCCCGGTGCCGGCCGATCACTGCCTCGGCCTCCGGCACGGGAATCACCACGGCGCTGTCGGTGGCATCCTGCGCCGGCGATGCCGAGGTCATAGGCAAATTATGACGGGAAGCCGGCTCTTGACGAGCCCGAGCCCCGAGCCCGAGCCCGGGCCCGGGCCCGGTGCAGAGCATCCTGAGCGAGCATGCGGTTCTGGCAATCGTCAGGTGATGCCATGCCTGGCTGCGACGCAGCCAGATCAGCAGGACAGCACGGCCGGACGTCATACGCTTGGGCAATGTGCGCTGACGACAGCCCCGGCGGCTATCCGCCGGCCGTGCTGCATGACGCGGAGCCGACCATCCAGATCGAGCTTGAGCCGGTCGACTCCGTCGTGGTGACCACGCTCATGGACAACGTCACCGACATCTTCATGCCCGACCAGGGCCCGGCCCGCCGGGCAGGCCCCGCGGGCGGCAGCCGCCTGGCCGCGGTGATGGCCGGCGGCCAGGCACCCGACGCGCTGATCGCCGAGCACGGATTCTCCGTGCTGGTCACCGTGGCCAAGGCCGGACGTGAGCACAGATTCCTCTTTGATGCGGGAACGAGCCCGGACGGCGTAGTGGACAACATGCGCCGGCTCGACATCGACCCGGGCTCGATCGAGGCCATCGTGTGCAGCCACGGTCATTTCGACCATACGACCGGGCTCGACGGCCTCATCCGCGTGCTCGGCCGGACCAGCATGCCGGTGCTGATCCACCCGCATTTCTGGCGGCGGCGGCGCATCACCCTGCCCGGCCGGGAGCCGCTGGAGATACCCACCACCAGCCGGCAGGCGCTGACCGGCGCGGGCTTCGACATCATCGAGGAGCAGCAGCCGAGTTTCCTCTTCGAGCGGTCCGTGCTGGTCACCGGGGAGGTTCCGCGGACCACCGGCTACGAGCCCGGCTTTCCGCCGCAGCAGGCGTGGCTCGGCGGCAGCTGGCAGGCCGATCCGCTCGTACTCGACGATCAGGCACTCATCATCAACGTCAAGGGCAAGGGGCTGGTCGTCATCACCGGCTGCGGTCACGCCGGCGTGGTGAACATCGCCAGCTACGCCCGGCGCCTCACCGGCAGCCAGCCGCTGTATGCCCTGCTCGGCGGGTTCCACCTCAATGGCCCATTGTTCGAGCCCCTGATCCCGCGCGTCCTCGACGACCTGGCCGCCATGAACCCTGGCGTCCTCGTCCCGGCGCACTGCACCGGCTGGCGCGCCCAGCACGCCATGTCCGCCCGGTTCCCGGCCGCCTACACCCCGAACACAGTAGGCACCAGCTTCCACCTCTGAGCGGTCTTCCTCCTCTGCGCGGTCTTCCTCTGCGCGGTCTTCCGCATCCGAGCGCATGTCTCACCCAGGCTCCGCGATCAGTGACACGATGGCGACGTGGTAGCGGCTGCCGTCCAGGCCCTGGTCATCGTGGATGTCCAGGCCGCCTTCGTGACCGGGGAGCACGCGGTGCCGGAAGCGGAGACGCTCCTTGCGCGGATCGGCAGCATGCTGGCACGGGCCAGGCAGGCGGGCAGCCTGGTCATCCACCTGCAGAACGATGGCCGGCCGGGAACTGCCGACGAACCAGGCCAGCGCGGCTGGGAGCTCCACCTGCCGCCGGCCGGCACCGAGGCGGTTATCCGGAAGGCGCACGACGACGGATTCCAGGGCACCGGCCTCGCGAGCGCGCTGCTCTCCCGCCAGGTCAAACGCCTCGCCGTGGCAGGCGTGATGTCGGAGATGTGCATCATGGCCACTGCCCGGTCCGCCCTGGAGAAGGGCTTCGGGGTGGTGCTGCCACACGACGCGCACGCGACCTATGACATTCCGGCGGCCCCAGGTTTCGGTGCCGCGGTGCCCGCCGCGATCGTCGCGCGCGTGGCTGAATGGGCACTGGGGGATGAGATCGAACTGGTCCGCAGCGCGGAGGAGATCACCTTCACCGGCACATGGGCCACGCGAGCCTCCGTTATATATGAGGCATGACCGACCAGGATGTGCAGGCTCGCCGGCTACCCGAGAGCACCCGCGTCGAAGCCTTCAGCGACGGCGTCTTCGCCATTGCCCTGACCCTGCTGGTGCTGGACCTGCACGCGCCCGGTGACAGCCCCGGCCGGTTCGCCAGCGCCCTGCTCCACCAGTGGCCCGCCTACGTCGCCTACGTGGCAGCGTTCCTCAATATCGCCGCCATCTGGATCAACCACCACGATCTCTTCACCCGGGTCCGCCGGGTCGACGCGCGGCTGATCTGCGCGAACCTGCTCCTGCTGCTGGTCACCGCGCTGTTCCCGTGGCCGGCCTCGGTCATCTCCGCGGCCGTACAGCACGGTGACCGGAGCGATCAGGCCGCCGCCATGGTGCTTTACGCGGCCGTGGGATTCCTGGTGCCGCTGGCCTGGGACGTGCTCTATCTCTGCGTGGCCCGCTCCCCGCATCTGCTCAGTGATCCGGCCGGTGCCGCGTTCGCCCGCAAGGCGGCCCGGCGGTCGGTGGTCAGCGTCGTGCTCTACCCGGCTGCCGCCGCGCTCGCCTTCGTGGAGCCGGTCGCCGCCCTGGTTGCCTTCGCCGTCCTGCCCATGTTCTTCATCGCCACGGTGCTCTTCGCATCCCCGGACGCGCAGACGGCCTGATTCCGGCGGGCCTGGGGCGGTCCGGACCTGGCAGGCGGCTGGATTCACGTACTGGCGAAGCCGGCCTTCCTGGTAAGTCGGGGCTCAGCATGGCCCGCTGTGGCAACCTGATCAAGATCTGGAATCTGCGAGCCCGACGCCGCCACCGAACCTGACCATCCCGCCGACCGGAAGACGAGGTTTCCAATGCGAAAGGTGCCGTGGTGGGGCGTGGTCTCGTCGGCTGCCGCCCCGGTGCTGATGATCGGCGGGTGGACGGTGGCGGCCGCGCTGCAGCCGGGTTCCTTCGATCAGGTAACCGGCACCATCAGCGCCCTCGCCGGGTACGGCGCCACCGACCGGTGGGTGATGACGCTGGGGCTGGCGGGCGTCGGAGTCTGCCATGTCAGCACGGGGCTGGCGCTGCGGCCTGCGGCCGCACCCGGGCGGCTGCTGCTGATGGCGGGCGGCGCCGCGACCTTGCTGGTCGCGGCCAGCCCGCTGCCGGCCGGGGGAGGAGGCTCGGTGCGGCACACCATCGCGGCTGCCGTGGGATTTATAACGCTGTCATTCTGGCCAGTCCTCAGCGCGAAGCGGGAGCCTTCGGTGCCATGGCCATTGCGCCTGAGAACGGGCGCGGGCGCCACCGTGGTCCTGTTCGCATTGCTCGTGTGGTTCGGCGCGGAGCTGAGGGGCGGCGGCCAGGTCGGCCTGGCGGAGCGGGTCCTGGCCGGCGCGGAGTCCCTGTGGCCGCTCGTGGTGGTACTCGCTTGCTACCGGGCGCCAAGGGCGCCAAGCGCGTAGTCGCCGACTTTGAGCGAGCCCGGTCTCTCAGGCCCGGCGGATACGCCGGCCGGTGGCCCGGGCGGTGATGATGCGGATGAAGTGCTCCCGCTCTCCGCCGGCCCAGGACTCGATGCCCACTTCGAGCAGCGCGGCGTGCTCGCTTTCGGACTCCACGTGGTGCGCGGCGCCGTGGATGAGAACACTCCATCCCTCTCGCGCTGCCCGGTCGATCTCGTCGACCTCAAAGGCCACCTGGTACTCCGCGCCCGCTATCCCGGTGCGGAGATCCTCATCAGTGGCGCCATCGTGGGTGGTGCGGAATACCACGTCTCCGTCATGCACCTTGTAGTTAACCGGCAGCACCGTCAGTCCGAACCTGCCGGTGTACACGAGCCGGCCGAGTTCCCCGGACGAGACCAGCCGCATGCACTCGGCCTCATCCAGCATTTCCGGCACCGGCCTGCTGGTCGCCGGATCGTCTCCGGGCCCGGCATGAGCCGGGCTGCCGTGTACGTTGCCGGTTGCGGAATCAGACATATGCGGTCCTGTTCACGTGCGTGCGGGAGGACGTCGGTCAACGTCAATGACATTAGCCCAGCCACCGTCATCGGCTGTGCCGCCACGGCGCCACTATGGTGTCCGGGGCGATAAACGCCGGCTGCGGCCCGGCAGGCGGTCCGCAGCCGACGCAGCCGTGCCTGCCGCCGGGCTGGCCTGCCGCGGCGGCAGCCTGATCATGATGTGAGGTCTGACGTGGACTTGCAGCGCTGGCTGAGCCGCGGCGTGGCGGCGATCGAGGACTGGCAGGAGTCATTCGCGCCGTTCGAGCGCGACCCGTCCCTGCGGGTAAGCGACGAGCAGATCGCCAGTGTCTTCGAGGATTTTACCCAGCGGCTCCGAGAAAACTATCCGTTCTTCCATCCGTCCTACGCGGGGCAGATGCTCAAGCCTCCGCATCCAGCCGCCGTCGTCGGCTACCTCACGGCGATGCTCGTCAACCCCAATAACCACGCACTCGACGGCGGCCCGGCCACCGCCCGGATGGAAAAGGAGGTCGTGGCGCAGCTGGCCGGGATGTTCGGCCTCGCCACGCACCTGGGTCACCTGACGACCAGCGGCACGATCGCGAACCTGGAAGCCCTCTACGTCGCCCGCGAGCTGCATCCGGGCAGCGGCGTTGCCTACAGCGAGGAAGCGCATTACACCCACGGCCGCATGTGCGGAGTGCTCGGCGTCGAAGGAATTCCGGTGGGGGTCGACGCCGCGGGCCGGCTGGATCTCGCGGCACTTGATGACCTGCTCGCCACGGGCCGGATCGGGACGGTTGTCGCGACAGCGGGGACTACCGGCCTCGGTGTCATCGATCCCGTGCACGAGGTGCTCGCCATCGCCCGCAGGCACCGGGTCCGCGTGCACGTCGACGCGGCCTACGGCGGTTTCTACACCCTGCTGGCCGGCGGCGAGGGCCGGGCCGCGCTGGACGAGGCGCCATGGCGGGCCATCTCCGGGTGTGATTCCGTGGTAGTCGACCCGCATAAGCACGGCCTGCAGCCGTACGGGTGCGGGGCGGTGCTGTTCCGGGATCCCGGTGCCGGGCGCTTTTACCGGCACGACTCGCCCTACACCTATTTCACGTCCGACGAGCTGCACCTCGGCGAGATCAGCCTGGAGTGCTCCAGGGCCGGAGCCGCGGCTGCCGCGCTGTGGCTGACGTTCCAGCTGCTGCCGCCCACGCCCGGCGGGCTTGGTCAGGTCCTTGCCGCCTGCCGGCGTGCCGCGCTGGACACTGCCGAGCTCATCGACGCCTCCGGTCGCCTGGTTCTGTTCCAGCCCCCGGAACTCGACATCGTCTGCTACTTCCCGGTCACTAGCCCGCCCAGCCTGTCCGCGATCGATGATGCCTCCGGGCGGATGCTGGCGGGCGGCATGGCCGACCGGGCTGACCCGGTGTTCCTCAGCACCCTGCAGGTCCCGGCGAGCGGATTCGCCCGCCGCCATGCTGGCATCGCCGCGGACCGCGACGGGGCACGGATACTGCGCAGCGTCCTGATGAAGCCCGAAGCCGAGAGCCATGCGGCCGGACTGCACGCGCGCCTCGAGCGGCTGGCCGCGGGCTGAGGGGCAAGAATCGGCATGGCTTGGCCCCGGGCCTTACGCGGCCCCGGGCCTTACGCGGCCCGGGCGATGCGGAGCGCCGATGTGACCAGCCGGCTGGCCCTGTCCCGCGAGGCCGGCTCCTCGGCGATGGTCTCGGCAAGGAGCCGGTCCGGGTCCTGCCCCTCTTGCTCGGCTTCCTCGCGGCCGCCGGCATCCAGCCACAGCTTGAGCTGCGCGCCGTCGACCTCGGGGTGAAACTGGACTGCCAGGTGCCTGCCGATCGAGAACGCCTGCGCGCCGATGCCGTTGCGCGCGAGCAGCCTCGCCTGCCGCGGCGGGACACACCGGTCACCGTGGAACTCCAGCCAGGGGCCCGGCGGAATCAGCCCGTGGTCGAGTGAGTCGATCAAGGTCCAGCCGATCTCCTTGCGGGCAGCCGCCTCGACCCGGCCGCCGAACGCGGCGGCGAGCGCCTGGGCGCCGAAGCAGATTCCGAGCACGGGCACGCCGGCCTCGTCCGCCCGCCGCAGCCATGCCACCTCCTCGGCGATCCAGGCGCTGGCCGGGCCGTCGTCGTACACCGAGCAGGTAGCGCCGAGCACCACGACGTGATCGATTCCGCCGAGCACGGGCAACGGGCCGCCAGCCGGGAACATGTGCACGCTGAACTCGGCGCCGCGCGCCTCGAACGCGGCGCCGATAAGGCCGGCCGAGTCCTCTACGTGGTGGCGGATGACGAGAACTCGCATAAACCAGCCTCCCGGCCGCGCGGCGGCACTGACTGAGCAGCGGCACTGACTGAGCAGCGGCACTGACTGAGCGGCCGCACTGACTGAGCGACCGCACCGATTCCAAGACGGTACCGGCCGCGCGACCGGGCCGCGTTCCCGGCGCTGAAAGCCGCTCCCGCCGCTGAAGCCGCCGCCGGCACTGAAAGCCGTTCCCGGCGCTGAAAGCCGCCGCCGGCGTCGCAGCCGGGCCAGATCTGACGTTGACGTAAGGGTCCGATAAACTCGACCTGAGCAACTGACAGAGATCATCGACGACAGCGGAGACTCCATGACGGTGGCGGGACAGGAGCAGGCGGCGCCCTCGGCTCGGGGTGGCAGGGGCATCCAGTACAAGTGGATTGCCCTTTCTAACACCACCCTCGGGATCTTGATGGTCACGATCAACCAGTCGATCTTGCTCATCTCGCTTCCGGCGCTTTTCCGTGGCATCAAGCTCAACCCGCTTGTGCCATCCAACACCTCCTATTTCCTGTGGACCTTCCTGGGGTTCTTGCTGGTCACCGCGGTGCTGGTGGTCAGCCTGGGACGCGTCGGCGACATTTACGGCCGGGTGAAGATGTACAACCTGGGCTTCGCCGTCTTCACCTTGTTCTCGATCCTGCTGTCGGTGACCTGGCTCACCGGGCCGGCCGGAGCCCTGTGGATCATTATCATGCGAGTCTTCCAGGGGGTCGGCGGCGCGTTCCTGTTCGCCAACTCGACCGCCATCCTCACCGACGCCTTCCCCCAGAACGAGCGGGGCAAGGCGATGGGGATCAACGGCATCGCCGCGGTGAGCGGCTCGTTCCTCGGGCTGCTGCTGGGCGGCGTGCTCGCCCCGATCGAGTGGCGGCTGGTCTTCCTGGTGTCGGTTCCGTTCGGCTTGTTCGGCACGGTCTGGGCCTACCTCAAGCTCAAAGATAACGGGGTCCGCATCCCGGCCAGGATCGACTGGCTGGGCAACGCGCTGTTCGCGATCGGGCTGATCTCGGTGCTCACCGGGATCGTGTACTCGCTGCTCCCCTACGGAGGCCACCCCACCGGGTGGACCAATCCGTACGTGCTGACCGCCATCTTCGGCGGCATTGTCGTCCTCGTCCTGTTCGCCTGGGTCGAAACCCGGGTGCCGCAGCCGATGTTCCGGCTAGGCCTGTTCAAGATCCGGGCGTTCACCGCCGGCAACATCGCCGGGCTGCTCGGCGCCCTCGGCCGGGGCGGACTGCAGTTCATGCTCATCATCTGGCTGCAGGGAATCTGGCTGCCCCAGCACGGCAAGAGCTTCAGCGAGACTCCGCTGTGGGCAGGCATCTCCATGATTCCGCTGACTATCGGGTTCCTGCTCACCGCGCCGCTGGCGGGAATATTGTCTGACCGCTACGGGGCCAGGGCGTTTGCCACTTGCGGCCTGATCGTCTCCGGGGCTAGTTTCCTGCTGCTGGAACTGCTGCCGATCAACTTCAGCTATGTCTGGTTCGCGGCGCTCATCTTCCTGTTCGCGGTCGGCATGGGGCTGTTCTTCTCGCCCAACCAGGCCGCGGTCATGAACAGCCTTCCGCCTGAGCAGCGCGGCGCGGGCGCCGGGATGCTCAACACCTTCCAGAACTCGGCCACCGTGCTCTCCATGGGCCTGTTCTTCACCATCGTCACGCTAGGCCTGGCCGCACGCCTGCCAGGCCACCTGTACCGCGGGCTGGTTGCCGCCGGGGTCGCCCCCGCCGCCGCCCGCACGGTCGCCAGCGAACCGCCGATCGGCAGCTTGTTCTCGGCATTCCTCGGCTACAACCCGGTCAGGGAGCTGCTCGGCCCTACCGGAGCGCTCCAGCGCCTGCCCGCCCGGCAGGCCGCGTACATCACCGGCCGGTCGTTCTTCCCGAAGCTGATCGAGGCGCCGTTCGCCAGCGGGCTGCACCTGGCATTCAGCTTCGCCGCCGGAGCGACGGTCATCGCGATCGTGGCCTCCGCCGCCCGCGGCCGGCGTTACCTGCACACGACAGAGCCGCTGCTCGACGAGATGGCGGACGGCCTGGCAGAGGAAGGCGGGCTGGTCGGCCTCGACGCTGTCGCTACCACCGGGCCCTCCGCGAACGGCGAGCCCTCAGCGAACGGCAGGCGCTCCGCGAACGGCAAGCGCTCCGCGAACGGCGAGCTCTCGACATCGGAGGGCACCGAGGCCGACCAGGAACTCGGCACCTCACGGGGAAGCGGCTGAGCAGATGGACGCGACGCCCGGGAGGGGCAGTGCCGGGCTAGCCGTCAGCGACGGGCCGTCGGCGGAGAACGGGCAGCTGCTGGGCATCGGGGCTGCCGCAGCCCGCGCCGGCGTGTCTGAACGGGCTCTTCGCTATTACCAGCAGCTCGGCCTGCTCGTCCCCACCTGCACCACGTCCGGCGGGCTGCGCCGCTATTCGCCGGACAACATAGCCCGGGTCGAACGCATCCGCGAGCTGCAGACTCTGCTCGGGCTCAACCTCGACGAGATCGCGACGGTCCTGCGCAACGAGGACCGCATGGCGCAGATACGCCGGACCTATCATGATGAGCGCACCAGCGACGAGGAACGTCGCCGGCTGACCCGCGAGTGCCTTACCTTGCAGGAGAGCCTGCGTGCCACCGTCGAGGCCAAGCGTGCCGCACTCGAAGGCTTCCTCTCCGACCTCGACGCCCGTATCCGGCACACACAGGATCTGCTGGCGGGCCGCGACAACTAGAGAGCTTCAACGGCCGGGGTTACGGCGGCTGACCGGAAAATTACCGGTTCGCGCGGGAGAACGCGCGGCGGGGAAGACGACTACATGAGGTGGCGGGCGAAGAATAGCTCTGAGCTGTCCAGTTCGAACAAGGGTTAATGGGTCGGCCGGCGACGACATGGCAATCTACGCTTGCCAGGCTCGCCTCTGTATATCTCACCGCATCGGCCCTGCCCTTCCCGTGCCGAAAGGATTTCTCGGTGCCAGCAGCACACTCGCAATCGGCAGGAACCGCCATCTCACCGACCCGGGCCGACGACTTCGCCGGCTGGTACCAGGAAGTGGTGCGGGCTGCGGAGCTGGCAACCATGGCGCACGTCCGGGGGTGCATGGTCATCCGCCCGTGGGGTTACCGCATGTGGGAACTCATGCAGGCAGAACTCGATCTTCAGATCCGGGCCCGGCGCCACTCCAACGTGTACTTTCCGCTGTTCATCCCGCTCAGCTACCTTCAGTCCGAGGCCAGCCATGTCGAGGGTTTCGCCAAGGAGATGGCCGTCGTCACGCACCACCGGCTGGACAGCGTCAACGGCGTTCTCGTTCCGGCCGGACCGCTTGAGGAGCCGCTGGTCGTGCGGCCGACGTCCGAGACAATCTTTGGCCGGTCGATGTCGGAATGGATTCATTCATATCGCGACCTGCCGATGCGACTGAACCAATGGTGCAACGTCGTGCGCTGGGAGATGCGCCCGCGCGTGTTCTTGCGCACCACCGAGTTCTTGTGGCAGGAAGGGCACACGGCCCACGATTCGGAAGCTGCCGCGATGGCCGACGCTCTCGATGCCCACGAGATGTACCGGACATTCGCGGAGGATTTCCTCTGCATACCCACGGTGCCCGGCGAGAAGTCGGCCAGCGAACGGTTCCCGGGGGCGGTAAGCAGTTACACGATCGAGGCCATGATGCAGGATGGCCGGGCCGTGCAGGCGGGCACGTCGCACTATCTCGGACAGAATTTCGCGCGGGCCGCCGATATCGACTTCCTCGACCGCAAGGATGAACGGCAGCACGCGCACACGACGTCCTTCGGGATCTCCACTCGCCTGATCGGCGCGGTGATCATGACTCACGGTGACGATGACGGCCTGGTGCTGCCTCCGGCCATCGCCCCGTCCCAGGTGGTTATCGTGCCGATCCTGCGCGGTGAGAGCAGCGGGGCGGTGCTTGCCTACGCTCATCAGGTTGCCGCCGCGCTGACCGGACCGGACGGGATCAACCCGGATCGCGTGCTCGTGGAGACCAGCGAGCAGCGAGCTACCGACCTGCGATGGAGCTACGTAAAAAAGGGCGTCCCCGTCATTGCCGAGGTGGGACCGCGGGACCTGGCGAGCCGCACGGTTACCTACCGGGTGCGCCTCGATCACCACGCCCTGCGCACGGCAGGATTCGATGACCTGCGTGCCGCGATGGCTGCCGCGCTGCGCGAAGTACATGAGGGGCTGCTGCAGCAAGCGCGCATCCGATTGCGGGAAGGGATCCATTCGGACATCACAACGCTGGGGGAGATGGAGCAATTCTTCCGGTCCCGTCGCGGATTCGTGCTCGGGGCCTGGTGCGGGGAGCCGGACTGCGAAGCGGCGCTGAAGCCGCTTGCCGTCAGCATCCGGTGCATTCCCCAGCACCTTGAGGCGCCGGGCGAGGCCTGCGTCGTCGACGGCCGCCCGAAGCGGTTCTCGGCGCTGTTCGGACAGTCTTACTGAGCCTGCCAGCACGGGGACCACTGCGGCCAGGCGCGCGGCCTCAGGACCCGGCGTCGCCCGGTCCCTGCGGCCCGGTCGTGGCAGCCCTTGGCCGAAGTACAGCCAGCGTCGCGAGGCAGGCACCTGCGAGGAGGGCGTACGGGAGCAGATCAGACGTCGCTTCGGCCAGCACGCCGCTGGCTGCGGCGGCGAGAGCCTGCCCGCTCGCCCAGGCAAGATTGGCCAGCCCGAAAGCAAGTCCCTGGTTGAGCTGCAGCCGGTGGGCGCCCGCGCTCAGCAGCGCCGTGGCCGGAGTAAAGAGCGTGCCGTAGGCGGGCAGGCCCACGATCAGGAGGGCCACAAGAAAGGGCGCCGGCTTAACCAGCGGCGCCAGCAGACTGACGGCCACCGCCGCGGCAAGTGAGAGACGGACGGGCAGCAGCGCGCCACGGCGGTCCGACAGCCGGCCGATCAGCGGCGATAGCCCTGACTCGATAGCCGCCGCCCCCAGGAAGGCCGCCCCGATGATGATCGCCGTGGCGCCCAGCTGGCTGAGGCGCAGCGGGGCGAGCACGTCCAGCACTCCGAAGGCCAGGCCAGCGAGCATCGTGAGCCACAGGCCGGTGCTGACTTGCCGGTCACGGACCGCGGGCCAGGCCGCCCGCAGGCCCTGCGGAACGGGGGAGTGCGGACCAGGTACGAAGAAGGCGACCGCGAACAGGGCGGTTCCCGCTACGGCGGCGGCGGCGAAGGCTGGCCCGGTCCCTACCTGGTCGGCGACGGCTCCGACGACCGGGCCGAAGAGCGCCCCGACGACCGCAGCGCCCAGCGCAGTGCCCAGCAGCTCACCCCGCCGCTCCGGCGGAGCTGCCGTCGCCAGCCAGGCCAGGCCCGCGGCCCAGGTACATGCCCCGCCGAGGCCCTGCGCGAAGCGCGCGGCATCCAGGACGAAAGGTTCGGAGGCCCAGCCGAAGACCAGCGTCGATCCGCTCATCAGCGCCAGCCCCAGTAGCACGACCAGCCGGTCTCCCAGGCGGGCGGCGAGCAGCCCTCCCGGCAGGGCGCCGACGAGGGTGCCGAGGGGGTACGCGGCGACAAGGAGCCCTGCCCCCGCCTTGGACAGCCCGGCCGCGTGCGTGTAGTACGGCAGCAGCGGGGTCAGGGCGGTAAAGAAGACCGTGTCGACGAGCACCAGCGCACAGACGAAGGCGAGCAGCGTCAGCACCGGGCGCGCCAGCTTCAGCCGGGGCGCCGGGCCCGGCGATACAGGCTGCCGCGTCAAGCGCCGGTGAATCGCGCCGCGCGCTTCTGCGTGAAGGCCGCGACTCCCTCGGCGAAATCGGCGGAGCCGGCCATTTCCTGCTGGATCCGGGCCTCGAGTTCGAGTTGCGCGCTGATCTGCTCGTAGAGCCAGCTGTTGAGCTGGCGCTTGGCGCTGGCGTAAGACCTGGTCGGACCGTCGGCGAGCCGACCGGCGAGGCCGTCGGCCCGCGCAGCGAGTTCCTCGTCCGGCCAGACCTGGTTGACCAAGCCCCATTCCAGCGCACGGGCGGCCCCGATCCGCTCGCCCAGCATCGCCATCTCCGTCGCGCGGGCGAAACCCACCCGTGCGGGCACGAACGCCGACGAGCCGCCGTCCGGCGCCAGGCCGATGTTCACGAACGCGAGCAGGAAGTACGCCGACTCGGCGGCGACCACCAGGTCGCAGGCGAGGGCCAGCGACAGCCCGATCCCGATGGCGCCGCCGTTCACTGCTGCTATGACCGGCTTCGGCATCTCGCGGATCCCGACGATGATCGGGTGGTAGCGCTCGCTGAGGACGCTGTAAAGGTCCGGCTGGCCGGCTGGCGTCTGGCCGAGGTCAGCCTTGAGGTCCGCGCCACTGGAGAACGCGCGCCCCGAGCCGGTTATCGTCACCACCCGGACCGCTGAGTCCGCACCCACCGCCTTGACGGCGGCAAGCAGGTCAAGCGCGAACTGCTTGTTCCATGCGTTCAGGCTGTCGGGACGGTTGAGCACCAGTTTCGCGGCGGCGCCCCGGCGGTAGAGGTTGACTGTCTCGTACTCATGGTCCATCTCGTAGTCGCTCATGACGGTCATGTTAACGACGAGCAGGCGACCGGGACACGCTGAAAGCACCGTGCCTGTCCCGGCTCAGTGAGCCGGGACAGGCACGGGCCTTGCTGGATGCGGGTCAGCCGATAATGCCTGCCGCGTCAGCGCCTCGGACCGAGCGTGATCGGGGTAATTGTCCCCGACCGGTCCCATGTCGCCTCGAAGCTGGGCCCGCTCAGCGGACCGACCGTATCGAGCGAGATGAACCCGCCACTGTTCAACGGGTCGACCATGAAGATCGGCACGTTGTTGAAGCCGCCGATGCCCTTGACCTTGCCGCCGGCAACCTGCGCCTGAGCCTGGCCCATGGTGGCGGTGTGGTAGTCAGCCAGCGCTGTCAGGAAGCACTTGGTTTCCGTGTTGTTGCACAACGCGGGCCGCTCGATGATCCACTCAGCTGACGCCCGCTGGCACGAAGCGCAGGGCTTGATGATGGTGAAATGCTTGCCGCTGTTGACGTCGCCGATGGTGAGATTGAACTTGCCGCCGGTGTACTTGACACTCTCGTCGATGACGTCGCCGGGCTTCACCTTGAACACGTTCGCCGAGAACGCCGGGAACATCTCGTACCAGGCTTCGTACTCGGGGGTGGTGTGGTTCTTGCCTCCGCAGAAGCCGTAGGTGCCGTCCTGCTCGACGGTGTCGGTGGTAAAGCCGTCAAGGCCGACCCAGTTCGACGTCCACTGGTTGGCCTTGCCCGGGCAGGTGACCTTCGGCTGCACGAAAAGGCTGTGGACGTAGTTGAACTTCTTCGCGGACGTGGCCGCATAGCCCGACCAGTTCTCGCTGATCGTGGGGAGCCCGGAGTTGCCGGGCGCCCTGATGATCTCCCCGCCAGGCTGAGGATGGCTGACGGCTACGCTGGCGCTGGCAGCCCCCGCGGCGCCCACGAAACCGGCCCCCAGGAGCATGCCGGTTGTGGCTACCACAGTAGCAAGCGTGAAAAACCGTTTCATAAAATAGGTTCCTTTCGGAGGCGATACCGGCCACCTTAGACCTGCGCGGACAACAGCTGTCAAGCAGGCATTTTCATAACGAGCAGGCAGGTCGGCCGTAACCGGTCTGTACCGCCGGCGAGTACTGGGATGCGGCGGTGCCGGACCGCGGGTTGCGATCTCGCTCAGCCAGCGGAAGGCGGCCCGCTGCCGGAGCCGCTGCCCCGCCAGACCAGGCGCGGCGGTCCGGCTTGCCTCGTGGGGAGCCCGGAGTTGCCGGGCGCCCTGATGATCTCCCCGCCAGGCTGAGGGTGGCTGACGGCTACGCTGGCGCTGGCAGCCCCCGCGGCGCCCACGAAACCGGCGGGCACATGGGGTGTGCCCGCCGGCTGCCGTGATCGGGCGCCGCGGCGCCCGGCGCTAGGAGTTGGCCAGGTCGGTGATGAAGTCGGGACCGATCGAGCCGAGCCCGGTCATGCTGTCGTAGCCCTTGGCCGTGCTGAGCGTGTTGGGCCGCGTGGCACAGTTGCCGGTCTCGTCGCAGTACGTGATCACGCCCTCGTAGGTGAGCTCACGGAACGAGTCGATGTAGCCCGACGTCGCGCCGTACGTGAAGCCGTGGTCCACCCGGTACTCGGCCTGCTTGCCACCGGGCACGATGTCGTCGATCGCGCCGGACTTGGTGTCGAGCCCGTAGATCGCCGGGTTGATGAAGCCGACGGGCGAGCCGCCCGCCACCTGATCGGCATCAGCGATCACTCCGGCCAGCAGCGGCGAGGCGAGGCTGGTACCGCCGTACCTGGTCTGGCCGTACTCGTCCTTTCCGTTCGGGAAAATCTCGTGCAGGCCGATGAGGAAGCCGGTCGACGGGTCGGCGTCCATCGAGATGTCGGGCTCCACCCGCAGCGGGACGGGGCCGTCAACGGCCTCGTTGCGCAGCGCGAGCGAGGACGGCACGACCTTCGCCTGGTACGACGGCTGGAGGTAGTTGTAGCTGGTGAACCCGCCGCTGCCGCCGTCGAACGTGACCGGCAGCCAGGTGCCGACGGTCGACGCGGAGCACCCGGGAATGACGTCCTCCACGTTCGCCGTGCACTTGAACGAGCGGCCGGTGGCCCAGCCGAGCTGGCCGCTCTGCTGGCCGTTCGCGCCGATCTTGAGCGACGTGCCGCCCACGGCCGTGACGTAGGGGCTCGACGGCGGGTAGTCGGCGGAGGACAGGCCGAAGAGGTTGAAGTTGTCGCCGTTGTCGCCGGAGGAGAACAGGACTGAGATCCCGGTCGAGTCAGCCATCATGAACAGGTCGTCATACGCGGTCCGGGTCGCAACGTCATCGAAGAGATCCCCGGCGTCGTCGCCCCACGAGTTGGTGACCACGCTGGCCAGGCTATGGTCGATGACCTTCTGCTCGGAGTTGAACAGGCCGTTGATGCAGTCTTTGGCGCCGACGTAGAGGATCTTGGCGTCCGGCGCCGTCGAGTGCACGGACTCTACGTCGATTGCCTGCTCGTCCAGCCAGCCGGACGCCGCGCACTCCGCCTGGTCGTCGAAGGGGGTCGAGTCGAGCTGGCTGAAGTGCGCGCTGGAGAACGGGTCGCCCGGATCGTTCTTTGCGAAGTACCGGCTCGCGTCACTGGCGATCGTGGATGAGCCGTAGGCGTCGATGACGGCGACCGTGACGCCCTTGCCGGTCTGGGCCGAGCCGATGTGATAGGCGGAGCGGTACTGGCCGGGCTTGTAGCCGCACACCTCGTCGGGTACCACAGAGGGGTAGCCGTGCCCGAACGCCGGCGTGACCGTCGTGGCCTTGGCGCCGTAGTACGCGCCGCACGGCTGAGCGGTGATGAACGCGGACGGCGCCGGCGGGAACGGGTCGGTCGCGGCCAGCGCGCTCGCCCGGGTGCTCGCGGCCAGCGCGCTCGCCCGGGTGCTCGCGGCGCTCGCCGCCGCGGCGGCTGGCGTGGCGACGTTCTGGTTGATCCCCATCGCGCCGACCACGCTGCCGGCGATCGACGCCGGAACCGACATCTGCCTGGTGGCGAGGCGCACGACGCGGCCGTTCAGCTTGTAGTTCGCCAGCCCCGTGTCGAACGCCTTCTCGACCTGGGCGGCCGTGCCCGATGCGGAGATGGTGATGCGGTCGCTGGAGGTGGCGCCGACCTTGAAGCCCTCGCTGGCAAGCCACGCCCGGGCGCCGCTGACCTCGGCGGCGGTCGGCGAGAACTTCGATTCCCACTGGGCCGCGGTCAGGTAGTGCCGGTAGCTCGCGCTGCCCGGTGTGCTGACCGCCCGCACGAGCGCCTGCGCTCCTGCCGCGTCATCCAGTTTCAGCACTAGCTCGAAGTCCACCGTGGCGGACCTGGATACTGTGCCAGCCGGATGCTGACGGGCAGCCGCTGCAACGACGGTCCCAGCCAGCGGGGTCCGGCCGGAAGTGGCGGCGCCCGCCGTCTGAGCACCGGTGATGCCGCTGACCGTCGCGAGGCTCAAAAGAGCGGCCGTTCCGGCGGCCACCGCAGGCGTTCTGTGTCGCGTACCCAACATTGCCCCTCCAGGGGAAAAGATGCCAAAATTATCTTCGGGACATTAGCCACCTTTAACCGCTGGCGCAACGGCGCCACACCCCTCTTTGGTGCTATAGAGACCGTTTTAGTGCTATAGAGACCGTAATCCCATAGCCGGTGCGCCAGCAGGTAGCGGAGCCCGGCAGATGGCCGTCCGCTCAGGACGCGGTTCCCCGGATGGATCAGCCCTTCTGCACTGGCCCAGGCATGCATCCAGACCGGCCCTCGGCGAGCGCATGCGCCGAGCGGGGGTAGGGACGGTCCCGCTCGCGAGCCTGACCGCGGCCTCCCTGACGGGGTACAGCCCGCTGGGCTGCCGATCCGCTGCCACCGAGGTTGACCGCGGACACGCCGGAATAGCCGCGCAGCACGCCGGTTGCCCGGCCAGGCCCGCGGTCCGTCTTGTCAGCCGCGGCGGTCCGTCTGGCTGTTCATCCGCTGTCTTCGCGCTGCCATGCCTGCCACAGCTTGAACAGGCCGGCCTTGTCGCTGGCCAGGTAGAGCCGAACTACCTCGGAGCGCTCGGCGGGCGTTATGCCTGATCTGCTGATGTGGTCTTCATAGATGCCGGTTAACGCACAGATGTCGCAGCCCTTGGTGTAGCGGATGTGCCCGCATGCTGCCCGCACCGCGCCCTGCCGATCAGCCGGGCGAGCCCGGGCCGCCGGCGCGTGCGGAGCACATGACGGCTGTGAAGTACGTGCCGGTAGCTGCCGCATCAGCCAGACCCCCTCCGTTCGCTGAGAATGATATTAACTGCACCGAATGCCGTAATTAGCGTACTTCCTCGAGTCTGCCGGAACGCGTCACCGTCGTCTTGGATCAGGCTTGCAGATGCGCAGGTGGCAGGCACTGTTGCTCGATTGCACCCGGGCAGCACCGGGGGCCTGCCCAGGTCCCGCCTGGCGGCCGGGGTCTTCGCTCGATCTTCTGCACCGCAGTTGCGGCACCAGCGGCGGTCAGTCCTCGTCGAGCGGCCCCTGCATCGGGATATGGACGTGTCCGGACTTACTCGCCAGGGCGGCAGGGCCGCTCGCCAGGGCGGCAGGGCCGGGCGAGCCAGGCAGGCCGGCCGGCTGCGGGCGGAGCCTGCGGCCCAGGGCCTGCCACGACGTCCGGCCGGCTCGGTAGGCGAGGATGGCGAGCGCGAGCAGCGCTGCCGCAACGATCCCGTCGGCCCAGAAGTGGTTGGCGGTAACGACCACCACCAGGGTCGTTACCGCGGGGTAGGCCAGTGCCAGCCAGCGCCATCGGCTGGCCGAGACCCGGACCACGGTCACGCCGACCAGCAGCGCCCAGGCGACGTGCACCGACGGCATGGCCGAGACCTCGCTGGGGTTGAAGCCGGCGGCGGCCCCGTAGACCGACTGGCCGTAACGCACCCCGGTGTCGACCATCCCGGCGGAGGGCAGCATCCGCGGCGGCGCGACCGGGATCAGCTGGATGAGCAGGCATGCCCCGGTCAGCATTACCAGGGTCGCGCGTACCTCCGGGTAGCTGTCGCGATGCCACAGGAACAGCCACGTCAGGAGCGCGATCAGGCCGACGTAGTGCAGGCTCGCGTAGTACAGGTTGAATGCCTGCACGATCAGCGGGTGCGGCAGGAAGAGCCGCTGCACCGCGGCCTCGCTCGGCAGGTGGACGACCCGCTCCGCGTGCCAGATCCACTGCGCCCGCGCGAGCGCGCCGCCGGAGATCCTTGGCGCGTACCTGCCGGTGAACTGCCACAGCGCGAACAGCCCGACGACGATGCCGGTCTCCCGCGTGATCGCGGCTGCCCCGGCGAGCCTGCCGGGCTGCGGTGGCGCGCCAGCAGGCCGGGGGACGGTATCGCCATACGCCACGGCGGAGCGCCGGGCCGCACCGCCGCGCCGGGCTGCACCGCCGCGCCGGGCTGCACCGCCGCGCCGGGCTGCATCGCCCAGGCGGATCGCCGCCGTCGCTCCGAGCAGGCATGCCGAGGTGACCGCGGCCGCCTGCCAGGACAGCTCGATCTTCAGCATGGTCCGTGCTCCCCATCCGCGGCGGCATCCGAGGACACCATATTCGGCCAGGACCAGGTGCTGGTCGAATCACGGCGGCCCGGGACCGCCGCGATTCGATGCCGTCAGCCGCCCGCACCTATATATCAGCGGCAGGTGATGGGCTCTGTGCCCTGTCCGTGGCGTCGCCGTCCGGCGGCCAGTGGTCACCGTCAGGCCCCGCGGCGTCAGGCGGTAGCCGACCCGGACATCGAGAATGGATAACCCTCAACGGGGTAGAGGGTGGCCGCCATGACGATCTGACGGCGGCCGGTAGAGCGCGGCACCCCGCCGACTATCCAAGGAGGAAAACCGATGGCCGCACCTACCGTCGCGGACTACTTGCTCGAGCGACTGCGTGACTGGGGAGTGGAGAAGGTCTTCGCCTTTCCCGGCGATGGCATCAACGGCATCCTGGCCGCCTGGGGACGGGCCGAGAACAATCCGCAGTTCGTGCAGTCCCGGCATGAGGAGATGAGCGCGTTCGAGGCCGTCGGCTACGCGAAGTTCACCGGCCGCTTCGGGGTGTGCATGGCCACTTCCGGGCCCGGCGCGATCCATCTGCTCAACGGCCTGTACGACGCGAAACTCGACCATGTTCCGGTGGTGGCGATCGTCGGCCAGACCAGCCGCTCGGCGATGGGCGGCTCCTACCAGCAGGAAGTCGACCTGCTGAGCCTGTTCAAGGACGTGGCCAGCGAGTACGTGCAGATGGTCACCGTGCCCGAGCAGCTGCCCAACGTGCTGGACCGGGCCATCCGCGTCGCGCTCGCCGAGCGGGCGCCGACGGCGATCATCATTCCCTCTGACGTGCAGGAGCTTGAGTACTCAGCGCCCACCCACGAGTTCAAGATGGTGCCCTCCAGCGTCGGCGTGGACTGGCCGGTAGCGGTAGCGGGTGATGCCGCGATCGCGCGGGCTGCCGAGATTCTGAACGCCGGGCAGAAGGTGGCCATCCTGGCTGGCTCGGGCGCCCGCGGCGCCCGAGCGGAACTGCAGCAGGTCGCCGAGCTACTCGGGGCAGGTGTCGCGAAGGCACTGCTGGGCAAGGACGTGCTGGCCGACGACCTGCCCTATGTCACGGGCTCGATCGGGCTGCTGGGGACCAGGCCCAGCTACGACATGATGATGGGCTGCGACACGCTGCTGACCGTCGGATCCAGCTTTCCCTATACCCAGTTCCTGCCCGCATTCGATCAGGCCCGCGCGGTGCAGATCGACGTTGACGCCAAGTACATCGGCATGCGGTACCCCTATGAGGTCAACCTCGTCGGCGACGCCGCCGCCACGCTCCGGGCACTCATTCCGCACCTGCAGCGCAAGCAGGACCGGGCCTGGCGCGAGGACATCGAGGCCAAGGTGACCCGCTGGTGGGAGGTGATGGATGCCGAGGCCATGGTCGATGCCGATCCGGTTAACCCGATGCGGCTCTTCGCGGAGCTGTCGTCCCGGCTGCCCAGTAATGCCATCGTGACCGCCGATTCGGGTTCGTCGGCTAACTGGTACGCCCGGCAACTGCGCTTCCGCGGTGACATGCGCGGCTCGCTATCGGGGAACCTGGCCACCATGGGACCCGGCGTGCCCTACGGCATCGGCGCGAAGTTCGGCAACCCGGACCGGCCCGTCATCGTTTTCGCCGGCGATGGCGCGATGCAGATGAACGGCCTGGCGGAGCTGATCACTATCCGGCATTACTGGCACGAGTGGGGCGACCCCCGCCTCATTATCGCGGTACTGCACAACAACGACCTCAACCAGGTGACCTGGGAAATGCGGGCGATGGAAGGCGCGCCGAAGTTCGCCGAATCCCAGGAACTGCCCGACGTTGATTACGCAGCCTTTGCGGCCAGCCTGGGACTGCAGGCCATTTCTGTCGACAAGCCGGACCAGGTCGGCCCGGCGTGGGACCGCGCGCTGTCCGCTGACCGGCCGACCCTGCTCGATGTCCGTACCGACCCGAACGTGCCGCCCATCCCGCCGCACGCGACCTTCGAGCAGGCGAAAGACGCCGCCAAGGCAATCCTCAAGGGCGACGAGAACCGGTGGGGCGTGATCAAGGAGGGCCTGAAGACCAAGGTCCAGGAATTCCTGCCGGACAAGGAGGCCTGACGGACCCGCGGGAAGCCGTCCACGGCGGCCGGCGGCGTCCGGCGCCTCGTCCGTGGTGACGCGCATCGGCACTTCCGGCTGGAGTTATGACCACTGGGAGCCCGAGCTGTACCCTCCCGGGCTTCCGGCACGGGACCGGCTTGCCCGTTACGTCGAGGCCTTCCCGACTGCCGAGCTCAACAGCAGCTTCTACCGCTGGCCGCGGCCAGCGGTCTTCCGTGGCTGGCAGCGCAGGCTGCCTGATGACTTTCGCCTCTCGGTCAAGGCGCCGCGCGGCCTCACTCACGGCAAGAAGCTGAAGGAGCCGGAGGAATGGATAAAGCGCATAGCTGCTGGCTGGCACGAGCTGGCCGGCAAGCGCGCCGTCTTGCTAGTCCAGCTCGCGCCTGCGCACGCCCGGGACGACGCCCGGCTGGCCTATTTCCTGCAGGCGCTGCCGGAATGGGTGCGAGTAGCAGTGGAGTTTCGCCATCCCAGCTGGCAGCACGAGGATGTCTTTGCGCTTCTCCATGCGTATGGCGCTGCCTATTGCGTCATGAGCGGCGCTCACCTGCCGTGCGTCCTGCGGACGACCGCAGGATTCGCGTACGTCCGGATGCACGGTCCGGATGACAATCATCTGTACGCAGGCTCCTACCCCCGCGGCAACCTGATGTGGTGGGCCGACCGGATACGGGAATGGGAACAGATGGGCAAAGACGTGTTCGTGTACTTCAACAACGACGGCGAAGCGAACGCCGTGCGCAATGCGGGCACACTACGCGGCATGCTCAGCCAATAGCCCCAATAGCCCCAATAGCCATGGTGCCGGGAGGAAGTTCGGCTGGTCGCTGTGGCTTGCCGGCCCGGGACGGGACGCTGAGAGCCAGGACGGCGGTGTCGTCGTCCAGCCCCTCGCTGTAGCTGTCCAGCAGGGCGGTGATGGCGGTAATGGCCGCGGTGGCGGTGGTGGGCGCGAGGTTCCTGGCGAGGGTGTGCAGGGCTTCGTCTCCGTACCGGCCGTTGCCGGTGCCGGTGCGCGCGTCGGTCAGGCCGTCGGTATAGAGCAGCAGGGTGTCCCCGGGGTCCAGCCGGATCGTGGTGGCGGCATAAGTGACGTCGTCGAAGACGCCGATCAGCGGCCCGCCGGGGGTGGGCTGGTAGCCGGCGGTGCCGTTCGCGCGCAGCAGCAGGGGAGCGGGGTGGCCGCCGCTGGCGAGCGACAGGGTGAAGCCGTTGCCGTGCGGGTTGAGCACGCCGAAGATCGCGGTGCAGAAGTCGCGGTCGTCCCGGAGGTACTCCTGGCGCAGGGCGGCGTTCAGGGTGCTCAATACGGTGCCGGGGTCGTCGTCGTAGACCGCGGCGGCCCGCAGGGTGTAGCGGATCAGGGAGGTCACGGCGGCGGCGTGGGCGCCTTTGCCGCATACGTCGCCAAGGAACAGGCCCCACCGGTCCCGGCTGAGGGGGAACAGGTCGTAGAAGTCGCCGCCGACCTGGTCCAGGGAGGCGATGCGGTAGTGGGCGGCGGCCTCCAGGCCAGGTACGGCCGGCAGCGCCGGCGGCAGGAGGCTGCGCTGCAGGGTGGTGACCAGCCGCTGCAGGCGTTCGCGTTCGTGCTCGGCTTCCTGGCGGGCGCGCAGCAGCTCGCGTTCGTAGGCGCGGCGGTCGCGGGCGTCGAAGATCGTCGTGCGGATCAGCAGGGCTTCCCCGGCGGCGCTGGCCTTGACCGCGGAACTGACCAGCACGGGCAGCCGGGTGCCATCGGCGGCCTGCAGCTCCAGCGCCACTCCGCCGATCTCGCCCTGCATGCTCAGCAAGGGCGCGAAGTGAGTCTCGTGGTACAGCCTGCCGCCGACGGTGAGCAGGTCGGAGAAGTAGCGGCGGCCCACCAGCTGGTCCCGGGTATAGCCGAGCCAGGTCAGCAGCGTGGTGTTTATCTTGGCGATCTGGCCGTCCAGGAGCGTGCACAGGTAGCCGCACGGAGCGTTCTCGTACAGGTCCTCGGCGTTGTCCTCCAGCAGTGCGGTGAAGGCCGTCTCCTGCGCGCGGCCGCCGTCGTCCGGGCCGCCGTCGTCCGGGCCGCCGTCGTCCGGGCCGCCGTCGTCCGGGCCGCCAGAGGCCAGGCCGTGCCCGCCGTTGCTCACTACGGGGGGCCGGCCGCGAAAGCGGCGATCGCCCCGAGGGTCGCTTCCGGGGCACTCAGCTGCGGGCAGTGACCGGTTGCGGGCAGGATGACCAGGCTGCTGCCGGGGATCTGGGCATGTACGAACGCGCCCACCTCAGGGGGCGCGATCACGTCCCTGGAACATTGCAGCACCAGCGTCGGCACGGTGACCCTGGCCAGGTCGGCCCGGTTGTCCGACAGGAACGTCGTACGGGCGAAAGCCCGCGCGATCTGCGGGTCGGTCCGGCAGAAACTGTTAGCGAGTTCCTCGGCCAGCTCCGGACGCCCGGGATTGCCCATGATCACCGGCGCCATCGCCGCGGACCAGCCCAGGTAATTGCTGTCCAGCGACTCCAGCAGCTCATCGATATCAGGCCGGCTGAAACCGCCCCGGTAACCAGTATCGTCGACATACCGCGGCGAGGGACACAGCAGGATCAGCTTGCCGAACTGCTCAGGCTCCCGGGCCGCCGCGAGCACGCCCATCATGGCGCTGACCGAATGCCCCACGAATATGACCTGCCGCAGCTGCAGCTCGCGGCAGATCCGCAGCACGTCATCGGCGTACCCGTCCAGCGTCGCGTACTGCTCGGGCCGCCAGGCCGACAGCTCCGACCGGCCCGATCCCACATGATCGAACAGCACCACGCGGAAATCCCTGGCCAGCCCCGGCGCGACCAGGCGCCACATGTTCTGATCACAGCCGAACCCGTTGGCGAGCATCACCGCCGGCCTGCCGGCACGGCCCATCAGCACCACGTTGTTCCTGCCGCGCGCGTTGCTACCGCCCATGGCGCGCATTCTTTCACCCAGGGTGCCCCCGCCGCCCAGGCGACGGATACAGCTCACCCAGCATGCCGCGGCCGGGCACGGATCACGGCGCGGCTGCTGGCGAGTTCGCCGCCCGCAGCGGGCAAACTAGCTCATGTCCAGGCCCTCGGTGCGGGCCTCTGCTCGTGCCGCGTCCAGGTGAGGAACGAAGAGATGAATATCTCTGCCAGCGATGTCCGGCATGCACTGACCGAGCTCGGCAGGCTGCGCTTCGGTGAGATGCGCGTCGAGGACGCGATGCACGAGATCGTGCAGGCTACTCATGCGATCTTCGATGTCGACGGCGCGGGCCTGATGCTCGCAGATGCCGAGCACCATCTGCGCAACGTGGCGGTATCTGACGACCGGCTGGGGCACCTGGAGGATCTGCAGGTACGCCACCAGGAGGGTCCCTGCATCGCCGCCTTCGAGGATAAAGAGCTCGTGGGGGCCGAGGATCTCACGCAGGACAAGCGATGGCCCAGTTTCAGCGAGGCCGCGGTCAGCCGCGGGGTCCGCGCCGTGCTCGCCAGCCCGCTGCCGTATAACCAGGACGCCGTTGGCGTGGTGGCGGTGCTGTCAGAGAAGCGTCATCCCTGGTCGGCGGAGGGCGAGCTGGCGCTGCTGGCGTTCACCGATCTCGCTGCCCTGCTGATCGCCAGCATGATGCAGGGCGAGGAGCAGTCCGAGCTGGCGGCGCAACTCCAGATTGCGCTCAATTCACGCGCGATCATCGAGCAGGCGAAAGGGGTCTTGATCGGGCAGCAGGGTTTGTCCGCGCGCAGTGCCTACGAGCAGCTGCGGGCTCAGGCGCGGGCGGAACGCCGCAAGCTGCTGGCGATCTCTGCCGAGGTAGTGCGCAATGCGGCACGAGACGCCTGAGGAGTGCGAGGCCTGGCTGGCCGGTGACCGGCCGGGATGGTCCTGGTGACAGGGCCGGTCCCGGCCGGCCGTGGCGGAGCCGGTTAGCTGCTGGTGTTGATGGTGCCGTTGACGCCGTGCGGGAAGAACCCGCCCGATGTTGCCTTGTCCGGGGTGAGGTAGACGATGTTCAGGACATGGCCGGTGGTGCGGCCGTAGACCAGGCTGTTGCTGTCGGTGGGCACGATGTTCGCGCGCCCGTCCCTGGTGATGCCCTGGTCGTCGTTGCTGGGCCCGTCGAGGCTGTCGCGCGCCGCGGAGATCGCGTTGGCGTCCTTGGCCAGACCGCGGTCATACAGCAGCGTGCGCACGGTCGCGGCGTGGTAGGCCTCGACCGCCAGGATGCCCGCCGCCGCGCTGAGGTAGGTCTTGTTGCTGATCAGCGGAGCCGCGCCCTTATACGCCGTCACCCCGACGTCCTCGAAGATGAACGCGCCGAGCAGGAAGTTGTCCTCGTTCGCGTACACGTCGAACGTTTCCCCGGCCTTGATCAGCCCGGCCGCGATCGCCGCGTCGGTGAAGCTCTTCCTGATGTTGATCGTCGGCCGGGCGACCGCCGCCGAGCCGAGCGCCGCCCGCAGGAACCGCACGTGATCATACTCATCACGGGCGATCTCCTGCGCGATCTGGTGGACCTTCTTACTGCCGAAATGAACCTTCCGGCCGCCCTCCACGCTGCCGCGCCGGCCCTTCCCGTGCGTGAAGCTATCCGGCAGTCCGTGCCCGTGCACCGCGTTGGAGTAAAACTCCGCCTCCAGGTACTCCAGGTTCAGCGCGAAGTTCAGCACCGCCCCGTCGGAGATGGAGTTCGCCGCATCCGTCGCCGCCGACGCCGCAGGACCCGCCAGCGCCCCCGCGATGCTCACCCCCACCACCCCCAGGCCCGCCGCGCTCGCGCTCTTCAGGAAACGCCGCCGGTCCTCCGGATTCTCCGCACTGCGCTCGATCAGCTGCCCCACGTAAGTCTTACCGAACATTGTTTTTCCTTCCAGATATGATGGCCCCTGTATATTTCGACACCATCTGGTTTTCCTGCCTTGCCGGCCGCCTCTGGATGAGGTCATTTCGCCGGCATTCCGGCTGGCATGGGAATCACTTGCTGCCACCCCGAACGGGACCGGCGCGGGCAAGAACCCGGCCGCGCGGCCTTGCCCGACGCTGATTTCTGCCCGGTAGCCCGGTAGCCGCTCCGCCCATGTGCTCTTATTCGGGCCGTACGACGATGCGGTTTGCTGCGCAGAGCATCTTTTAATCTGGATGTCTTACGGCGGCGCAAATCAGGATCTCAGCGGCCGGCTGTCGCGAAGTCCGCAGTCAGCGCAGCCTGGCTGCGAGCTCGCGCAGGGGCACCTCGTATGCCTGCGCGTAGGTCGGGAAGGGATGCACGACGTCGGCCAGTACCGCAAGGGGCACGCAGGCGCGAATCGCGACCGTGGCCTCGGAGATCCAGTCGTCCGCGCGCGGGCCGACGGCGGCTGCGCCGATCAGGACACCGCGCGCCCGGTCGGCGGTAAGGATCAGCCGCCCGGCGGCCGTCCCGTCCGTCGCCGCGCGTGCCATCTGCGACACGTCCGCGGTCGCGGTCATCACATCGATTCCTGCCTCCCGCGCCTGCGCTTCCGTCAATCCGACGCTGGCCAGGGGAGGCTCGGTGTACACGATCCGCGGAATCGCGCGGTAGTCGGCAACCCGGCTGCCGCCGAGCAGGTTCGCGGTCACCACCCGCGCCTGATAGTTCGCGCCATGCGTGTACGGCACGATCCCGGTGACGTCGCCGGCGGCCCACACGTGTTCCTGGCCCTCGACTCGGCAGTCGTCATGCACGCGCAGCGCGCCTGCCTCCGTCGGCGTGACGCCGATAGCCTCCAGGCCCAGGCCGCCGGTCGCGGGGGCACGTCCCACGGCGAGGACCACTCTGCTCGCCTCGACCGTGGTCCGGTCGGACAGCAGCGCCCGTGCCATCCCGCCGGCCGCGGGCTCCAGGCGCGTGACGCTGACACCCAGCCGGACATTGACGTCGCTGCCGCGTAGCACGGTCGCCAGGTCAGCGGCGATTCTGGGGTCGTCGTTTCCGATCAGCTGGTCAGCTGACTCCACCAGGGTCACTGACACCCCGAAGCCGGCGTACGCCTGGGCGAGCTCGCATCCGACGGCGCCGCCGCCCAGGATGAGGAGCGAGGCGGGCCGCTCAGGCGCGGACAGCGCCTGATCACTCGTCCACGTAGGCACCGCGCCAAGGCCATCGATCGGCGGGATGACGGGCCGCGAGCCAGTCGCCACGACCAGATCGCGATAGCCGATCTGGGTCGCCCCGACCCCGACGGCACCGGGGCGGGCGATGCGGCCGGTTCCGCGCAGCAGCGTCACCCCGCGCTTGACGATGCTGCTGGCTGCGTCGCTGTCATCCCGGCCGCCGGAAAGCCTGTCCCGCCGGCCGACTGCGGCGCCGAAGGCCAGCCGGTCCTCGTCGAGCGCCGGCGGCGCTGCCGCCCCTCCCAGCTCCTCAAGATGCCGGGCCTGGTGACGGGCATGGGCGCTGAGCAGCATCGCCTTGCTCGGGATACACGCCACGTACGGGCACTCGCCGCCAACCCGCAGTGCCTCGACGAGCGCGGCCGAGCCACCCTCGTCCGCTATCCCGCCCGCGACCCACTCGCCGGCCGAGCCCGCGCCGAGCACCACGACATCGAATACCTGCATGCGAAGAACGTACCTGCCCAGTCCGGGACGGCTGCCAGGCGTTCGATGCACCGGCGTCGCTGCCGCTGGCACCGCTCACGGCCGCGCAGCAGACGGCGCTGAAGTCAGCCATCCGCACCCGGCCGGCATGCATAAGTGCCGGTAACCAGGAAAGGCAACGTGGACGAGAGAACCAGGAAGACAACCAGGAAGGTATCCCGATGGTGACTTACACGGTGCCGGGCATGAAGGACGACAGCGCCGAGACCATAGTCGCGTTGCTGCAGGAGCGGCTGAACTCGCTGAACGATCTTGCGCTGACGCTCAAGCATGTGCACTGGAATGTTGTCGGGCCGAATTTCATCGCGGTTCACACGATGCTGGACCCGCAGGTGGAGGCGGTGCGGGGCATGGTTGATGAGACGGCGGAGCGGATGGCGACGCTCGGCGGGTCGCCCTGCGGCACGCCGGGTGCGCTGGTGGCCCAGCGGAGCTGGGACGACTATTCCATCGGCCGCGCGAACGCGATCGAGCACCTGGCTGCCCTGGACGTCGTGTACACGGGCATCATCGAGGAGCAGCGCGCGGCGATCGAGACCACCGACGAGCTCGACCCGGTCACCCAGGACATGCTGATCGCGCACTCCGGGCAGCTGGAGCAGTTCCACTGGTTCATCCGGGCGCATCTGGAGAACGCCGACGGCTCGCTGCGGACAGGAAACGCGAAGACGGAGCGATCGGCCGCCAAGCGTGCGGCCAAGCTTGCCGGCCAGCGCTGAGACCACGCCTGCTGCTGGCGGAATCATGGCATCTGGAGGAATCATGGCGGAGCGAAGCACGCCTGCTGCCGCGGCAGGCAGCAGGCGGTCCGGGCAGGGCCTTCTCGGCATCTATCTCAACGATCATCTCGCCGGCGCGACGGGCGGCGTCGAGCTTGCGCGCCGGGCAGCCAGGGCACACCGGGGTCCCGCGGCTGCCAGCCTGAAGCAGCTGGCTGCTGAAATCGCGCAAGATCGCGTTGTGCTGCTGGAGTTCATGGCTGCGCTCGGCGTCCCGGTGCGCGGTTACAAGATCTACGCGGCATGGATGGGCGAGAAGGCCGCCCGGCTGAAGCTCAATGGCCGCCTCTTGGCCCGGTCGCCGCTGAGCAGCCTGGTGGAGCTGGAGGCGCTGCGGCTGGGCGTCGAGGGCAAGGCGGCCGGCTGGCGCACCCTCCGGGTTCTGGCGGGCACGGATGAGCGGCTCGCCCCGGCCCGGCTCGATGAGCTCATCACCAGCGCGCGGCGTCAGGCGGATCTTCTCGAAGAGCTTCGCGTGCGCGCGGCGAGCCAGGTCACCGGGACAGACGGGGCAGCCGGCGACGTGAGCCATACGGGCTAGTGATGTCACGTCAGCGCGGGGAGACCCCCGGTGGCATCCTTAGCACGGTGGCGGCCCGCAGCGTTGGAGTTGAAGAGGAACTGCTGCTCGTAGACCCGGCCAGCGGCCAGGCTCGGGCAGTGGCCGGCGCGGTGATGGAGGCCGCCCGCGATCCGGCGGCGAATCCGCCTGAGGCAGGCAGCCGGGAGACGCCTTCGGAGGTACTGGAGTTCGAGCTCCAGCTGGAGCAGCTCGAGACCGGAACCCGGCCATGCCTCTCGCTGGACGAACTAGGCCGCGAGGTGCGCCGCTGCCGGAAGATGGCTGCCGAGGCAGCGGAACGGGTGGGCGTTCAGGTAGCTGCGATGGGCACTTCGCCCATGGCGGTCGAGCCGTCTGTGACCGGGCTGAGCCGGTACCGGCAGATGGCCGCCGAGTTCGGCATGACCGCGCAGGAGCAGCTGACCTGCGGATGCCACGTGCACGTGCAGGTTTCCTCGGACGACGAAGGGATCGCGATCCTCGATCGCATCCGGCCGTGGCTTGCGCCGCTGCTCGCGCTGAGCGCCAACTCTCCTTTCTGGCAGGGACGCGACAGCGGATACGCGAGCTTCAGGTATCAGGCATGGGGGCGGTGGCCTAGTTCAGGGCCCACGGATCTGTTCGGGTCCGCGGCCGCTTACCACGGGCTCGTGCAGGCAATGGTGGACACCGGCACGGTACTGGACCAGGGCATGATCTACTTCGACGCCCGGCTTTCCCGGCACTATCCGACCATCGAAGTCCGCGTCGCGGACGTCTGCCTGTATCCCGACGACGCCGTGCTCATCGCGGCGCTCGTCCGCTCCCTGGCCGAGACCGCGGCGCGGGCCTGGCGAGCGGGCGAGCCTGCCAGCCCCGTGCGGACCGAGCTGCTGCGCCTGGCCGCCTGGCGGGCCAGCCGGTCCGGTCTCGGCGGCAAGCTGGCCGACCCGGTGGCGAACCAGCCCGCGGCAGCGCGCGCCGTGGTACGCCAGCTACTCGACCATGTCCGGCCTGCGCTCACGGACGCCGGAGAGTTTACCGTTGTCAGGGACCTTCTGGAGGAGCTGCTCGCACGCGGCAACGGCGCCCGGCTCCAGCGCCAGGCGTACCAGCGGGCCGGCCAGCTCGGGGACGTGGTCCGCGATGCGAGCACCCGCACGTCGCCGGCAAACCGCCGGATGTTACGAAACCGCCTGGCTGGGCAGTTGCAGCTCATGCCCGTACTAAGAGCAGTAGCGCGCCCCATGCTGGCGTCCATCTTCGCCGTCCAGGGTTATGACACCCTGCGCCATCCCGAGCGCGTCTCCCCGCTGGCAGAGCCGGTGGCGCAGCGGGTCAGCGAGCGCGTGCCCGGCTTGCCGGACAAGACCGAGCAGCTGGTGCGCATCAACGGCGGCGTCCAGCTCGCCGCCGGCTCGCTGCTGGCACTGGGCCGGCTGCCCCGGCTTTCCGCGCTCGCCATCGCCGCCACCCTGGTACCCACCACCCTGGCCGGGCACCGGTTCTGGGAAGCCCAGGACAAGCAGGAACGAGCACAGCAGCGGATTCACTTTCTCAAGAACGTCGCCATCCTCGGCGGCCTCCTGATCACCGCGGCGGACACCGCCGGCCGCCCGTCGCTCGCCTGGCGCGGCCGCCATGCGGCCAGGTCCGCACGCCATGACGTGACGCTGGCCGCCCGGACGGCCAGGATGTCAGGCAAGGCCGGCGCCAGGGCAGGCAGGCTAGCCAGCCGCCTGCCAGTCGGGTAACGCCCGTTGGGTAACCGGGCCGGGTGACATGGCGCGCATGAGCCGGGGGCAGACGGCGCCCCAGCCGACCCTTGACACGCCGGCCACCCGCAGGCAATATCGCAGTTACCAGGGGAAACGGACATAACTGAACTTCTCCACCACATTGTGCGGCTGGACCGTGAATTGCGGGAGAACCCGGCCCGTGCTTGCCGCCCGGCCGTTGCGGGCTGTGTTATGAACCTTCCGGGGACTTCCGCAGCTCCGCTAGCTGCAGCGTTACCTTCTGCCGGGATACAGGATCTCCCTGCCAGCTAAGGAGAGAACTTGCGCAGACACCTCATTGCGCTCAGTGCGGTGGCGGGGCTGCTGGCGTTCGGCAGCACGGCCGCGCAGGCGGCAACCGCCCAGGGATCAGGTGGCGTTCAGCCGCCAGCGGGGGTCGTGTCGGCCAAGGCAGCCGACGACACGCCGCACTTCGATGCCACCCAGGACAGCCCGGTGGAGCAGATCCGCCAGCTCGTGCAGTGCGGCAGCACGATGTACGCGGTGGGCTCCTTCACCGACATCGTGAAAGGGAGCACCACTTACCCCCGCCACAACGTGTTCAGCTTCAGCGCTACCTCGCCGTACACGGTGACGTCGTGGGCCCCGGACGTGGTCGGAACCAAGAGCGGCAGCAGCGGGGTCGTCAACTCGATCGCCTTCAACGGCAGTAAATGCGGCGACGCCTACATCGGCGGTGACTTCACCTCGGTCAACGGCACGAGCGTCAAGGATATTGCGGAGATCAGCACCAGCACGGGCGATGTGGTCAGCGCGTTCGGCCATAGCGCGAGCGCCTCGGTGCAGACGCTGCTGGGGGCAGCCGGGCACATCCTGGCCGGCGGTTATTACAAGACGATCAACGGCAGCAGCGCCGACCCGTACATGACCAGCCTGAGCCCGGTGACCGGCAAGGACGACGGGTTCGTGCACCTGAGCATCTCGGGTAACTACGAGTTCTCTGGCGTGTCCAGCAACGCGACCAGGGTGTTCAACCAGTCGCTGTCCCACGGCGGCACGCTCGACCTGGTGATGGGCGACTTCACCTCGGTCGGCGGGCTGCCGCGCCAGCAGATCTTCATGCTGAACCTGGCGGGCAGCACGGCCACGGTGACCGGCTGGACCTCTGCTCAGTTCAACGGCGACTGCGCCACGGTGGAGCCCTATTACGTCCAGGCCGCCGCCTGGTCACCGACCGACTCCACGGTCTACATCGGGACTACCGGCTACCACCCCAACGGCCAGCCCGTCGGGCAGACCCCTCGCACCGGCCTTTGCGATGCCGCGGCGGCGTTCCCGGCCACTCAGACATCAGTGACAAGCACCTGGATCAACTACACCGGCTGCGACTCGCTGTACGCCGCGGCGGCCGACGCGAACGGCGCCTACTTCGCCGGGCACGAGCGGTACTCGATGAACTCCGATGACTGCGATGCGCTGGGCCCGGGCGGCTACAACGCACCGGGCATCGAGGGCCTGCAGCCGTCCACCGGGGACCTGTACGTCAACTCCGCGGGCACGGCTGGCTACTACAGCCGGGGACGCGGCCTCGGCGCCGACGACGAGCTGCTGACGAGCACGGGACTGTGGATCGCCAGCGACAACCTCGACGGCACCGCGATGTGCGGCGGCGTCGCTGAGGTGTCGGGAATCTGCTTCCTGCCCTACAGCTAGGAGCCAATCCAGGAAACCGCCGGTTCTTTGCTCCGGCGGCTCCAGGAGCTAAGGCTCAGGAGCTGAGCCGCATGTGCAGCCGGACCGTGGTGCCCCCGGCACCGGTCCGGAGCTCGACCAGGTCGCAGAGCTGGTGGACTACCCAGAGCCCGTGACCATGGGCGGCATCCGGGGCGGGACGGCAGCGGCCGGCCAGCGGGTCGCTGACGTGGCCCGTGTCCTGGACCTGGCAGACGACCTCACCCCGGCTGGCCCAGATGTTCAGGACGCCATCGGAACTGGTGTGGCGCAGGGTGTTGGCGGCCAGCTCGTGAACGGCGATCACCAGATCGGCGGCGCGGCGCGAGGATAGCCCGGCCTTGCGCGCGTACGCCCCGGCGAACGCTCTTACCTGGGCAAGGCCGTCCCGGTAGGGGAGGGCGGTGGCGTGCGGGGGTGGAGCCGGCAGTGGCTGGTCACAGTCTTCAGGGAACATGGCAGCTTCGGCGTAGGCGTGGCTGGGATGCGGGCGTCCTTCGCGGATGACCACGGGGTGGGTATGCTCCGCGTTCGCGATGACGCCCGGGTCCAGGCGGGTGGTGTCGTACGGGCACAAAATGCTCACGGGAACGCCCGCGAACGCGAGGTTGATCAGCGCTTCGTGCCGGGTGGCCTCGCACAGTTCCTCGGCGCTGCGGGTCTCCCAGATCGGCTCGCCCACATAGCTGACCGGCCGGCCGGGATTGGCGTCAAGGAAAGCGCGCACCCGCGGAATGATCCAGGCCGGGTTAGCGCCCATCTGAGTCATGTCGGCGAAGGTAACCTGGCCCGCGCGCCCGTTCAGGTGCTCACGCAGCAGGCCGAGCTTCGGCCCGGGAACGGCGACGAAGACCAGGTCGCCGTTGTCGAGCCCGGCACCGACGAATCCCAGCACCTCATCCAGGTACTCGTCCTCGGCGGCGTAGAAGACCGCCGCGTGCTCGAGCTGCCCGGCCGGGCTGGTGACTGCCTCACCCATCGGTGACCTCCAGGCCCGGCTGATCCGGCCAGCACAGCTGGACCAGCCGCTGCAGTCCAGGTGATGCCCCGTGCAGCACCATTTTACGATCGGGCCCCAGTCCGGCCGCTGTCTGGGCCAGCATCCGGGTGACTGACACATCCGCGAAGGTCAGCGCAGCGAGGTCGAGGTGGACATCCCCGCCAGCGGCAACTGGGACGGCCAGCGCCTCCGCCAGGGACCCGCACACGGAAAGGTCAGCTTCCCCGGCCAGCCGCAAGCACATCACAGCACCATCCTCAACAGCCAGGTAAGTAATCGCTAGCAGGTCCTCGCGGGCCGGCGCGACGTCGGGAATCAGACATCAGGCACCATCCATATGACCATGACGATGACGATGAAACCGCCACAGCATAATAAGCGTCGCAGCCGCCGGCCGCTACTCGCCCCGAGCGTCCTGCCGCATCGCCCCGAGGGGACCTTCCAGACTCTCCTCATCGGCTCCGGGCGGATCGAGGCGATCCTGCGCGATGACCAGGTAAGGCACGCGGGCAGCGCCGGGTCCATCTGTCGGCAAAAAGCGCCGGGTCCATCTGTCGGCAAAAGTGGTCAGTTGCGCCAGAAGCCCCTGGATATCATCCAGCGGATCACGTGCCGGACGTGATTCTCGGCATAGATCCAGCGCATCCGCGCGTAGTACCGCATGCCGCTGCGCGTCTGCACCTGGCTCAGCTGGACCTTAACGCGGAAGCTCTGATACGGGCACTGGTAGGCCGGCCGCGCGCAGCCGGGCTTTTGCATGTGCAGCTCCCCGTCTGCCTGCGCGCCCGCGACGGTCCAGCTCGGCCACCTCAGCGCCTGGACGTAGGGCGCGCCGCCCTCGCCTACGTAGATGGCAGCGGGCCGCACCCGGCCGTCGTGCCATCCCGCAACGCGGGAGTACACGACCGGGAGCACGGCAGGGGTGCTGGCTGCCCCGGCTGGATCAGCGGCCCGGGCCCGGCGAGGCCCGGCCGCCGTGCCCGGGCGGCCGGCTACGACAGTGATGATCACGGCGATCAGGACCAGCATGGCGGCTGCCGTCAGCGTTGCGAGCACCTTGTGCCGGTGCCCCCCGGCCAACGGGACGCGGCTCATGTTCAGTCCCTGCCCCGATGTGGCTGCTACTACCCGTCTGCGCCGCGCTCGGCCAGCGGGAACATCGGGCCGTCGCCGGCACCCGGAGACCAGCCTGCCCGGTGTCGTCATGCCCGGGAGCCATTGGCTCCCCGCCGGACGCGGGCGCCGGCCGGGCTACCGGGGCTCGTAGGCGAGATTGGGGCGCAGCCAGCGCTCGACTTCGGCAAGATCCAGGCCCCGCCGCGCAGCGTAATCCTCGGCTTGGTCCTTGCCGATGCGCCCCACGCTGAAGTACCGCGACGCCGGGTGGGCGAAGATCAGCCCGCTGACGCTGGCGGCCGGGGTCATCGCGAAGGACTCGGTCAGGTCCATGCCGAGCTGGCCGGCATCAAGCAGGCCGAACAGCGCCTGCTTAAGACTGTGGTCCGGGCTCGCGGGATAGCCGAACGCTGGCCGGATGCCGCGGAACCGCTCCGCGTGCAGGTCCGCAAGCAGCGGGCTGGCGTCCGGCTCGAACCAGGCCCGCCGCGCCTGCAGGTGGATGTGCTCGGCGAACGCCTCGGCCAGCCGGTCGGCCAGCGCCTTGACCATGATCGCCTTGTAGTCGTCCTGGCGGGCCTCGAAGCTGGCGGCGAGTTCCGCGGCGCCGTGGATGGACACGGCGAACGCGCCCAGGTGGTCGCCGCCCGGCGCGACATAGTCCGCCAGGCACCGGTTGGGCCGGCCTTCGGGCTTGGCGGTCTGCTGCCGCAGCATCGGGAAGCCGATGGACCCGCCCCCGGCAGGCCCGGCTTCGAGCACGATGTCGTCGCCAGCCGAGCGCGCTGGCCAGCAGCCGAATGCCCCCCGTGCCCGGAACGAGCCGTCCGCGACGATCTGGTCCAGCAGCGTGTTCGCATCCTCGTAAAGCTCGCGCGCCACCGGCTGCTCCAGGATCGCCGGGTACTTGCCCCGCAGCTGCCAGGCGATGAACAGGAACTGCCAGTCGATCATCGTGCGCAGCGCGGCCAGGCCGGGCTCCGCACTGCGGATCCCGGTGAACTCCGGCGCGGGCAGCTCATCGAACCGGACCTGCTCGCGGTTCGCCCGTGCCCTCGCGAGAGTCAGCAGCGGCTGCCGCTGCTTCGTCGCGTGCTGCTCCCGCAGGCGCTCCTGCTCGGCCCGGTTGCTGACGGCCAGTTCCTCGGCCCGGTCGGCGTTCAGCAGGTCCGAGACCACGCCAGCGACCCGGGACGCGTCGAGCACGTGCACTGTGGTGCGGTCATAGGCGGGCGCGATCCGGACCGCCGTGTGCTGCCGGGACGTGGTGGCGCCGCCGATCAGCAGCGGCAGCTTGAGCCCGCGCCGCTGCATCTCGGCGGCGACATTCACCATCTCGTCCAGCGACGGGGTGATCAGCCCGGACAGCCCGACCGCGTCCGCGCCCTCGGCCACCGCGGTGTCCAGGATGACGGCGGCGGGCGTCATCACGCCAAGGTCAATGACCTCGTAGTTGTTGCAGCCGAGCACCACGCCGACGATGTTCTTGCCGATGTCGTGCACGTCGCCCTTGACGGTCGCGAGCACGATCTTGCCCTGGCCCCGGTCCGCCACGGCGCGGCCGTCCAGCCGCGCCTGCTCCTTCTCGGCTTCCATGTACGGCTCCAGGTAGGCGACCGAGCGCTTCATCACCCGGGCGCTCTTGACCACCTGGGGCAGGAACATCTTCCCGGCGCCGAACAGGTCACCGACGACCTTCATGCCGTCCATCAGCGGCCCCTCGATCACGTCGAGCGGGCGGGCGGCCTGCTGCCTGGCTTCCTCGGTGTCGGCCTCGATGAAATCGACGATGCCGTGCTGGAGCGCGTACGACAGCCGCTGCCCGGCCGGCGCGTCCCGCCAGGCCAGGTCCACCGTGCGCCGGGTACCTGACCCGCTCACCGTCTCGGCGAACGTGACCAGCCGGTCGGTGCCGTCGGGCCGCCGGTCGAAGATCACGTCCTCGACGAGTTCCAGCAGGTCCGGGGGGATGTCCTGGTAGACGGCGAGCTGGCCGGCGTTCACGATCCCCATGTCAAGGCCGGCCTGCACGGCGTGGAAGAGGAACGCCGAATGCATCGCCTCCCGCACGACTGCATTGCCGCGGAAGGAGAACGACAGGTTCGAGATGCCGCCGCTGGTGCGCGCTCCCGGGCAGCGCTCCTTGATCAGCGGCAGTGCGTCGATGAACGCCTTCGCGTAGCCGTTGTGCTCGGCGATGCCGGTGGCGACCGCGAGCACGTTGGGGTCGAACACCAGATCCTCGGCGGCGAACCCGGCCTGCTGGGTGAGCAGGTCATAGGCACGGCCGCAGATCGACACCTTGCGCTCGACGGTATCGGCCTGGCCGCGTTCGTCGAAGGCCATCACCACCACGCCCGCGCCATAGTCCCGGATCCGCCGCGCCTGCGCCAGGAACGAGTGCTCGCCCTCCTTGAGGCTGATCGAGTTGACGACGCCCTTGCCCTGCACGCATTTCAGGCCGGCCTCCAGCACGCTCCACCGTGAGCTGTCGACCATGATCGGGATACGGGCGACCTCCGGCTCGGTCGCGATCAGGTTAAGGAACGTGGTCATCGCCTGCTCGCTGTCGAGCAGGTCGGCGTCCATGTTGACGTCGAGCAGGTTGGCACCGCCGCGCACCTGGTCCAGGGCAACGGTCACGGCGCCCTGGTGGTCACCGGCCTCGATCAGCCGCCGGAAGCGCGCCGAGCCGGTGACGTTAGTGCGTTCCCCGATCATGACGAACCCGGTGTCAGCGCCGATTGCGAAGGGCTCGAGGCCGCTGAACCGGGTCCCGGCGGGCTGCACGGGGACCGGGCGCGGCGGCAGGCCCGACACCGCGGCCGCGAGCCGTGCGGTATGTGCCGGGGTCGTCCCGCAGCATCCGCCGACGATGTTCACCAGTCCCGAGCCGGCGAACTCGCCGAGCATCTGCGCGGTCTCCTGCGGCGTCTCGTCATAGCCGCCGAACGCGTTCGGCAGGCCGGCATTGGGATGGCAGGCCGTGTAGACGCCGGCGAACCGCGCCAGTTCGGCGACGTGCGGCCGCATCTCGGCGGCGCCCAGCGAGCAGTTCACCCCGGCCACCAGCGGGCGGGCGTGCTCGATCGAGCTCCAGAACGCCTCGACGGTCTGCCCGGACAAGGTCCGCCCGGACAGGTCGACGATCGTTACCGAGATCCACAGCGGCAGGTGCGGCGCGACTTCCCTGGCGGCGGCGATCGCGGCCTTCGCGTTCAGCGTGTCGAAGATCGTCTCGATCAGCAGCAGGTCGACCCCGCCGTCGGCGAGAGCCTGCACCTGCTCCGCGTACGCGCAGCGGACCTCGTCGAACGACACTGCCCGGTACGCGGGGTCTTCCACCCGCGGGGACAGCGAGAGCGTGACGTTCAGCGGGCCGATCGATCCGGCCACGAAACGCCCGCCGGCTTCGTCCGCGGCGCGGCGCGCCAGTTCAGCGCCGCGCAGGTTCATCTCGCGCACCAGCGGCTGCAGCAGGTAATCCGACTGGCCGATGCTCGTCGCGGTGAACGTGTTCGTGGTGGTGATATCCGCGCCCGCCGCCAGGTACTGCCGGTGCATATCGAGGACGACATCCGGGCGGGTGAGGTTCAGCAGGTCGGGGTCGCCGGCCACATCCCGCGGGTGATCCCGCAATCGCTCCCCGCGGTAATCGGCCGCGGTGAGCCCGGCGCCCTGCAGCATGGTGCCCCAGGCGCCGTCGTGCACCACGACCCGCTGATCCAGGAGCTCCCGCAGTGCGCGTGCGCCGCCCCCGGTGTTGTCGCGCGTCAGGGACTTGCTCAAGTGGCGCCTCCATTTCTGCAAATGGAGGCGCCCTTCGCTACGCGTCCCGGGCCGAGCGTGGCGGGCATGGCCCGTTGCAGCGCCTCTCGGCCAGGAAACCCAAGAATACCGGAAGCGGGCGAGCCGGCCAGCGGCATGACCTGGCCCGCGCGCCCGGGCACGTCAGGCGGGCAGCCGGATTTCGGTGTAAACCGCGCGATGGTCACTGCCCGGCAAGTGGTGTACCGAGGCTGCCAGCACGGCGCACCGGGGATCGACGAGGACATGATCGAGAGTGAGCAGTGCGAGCTTTCCTGCGGGCCCCCATGTGGGGGCCAGCCCATTACCTGCCCGGCCCGCGGCGTCGACGTGCCCGAGGCGCAGCAGCCGGCGGAACTGCGCGTGATCGGCGGTGGCGTTGAAGTCCCCGGCGAGCAGGCGGGGGGGATCTGCTGGGGGCGGCAGGACGGCTAGTTCCTCCCGCCACCGGGCCACGCTGCGCCGTGATGACAGCGGGGTCGGCGCGCAAGGGTGGACGCAGATCAGTTCCACCTGCTGCCCGGACGGCAATTCCAGCCGGGCCGTGGGCTGGGCCATGGCGGTAGGCGCCAGGGGAAGCCCGCCGCCCAGCGGGAAGCGGGCATAGATGCCAGAACCACGCGGGCCGCCGTCCCTGACGTCGGTCATCTCGTACGGCAGGAGGTGACTCAGCCCGGCTTGGCCGAGCCGGGTCACGGCGGCGCCAGTGAGTTCCTGCAGGAACAGCACATCGACGTCCTTGCACTGCACGAGTCCGGCGACAGCTTCTTCCGATGCCTGCCCAGCCAGCAGGTTCGCGGTGAGAACGCGGAGCACCGGCCCGCGCGCTGGCGGCTGCGGCCACCTGATCGCGCGCGGAATCATCAGCGCGGTCAGCGCCGCCCCGGCGAGCGCGGCGGTGGCAGCCGGGCCTTTGCGCCGCAGTAGCACCGAACCCAGCAGCGCGGCCACGGCGGCCTGCGGAGTGAACGAGATCAGCGGCGCCGCTGGGGCCTCGAGGCAGCGGAACCGATCGGCACCGGCCAGCCGGACGGCCACCCACCCGGCCAGCCCGCCCGCGGCCGCCCACGAAATCTGCTTCATGCATCCCCGTCCGAGGCCTCGCCCCCCGGACACGACGGCCCCAGCGGAGCGGTCAGGCACGAGACGTCGGCCGCTCGGGGCAGCGCGCAGCTGCTGCAGGGTAGTGCCGCGAGATCATGCCAATTCGGCCGTTCTCTTGATCGCGGCAAGGGTCAGCGGGATGCCGGTCCGCGCCGCCTCGGTGCGGTCGGCGATCTGCGCCTGCGCGTCGGCTCCGTACCGTTCCCCGAACCGGGCTAGGCCGGCCGGGAGGAACTCCCAGGACTCTGTTACCTGCGTCCCGCCGTCAACAGGCGTGAACGTATAACCCCAGCGAACCCAGGCGCCGCCTACGACGAACGCGAACTCCCGGCCGCGCGCTGCCGTGACGACCTCGGAGCGTGTCTCCCAGGTCCGTCCGGAAGCCTCGTTGCGGCCAGTGAACCAGGCACCGGCCCGGGCGCCAGCCCCGTCATCCCACCAGCAAGCCTTGCAGACCGGGCTCCACTCGCCCATCCGGGTCACGTCCGAAACCAGGTCGTACAAGGCGTCAGCGGAGCGCGCGATGATGATCGACTCTGAGTAGCTGGGACTGGCCATCCGCACAGTATCCCTGATCGCCGTGCGGGCCGGGAGGCGGCGACCCGCGGAGTGCGGGCCGGTGGAGGTGCGGGCGGGGGAGGTGCGGGCCGGGGGAGGTGCGGGCCGGGGCATAACCGGCGGCGGGGGATAGCGTGCGGTTATGACGATCGAGACGCGCCCGCTGGGGCGAACCGGAGCAAAGGTGACCATCCTGGGGTACGGGGCCATGGAGCTGCGAGGCCAGCCCCGGGGACCTGCGATTGACGACGAGGAGGCCGGCCGGCTCCTCAACGCGGTGCTCGACGGGGGGATCAGCCTGATCGACACCTCGATCGACTACGGCCGGAGCGAGGAGCTCATCGGGCGCTATCTCGCCCATCGCCGGGACGAGTACTTCCTGGCGTCGAAGTGCGGATGCACCCTCGGCGATCCGCCGGCAGGCGCCACGCCGCCGTTCCCGCACGACTACCGCGCCGGCAACATCAGGGCGGGAATCGAGCAGAGCCTCCGCAGGCTTGGCACGGACCGGCTCGACCTCGTGCAGGTCCACATGTCGCCAAGCCGCGCCCAGCTGGAGGCGGACGAGACCATCGAGATGCTGCTAGCCCTGCGCGACGAAGGCAAGGTCCGCTTCATCGGCATGTCGGGGATCCTTCCCCATCTGCCTGACCACATCGCGATGGGCGTCTTCGACGTCTTCCAGATCCCGTACTCGGCGGTCCAGCGCGAGCATGAGGATCTCATCACCGCCGCGGCCGCGGCCGGCGCCGGGACGCTCATCCGGGGCGGCGCGGCCCGCGGCGCCCCGGCCGAGGACAAGGGCTGGAGTCAGGGGCCGATCGGGCTGTCGGAGGGCGAAGGGCAGCGCCGCTGGGAGTCATCCGGCGTGGAGGATCTTCTCGGCGACATGACCCGCCTCGAGTTCGTGCTGCGCTTCACGCTCAGTCACCCGGCCCTGTCGAGCACCATCGTCGGCACCTCTCATCGTGGCCATCTCCGCGCCAACCTGGCCGTCGCCGGCAAGGGCCCGCTGCCCGCGGATCTCTACGAAGAAGCCAAACGCCGCCTGGCGCCGGCCCCCGCGAATTCAAATCTGTGAATAACGAGGTCTCTGTGAATAACGAGGTCACCGTTGCGGATGAATTGCCCAAGGGCAAGTCCTCGTAGCACCTGCCAGGTCCAATTCACCGCTCAATGGATAATGGTTACGATTTAGCCGGTTTCCCCCGGTCGGATCGTAACCGCTATTCCATGCAACCTTAACTATGATTCAGCTGGGCCTGCTGAGGCGGGTGGGGCTAAGCCAGGCTGATGATCGCGTCGTCCGCTGCGGCCTGGCAGCTGGCTCGGGACCAGTCCCGGCCGGCTGACTGGCTCAGCGCCTGTCCAGGGGGACCGGTTCGGCAATGCGCTCCCAGAGTTGCCTGACGATGTCGGGGCTGGATTCGCGGGTCCACGGCAGCAGGTACTCAGACCGGGGACGCCGGTCGTGCCAGAACTGCCCGCTGCCCAGGCGCCCGGCATCGGTGGTGGCAAGCCAGACGGCAGTGTCCGCGCCCTGCTCAGGCGAGCGCAGGATCGGCTTCATGACCCGGTGAAATCCTGGCAGCATGGCGGCGAGCCCGGGGGTGTCTGCCCAGCCCGGATGCATGGCGTGAAAGATAACGCCGGTCCCGGCGAGGCGGCGGGCCCATTCCCGGCTAAGCGCCACCTGCGCTCGCTTGGCCCGCGCGTAAGCGGTAACTCCGTTGTAGCCGGACGCCGGCATCTGCAACGTCTGCGGGTCGAGCCGCTGGGAGTACATGCCGCCTGAGGAGACGACGATGACCCGGGCGGGCCCGTTCGCCTGGAGCCCGTTCGCCTGGAGCACGGTCGGCTGGAGCAGGGGGGCGTTCCCCTCGGGCGCGTTCGCGTTCGCCTGGAGCCGGGCCGCCCGCAGCGCGGCTGCCCGGAGCGAGGGGAGCAGCAGCCGGGTCAGCAGAAACGGCGCGATCACCTGGCTGGCGACGGTGAGCTCGATTCCGGCGTCGTTGGTGCGGTAGTCCTGGTTGATCGCGCCGGCGCCATGGATAAGTACATCCAGGCGGTCATGCCTGGCACGGAAATCGCGGGCGAAGGCGCGAACCGAGTCGAGGTCATCGAGGTCGCCGATGCCGTACGTGACCTGCCCGCCGCCTGCTTGCCCGCCGCCTGCTGGGTGGCCGCCTGCCGGCGCACCGCCCGCAGCGGCGGCTATCTGGCGCTGGGCCCGCTGCGCGCGGGCCGGATCGCGGGCGAGGAAATGCACGATCCCGCCGAGCCGGGCCAGTTCGGTGGCTGCGGCCTGGCCGATCCCCGAGGTCGCCCCGGTGACGATCGCGACTCGCCCGGTGAACGGGGGGCGGTCGTCCATGGTGAACTCGGGCAGCAGCCGGGAGCGGGCGGCGATGCCGATCCGCGAGAAACTGCCGACGACGCTGGCCTCGAGAAGGGCGTCGGCCGCCCGGCCGGCGGCCGTCACGGGGATGACTGCCCGCGCGGGGCCGGGGCCGCCGACAGCGTGCGGGCAAGTCCGGCGGTTGCGCGATCGCCGACGGTGTTGAACCCCCTGCGCATGACCGGATCGAGAATCCGGAGCGGTCCTCGCAGCCGGACGTCGGCGTCATAGCTGACCGTGGATCCATCGCCATCCGGCAGCACGACCATGCGGTCGGTGGCCCGCAGCAGGCGGCTTGCGGCCTCCAGGACGACCTCGCGACCCGGTACGTGCGTGCTGATCTTGTAGATCAGCGGCAGGCGGCGGCCGAGGAACGGCACGACCAGGCGGAACCTGGTGCCGACCCCGACCGGACCGGGATCCAGCTGCTCCCCGGCGAGCACGCCAGGGTCCCACTGCGCGGCGTTGCTGAAGGTGGCCATGTAGTCGAACGTCTCCGGCGCCGGGCGCCGCGATCTGATCATCGCATGATAGTGAGCCATTTGCGGACTTCCTTATCTCTGTGGTCCTGATCTCTGTGGTCCTGATCTCGCGGGTCCTGATCTCGGGGGTCCTGATCTCGCCGGTCCCGGTCTCTCTTGTCCGATCACTCGGGTTCCACGCCGGGTCCGCGTGTATTTCTGGCGTGCTGCAGCAGGTCGTGCAGGCTGTCGCCGGACTGGCCGGCCAGCACGGCCAGGTCCTGGTGGGCTGCGGTGATCTTCCTGGCGGCGTCCGCCGCGCGGTGGCCGGCCTGCGGAGTGGCGGCGGACAGCACGACCAGGTCCGCGCGGACCTCCAGTGCCAGCCGGGTGAGCTCGTCGACGGGCAAGTCGGTGGCCAGATGGTGGACCAGCCAGCGGTCCTCCCGAAGGCAGGCGGCGGCCATCAGGGCCGGCAGGGCGTGCCGCTCCCCCGGCGGGGTGGCGACGACGGCAATGCCCCTTGGCCGCCCGGGCGGCTGCCGGGTATGCGCGGCGAGCAGTCGCTCGCAGATCGCGCTGGCCCGGTGCTCGGCCGCGATGGAGACCTGCCCGGCGGCCCAGCCGTCGCCGATCCGGCGCAGCGCCGGGGCGAAGACCCGCTCGCACAGGTCCACCAGCGGCACTCCGTCGGCCAGCCTGGCCAGTCCCTGGCGGGCCCGGGTCTCCTCGCCCGAGACGATCGCCGAGTACAGCCGGTCCGCCTGGGCTGAATAGTCCCGGACCTGGATGCGGCGGGCAGGTTCCCGGCCAAGGTTCCGCTCGGCCGCGAGCGCCTGGACGTCCGCGTCACTGACTTCGTAGCCGCGGCCGACCTTCCGCGCCGGGAGCAGTCCCTGCCGCACCCAGCCGTACGCCGTCTGGTAGTGGACGCCGAGAACGTCGGCGGCCTCACGTAGCTGCATGCGGCGCTCCTGGCCAGGGTCTGCTGGCGATCTTTAGTCTAATTTAGTATTGTTTATGAGGACAGGCTACCGCACGCGCCGGGGCCGGCCGGGATCTGGCCGCAGGCGTCACCCAGCAGGCCTGCGGGGGGTGCGCCGGCCTGTCCCGGAGGCGCGCTGAGCCGCGAGAAGCAGCCCGCCAGAACCGAGCGGCTGCGGCCGAGCGAAATTCATCAGAACCGAACGGCGGCGCAGAACGAATGAGAGCAGAGCGAATGAGGGCAGAGCGAATGAGGGCAGAGCGAATGAGGGCAGAGCGGCCGATAGCAGCGCCAGCGAGAGCAAGGCGAACGAGAACAAGGCGGCGAGGACAGGCATCATGATGACGACCAGGACCAGCAGGACCAGACGGTGACTGGCGAATCCGCGCGTTACCCGGCGAGACCGCAGGCGGCCGTCGTCGGCGCCGGGGTGGCGGGCCTGACTGCGGCCTACGTGCTCCAGCAGGCCTATGACGTCACTCTCTATGAGGCGGACGACCGGCTGGGCGGCCACGCGCATACGCATGACGTCACCACGCCGGACGGGCGGGTGCTTGCCCTGGACACCGGGTTCCTGGTGCACAACGAGCGCACCTACCCGAATCTCATCCGCCTGTTCGCCGAGCTCGGAGTCGCGACCAGGGACACGGAAATGAGCATGTCGGTGCGCTGCGAGGGCTGCGGCCTGGAGTACGCGGGCTCCCTCGGGCCGCACGGGCTGTTCCCGACGGCCCGCTCCCTGGCGCGGCCGCGCTACCTGGCGATGCTCGCCGCGATCCCGGGTTTCTACCGGGAGGCGAGGCGGCTGCTTGACTCCCCTGACCCGCCCGGGCAGCTGCCGCTCACGCTGGGGGAGTTCCTGCGCCAGGGCGGGTACCGGCAGTACTTCACCGGCCATTTCGTGGTCCCGCTGGTGGCGGCGGTCTGGTCCTGCTCGGCCGCCGAGGCGCTGAACTACCCGGCCAGGTACTTGTTCCAGTTCCTTGACCACCACAGCATGCTCAAGGTGACAGGAACGCCGCCCTGGCGGACCGTCACCGGGGGCTCGCGCAGCTATGTCGACCAGATCGCGAAGCAGCTGACGTCGGTCCGGGCCGGCGCCCCGGTGCGGGCTATCACCCGCGCGGGAGATAGCGCCGACGTCCACGACGGCGACGGCGGCACCCGGCGCTTCTCCCGGGTGGTGGTAGCGACTCACCCGGACCAGGCGCTGCGCCTGCTGGCCTCGCCGACCCGCGCCGAGCGCGAAGTCCTCGGCGACTTCCGCTACAGCAGCAGCCAGGTGCTGCTGCATACCGACGCCGGGCTGCTGCCGCATGCCAGCGCAGCCCGCGCCTCCTGGAACTACCTGCTGCACGACTGCGCGGGCTCGGCCGACCGCGTGCACGTCAGCTACGACCTGAACCGGCTGCAGGGCCTGCAGGAGCAGACTGCCTACATCGTGACCCTGAATACCATCGACAGGATCCGGCCCGAATCCGTCATCGACCGAATGATGTACGAGCACCCGTTGTACACGCCACAGTCAGTGGCGGCCCAGCGGCGCCTGCCGGAACTGAACACCGGCGTGATCGCCTACGCCGGCGCCTACCACGGCTGGGGATTCCACGAGGACGGCTGCCGCTCGGGCATCCAGGCCGCGCGCTCACTCGGGGTGGACTGGTGAGCGCGGCCCTGTTCGACTGCGACATCACGCATGTCCGGGCACAGCCCATCCGGCGGGACTTCTCCTACCGCAGCTACCTGTGGCTGGTCGACCTCGACGACCTGCCGGCGGTAGCCCGCCCGCTGCGGCCGTTCGCCCGATTTCGCACCCGCGATCATCTGGGCGACCCCGGCGCATCGATCCGGGCGAACGTCGACGGCTACCTCGCCGGCCATGGCATCGACCTGGCCGGCGGCCAGGTCCTCATGCTCGCCAATGCCCGGGTTCTCGGCCACGTCTTCAACCCGCTCAGCGTGTACTGGTGCCACCGCGCCGACGGAACGCTGGCGGCAGTCGTGGCCGAGGTCCACAACACCTACGGCGAGCGGCACTGCTACCTGCTCCGCCCCGACGCCCGCGGCCGCGCCGAGGCGGACAAGGACTTCTACGTCTCGCCCTTCCTGCCGGTCACCGGGAGCTACCGGATGCGCCTGCCCGAGCCAGCCGGCACCCTGCGGCTGGGCATCACCCTCGACATCGGCGGGCAGCCCGTGTTCGTTGCCACCGTCAGCGGGCGGCGCAGCCCCTACACGACCTGGCGGCTGATCAGCCATGTCCTCCGCTATCCCTGGGTCACCGCCCAGGTGAGCATCCGCATCCGCTGGCAGGCGATCAGGCTGCTGGCCCGGCGTCAGCGGATCATCCCCCGGCCTGCCCATCGTCCTCAGGAAGGTGTCCAGTGACGACAGCGACCATCCGCCCGAACGCTTCGCCCGGCGGCGGCCAGCCAGGCTCGCCCGCCGCAGATCAGTGGCCCGACGTGGCCGCCGTCCCCGGCGGCCCGGTGCGCGCCCTCGCGGCCCGGATGCTGCTGCACCGCATCGCGGCGCGGCTGCCGATCCGGGTTCAGGCCGCCGACGGGGCGGTGTCCGGCAGCGGGGATGCAGAGTCCCCGCTGCTGCGGATCCGCCGGGACGGCCCGTTCTACCGTCGCATTGGCGCAGGCGTGACCGGGCTGGCCGAGGGCTATATGGCCGGAGACTGGGACAGTCCCGACCTGGTCGCCCTGCTCACCGTGTGCTCCCGGCACCTGACCACGCTCGTGCCCGGGCCGCTGCTGCGGATGCGCCGCTGGTACGCCGCCCGGTCGCCCGCGGCGGAGCAGGCCACCCTGGAGGGCGCGAGGGCCAACATCCGGCGGCACTACGACCTGTCCGACGACCTGTTTGCCCTGTTCCTCGACCCCACGATGACCTACTCCAGCGCCGTGTTCGCCGCCGGGGACACGCTCGCCGATGCTCAGCAGCGCAAGATCGCGGCCCTGCTCGACCTGACCAGGGTCGGGCCCGGCACCACCGTGCTGGAGATCGGCACCGGCTGGGGAGAACTCGCCCTGCAGGCCGCGGCCCGCGGGGCGCAGGTGACGACCCTGACCATCTCGCGGGCGCAGTGCGCCAAGGCCACCGCCCGCGTCGCCGCGGCCGGCCTGGCTGACCGCGTCGACGTGCAGCTATGCGACTACCGCCAGGCCACAGGAAGATACGACGTCATTCTCAGCGTGGAGATGATCGAGGCCGTCGGCGAGCCGTACTGGCCGGCCTACTTCAGCACGCTCGACCGGCTGCTGGCGCCCGGCGGCCGGGTGGGACTGCAGTCCATCACGATGCCGCACGACCGCATGCTCGCCACCCTCAGCGGGCACACCTGGATTCACAAGTACATCTTCCCTGGCGGGCAGATCCCGTCGCTGGAGGCCATCCGCGCCGCCCTGGACGAGCACACCGGGCTCAGGATCGGTGCGGACTTTCCCATGGGGGACCATTACGCCCGCACGCTGGACGAGTGGCGGACCCGGTTCCTCGCCGCCGCCGAGGAAGTCGGGCGGCTCGGATTCGACCCCGTATTCCGGCGGATGTGGGATCTCTACCTTGCCTATTCAGAAGCCGGGTTCCGCTCCGGCTACCTTGACGTCCACCAGCTCCTGCTGCAACGCCCGTAAATACGGCCGGGGGCCGGCCGGCGTTCGGCACCAATGCGGCCTCCGCCCGGCGTTCAGTTACCTATCATCAAGCCCATGCCGGGGGAATGCATGGGCAGGCGCAAAGTCGTCATCGCGGGCATTGCATCTGTTCTGGTCACTATTATCACCTGCATTACCTCATGCGGCGCGCGCTCAGCGCCGAAGGCATTTGCGGCTAATGCAAGCATCTCGCCGCAATGCGGCCGGCTCTGCCAATGGCTCTGCCAATGATGAGCCGTCCTGGGCGAGGTGCGCTGCCTCCGCGGCGGAGACGATCTCCCGGTCGCGCGATCCTGGGAGTTACCGCGGCCGCGTCGGTGGCTGCCGCGATGGCGGCCAGCCCGGCCTGGGCGCGGCCGGCGGGCGCTGGCACGTGGCGGCTGGCCGCTGCCGGGTGCCGCCCGGGGCAGCTGCGCATCAGCGTTCCTGCCGCCGTCGCGGGGGATCCGGACGCGGCGCCTGCACAGCTGGTGTGGAACGTCGTGCTGCGCAACGGCGGCAGGTCTTCCTGCTCGCTCCGCGGCTGGCCGGGCCTGATGATCCGCCGGCCTGCCGGACGGGCGGTGGCGGTGACCGTCACCGACGTGCGATTCAGCAATCTGGCTCATGTCCCGGTCAGTCGGGTAGTGCTGCGCCCTGGCCAGAGCGCGGTGGTCACGGTGGTTGGTCCCGCCGGGGCGCGCGGGTGCGTGACGAGGTGGTCGCTCGGGCTGGCGTTGCCGGGCGCGGCGGATCGGGTTGCGCCGGACCAGGCTGCGCCGGACCGGGCTGCGCCGGATCGGGCTGTGCCGGACCAGGCTGCGGCAAATCGGGTTGCTGTCCGGCTGCCTGCTGATGTCGCGGGCAGGTGCGTGGCCGGGCCGATGCAGGTGTCCCCGTTTTACCCGCTGCGCGCCTTGCGCGGCAGCATCAGGGCACTGACCGCGCCGGCCGGGAACCTCCCTTTCCCTTCGGCGTCCCGCCGGGAGCCGCCGGGGTGCACGGCCGGAGCGCTGCGGGCGCGGGTTTCCTCCGCCGCGGACCTCCCGGGCGGCTCGGTCATCGTGCTGCGCTTGTCCGCGCACCGAAAATGCGTGCTGCTGTCCGGGGGCTGGCCGGCCGCCCGGCTGCACCTGCCGGGGGGCGCCAGCCCGATCGCCAAGGCCTTTCCCTACCAGCAGGCGTGGCGCATGCGCCATACGCCTTACGTGACCTACCAGCGGGCCGGCCTGCAGCAGACGGCGGTTGCACTGCGCCCGGGCAGACGGGTGTCGGTGGCGCTGGTGTCGGTGGCGTCCGGAGCGTGCCGGCCAGCGGAGTCCGCGACGGTGTACCCGTCCGCGGTCGGGCTGGGCGCCGGGGTGCAGGTGGCTTTCGCGCGGCCGGTGAGCGTCTGCGGGCAGTTGCGGGTACTGCCGTTCATGCCGGGCAGCCCGAGGGCCAGCGTGCTGGCGGTCGCTCGCGGCGCGCTTGCCGCAGCGGGGGAGGGTTCCGCGGCGGCCGGCGCGGGTGGTATTCCGGCCGGATTCTGGTACGGCTCCGACGGCCCCCGGACAATGACGTGCGGCTCCGGGCCTTACACCATCGTGGGCGCGGACGGTACCTGCTACCCCGCGGCCGGCTACTACGGCGGATATCTCGGGGAGGTCGGTCGGTGGGATACATGGGAAGGCTGTGACACGGTGGGCGGCGGCTGGAATTCGTCCGACTATGCCGCTGCCGAGGCCAATTTCGTCCAGTACGGCGAAGGGCTCGGAGCCGCCGCCTACTGGATGATGGCCGGCCCTGGCCGTGATCCAGACCCTGCCAGCGCGTCCGCGGCAGCGAGCTGGGGCCAGGCCCAGGCGCAGCAGGTGGCCTCGGACCTGAGTGGCACGGCGCTGTCCCTGCCGTACGTGCTGATGGACGTCGAAGCGCAAACCCAGGACAGTCTCGATAATGGCTGGAACGAGTCCTGGAGCAGCACCTGCAGCCCGCTGCGAGTGCTCAAGCACATCCCGGCACGTATAGACCGCGCCGACTTCAGCGGATTCCGGGACTACATCAAGGACGACACCCCGTGGCTGCCGGGCGTGTACAGCGCCGGCGGCAGGCGTTCCTACGAGTGGGCGGGCATCTTCGGTTCCCAGACGCTCACCAGCACGGCCGAGTGGACGTACGAAGACGCCACGGGTTCCATCGCGGCCTACCCGGCCGGATTCTCGATTCCGGGCACCAGCGTGACCGCTGACTGGTTCGCCGGCCGGCCGCCGCCTGCCAGGTGCGAACTGTTCTGGCAGTGGACCGGCGGTTCCACGGGCAACGGCATCACCAACTACCGTGTCGACCAGCTCGACGGAAACCGCGTGTACGGCAGCTGCGGTTAGCCCGGATCGAGGAGCCGGCGGCCGGCTGCGGCGTCACGCGTGCTTGAAGTCGAGCAGGAACTCCAGGATGCCGTGATTCTGGGTGGTGACGAAGCCGGTGAAGCTCGGGTTCGGGATGTTCCACTTCGAGAAGAGGACCGGGATCGACCCGGCCACGTCGATCCCGCCCGCGGTGCGCTCCGCCTTCAGCGGGAAAGTCACCGACCGGGTCTGGCCGTGCAGCGTGAGGTTGCCGGTAGCCGTGTAAGCCTTGATCTTCCCCGGGGCCGGCAGCGGTGCCAGGCTGATCGGCCTGGTGAGCGTGAAGGTACCGGCGGGATATGCGGCCACGTCCATGATCCGGCCGTCGAACTGCGCATCCCGCTGGCTCGAGTTGGTGTGGATCGTGGCCATCTTGACGGTGAACCTGGCCGTCTGCACGGTCTTCCCGGTGATCACCATCTGGCCGGTCACCGAGCTGCTGCGCCCGACCGCTGTGTGGGCCTGGCCGACCAGGACTTCCTGGACCCGGTATCCGACCTGCGAGCCGGAACCCGCCTTCCATGAGCCCGCGACCGAATCCGAATCGTCCTGCGCGGAGCCCGAGCCCGAGCCCGAGCCGGAGCCGGAGCTGGCGCTCTGGCTGGCGCCGGCCTTGAGGCTCAGTGGCGCCGGAGTGCTGCCTTCGACGAAGTGGAAGTAAACATAGGGGCCAGCCACGGCGAGTACCGCGACCGCGACTACCACCGCGATCACCCACCGTAGCCAGCGCCGGCCGCGTGACGCCACTGTGCGTACCTCCTGCTTTATGCCTGATGACGCGATCGCGTCCGCCGGTCAGCGTGCGTCCCAGCCTGAACGAGAATTCTCCCGCAGGCTGAGGCCGTACTCGGTGTTCTTTCTGAACGGACTCTGAATCGCGGCTGGAATATCTGCCAGCCCTCAGGTGGTTGAACGGTCAACTAGCCTGGAACGTCTAGCAGCCAGGCGAGGCCGGTACGAGCGGAGTCTGGAGCAGTCATGCAGTTCGGGATCTTCACCGTGGGCGACGTGACGACCGATCCCGCGACGGGTCGCACGCCGACAGAGCATGAGCGGATCAAGGCGATGGTCGCGATTGCCCGCAAGGCCGAGGATGTCGGCCTGGACGTGTTCGCGACTGGCGAGCACCATAACCCGCCGTTCGTGCCCTCGTCGCCGACGACCATGCTCGGCTACCTCGCGGCGCAGACTAGCAAGCTGATCCTGTCGACCTCGACGACGCTGATTACCACGAACGACCCGGTGAAGATCGCCGAGGATTTCGCGATGCTGCAGCACCTCGCCGACGGCCGGGTGGACCTGATGCTCGGCCGCGGCAACATGGGCCCGGTGTACCCGTGGTTCGGCCAGGACATCCGCAAGGGCATCGAGCTGGCGGTGGAGAACTACCAGCTGCTGCACCGGTTGTGGCGCGAGGACGTCGTCGACTTCGACGGAGAGTTCCGCACGCCGCTGCAGGGATTCACCTCCACGCCGCGCCCGCTGGACGGCGTGCCGCCGTTCGTCTGGCACGGCTCGATCCGCAGCCCTCAGATCGCTGAGCAGGCGGCCTACTACGGTGACGGGTTCTTCGCCAACCACATCTTCTGGCCGACGGAGCATTTCGTCCGGCTGGTCGGCTACTACCGGCAGCGGTTCGCCGACTACGGGCACGGCACGCCGGAGCAGGCGATCGTCGGCCTGGGCGGTCAGGTGTTCATGGCTAAGAACTCCCAGGACGCGGTGCGCGAGTTCCGACCCTACTTCGACAACGCCCCGGTCTACGGCCATGGCCCGTCGCTGGAGGAATTCACCGCGCAGACTCCGCTGACCGTCGGCAGCCCGCAGGAGGTCATCGACAAGACGCTGACCTTCCGCGAGCACTTCGGTGACTACCAGCGCCAGCTGTTCCTGATGGACCACGCCGGCCTGCCGCTGAAGACCGTGCTCGAGCAGCTGGACCTGCTCGGCGGTGAGGTAGTGCCGGTGCTGCGCAGGGAGCTCGACGCGCTGCGCCCGGCGAACGTGCCGGACGGCCCCACGCACGAGGCCCTGGTAACAGCGTCACTGGCCGGGCCCGGCACTCTGGAGGCCGCCACTCTGGAGGCCGGCAGTCGGCTGGAAACGAGCGCCCGATGACAGCACGCACCATCGCCGTCGTCTCGGCCGGGCTTAGCCAGCCGTCGTCCACCCGGCTGCTGGCCGACCAGCTCGCCGCGGCGACGGCCAGGGACCTGCCGGCCGGGACGCGGATCGTCACGATCGAGCTGCGCGAGCTGGCCCATGACATCGTCAACAACCTGCTGACCGGATTCCCGAGCCCGGCGCTGCGGCACGCCATCGAGCAGGTACTCAGCGCCGACGGGCTTATCGCTGCCACGCCGCTTTACAGCGGGTCCTACAACGGCCTGTTCAAGTCGTTCTTCGACGTGCTCGACCCGGACGCGCTCGCCGGGAAGCCGGTGCTGATCGCGGCCACCGGCGGCACCGCCCGGCACTCTCTCGCGCTGGAGCACGCGATCCGTCCGCTGTTCACCTACCTGCGGGCAGTGACGGTGCCCACCGGTGTCTTCGCCGCCACCGAGGACTGGGGCTCGGCTGGCAGCTCGGCCGGCGCGCGCACCGCTCTGACCGCCCGGGTCGAGCGGGCCGGCGCGGAACTGGCCGCCGCGATCGGCCGGCGCCAGCCTGCGGCCGAAGCTGATCCATACGCGGCCGCGACGCCGTTCGAGCAACTTCTCCGCAGCCCCTGACCAGGCGAGTGCTGACCTGTATCGGGGCACCGGGGTCGTGAGCGAGGTCAGATCGCGGGGCTGCGGCGCTCGATCAGCATGACGTCGCGCCAGCGGCCGTGGTGCTGGCCAATGCGCTCCCTGATTCCGACTGCGCGGAAGCCAGCGGCCTTATGCAGCGCGGCGCTGGCGGTGTTCTCGGGGAAAATGCCTGACTCGATGGTCCAGATTCCCGCGGCTTCGGTGGAGGCGATGAGCCGGTCCAGGAGCTGGCGGCCAACGCCCTGGCCGCGGGCGGCGGAGTGGACGTAGACGGAGTGCTCGACAACTCCGGCGTAGACGCAGCGGCCGGACACGGCTGACGCCGCGACCCAGCCGAGGACATTGCCCGCGGCGACCGCGACGTAGCGGTGATCGGGCAGCCTGGCGGCACTGAACTCCGCCCAGCCCGGAGCCCGGGTCTCGAAGGTGGCGTTGCCATCATCAATGCCTGCCTGGTAGATCGCCAGGACGGCGGCCGAATGCTCAGCGGTCATGGGCGTGATCTGCATGGTCTGGATGCCTTCCGGCCCGTCGGGGAGGTTATCGCCGGCTCGGCGGACCCGGCCGCGCGGTCACGGCGAAGCACTGCCGATCAGCGCGCCCAGGCTGGCCAGGGCCTCGGTCCGCGCCCGGTAATACACCCACACGCCGCGCTTCTCACGGTCCAGCAGCCCGCAGTCGTGCAGCACCTTGAGGTGGTGGCTGATGGTGGGCTGGGACAAGTCGAACGCGTCGTTCAGGTCGCAGACGCACGCCTCGCCTCCGGCGTGCGAGGCCACCAGGGACATCAGGCGCAGGCGGACCGGATCGGCCAGCGCCTTCAGCAGCGGCGCGACCTGCCCGGCCTGCTGCGCGGAGAGCGGCTGGGACGACAAGGGCGAGCAGCACGCCGCGGTCTCCGCCGGGCCGAGCACCAGTAATGACTTCGACATATGTCTATATTGACAGGATCCGATGTCCCATGGCAAGCTCGGCATCGATCAGACATAGACACACATCGATGTTCAAGTCGCAGGAGGTTCCCGTGTCCCGTGTCCAGCTCGCCCTCAACGTCAATGACATCGACGAGGCCGTCGCTTTCTACCGCAAGCTGTTCGGCGCCGAGCCTGCCAAGCGCCGTCCCGGCTACGCCAACTTCGCCGTCACCGAGCCACCACTGAAGCTCGTTCTGCTGGAGAGGCCCGGCATGGGTGGCAGCCTCAATCACCTTGGCGTCGAGGTCAGCGACATCGGCACCGTCGATGCCGAGCAGGCCCGGCTCGCGGAGAGCGGGCTTGCCTCCGTCGACGAGCGGGCTACCACCTGCTGTTACGCCAAGCAGGACAAGTTCTGGGTGCAGGGTGCTCCCGACGGCGAGTCCTGGGAGATCTACACGGTCCTGGCCGACAGCCAGACCTGCTACGGCGACGGCCCCGCCTGCTGCGGCACCGGCAACGAGGCATCCGGCGATATGCCCTCGTCCGCCGCTTCCTGCTGCTGAGCGACCCGAGGCAGTGCGGCCAGGATCGTGGTGTTACGGGACAGTTCCGCGGGGCACGTGCCGCGAAATCTGGCTGGCGCACCACGCATCGAAGCTCTCGTCGGCCGCGTCCGCGTCGGTGCCGTACTCGTCAATGAGCTGCGCTGAAGCTCAGCGCTCGGGATAGAGCCCGGCGAGCAGCTCGGAGGCGCGCTCGAACACCGCGGGCGTGAGGATCTCCGGCGCGATGCACTGGTAGATCTGCAGCCCTACGAATAGCGCGTGGCCGATGGCCCAGGCTTCGGTGGGGGTGGTCCCGGGGCGAGGCTGCTCGTCGTCCTCCGCGGCCAGCTCCTCCAGTCGCCGCTTCGAGGTCCGCGCCGTACCGCCGCAGGGCGTCGGGGCTGCGCAGGAGGGCCGCGACGAACTCGAGGCTCACCGCCAGCCCGGCCTTGTCCGTGGTGGCCTCGTCGACGGCCATGGCGCGGCCGAACTCTGCCAGCCGCTCGCGCATATGAATAAATGATCAGGGTCTGGCGGGTCACTCGGTGAGGGAGAACGCGCATGAGCCTCGGAGAGCACGTGATGCGCCGCGTCGTGGAGCCCGCGGTGCTGAGCTTCTACCAATGGCGTGGCGATCCTGTCGCCAGGCTGATGCGGCCCGAGACGAAGGTCGACCCGTACCCGCTCTACGCCGATCTGCGCCGGCGCGGCCTCGTCCGCAGCCCGCTCGGGTCCTGGGCGACGGCGAGTCACGCAACGGCGACGAGCGTCCTCCGGGACCAGCGGTTCAGCTCCTCACCCCTGCACCAAAGCGGATACCAGCCGCCGGCCTACCCGGCCGGCGATCCTCGCGCCGAGCTTCCCGCCGCCGACCTGCTCACGATGGACCCGCCCGACCACACCCGCCTCCGGCGGCTCGTGTCCCGCGCGTTCACCCCGAGGGCGATAGCCGGCCTTGAGCCGTGGATCCGTGACGTCACCGACCGGCTCCTCACGCCAGTCGATGCCGCGGCGGGCTTCGACCTCATCGATGCCCTGGCCTTCCCGCTTCCCATTGCGGTGATCTGCCACCTTCTCGGTGTCCCGGTCGAGGACCAGGCCAGCTTCCGGGTCTGGGGCCACGACGTCGCCGTCAGCCTCGACCCTCAGTCCGGTCGGACCGTCGAGGGCCAGACGCGCTCCTCGGAGCTGGCCCTGACCGCGTACCTGCGGGAGCTGGTGCGCAAACGTCGCGCCGACCCCGACGACAGCCTCCTTTCCGCCCTCGTGGCCGCCGAGGATGAGGGTGACCGGCTCAGTTCCGACGAGGTCGTCAGCACCGCGCTGCTCCTCCTCGTCGCCGGCTTCGAGACGACCGTTAACCTGATCGGGAACGGCGCCGTCGCCCTGCTCGGCGAGCAGGAGCACTGGCGGCGGCTGCGGGAGGAGCCGGCCCTGGTCCCCGCAGCCGTCGAGGAGCTGCTCCGCTACGACAGCCCGGTCCAGCTCACCTCACGGATCGCGACCGAGGACACCGATGTCGGCGGCGTGGTGATCCCGAGGGGCGCGTCGATCATCGTGGCCATCGGCGGTGCCAACCGTGATCCCGACGTGTTCGACCAGCCCGACCGCCTCAGGATCGACCGGCCGGACGCCTCGCGGCACCTGTCGTTCTCGCTCGGGATCCACCATTGCCTCGGCGCCGCGCTCGCCCGCCTCGAGGGCCGCATCGCGGTAGAGGAGCTCACGCGCCGGTACCCGGGACTCGAGATGGCCGGGACGCCTACCCGGCGGCCGCTTCTCGTGCTGCGCGGCTTCGAGATCGTCCCCGTCCGCGCCAGCCTGTCCCCTGCTCATCGTGGAAGGGGCGGGCGCTGGGCGCCGTGAGCGTGCCTGCGCTCTCGACCACCTGCGTGAATGGATGGCCGAGGAAGATCCGTTCCGCGTTCCCGCTCGCTACATAACAGGCGGGCGGCCGGGATCGTCATGGCGCGGCCGGCGCGGAGCCGAACTCGGCCGCCACGATGCGCCGGTCATGCACGCCGGCGGCCTGGCCGGAGGCGAGCCACACGATCGGCGGCCCCATCACGGCCGGGTCCAGCATCGCGGCCCGGACCTCAGCGGAAGCCTCGTCGGGGATCATCCCGGTCCGGGTCGCCCCGCCGGGAAGCAGGATGTTGACGGTCACCGGGCTGCCGGCCAGATCCGCTGCCATCACCCGCGACAGCGCCTCGACGCCGGCGCCCGCCGGCCCGTACGGCACGAAGCCACGGCGGACCATCGTCTGCTCGTTCATCGAGATGTTGACGATCCGCCCGCCTCCCTCGCGGAGCATCAGCGGCACCACCGCGCGGGCCATCAGGAAGCAGCCGACGACCTTGGTCTCCACCACGTCCCGGAAGCCGGCCGGCCCGACCTGCCAGAACGGCTGCGGCTCCGACATGAACCGCGGGTTGACCGTGCGCATGCCGATGCCCGCATTGTTAACGAGCATGTCGATGCCGCCCCACGCCTCGCGAGCCCGGCCAACGCAAGCGGCAACCGATCGCTCGTCCCGCACGTCGAGCTGACACGGGAACGCCGGGGGACCGAGCTCCCGCGCCGTCGCTTCCGCCCGGGCCTGCTCGCGGCTGGTCACCATCACCCGGGCGCCCGCCCCGGCCAGCGCGGCGGCCATCGCCGCGCCCAGGCCGCTGCTGGCGCCGGTCACCAGGACGCGGATGCCGTTCAGCTCACTCATGCACTGATCACGCCAGCCCGGCCAGCGCCGGCGCCAGCTGCTCCAGCTGGTCCACGCCGGCGGTGAAGTCGGTGCCGATCGGCAGGCCGGCGAGCACGTGGTCCGCGCCGGCGGCGAGGTGCTCGCGGACCGTGGCCGCGGTTGCCGCTGGCCCGCCCGGCCCGGTGTCCGCGTGCAGGAAGATGACCAGGAGCTTGTCCGGGCCGAGTACCTGCCGGGCCTGGGCGGTGAATTCGGGCGGCTGCCCGGCGGGCAGCGCGCCGTCGGTGAGCTCGCCGGCCAGCGCGAGCATCCTCGGGCCGTTCGCGCCGATGATCCGCGGGTAAGGGACGTCGGGTGCGGGCAGCTGGGTGGGGGCGCCCATCTGGTCCAGGTAGCCGCGCATCGTGGCCAGCGGACGGCCGAACTCCCGGCCGGCGCTGGCCGCCTGCTGCGGGTAGCCGACACCCAGGCCGAGGACGAACCGGCCCGGGTAAGCCTGCGCCAGCAGGGCCGCCGCGCCGTGCGCGGTCTGCGGTGACCGGGCCCCGATGTTGGCGATGCCGGTCCCGAACATCATCCGCTCCGTGGCCGCCAGCAGCACGGCCAGCTGCACCAGGGCGTCTTTGCCGCCGACGGTCTCGTTGGTCCACGCGGCACGGTAGCCGGCCCGTTCGAGCCGGCGGACCGCGTCCCGCTGCAGGTCGATGGGTGGCGCGCTGTCGGTCGGGACCGGCAGGAACGCGCCGACCGGCCCCAGTGCCTGGCGGGCCGCCTCGACTACGGCGTTGCTCCCCATCGACGTCCTCCCGCTAGCCGCTGACGTAAAGGTCTTTTTCTTCCGAGGTCTCCTTCGCTGACCCAAGCATGGTCAGCCCCTGATTGTCGCTCAGCCCAGATCCAGCTGCATCCGTTCCTCGCTGCGCTCCGGGTCCGCTGACAACGGCTGGCGGTGATTGGTGCTGACGAAGCCGACCCTCTTATACAGGCGTATAGCGGTGTCATTACCGTCGAGTACCCATAGAAAGACAGTCCGCACCCCGGAGGTCTGCAGGCGGTCAAGGATGATGGTGAGCATATCGAAGGCGACGCCAGAACCTCGACATTCGGGTGACACCCACAAGTATTCTAAATAGCACTCATGAACAGGCGTATCGGACTCATGGGTAGTGCCCAGAAGACTGACTGCCCTGCTGCCAATGATGCCGATATTCCACTCGCCCCGGGTAAATTCGGCTCGCCATTGATCCTCGTTGTACGCCTGCTCCCGCCCATACGTCGACAAAAATGCGTGAGGTGATTCATGCAGTGCGGATAGCCTGATG
>Ga0302184_10000078_pt1 | contig 58975 bp, 50 predicted proteins | sample I_Palsa_N3_3_FD_200233 | JGI IMG/M metagenome (GOLD analysis project Ga0302184, IMG submission 200233) | Peat permafrost microbial communities from Stordalen Mire near Abisko, Sweden - I_Palsa_N3_3 | ecosystem: Environmental > Terrestrial > Soil > Palsa > Peat permafrost | place: Sweden...
GCGCACCACGCAGGTGGTCTCGTCGAAGATCTGCAGTGACCGCGTGCCGAGCATGGACCCGGCGGCGACCACCGACTCGTAGTCGAGCGCCACGTCGAGGTGCTCCTCGGTAAACAGCGGCGTGGATGAACCGCCGGGAGTCCAGAACTTCAGCCGGTGCCCGGCCCGGATGCCCCCGGACAGGTCGAGCAGCTCGCGCAGGGTGGTGCCGAGCGGGGCCTCGTACTGGCCAGGGGTGGTCACGTGACCCGACAGCGAGAAGATCCCGAAGCCCTTGGACTTCTCCGTGCCGAACGCCGCGAAGTCGGCGGCGCCGTTGCTGATGATGTACGGGATGCTGGCGATCGACTCGACATTGTTGACCACCGTGGGACAGGCGTACAGGCCCGCGATAGCCGGGAACGGCGGCTTCAGCCTGGGCTGGCCGCGGAACCCCTCCAGCGAGTCCAGCAGCGCGGTCTCCTCGCCGCAGATGTACGCGCCGGCCCCGGCGTGCACCACGACGTCGAGATCAAAGCCCGAGCCGAGGATGTTGCTGCCCAGATAGCCGGCCGCGTACGCCTCGGCGACCGCATGATGCAGCCGCCTGATCACGTGCAGGACCTCACCGCGCACATAGATGAATGCCTTGTCGGCCCTGATCGCGTAGCACGCGATGACGATTCCCTCGATCAGCGCATGCGGGTTGGCCAGCATGGTCGGGATGTCCTTGCAGGCGCCCGGCTCTGACTCATCGGCGTTGACGACCAGGTAGTGCGGCTTGCCGTCGCCCTGCGGGATGAATCCCCACTTCAGGCCGGTGGGAAAGCCCGCACCGCCGCGGCCGCGCAGGCCGGAGTCCTTGGTCAGCTGGACGAGGTCGTCCGGGTTCATTTCCAGCGCCTTGGCCAGCGCCCGGTAGCCGCCGCCGCGACGGTAGGCGGCGCGGGTGAAGGAGTCCGGCTCGTCCCAGCGGGCGGTGAGCTCGGGGGTGAGCACTGAGGTCACTGCTGGCCTCCCTCGACGGGGCCGGGACGCGGCGCCCTGGCCGGGCTCGCCTTGGCGGCGCTCGCCTTCGGAGTGCCCGCTTTGGCCGGGCCTGGGCTGGCCGTGCCCCGGCTGGCAGCGCCCGGCCTGGCGGCGGGCGCGGCGCTCGCTGCTGGCGGCTCCCAGCCATGCTCCTTCGCGATCCGCAGGCCGGCCAGGGTCGCGTGGCCGGCGGTATGGCCTTGCGCTGCCTGGTCGTCGGGAAAGCCGGCCAGGATGCGGGACGCCTGCCGCCAGGTGCACAGCCGCGGCGCTCCCCGGGTCGGCGCGACGTCGGCCCCTGCCCGCAGGCCATCCACGAGTTCACGCGCTGAGTGCGGGGTCATGTCGTCGAAGAACTCCCAGTTGACCATCATCACCGGCGCATAGTCGCAGGCCGCGTTGCACTCCAGGTGCTCCAGGGTGACCTTGCCGTCCGCGGTGGTCTCGTCGTTGCCGACGCCGAGATGCCGCTGCAGGTCAGCGAAGATGGCATCGCCGCCCATCACCGCGCACAGGGCGTTGGTGCAGACGCCGACGTGATAGTCGCCGACCGGCCGCCGCTTGTACATCGTGTAGAAGCTCACCACCGCGGTCACCTCGGCCTCGGTCAGGCCTAGCTGCCCGGCGCAGAACGCGATGCCGTCGGCGGAGACATAGCCCTCCTCGGCCTGCACCAGATGCAGTAGCGGCAGCAGCGCCGAGCGGGATCGCGGGTAGCGGCCGATGATCTGCCCGGCATCCGCTTCCAGGGCAGTGCGCCGTTCGTCGCTGAGCGCCATTACCGGTCCACCCCTCCCATCACCGGGTCGGTGCTGGCCACCGCGGCGATGACGTCGGCGACCATGCCGCCCTCGCACATCGCCGGGAGAGCCTGCAGGTTGGCAAACGACGGGTCGCGGAAGTGCACCCGGTACGGCCGCGTGCCGCCGTCGCTGACCGCGTGGCAGCCCAGCTCGCCGCGTGGTGACTCGATCGCGGCGTAGACCTGGCCGGCCGGCACCCGGAAGCCCTCGGTGACCAGCTTGAAGTGATGGATCAGCGCCTCCATGGACTGGCCCATGATGTGCTTGATGTGGTCGGGCGAGTTGCCCAGCCCGTCCGGGCCGAGCGCCAGCTGGGCAGGCCAGCCGATCTTAGCGTCGGCAATCATGATCCGGTCACCGGGCGGCCTGCTGCCAGCTAGGCGGTCAATCGCCTGCTCGATGATCGCCAGTGACTGTTCCATCTCGTCCATCCGGACGAGGTACCGCCCGTACGCGTCGCAGGTGTCCTGCACTGGCACGTCGAACTCGTAGGTCTCGTATCCGCAGTAGGGCTGGGACTTTCGCAGATCCCAGGGCAGCCCGGTGGAGCGGAGCACCGGCCCGGTGACGCCGAGCGTCATGCAGCCGGTCAGGTCGAGGAAGGAGATGCCCTTCGTCCTGGCCAGGTAGATCGGGTTAGCGTCGAGCAGCTTGCGCATGTCGCCGAGCAGCGCGGGCATGATGGCGAGGAACTCCCTGATTTTCTCGATCGCGCCCGATGGCAGGTCCTGGGACACGCCGCCCGGCCGGATGTAGGCGTGGTTCATCCGCAGGCCGGTGATCAGCTCGAACAGGTCGAGCACCTTCTCCCGCTCGCGGAGCCCGTTCAGCAGGACCGTGGTGGCGCCAAGCTCCAGGCCGAATGTCGCGATCGCCATCAGGTGCGAGGAGATGCGGTTGAGCTCCATCATCAGCACCCTGATGACGGTCGCGCGCTCCGGGATCCGGTCGGTGATGCCGAGCAGCCGCTCGGTCGCCAGGCAGAAGGCGGTCTCGTTGAACAGCGGCGCGAGGTAGTCCATCCGGGTGCAGAACGTGACGCCCTGGGTCCAGGTCCGGAACTCCATGTTCTTCTCGATGCCGGTATGCAGGTAGCCGATCACCGGCCGGAGTTCCGTCACCGTCTCGGCGTCCAGCGTCAGGACCAGCCGCAGCACGCCGTGCGTGGACGGGTGCTGCGGGCCCATGTTGACGATGAGGCGCTCGTCGCCTGGCCGGTCCCCTGCCTGGTCAGCGGCGGCAACCACGTCGTCCCAGTCCTGGCCGCCGACGTTGTAGACGCGGCCTTCCGTCTCCGCCTCGGTGCCCGAGGTCATTCGTAAGCCCTTCGCTCGTCCGGCGGCGGCACCGTCGCGCCGCGGTACTCCACCGGGATGCCGCCTAGGGGGTAATCCTTCCGCTGCGGGTGGCCCTTCCAGTCGTCGGGCATCTCGATCCTGGTCAGCGCCGGGTGCCCGTCGAAGATGAGGCCGAAGAAGTCCCAGGTCTCCCGCTCGTGCCAGTCGCAGGTGGGGTAGACGCGGACCATCGTCGGGATGTGCGGGTCGCTGTCGGGCACGGACACCTCGAGCCGCAGCCGCCGGTTGAACGTGAGCGAGACAAGATGGTAGACGGCATGCAGCTCTCGGCCGGGGTCCGCGGGGTAGTGCACGCCGGACACCCCGCTGCACAGCTCGAAGGTAAGCGCGGGGTCATCCCGCAGCCGCCCGGCGACGGTGGTCAGGTGCTCGCGGCGGACGTGGAAGGTCAGCTCGCCGCGGTCGGACACCACCCGCTCGATCGCATCGCCGAACGCCAGGCCGGCCTGGTCAAGGCTGCTTCCGAGCGCATCGGCCAGGTCGTCGAAGTAGGAGCCGTAAGGTCGCGGGCTGGACAGCGGCGGGGGACGGCGGACCATCAGCCCGCCGTAGCCGGAGGTGTCCCCGGTCGTCTCGGCGCCGAACATGCCGGTCCGCGCCACCTGCTCGGAAAGCCGTTCGCGGCCGGCCAGCGCGGCCTGCTCGCCCGGCTGCATCTCCGCGGGCTTGGCCTCCGCGGGCATGCCCCCTGCGGGCTTGGTCTCCGGGGGCGTGCTCTCCGCGGGCTTGCTCTCCGCGGGCTGCCCCTGCACGGGATTTCCCTCGGTCACCGTGCCGCTCCCTGCTGCGGATGGCCCGGCTGGCCGCCAAGGCCGGCCGCCAGCGGGAGCCGCCGCAGCCTGGCCTGCTCCAGCTCCTCCACCTGGTGCTCGCGGTTGACGCCGAGCTTCATGTTCTGGATCTTGTCGTGCAGCTTGAGTATCGAGTCGAGCAGCATCTCCGGGCGCGGCGGGCAGCCCGGCAGGTAGATGTCGACCGGGACGATGTGGTCGACGCCCTGGACGATCGCGTAATTGTTGAACATGCCGCCGCTTGACGCGCAGACGCCCATCGAGATCACCCATTTGGGCTCCGCCATCTGGTCGTAGATCTGGCGCAGCACCGGCCCCATCTTCTGGCTCACCCGGCCTGCCACGATCATCAGGTCGGCCTGCCTGGGGGTGGCAGACGCGCGCTCCATGCCGAATCTGGCCAGGTCGTGCCGCGGGCCGCCGGTGGATATCAGCTCCATGGCGCAGCAGGCAAGCCCGAACGTGGCCGGCCAGACCGAGCTCTTGCGCGCGTACCCGGCCACCTTCTCCACGGTGGTCAGCAGGATCCCGCTCGGCAGCTTCTCTTCCAGGCCCATGGCTAGTCCCACTCCAGGCCGCCGCGCCGCCAGACGTAGGCGTACGCGATCAGCACAGTGCCGATGAATGTCACCATCTCGACCAGCCCGAACACCCCGAGCCGGTCAAAGGCCACTGCCCACGGGTACAGGAAGATGATCTCGATGTCGAACACGATGAACAGCATCGCCGTCAGGTAGTACTTCACCGGGAACCGGATACCGCTGGGCTGCCTGGTCGGCTCGATACCGCACTCGTACGCCTCGAGCTTCGCCCGGTTCCACCTCTTCGGGCCCGCCAGCGAGCCCATCACCAGCGAGCCGGCGGCGAAGACGGCGGCCAGCGCCGCAAGCACCAGGATCGGCACGTACAGGCTCAGCACCGCCCGTCACCTCCTCTGCCAGCTCCCGGAGTATCGCGTCCGGCAGCATCGTCTCCTCGCGGCTAAGCCGCCGGCGTCATCTTAGACAGTGCGTTGATCAGACGGTCAACCGCGTCGCCGCCGCGGCTTTCGGTCAGGTTTCCCAGCAGCTTCATGGTGAGCCGCATCACGGCCGGGCGCTTCACGCCATGCCTGGTCGCGAACTGCATGAAACCGGGCCGGCCGATCAGCTGCACGAACGTGCGGGCAAGCGTGTAGTAACCGCCGTAGGCGTCTTTCAGCGCGGCCGGGTAGCCGCGCAGCGCATTTTCCGTGCTCGCGGCGGTCGGCCGGCCAAGCGCCTGGGTGATCACCCGCGCGGCGATCTCGCCGGACTCAAGTGCGTAGCCGATGCCCTCGCCGTTGAACGGGTTGACCATCCCGCCCGCGTCGCCGGCCAGCAGCAGGCCCCTGGTGTAGTGCGGGGTCCGGTTGAATCCCATCGGCAGCGCCGCGCCGCGGATCGGCTGGGTCCGGTTTTCCTCGCGGAAACCCCATTCGGCCGGCATCGCGGCGAGCCAGCGGCGCAGCAGCACGCGGTAGTCGATCTGCTGGAATGCGGCGGAAGTATTCAGCAGGCCGAGGCCGACGTTGCTGGTGCCGTCGCCCATGCCGAAGATCCAGCCGTAGCCGGGCAGCAGCGTCTCGCCGTCCCAGAGGTCCAGCCACGCCTCCAGGTAGTCGTCCTGGTGCCGGGGGTTCGAGTAGTAAGTGCGGACCGCCACGCCGATCGGCCGGTCGTCCCGGCGCTGCAGGCCGATGGAAACGGAGAGCCGCGAGGAATTACCGTCGGCTGCGATGACGAGCCGGCCACGAAAGCTGCGTTCCGGCTGGTCTTGCGCGGCAGCGGCCGCGCGCCCGCCGCCTTCCGCGGAAGCGGCGCCCCGGCGCGCTGTGACCCCGATGACGCGCCCGGTCCGGTCATCGAGCAGCGGCCCTGTCACGTTGACGCCTTCGAGCAGCCGGGCACCCGCCTTCTGCGCGTGCCGCGCCAGGATCTCGTCGAAGTCAAGCCTGGTCCGCACCAGCCCGAAGCCCGGGTAGCTGGACAGGTCCGGCCAGGGGACCTCGATCCGGCCGCCGCCGCCGATGATCCGCAGGCCCTTGTTGCGCAGCCAGCCGTGCTGCTCGCCGATCGGCACGCCCATGCCGGTCAGCGCCTTCACCGCGCGCGGTGTCAGCCCGTCGCCGCAGACCTTCTCCCTCGGAAAGCGGGTCTTCTCCAGCATCAGGACGTCCAGGCCGGCGCTAGCGAGGAAGAAGGCCGCCGCCGAGCCAGCAGGGCCGGCCCCGACGACGATAACGTCGGCGCTCCCCTCGCTTTGGCCGGAAATGCCACTGCTGCCGACGCGGCGCCGCGCGCGTGCGGACTGGCTGGCCGAACCGATGTCACGCAATGCCATGTCCGGGGCGTCAGCAATGGGTACTTGCTCGGTCACGAACCCGTCCTGACTATCTTGTGAACAGCTTCACAAGGTGCTCTTCCCGCAGTCTAAACCGTTGCCCCGGCCGGCACCGAGTCGGCCCTCCTGGCGGTGTGCACGGCGACGACTCCCATGGTGAGGTTCTGCCAGCCCACCGCCGACCAGCCGGCGCCGCGGATCCGGCGCGCGACTTCAGGCTGGGCCGGCCAGCCGGCGATCGACTCGGCCAGGTAGTCGTACGCAGCCGGATTGCCCGACAGCCGGCGCGCGACGGCGGGCACCGCGGCCGCGAGGTAGCGCTCGTACAGCACGTTCAGCCCGCGCCAGGGCAGGTGGCCGAACTCGCAGACCACCAGCCGCCCGCCGGGCCTGGTGACCCGGAGCAGCTCGGCGAGCCCGGCGTCCGGATCGGCGAGGTTCCGCAGCCCGAACGAGATCGTGACGGCGTCGAACGACGCGTCACCGAACGGCAGCGCCAGCGCGTCACCGGCCACGAACGCCACCGACGGGGCCGGCCTGCGCGCTCCCACCCCGAGCATGCCGAGCGAGAAGTCGCAGGCAACGCAGTGCGCGCCGCCTGGCGTGAAGGCCCGCGTCGACGTTCCGGTGCCGGCCGCAAGATCGAGGATCCGCTGTCCCGCGGTGGCCCCGACGGCCCGGGCCACCACCGTGCGCCAGTGCCGGTCCTGGCCCAGTGACAGCACGTCGTTGAGCAGGTCATAGCGCTCAGCGAGCAGGTCGAACATGGCGGCGACCTCGCCGGGACGCTTGTCGAGCTGGGCGCGGGTCATGCGCCCAGCCTGGCACACCTCAGAGCAGGTCCGGCCGCCGCCACGGCTCGCCGAGAACGTGCTGCGCGAGGAAGGCCAGCACGGTCTCGTACCAGACGATCACGTGCCCCGGCGTCAGGATCCAGTGGTTCTCGTCGGGGAAGTAGAGGAACCTGGCATCCTGCACCCGCCCTGCCAGGTCGGCCCACAGGCGCAGGGCCTCGCCGACCGGCACCCGGTAATCCTTGTCCCCGTGGATCACCAGCATCGGCGTCCTGATGCTGTTGACATGCAGGTTCGGTGAATTCTCCAGGTAGCGCCCCGGCTGCGTCAGCGGGTCGCCGAAATGCTTGCGCCAGAACGACGGCAGGTCGGTGGTCGCGAACATCTGGTCCAGTGCCCACAGGCCGGCGTGGCTGACGATCGCGCTGAACCGGTCGGTGTGGCCGGCGATCCAGTTCGCCATGTACCCGCCGAACGAGCCGCCCATCATGGCCGTCCTCGCCGCGTCGATGTCCGGCCGCGCGACCACCGCATCGGTGATCGCCATGACATCGGTGAAGGGCGCCTCGCCCCACCGGCCATGCCCGCGGGCGATGAAGTCGTGCCCGTATCCGGTCGACAGGGCCGGGTCGGGCAGCAGCACCGCGTAGCCGCGGGCGGCCATCAGCCACGGGTTCCACCGCCAGGACCAGGAATTCCAGCTCATCACCGGGCCGCCGTGCACCCAGAGCAGCAACGGTGCGGGCGAGCCGGGGGCCGCGCCGTCCGGCAGCACGAGCCAGCCCCTGATCGTGGCCCCGTCGCCGGCCACGGCCTGCACCTCCGTCAGCGTGCCAGGCAGGCTGGCGGTTACTGCCGGGCCGGCCGGGCCGGCCAGCCGCACCGGATCGCTGCCCGGCGCCGTCGCGTCCAGCCGCACCGGTGCGGGCGGATCGTCGACCGCGGCCCGCAGCGCGTAGATCCAGCGGCCGTCCGGCGCCGGGCACAGGCTGCCGTAGGCGGCGTCGTCCGTGGTGAGCCTGGTGATCTCCGCTGTCGCGACATCTACCCGGAAGACCGGGCGCCTGCCGTGATCGTCGGCAGTGAAGTAGACCGACGCCGAGTCCGGTGCCCAGGCGGCCTCCAGCGGGCGGCGGTCCATTCCGGCCAGCAGGTCGCGCGGCCCGCCGCTTGCCCCCCTGCGGCCCGCCGCGCCGTCCAGGGCAGCCGCGCCGTCCAGGGCAGCCGCGCCGTCCAGGGCAGCCGCGCCGTCCGGGGCAGCCCCGCCGCTTGCCCCGCCGTCCAGGGCCGCGACCACCAGCGTCACGTCGCCGGGGCTCTGGTAATTGTCGTGGGCCGCCCGCAGGCAGGCCACCAGCCGGCCGTCGGGCGAGATCCGCGGCTGCCCGAAGTCATAGCCGGGCGCGGACAGCAGGGTGCGGCGCTCGCCGGTGGCCACGGTGATGACGGCGACTTCCTCGGTAACGGCCGCGGCGTCATCGGTGACCGCCCAGCCGGTCACGGCCACCGACCCGTCGGGCGCCAGCTCAAAATGGCTGTTATCGAGCGCCCTGCCCGGGTCGGGGGTGAGATCGCTGGGCTCGACGGCGGGCCGGGCGCCGCCGTCAGCGGCCGATTCCGCTCCTGGCCCGGGAATCACCACCGCCTGCAGCCGCAGGCTGTCCGGGCCAAGGTCGTGATCCCAGTACCGGACCGGGCCCGCCTCGTGCAGGATCGCGGTCACGCCCGCGTCCGCGCGCGCCTTGCGGCGCGCCGCGTCCTCGCCCGCGCCGCTGGTGCCCGGCAGCACGGGCGAGGAGAAGATAACGGACCTGGCATCGCTGGCGGCGGCCAGCCCGGCGACGCCGCCGGGCGGAGCGGCGATCCTGCTGGCCTCGCCGCCTGCCGCGGGCAGCAGCCAGAGAGCAGCCTTGTCCTTGGCCTTGTCCTCGGTTTTGTCCTCGGCCGCAGCGCCGCCGGCCCCGGGCCCGGCGGGTGGTCCCTGCCGCCTTGAGACAAACAGCAGGGAGCCATCGGGCAGGAAGGCCGGACCGCCCTCGCCTTCGGCGCTGCGGGTCAGCCGGGCCGGCGGGCTCCCGCTTCCGGCCGGGCTCACGCCGATTCGCCAGATGCTGCTGACGAATTTCTTGCCGTCGGCGTCCAGCGTCTGCACGGCCGCGGCCAGCCAGGTGCCATCCGGCGACAGCCGGAGCACCGTCACCTGAGGGATGGCGACATAGTGATGAAGGTCGCGGAACGGCGTCACTGGCGCCTCCTGCGTCACTTGGCCCCTCCTGCGGATTGCGGGTGAACCGGACCATACCTCAGCGCGTCTAGATCTGGGGGAACGTTACATCTGGGGGACGCGGCCGGGTTTGCCCGTTCCGCTCGCGGCGATGGTGCGGGACCGGCGACAGGCCGCCGGGCAGAGAAGGCGGGCAACAGAATGGGTAGTTATCTGGAGATCCATCTCAATATGGATTTATATGCGGTCCGCCGGCCGGGATAAATGCTCGGCCGGATGGCTCCTGAATAACGCTTTCAAGATCAGCGAGACGGATTATCCGGCCCGCCGAACATCACCCGGCGAACACCTATGCAACGCCAGCTTAACCGGCGAGGACGCGGCAGCGCGCGGGCCCGGCCACGTCCGGGCGCGCAACGCCGCTACCAGCGGCGACCCACTCCAGGGCAATGAATACACCATCGGCGGCGGAAGTCACTGAGATCACCCGATAAGCTTGGTTGTCACTGTTAGCAACACATGCTTCAGGTATGGCGAGTCCGGCCGTCGGGCAGCTCAGTGGCAGCCGAGCAGCCCGAGGCACACGGTGTCCCGGGGGGCACGCAGAGTGAGGAGCACTGCTGCATGAACATCTCACAGCGACCGGACTCATTCGAGCCAGGCGACTACCTAGAGGTACTGCGCCGCCGCTGGTGGATAGTGCTCGTGCTGGCGATCGTCGGCCTGCTGGTAGCTGCTGCCTACGTCAAGGAAGCACCCAAGGTCTACACAGCGACCGCGACCGTGCAAGTCACCGCGAACGCGGCCAATACCAACTCGGTGGCGGCCGCCCGCACCAGCGGCGGCTCCATCGACATGGACAGCCAGGCGCAGATCGTGGAGTCCATCAGCGTCGCCAGCACCGCCGGGAAAGCCCTGAAAAGCGACCTCACCGCGACGCAGCTGAGCAAGAAAGTCGGCGTCACGGTCCCGCCGAACTCCAATGATCTCGCGATCGCCTGCCACATGCCGTCCGGCGCCGAGGCGGCCGCCTGCGCCCAGGCCTTCGCCAACGCGTACCTGGCAAGCGAGACCGGCGCCGCGCGCAGCCTGCTCTCCAGCCAGCTGACCGGGCTGCAAGCCAACCTGAAGCTGCTGGCGAACGACGAGGCCAAGCTTGCCGCCAAGATCTCCGTGCTCCCGTCGAACTCCTCCCAGCGGGCCACCGCGGAGTCTTCGCTGAAGTCGGACGATAGCCAGGCGAGCTCGCTGAGCCACCAGGAGGGCGTGGTGGAGGCGGATCAGCAGTCCGACGTCTCGGCAGGCACGATCATCACCCCCGCCAGCACGCCAAGCAGCCCGACCAGCCCGCAGACGCTGCTCATACTCCCGAGCGGCCTGCTCGTCGGCCTCCTCATCGGCCTGGTCGCTGCGTTCCTGGTAGACCGCCGCGACCAGCGGATCCACGGAGCCAGGGACATCGAGCGCTACCTTGACCTGCCGGTCATGCTCAGCGTTTCCGCGAAGAAGCAGGGGACGCAGCCGTCCCTGGTCGGCCCGAGGTCCAGGACGGGCCAGGCGTTCGCCGAGCTTGCGCACGGGGCCTCCGCGGCGCTCGGCGAGGGAAATCATGTCCTGGTCGTGGCCGGCACCTCGGCGGGCCCCGGCGGCGGCGTCACCGCGGCTAACCTGGCCGCCGCGCTGGCAAGAACGCATTCCGAGGTCGTCCTTGTCTGCGCCGACCTGCACGCGAGCGTGATCCCGGATCTCTTCCACCTCGGCCAGGGCCGCGGGCTGGCCGAGGTGCTGAGCGGCAACGCGACCGTCAGCGAGGTCGCGCGGCGGCCGGCCGACTTCCCGCGGCTGCGGGTGGTCACGCCGGGAGTGGATACCTCCTTTGCCCTCTATAACTTCCAGCACGACACGACCCGCGATCTCATCTCGGAACTGCGCAGAAGCTTCCCGTTCGTGGTCATCGAGGCTCAAGCCTCCGGGGAAGGAGGCGACACCTTCGCGCTGGCCGAGTTCGCGGACGCCGCGCTCATCGCCGTGGAAGTGGGCAAGACCAAGCGGGTCGAGGTCATTGAATGCCTCCGGCGGCTTGACCGGCTCCGGACGACGGTACTTGGCGCGGTCCTGATTCCGCCGTTCAGCGCTGCGGAGCGGGCCAAGCCGGGCCGGCCGGCCGAGCCAGCCGAGCAGCGGACCGGGCCGGCCGAGCGCCGGCCGGCCGAGCGGCGCCCTGAGCCAGCCGAGCGGCGCCCTGAGCCAGCCCCGCGCCCGGAGCCAGCCAGCCCGCGGCAGCCGCCGCTTAAGGTGGGGATGCGCGATCCGAGCGAGACGTGGCCGCTGCCCCTCGGCGCGGTACGGATAGCAGGAGACAAGCGCGAGAAGACGCAGCGCCCCACCGGGGAGCGCGAGGATTCGCCCGAGAAGAAGGCCGGAAGCTAGCCGTGCCGCCGCAGCGGGCCGCTGGCGGGAGGCGCGGGCTAGCGAGCGTGCTTACCGCGGTCGCGGCCGGGCTCCTTGCCGCCGCATGCAGTTCCCCCGTCTCGTCTGCCCAGGTCGACATCAACGCATCAGCACCGGCCGTCAGCCCGACGGCCAGCCCGACCGCGACTACCGCGCCGGGGACGCCGGCACCGCTGACCGGGCTTCCTGTCAGTGCCGCGGATGCCTCGCGGCGTGCCGTGGCGCTGGTCATAGCAGGCAGGCATCCGCGTGAGCTGTCCGACGCCGACGTGATATTCGAGGAGATCACCGCGCCGCGCAGGTATATCGCGGTTTTCCAGTCGAAGCAGGCAAAGGCTGCCGGTCCTATCACGAGCACCAGCCCCGCTGACGGGCAGGTCCTTTCGGTGCTGCGGCCCGCGATCGGCTACGACGGCGGCACTGCCTCGTTTATCCAGGTACTCGACCACACGAAAGTTACCGACCTGGGCTACCCCGCGCACATGTCGCCCTACCGGTCCGGACCGCACGGGCTCACTGCCTCGACGAAGAAGCTGCGGGACGCCAGGCACGGTCCCGCGCCACCCGAGCTTTTCTCCTACCGAGGCGCGGATTCGGGCAGCAGCGCCCTCGCCACGGCAGGGCAGTGGCGGACTTCATCGGTCACGGTGACCATTCCCGGCTTCGGCAGGCAGCGATGGACCTTTGACGGCCGCACCGATCGCTGGGCGCAAGTCAGCGGCGGCCCGCCGATACAGGTCGCTAACCTGATAATTCAGACCGTTCGTTACAAGAAAGTATTCCTGAGCAGGAAACTCGGGTTGACCTCGCCGAGCGCGCGGGTGTTCGGCAAAGGCACGGCAGAGGTTTTTTCCGGGATCGGGGACACGGCGGCCCGCGGGCCGGGCGGCCTGGCCGCGAAAGGCAGATGGGCCAAGCCCGGCCTGCTGGAAGTCACCACCTACGTCGACAGTAAAGACTTCCCGATGGAACTCCAGCCAGGAACGACCTGGATCATCCTGGCGCCGCGCGGCACCAGGGTCGAGGCAGCTGAGGCCCGGTCATGACCACCGAACTGGATCGACAGAATGGCCGGGCAAGAAGCGACTACTGGGGGCAGCCGGCCGACGCAGCTCCCGGTGCCCGCGATACCCGGTCCCGCGAGCCTGGGCGGACGTCAGGTAGTCACGCCAGGCGTCGCGGCAGCCTGCTTTCCCGCCATCCCGCCTGGCCGATCATCGCGCTGCTGGCCGGCTACCCGATCTGGTGGGCGCTGGGCATCGCCGACTACATGTTCATCCTGCTCGCCATCCCGATGGCAGTGCGGCTGTACACCTGGCGCGCGCAAGGCAGGCGGCTGCTGCGGCTGCCGCCAGGATTCTCACTGTGGATGCTGTTCCTGATCTGCATGCTGGCCGGGGCTGCCACGCTGGGCCTGACGGCGCCCGGCACGATCGCCAGCCCGGTCGGGAACCGGATAATAGCCTTCAGCGATCGCGGTGCGAGCTACCTGGCCGTTACCGTCCTGCTGCTCTTCGCCGGGAACCTGACCGAACTTGAGCTGCCCAGGCGGCGGCTCGCCTGGCTACTCGGCCTTGTCGGGATCTACGCGATCATCGGCGGCTTCGCCGGCATCCTGCTCCCGGGCTTCCAGTTCACCTCGCCGCTCGCGCTGGTGATGCCGAAGAGCTTCCAGAGCAACACGCTCGTGCAGTCCATGCTGCACCCCGCGCTCACTCAGGTCCAGGGCGTTCTCGGGGAGGCGGAAGGCCGCCCGAAGGCGCCGTTCGACTACACGGACAGCTGGGGGGAAAGCCTGACCATCCTGCTGCCGTGGCTGCTGGTGGCCTGGTGGGCGACACGCAGGCAGCGGCGGAAGGCCCTGGCCGTGGCGGCCCTGGCGCTCGTGCCGCTCATCTACTCGCTGGACCGCGGGGTCTGGATCGGGATGGCGGTCTCCGTCGTCTATCTCGCCGTGCGGTTCGCGGCCCGGGGCAAGCTCGGCCTGCTCACCGTGATCGGCTCGGGCATTGCCGTGGTAGGCATCCTCATCCTGATCAGCCCGCTGCACAGCCTGATCAGCGCGCGGCTCACATCCGAGCAGAACAGCAACAGCATCCGCGCGTCGCTGAACACGCTCGCGTTGCGGGATGGCCGTGCCTCGCCCTTGATCGGCTACGGCGACGAGAGGCATCAGCAGGGCAGCGCGGCATCGATCGCCGTCGGGCCGACGGTGGACTGCTCCGCTTGCGGTCAGTCCGAGGCGGGCAGCACCGGCCAGTTCTGGCTGCTGCTTGTTTCCGACGGAATCCTCGGCACCGTGCTTTACCTCAGCTTCTTCGCCTACGGGATCTGGCGCTTCCGGCGGGATATGACGCCCTACGGGCTTGCCGGGGTTCTTGTCCTGCTGCTGTCTTTCGTCTACATGTTTACCTACGAGGCCGTAGTGGCACCGCTGGCCTTCACCATGCTGGCCTATGCCCTGCTCTGGCGAAACGACCTCCAGCTGCGGAGCCCGGATCCGGAGTCGATTGACGCAGCCGCAGGCCCGGGACCGGGTGGCAGCCTGGAGCGCGCCGCGCCGCGCCGGGCGCTCAAGTGACCGCAGACAGCCCCCAGCCGGGTCGTTGTCCCGCGCACGATCGCGCGGATGCCCCCGCCTGCCAGGACGAACGGCAGGCCTGATGGCCGGGGAAAACGCAAGGCTGGAACGCGCGGAGGGTGACATCGGCCGTGCGCGGCCAATGTCACGCGCGTCACCTGCCGGGTCCGGCGCAGCCAGCGACTGGCCGGTCCAGCAGCCGCGCGGCTACCCCGGGACGCTCATCCCGGCCGGGAAGAAGCCCGGCCCGCCCGGCAAGAAGCTCATCCCGGCCGGGAAGAAGCCCGGCCCGCCCGGCGAGAAGGCCGGCCCTGCGGGCAAGAAACCTGCTCCTGGCAGCAAGAAGCTGGCGGAGGTCGCTCGGGGCAGCACCCTGAACCTGGCGGGTGCGGCTATTTCCGCCGCAGCGACGCTCGGCTTGACCGTACTCGTCACCAACGTATTCAGCCCGCCGGTGGCTGGTGCGTTCTTCTCGGCCACCTCGCTGTTCCTCATCGTCGAGGCAGTGGCCAGCCTCGGCGCCTTTACCGGCGCTGTCTATTTCATCGCCAGGCTGCGCCTGCTCGGTGAAGAGGGCCGCATCAACACCATCCTCCGGGCCGCGATCATCCCGGTGGTGGTCGTGTCGGTGATCGGCGCAATGCTCCTGCTGCTGTTCGCGAACCCGCTGGCACGCGTCCTGCTTGGCGGTCATCTCGGGCAAAGCGGAGCGACCCCGGCGGCAGTGGCGACTGCCCTGCGCGCGCTGGCAGTCACGCTGCCGTTCGCCGCGCTGCTCGACACCTTGCTTGGCGCCAGCCGCGGCTACCGCGACATGCGGCCCACGGTCGTGATATTCCAGCTTGGCCGCTCCGTGACCCAGCTGATCGGCGCGGCGATAGCGGTAGCGGCCGGGAGCGCGGCACTGCTCGCGCCGCTGTGGGCAGTGCCCTATATTCCCGCCGCCGCCGCGGCATGGATATGGCTGCGCTGGATCCGGCGCCACCAGACGTCCCGGCAGTCCCCGCACAGCGTCCCGCCAGAACTCGCCGCCCTGATAGCGCTGGCGACGCCGGTGCGGGCGGACGGGACCAAGATGCGGCCGGGCGAGACCGACGCGGACGAGCGGCTGGCCAACGCGAACCCACGCGGGTTCTGGCGGTTCACGACGCCGCGGGCCATTGCGACGCTGGCCCAGATCACCATTCAGCGCATCGACATCGTCCTGGTGGCTATTTTCTGGGGACCTACCAAGGCGGCCATCTACACAGCGGCGACCCGCTTCCTCGTCGTCGGGCAGCTCGGCAGCGGCGCGATCAGCATGGCGGCGCAGCCGCAGTTCACGGAGCTGTTCGCGATGGGGGCGACCCGCAGGGCCAACGGTGTCTACCAGGCGACCACCGCGTGGCTCATTCTGCTGACCTGGCCGCTCTACCTGCTTGTCGTCGTCTACGGACCCGAGTTTCTGGCGATCTTCGGCCGTACGTACAGGGCAGGGGACGCGGTGCTCATCATTCTCGGCCTTACCATGCTCCTGTCCGCCGCATGCGGACAGGTGGACATGGTCCTGATCACCACCGGCCGCAGCAGCTGGAGCCTGGTGAACGGGCTGCTGGCGGTGGTGGTGAACGTGGGCCTGGACCTGTTCCTGATCCCGCGTTACGGGATCACCGGCGCAGCAATCGGGTGGGCAGCGGCAATAGGCGCCGCCAACCTCATGCCGCTTGCCCAGGTGGCCCGGGCCGTCCGGCTGCACCCGTTCGGCCGCGGCACGTTCATCGCGTGCGCGCTGTGCCTGGCAAGTTTCGGTGCCGTCCCGCTAGCGCTGCGGTACCTCCTGGGCGGCGGGGCCGCGGGGATCGCGGCGGGCATGGTGGCCGGCGGCGCGCTGCTCGTCTGCGGCCTGTGGCGGTTCCGCGGCGTGCTGCAGCTCTCGGTGATGCCAGGTATGTCCTATCTCGCCCGAAAGTACAGGCCGGGCTAGCAGCGCCGTCCGGACCGGCTGCCCGGCGCCGGCTCCCGTCGCCGCGGGCTGGCGGGCATAGTGCTGATGTGAAATTTATGCGGGGATAGCCGTTTAAATATGAGCTTCTCTTTCAAGGAGCGGAGAATGAAATGATCAGGACCCTGGCGGTCTTGCTATGGCCGGCGGGCATCGCGGTAATCATCGGCTTCGGCGCATTGCTGGCACGGCGCGCACCGCGGGCCATTCTGGCCGCGCCCGGCGCTCTCCCGGCCGCGCCCGGCGCTCTCCCGGCCGCGCCCAGCGCTCTCCCAGACCCGCCCAGCGCTCCGGCCGCGCCCGGCACGCTCCCGCCAGGCAGCCTTCCGCCGGCGGGCCGCCACGGCGCCGCGGCCGCGAGCCGCGACCGGGACATGCGCCTGATAGCCATGGACTTCGCGCGATTCTGCCTCGCCGCTGTCGTCGGCGCAGTGCTGATCTACGGAGTAATGGCCGCGCTCGGCACGCTCGTGGTGCATGCCGGTCCGGCGATCGACAAGCCCATCTTCAGCTGGACCCTGACGCACCGGGTGTCGTCATGGGCGCATGTGATGAACCGGCTTACGAAGATCGGCAATACGTGGACAACCTGGGGCGCGTGCTTTGCCGCGGCAGTCTGCATCGCCGTGACCTGGCGCAGGAATCGCTGGCTCCCGCCCGTCGCGTTCGCCGTGGCGATCGTCATCGACCACTACCTGACCCTGGCGCTCCGGCACACCTTCCACCGCATCGGACCGCCGGGGAGCCCCGGGGGGACCTTCCCGTCTGGCGGCGTGGATCGCTGCATCCTGTTCTACGGGCTGATCGCCTACCTGCTGTGGCGCGAGTTCAGCGGACATCGCCGGACGGCGATCTGGGCCGGCACGGCCGTTGCCGCCATTGCTTTCAACGAGGCGTACAGCCGGTGGTACCTGTCGCTGCACTGGACTACCGACGTGCTGAGCGGACTGCTCTACGGCAGCTTGCTGCTGCTGCTGGTCATCGGCGCCGTGCGCCTTGTCCTGGGCGCCGCGGACCGCCCGGCTGGCGCGCCGGTCCCGGCTAGGATCCCCCCGGCGCCCGCAGTGACGCCGGCTCCTGCCTCAAGGTCTCATCGTGAGTAGCACTCCCCCGCGGGTAGCCGCCGCAAGACACCCGGGCGGACAGGACCGTCAGCGCTACCTGCGCCAGGTCTGTGACCTGCTGTGGCCCTCCCCGGCAACGGTTACGCTCGGCAACCAGGCTCCGGGCCGGGCCGGGGCAAAAGGCGGCGGGCGGGCTGCGGAAACCGAATTCATCCTGCTCCTCGGGATGCGCCGGCCCCGTCTGCTCATACCTGCGGCGGCCGGCGCAGGCGCTGCGGCGGTGCGCGGCTACGGCCAGCCAGGATCGCGCACCGCCCGGCTGGGCGCCCGAGCGCTGTCGCTCGCCCTGGCCAGCGGGCTCGGCGGGACCGTGCTCCGCAGCAGGATCAGGGTGCACGCGCCGCCGGGGACCGACACCATCGAGTCGTTCCTGCAGGACGCACTCGGCCGCGACATCCTGCTCAGCATGTACCTCAGCCCGGCCCGGGCGAACCGCAAGCCGGTGCTGCAGCTCCTGTCCCCCCGCGGCCAGCCGGTCGGATTCGCCAAGATCGGCACAAGCCCGCTCACCAGGGCGCTGGTGCAGGCCGAGCGCGACGCCCTCACCCGGCTTGGCCGAGCCGGGCTATCGGACGTAACGGTGCCCCAGGTACTGCACTACGGCGAGTGGCGCGGGAAGAACGTCCTCGTACTCAGCGCACTCCCGGTATGGCTGCGCCGCCGCCCGGTCGGCGGGGCACGGCTCGACGCGGCCATGAGCTCGGTCGCCAGCGTCGGCGGCCTGCGCCGCGAGGCCCTGGCCGCGGGCTCATACTGGCAGCAGCTCACCGGCCGGCTGGCTGCCGCTGATGAGAGCGCCGACCGCGACACGCTGCTTGGCGCGCTGGACACGCTGTCGGCGCGGGCCGGGAATGCGCGGCTGGTCCTGGGCAGCTGGCATGGCGACTGGACCCCGTGGAACATGGCAAGCACGAGTGGCGGCCTGCTCGTCTGGGACTGGGAGCGCTTCACCGACGGCGTGCCGGTCGGCTTTGACGCCCTGCACTACAGGCTGCAGCGGGATGTGGTGCCCGGGCGCCGGGAGCCGCGGGCCGCTGCCGCCGGCTGCATCGAGGACGCACCCCAGGCGCTCGCCGCGTTCGGGCTCGGCGCCAGCGAAGCGCGGACCACTGGTATTCTCTACCTGGCCGACCTAGCCACACGTTACCTGGCTGACCGGCAGGCCCAGGCGGGAGCGATACTCGGTGCTCCCGGGGCGTGGCTGATCCCGGCGATAACAGACCAGGTGAGCCGGCTATGACGACCCTGCTACCTTCCCCCCGCCAGCTATTCCTGGCTGAACCGCTGACCACGCGCCGACCAGCCGCCACTACCCAGGGGCGCGGCGGCAGGCGAGTGCTTGAGCATCGCGACGGCCCCGGCAGAAAGGCACCTGCACATGCTTAGCTCGGCGTCGGGAACGCCCCCGATCAAGCGTGCCGCGCACTCGGTGACCGTGACAGTTGGCCATCTGACGCATTCAGCCCGGATGCTGCCGGCCTTCCTGATCGTCGGCGCTCAGCGGTGCGGCACCACGTCCATGTACCGCGCGCTCAGCCAGCACCCGGCCGCGCTGAAAGCCGTGCTGCACAAGGGCGTGCACTACTTCGACACGGACTACCAGCGCGGGATCGGGTGGTACCAGGCTCATTTCCCGCTCAAGGCGCACGCGCGCTGGGCCGGGCGATCAGCCGGCGTGGCTCCGGTGACCTTCGAGTCAAGCCCGTATTACATGTTCCATCCGCTGGCGGCGCAGCGCATCTCCCGTGACCTGCCGGGCGTGAAGCTGCTTGTCCTGGTGCGTGATCCCGTCGAGCGGGCCTACTCCGCGCACGCACACGAGCTGGGGCGCGGCTATGAGACAGAGACGTTCGAGCGGGCGCTGGAACTTGAGGCGAGCCGCCTGGAGGGCGAGGCGGAACGCATGGTGGCCGATCCTACGTATCTCAGCCACAGCCATCAGCACCACGCCTACCGCACCCGCGGACGGTATGTCGAGCAACTCGAGCGGCTGGAAGGGCACTTCGGCCGGGACCGGATGCACGTGGTGGACTCCAGCGCGTTCTGGGCCGACCCGGAGCCGTCCTTCCATGCGCTACTGGACTTCCTCGGGCTGCCGCACTACGGCGACATCGCCTTCGACCAGCACAATGCCCGCCCGCGCGCACCGATGCCGGAGACCCTCCGGAAGGAATTGCGTGAACATTTCCGCCCCTACGACGAGCGCCTGGCCCAGTGGCTTGGCAGGGAACCGAGCTGGCAGACATGACAACCACCCCGAGCGCACCAGCCGAGGCCGGGCCCGTATCGTCTCCCGACGTCACCTGGTTGCGCATGCTGCGGCTCGGCGCACTTGGCCTCGCCTCTGACATCCGGGACCGCAGGCGCGAGCCAGCCCTTCGCAAGCGGCCGTCGGCGCGCGCGCTCGATCCGCGGCTGCACCGGCCGATCTTCATTATCGGTGCCCCCCGGTCGGGCACGACATTCCTGGGGAGCTGCATCGGGCGGCTGCCCGAGGTCTCTTATCACCTGGAGCCCAGGCTGACCAAGGCCGCCGCGCGATGCGTGTACGACGGGTCGTGGAGCGAGCGGCGCAGCGCGGCGGTGTTCCGGCTCTCGTATTCGGCTCTGCTACTCGCCGCGCTGGACGGCGGCAGGCGCTTCGCCGAGAAGAATCCCGAGAACGGCTTCGTCGTGCCGTTCCTGGCTGCGGCGCTGCCCTCGGCAGTGTTCGTCCACATCATCCGCGACGGCCGGGATGCCACGGTCTCGCACGCCGAGCAGCCGTGGCTGGCGGCCGCGTCGGCCGGGGCCGGCCAGCGCGGCCGCGGCGGGCAGCTCTGGGGACCGTACCCGCGATGGTGGGTGGAACCAGATCGCCGCGAGGAGTTCACTCAGGTGTCTGATCTCGTGCGTACCGCCTGGTGCTGGCGGAGATTCACCACGGCCGCGCTTGACGGGCTCGCCGGGCTGCCGGCCGGCCGCATGATCGAGGTGCGGTACGAGGCTCTCGTGCGCGATCCAGCGGGTGCCGCCGAACTGCTGGCCGGCTTCCTGGAAACCTCGCCAGCCGGGCTGCAGGCGCTGCGTGACGGCCTTGCCCGGGCCAGGACCGATTCAGTGGGAAGGTGGCGGGGCGTCCTCGCCGAGCGGGAGGTCGCCGAGGTCGAGGCCGAGATCGGGCCGCTGCTCGCCCGGCTCGGGTACACCTGAATCGGCCGGCCAGAATCGCTAGCCAGTCGGGCGCGCTCGCGGCTAGCCGGTCAGGGCCGCCGGTAGAGAGCCCTCACCCCGATACCCGAACGCCGCCCGGATTGAAGTAGGGACTATCGGCGATCTGCCGGAACGCCTGCATCGGCGCGGTGCCGTCCTCAATCGCCATGCCATCGGCGGCAGTCGCGTCGAATGCGTCGGCGTCGAAGTAGACGATCGCCTTCACCTGCGGGTCTTCCTGGACGGTCTGTGCCGCCGCGCGGAGCCACTGCGCGCGTTGCTGCGGCGAGTAGCGCTGCGGTACGCCGAACTCGCCTATCATGACCGGCTTGCGGTGGTGCGACGCCCAGCTGAGGAAGGGCTGCGCCACGTCGTCGAATGAACGGTACGGCCCGAATCCCGGGTAGGCGTCGGCGCAGACCCAGTCGACTTCATCATCACCTGGATAGTAAGCCGCGGCATCACCGCCGGGCTCGAAGCCCTTGGCAGTCGGACACCATACCCACGCGACGTTGTTGACATGCTGCTGGGCAAAGATGGCCCGGACGTGCTTCCATGCCGCGATGAACTCCGCAGGCGTTCCGACGACGCCGCGCAGATTGGGACGGTCCATTTCCCAGCGCCACTCCACGAAGATCGGCTTGCCGATGGCCTTGATTTCCCGCGCACGCTGGCGGATGACGTTGTCATCCCTGCCCGAGCTGACGGCGATGCTGTCATCGCCAGTCCACGAAAGCAGCAGCGTGCTCCCCTGGCTGACCGCCACCCGGTCGCTCGTCGTCGGGAATTTGGCCTGCCAGGTGAGATAGGTATGCACGATGGCAAGCCGACGGCCAAGATCGCTCTGGAGGGTATCGAGTGCGGCAACCTGGTTAGGCTGGGTAAACGCCCCCTGGCGGACCCAGGCGCCGAAATAAGCGCCGTGGGCAGGGATGGGCGGCTCGTGACGGGCCGCGGGAATCGCCTGCAGGTCCGGCGTCCGGAGCTTGACCGGCCCCGCTGCGCCGCCGGAATGGTTCACCACCGCGTAACCGATGACAAGGGCGGCCGCGACAACCGCCGCGGCCAGGACGGCCGGTCGTGCACGTGAGACTGCCACCTTCCTCCGTCCCTGTCGCGCCACTTCGCCGAGGGGCGTACCGGGGCGCAGCCGGTTCAGATCCCGTGGCCTCGCGCATTCAGATGCCTCAGGACTGTCTGCCCGGACAACAGCCCCGCTGCCACGACCGCGGCGAAGGGTACGCGGCGTTCGTGCCAGTTATTGCGCAGTGCCCGCTTTGCCCACCGCCATGCCTCGGCCTTGCTGCCGAGGCAGGCGTAGTAGAAGGATAGCTGGGCGTAGACCCTGGCTGCGCCGACCCGGCAGCCGCCGATGTCTGGATGGCGGTCGAGCATCCAGAGCAATCCGTCGATCTTGGTCTCCCATTGCTGGGCAAAGTATGACGTGTTTCCCCAGGCGACCCGGACCAGCGGCTGGTCCGCAAAGACGATCGGATGCCGGCGGGCAGCTCGCAGGGCCAGGTCCCAGTCTTCGTTCTGGCTTCCCGGGATGCCCTCGTCGACAAGCCCGATACCGTCGAGCAGCTTGGCCCGCCGCACCAGGTAGGTAGAGGAGTGCACCATCACCATGCGCGAGCGCAGCAGATCGTCGTAGGTCACCTGATCACGGCCGACCAGACGCTCGCTGGGCCGGCCTTCGAAGTCCACGACGATGCCGCAGCTCGCGAACTCGGCGCCCGGTTGCTCGCGCAGCGCCGTGACCTGGGCGCGAAGCTTGCCCGGTAGCCATTGGTCGTCGTCGTCGCAGAAGGCAATCAGCTCGGTGCCGAGCGCGTCCACGCCGCTGTTGCGGGCTCCGGCCAGGCCAGGAGTCCGGGTATTGGCCAGTACCCGTACCCGGTCGCCGTCGGCCAGGCTCTGGTCCGGCTCGCTGCGGTCATGGACCACGACAGCCCGGATGTCCCCCGGGTAATCCTGGGCAAGCACCGAGGAGAGCGCGGCGCGCAGCAGCTGCGGCCGGTCATGGGTCGGGAGGATCACTCCCACTGACGGCCAGGCGGTCACGCCCATGGGTACCCGTAACCTGCTGGCAGCCGCTCCGGCACAAGTCGCACTGCTGTTCCGGTCATGAGTGGCACAACGCAGCCGCGCCCGCCATCACCCCGGCCCCGCGCGCCAGCCGCCAGCGACGCTGCATCCCGGATTTACCCCCTCAGCATTCTTCCCCATAGGGTCCTATCGGGCCCAGTACAGCTTTGGGCGTGATGGGTCCAGACGATATCAGCGATGGGCGGCTACGTTGGCCCAATCGCCGTCCTGCGAAGCCAGCCGAAGCGGACGGGCCGGGATGGCTGATGTGCGCACGAAAGCCAGGGATGCTTTAGCCTGCGGCCGGCCGGGACAGCCCGGTCACGGCCCGCCTCCGCCCGAGAGGACCGACGGCGCCAGGCGGCGCCGGGAAGCCGGGAAGCCGGGAGTCCCGGCGGCGCCAGAACCTGCATCCGGGCTCCTACCAGCGAGAACGCAGCGCACGCCGCACAGATCCAGTAGTCAATTGGAGTATGATCGTGACATAGTGTGTAAGTCGTGATCACGGGGGTTCTCGTCTGGACGGCCGCGCCGCGCTGGGGGTGGTGCAGCGGTTTGTCCCCGGCACGGCGAGGAGTGGATGTCCCGCCATGACGTAAACCGTGCGCATAAAGTGTGCGTCTTTATAAGGTACGTGTCCCGCCCGTACGGGACGAAACAGGCCGATGAATTATCCGACTGATCCTGAAGGAATCTCATGCGTCGACTAGTCCCCGCGGCACTGGCTGCTTCAGCAGCCAGTGCCGCCCTCCTCCTGTTCGGCGTGGCGCCCGCGTTCGCTACGGGCGCCCCGAACGGCCCGGTGACGGCGAGCCCGGCGAATACGCCGCAGCTGAACACCACCGGTACCGTTGAGCAGGTCCGGCAGCTCGTGCAGTGCGGCAGCACGATGTACGCGGTGGGCACCTTCACCTCGATCAAGCACAACAGCACCGTCACGGCGGTGAACAACGCCTTCAGCTTCAGCGCGACCGCTCCGTACAACCTCACCACGTGGGCACCGGACGTCAACGGGATCGTCAACTCCATCGCGTTCAACGGGACTAACTGCGCCGACGCCTACATCGGCGGGAAGTTCACCTCGGTGGACGGCACCACGGTCGCCAATATCGCCGAGGTCAGCACCACCGGCACGGGCGCCCTGGTCACGACCTTCGGGCACAGCGCGAACGGCCAGGTCAGCACGCTGCTCGGGGTGGACGGGCACATCCTGGCGGGCGGCTACTACACCAGCATCAACAACAGCAGCGCCGACCCGTACATGACCAGCCTGAGCCCCACCACGGGCAAGGACGACGGGTTCCTGAAGCTGGCCATCTCCGGCAACTACAGCTTCGCGCCCAATAACCCGACGCGGGTCTACAACCAGGCGCTCAGCAACGGCGGCACGCTCGACCTGGTGATGGGCGACTTCACCTCGGCGGGCGGCCTGCCCAGGCAGCAGATCTTCATGCTCAACCTGGCTACCACCCCCGCGACGGTGACCGCGTGGACTTCGCCGGAGTGGGACGGCAGTCTGGGCGAGGCGACGCCGCAGGATCCCACTAACGGGTATCCCTACGAGTGCACGACGAATGAGCCGTTCTACATCCAGGCGGCGGCGTGGTCACCGGATGACTCCACGATCTACATCGGTGACACCGGCTACCACCCGAACAACTGGCCGATCGGGGCCACCCCGCGCAACGGGCTGTGCGACGCCGCCGCGGCGTTCCCGGCGACCCAGGAATCGGTGACGCACCTGTGGGTGAACTACACCGGCTGCGACTCGCTCTACGCGGCGGCGGCCGATTCCAGCACCGCCTACTTCGCCGGGCATGAGCGGTGGTCATCGAACCCGGACGACTGCGACGCGCAGGGCCCGACCGCCATCGCGGCCGCCGGCTTCGAGGGCCTGGCGCCCACCACGGGAGCTCTCACCTTCAACCCGACGCGGGCCCGCGGGCTGGGCGCCGACGACCTGCTCGACACCACCGCCGGGCTGTGGATCGCCAGCGACAACCAGGCCGGCGCCAGCCAGTGCGCCGGCAAGTCAGGCCACGCCGGCATCTGCTTCCTCCCCTACTCCTGACCCATGACCGGAACAAGCGCAGTGCTGGCAGAGGCAGGCGGAGTGGCGGCTGAGGGCAATCTGCCGAGAGTTGTCTATCTTGGCGGCCTCGGCCGCAGCGGGACCACTCTGCTGGAACGGCTGCTCGGTGAGCTGCCCGGCGTCTGCTCGGCCGGCGAGGTCGTCCACCTGTGGCAGCGCGGGATCGCCGATGCTGAGCGCTGTGGCTGCGGCGAGCCGCTGCCCGGCTGCCCGTTCTGGCGAAAGGTGGGCGAGGTCGCCTTCGGCGGGTGGGCAAACGTGGACGTGCGCCGCATCGCCGAGCTGCGCAGCGCGGTCGACAGGAGCCGGCACATCCCGGTGCTGGCCGCGCCGGTGCTGTATCCGTCGCTCCGCCGCGGGCTCGACGAGTACCTCGGCTATTACCTGCGCATCTACACGGCCATCGCGGAAGCCAGCGGCTGCCCGGTAGTGGTGGACTCCAGCAAGCACGCGTCGCTGGCGTTCTGCCTGCGCTGGCGCGCAGAGCTAGATCTCAGGGTGATCCACGTCGTGCGGGACAGCCGGGCCGTGGCGTTCTCCTGGACCCGGCAGGTGAACCGTCCCGAATCGGCCTCGGACCCCTACATGCCGACCTACTCGCCGGCCAGGGCAGCCTGGCTCTGGAACGCGCAGAACGGCGCCCTGCAGCTGCTGGCAAGGGAGGGCGTGCCGACGCTGCGGGTGCGCTACGAGGATCTGGTGACCGCCCCTTCGGCGACGCTGGCCAGCATAGGCAGGTTCGCCGGAATTGCGGCTAGCGGCGCGGACCTTGACTTCATGGGCACCGACGCGAGCGGACGCTGGGCAAATCTGAGTGCCGCCCACACGGCCTCCGGGAACCCGATGCGGTTCGCGACCGGGAAGATCATCATTCGCTCGGATGACCGATGGCGGACTGCGATGCCGGCTGCCCAGCGCCGTAGTGTCACCGCCCTGACGCTGCCGCTCCTCGCCAGGTACGGCTACGCGGGCCATGCCGCATAAGCAGCTGGGATTGGCGGAAGGGACTGGTGGGGAACGGTGACACGACCGCGGATCCGGGCTAGGGCACCGCTGCGGATATCGTTCGCCGGGGGCGGCACCGATGTTCCGCCGTTCCCGGCAGCGGAGGGCGGCTGCGTGCTGTCGGCGACCATTGACCGTTATGCCTACGGGTCTCTTGTCCCGCGCACCGATCGCATGGTCACGATCGAGTCGGTGGATTTCAAGACGACCGCCGAGATGCGGCTCGACGAGGAGATCCTCTATGACGGCAGCCTGGACCTCATCAAGGCGGCCGTGCGCAGGTTCGGGCGCGACGGCACCGACGGGTATGACCTGGTGCTGCGCTCCAACGCGCCGCCTGGCTCTGGGCTGGGCTCGTCGTCGACGATGATGGTCGCGCTCACCGGCCTCCTCGCCGCTCACTACGGACTGCACCTGGGTGATTATCAGACCGCGGAACTCGCCCACGCCATCGAGCGTGACGATCTCGGTATCGCCGGGGGGATGCAGGACCAGTACGCGGCGACCTTCGGCGGCTTCAACTTCATCGAGTTCACCGACCGGGTGATCGTCAATCCGCTCCGCATCAGCGCCGACATCGGCCACGAGCTCGAGCTCAGCCTGCTGCTGTGCTTCACCGGGATCACGCGGGACTCGGCGCGGGTGATCGAGGACCAGACGCGCCGCGCGCTCGCGTCCGCGGACGGCACCATGGCCGGGCTGCGGGCACAGAAGGAACTGGCCGTGGCCATGAAGGCAGCGCTGCTCACCGGCGCGCTGCATGAGTTCGGTGAGCTGCTCGGGCAGGCATGGACCGAGAAGAAGCGGATGTCTCCGCTGATCTCCAACCCGCGCATCGACGAGCTCTACGAGATCGCCCTCGGCAAGGGCGCGCTGGGCGGGAAGATCACCGGTGCCGGCGGGGGTGGCTACATCTTGCTATTCTGCGACTTCACGAAGAAGCACCGGGTCATCGAGGCACTTGAGTTCGCCGGTGCCGACGTCACCGAGTTCACTTTCGACACCAAGGGACTGACGACATGGCGGGTATGAGCACGTCCGATGTCGTGGCCCCGAGCGCGGCGCTGGCGCGGGCGCAGCTGGCCCAGGCAATCGCGATCAAGCGGAAGATGGCCGAAGGGCACTTCGCCGAGCAAGCGGTTGAGGTTGCGCAGGTAATGATCGCGTGCCTGCGCGCCGGGGGAAAGGTGATCTTCTTTGGCAACGGCGGGTCGGCGCAGGACGCCGGGCACCTCGCCGCCGAGCTCATGGGGCGGTTCGCGTTCGACCGTCCCGGGCTTGCCGCGTTCAGCCTTCCGGACGCCACGGCGGCGATGACCGCGATCGGCAACGACTACTCCTACGACGAGGTATTCGCCCGCCAGGTTCTCGCCGCCGGCCGCCCCGGGGACGTCGTGGTCGGCTTGACCACATCGGGCAACTCGGCCAATGTCGTCCGTGCGCTCGATGTGGCCGCAACCGCCGGGATGACTACCGTGGCGCTCACTGGCGAGCACGGCGGGAAGGCAGCCACGCTGGCCCGGATATCCATCCGGGTCCCGGCCGATGACACTGCCCGCGTGCAGGAAGCATGCCTGCACCTCGGCCACACCATCTGCGAGATGGTCGAAGCGGCGCTGTTCGCCAGGCCGTCCTGAGGTGCCCCCGCCCGGCCTGCGGGCCGTTAGCACTATCTTCCTCGACCGGGACGGGACCATCAACGTCAAGCCGGCCGAAGGGGAGTACGTCACCGCGCCCGCCGATCTGGTCCTGCTGCCAGGCGCGGCCCGGGCGGTCGCCAGGCTTAATGCTGCCGGGCTGCGGACCGTCCTGGTGACCAATCAGCGCTGGCTGTCCGGGCCGTCAGCAGACCCGGCATGCTACGCCGCCGTCCACGCGCGCCTCGAACAGCTGCTCGCGGCCGAGGGCGGGTGGCTCGACGCCGCCTACCATTGCCCGCACGCGGCCGCCACGTGTGACTGCCGTAAGCCTTGCCCTGGCATGCTGCGACGCGCGGCCCGGGAGTACCGGATCGAGCTGGATAGGGCCGTCATGATCGGCGACAGCGACTCTGACCTGATGGCAGGCCGGGCAGCTGGCACCTCGACGATCCTGCTGCGCCCTGGCGCGGCAGGCTCGGCTGCTGCCGACGCCGTGGCCGACGACCTCCCTGCCGCCGTATGTCTTATCCTGCAGGCTCAGACCGCTGCCGGGTGAAACGGCGCATCGCTGTGCGGCCCAGCAATTCGATCGCGAAAGGCAGATCGTCGCGAAGGTACCTGCGAGCCAGGCGGCGGGGCTCCAAAGCCAGCCTGTGCACCCATTCCAATCCGAGGCGCTGCACTAGCGGTGCTGCCCGGCGGGATATTCCTGCAGCCATCGGAATTCCGCCGCCGCAGGCGAGATACCAGGCGCCGGGCCATACCCGTCGAAGCTCCTCGATGAGCTTCTCCTGCCGGGGAAAGCCCAGCCCGACGAGGACCAGATCGGGAGCGGCGGCCACGACGATGGCGAGTGCCCGCTGTACCCCTTCGGGGGTGCTGTCAAAGCCGAGTGGCGGTGAGTCAGTGCCCGCGACGCGCAGGCCCGGGAATCGCATGCGCAGTGCTTCAGCCGCTTTATCCGGCACCCCGTCGGCACCGCCGAGAAGGAACACCGAGCGCCCGTCAGCAGCGGCCGCTTCACTCAGCGAGAACACCAGAGCGGATCCGGTAACGCGTTCTGGAAGCGTTTGCCCGCCGGCCCGCGCCGCCCAGACCAGCGGCATCCCATCCGCGACGACAAGTGAGCCAGTAGCCACGAGTTCAGCCAGGCCGGGGTGCCGGCTGGCCATCCGGGCAACATCCACGTTGACCGGGATAATCGATCCCCCGCGGCCAGCTGCCCACGCTTCGCTAACAGTGTCGATTACTTCGCGCTCAGTCACTGCGTCAAACCACAGATTGCCTACTTGCACTCTGGGTTGTGCCGGACTCGTCATTTTCGGTGATGTCATCTGGCCACGTCCAGGCAGGTGGTGTATGAGCAGGCTACTTCGTGATCATCTTCTATTTAAGCACCAATAACCTCAATTGTCATGTGATTTCGATTTGCCCCGGGTCGCCCGGCCACTTTCTTGCGGGCGGCGAGGCTTTAGATGCCCATGTACCGGATGATTTACGCCCATTCGTGATTCGACTCGTCCAGCACGGTGCCGGCCGGCAGCGCAGACCCGGCGGGCCGGCAGGCCCGGCAGGCCCCGAGGCCACTGGTGCCCGGCGGGAGGCTGACGACGAGTTCGCCGATGAGTGCGGTACCTATCGGTGGAAATCGGGGTACCGTAGCCGGGCGCGAATGTCTCGCGACGTGGTAGCTAGACGCGGCGATGGCTACCGGAGCGGTTAAAGCGCCCGCGGGGCGCAGTCGCCTGGCTCGGCCGCCGGCTGGCCGGGCAGGCTGGCCGCACGCAGGCTGGCTGGCTGCACCGCAGGCTGGCCGCACGCAGGCTGGCTGGACCGCTGCAAGTAGGCTCGTCCCCCAACGGGGTGGCGGCAGGCCCGGCACTCGGCGGCGAGATCTGGTCGCCGGGCTCCTATCGTGGAAGGCTCGAAAATGAGTGCTCCTGAAACTAAGCGGCCAAGGGTGCTAGTCCTGCTAGGGACCACCTACTTCCCGCCCTTCATCGATCAGCTCGGCGAAATGCACAGCGCCGGCCAGGGCCCCAGGGCTTGGCTACTGGATATTCCCGGCGAGCTGACGCTCCTTGACCAGCGCTTTCTGACTAGCCCGCCGAAATGGCGGCTAGCTCTCTACCGAGCCCTGCCTATCTGGGCGGCACAGACACTGGAGGCATTCCGCGTCAGGCGCAACTACGACGTGGTCTTCGCCTGGGGTGCGGAGCCGGTCGCCATGCCCTTCGCCCTGCTGCTGAAGCTATCCAGGGCAACGGTGCCTTTCGTGACGCTGTTCAGCTGGGTATCGCCGCCGAAGAAGGCATGGTTCCTCCGGCTGGTGCACTCGCACATAACCACGCTTATCCTGCCGCCGCCGACCCAGCACGAGTTCGCTATAAGCCGCCTGGGGATACCGGCGGAGAAGGTAGTCGAGATCCCCTGGGGCGTCGATGAGCAATTCTGGCAGTCACCCAGTGACGTCAGGCCCGACATGATCTGCTCAGTCGGGCGGGAAATGCGCGATTATGAAACGCTGATCAAGGCACTCGACGGTACCGGAATCCCCTGTCACATCGCGGCAGTACTCGCCCGCGGAAGAAGCGACCAATGGCGCCAGGCGCTCGGGGATTCCGGCGAGAAAGTTGAGCTGCCCGACAACGTGACCGTCGGATCAAGGAATCCTGTCGAACTACGCGAGCTCTATGCACGCTCGCGCTTCATCGTGCTCCCGCTCCATCAGAGCGACACAGACAACGGCATCACGTGCTTGCTTGAGGCCTGGTCGATGAGCCGTCCGGTGATCTGCTCGGAGATCGACGGCCAGCGCGACGCCATCGACCACGGACGGAACGGCCTCTTCGTCCCGGTCGGCGACGCGGAGGCTCTGCGCAAGGTCATTATGGATCTCTGGGCTAGCCCCGAAGAGTCGGCCAGGATGGGTAACGAAGGGCGGCAGACCGTGCTGGAATACCGCCGGATGGACCGCTTCATCCGGCAAGTCGGAGACGTCATCCACAAGGCCGCCGCAAGCGCCGGATAGCCCGGCTGCGGGTATTACGGACGGCCGGGTCTCATCCGGCCTCGGTAATCATGCCAGCGCCGATGGTGGCGCTGCTCGCCTCGTCGATCAGGATGAATCCGCCAGTCATCCTGTTACGGGCGTAAGGATCACAGAACAGCGGCTGCGTTGTCCGGAGCGACACCCGGCCGATCTCGTTCAGGCCAAGCTGACTGGCCGTCTCGTCACGGTGCAGGGTGTTGACGTCTATCCGGTACTGCAGGTCGCGGACGATGGTCTTCACCGTGCGGGTGGTGTGCTTGAGGACCAGCCGGCTGCCGACGGCAAGCGGCCGCGCATCGGTCATCCAGCAGATCATTGCCTGCACGTCCTGGGCGGCCGGGGGCTGGTTGTGCGGCCGGCAGAACATGTCGCCGCGGGAAACGTCCAGATCATCGGCGAGCAGGAGCGTGACCGACATCGGCGGGTATGCCTCCGCGGCCGGGCCGGAGGCGGTATCGATCCGCTGAATCGTCGTGGTCAGCCCGGACGGCAGGTGCATGACCTCATCGCCCGGCTTGAGCACGCCCCCGGCAACCTGGCCCGCGTAGCCGCGGTAGTCGTGCAGTTCCGGGTCAGTGGCCTGGTGCGGCCGGATGACGTACTGCACAGGGAACCGCGCATCGATCAGGTTCCGGTCAGACGCGATGTGCACGTGCTCCAGGTGATGCAGCAGGGACGGGCCGTCGTACCAGGGCATGCTCGCCGATCGCTGCACGACGTTGTCACCGTGCAGCGCCGAGATCGGGATGAACGTGAGGTCGCGGATGTCCAGCTTCGCCGCGAAGGCGGTGAACTCCTCGGCGATCTGCTCGAACCTTGCGGCGTCGTAGCCGACGAGGTCCATCTTGTTGATCGCGAGCACCAGGTGCGGTACCCGGAGCAGGGTCGCGAGGAAGGCGTGCCGCCTGCTCTGCTCGGTAAGCCCGTTGCGGGCGTCGACCAGAACGACAGCGAGGTCCGCGGTCGACGCGCCGGTCACCATGTTCCGGGTGTACTGGATGTGGCCTGGCGTGTCCGCGATGATGAATTTCCGCCGCGGCGTGGCGAAGTAGCGGTAGGCCACGTCGATCGTGATGCCCTGCTCGCGCTCGGCCCGCAGGCCGTCAGTCAGCAGGGCGAGATTGGTGTACTCCTCGCCCCGCTCGCGGCTGGTGCGCTCCACCGCGGCGAGCTGGTCCTCGAAGATCGACTTGGAGTCGTAGAGCAGCCGGCCGATCAGCGTGCTCTTGCCGTCGTCTACCGAGCCCGCCGTTGCCAGCCGCAGGATGTCCATGTGCCTGTCGCCGTCCGCGGGGCTCATGCCCGGCCCGCTGCGTGCCGCCGTCATTAGAAGTACCCTTCCCGCTTGCGGTCTTCCATCGCTGCCTCGCTCGCCCGGTCGTCCGCGCGGGTCTGGCCGCGCTCGGTGATCCGGGTCGCGCCGATCTCGGCGATCACTTCGGCTATCGTGACGGCCGTGGACTCCACGGCGCCTGTGCAGGTCATGTCGCCCACCGTCCGGTAGCGGACGCTCGCCTCGAAGATCGGCTCATCGTCGGCCCTGACGACGTGCCGATTGTCGGCAAGCAGGATGCCGTCGCGCTCGAAGACCGCCCGCTGGTGCGCGAAGTAGATGGCCGGAATCTCCAGGCCCTCCCGCTCGATGTAGTGCCAGACGTCGAGCTCAGTCCAGTTCGAGAGGGGGAAGACCCGGATGTGCTCGCCGCGGTGGATCCGGGTGTTGTACACGTTCCACAGCTCGGGCCGCTGATTTTTCGGATCCCACTGGCCGAACTCGTCGCGGAAGGAGAAAATGCGCTCCTTGGCCCTGGCCTTTTCCTCATCCCGCCGGGCACCGCCGAAGACCGCGTCAAACCGGTGCTCGGCGATCCCGTCCAGCAGGCTGGTGGTCTGCAGCCGGTTACGGCTGGCCCAGCGGCCGGACTCCTCGGTCACCCGCCCGTCGTCGATGGCTTCCTGCACGGACGCCACGACCAGCCGGATCCCCAGCTCGGCGACGCGCCGGTCCCGGAAGTCGAGCACCTCGTCGAAGTTATGGCCGGTGTCGATGTGCATGACAGGGAACGGGATGCGGGCGGGCCAGAATGCCCGCTCGGCCAGGGCGAGCATGAGGATCGAGTCCTTGCCACCGGAGAACAGCAGCACTGGCCGCTCGAACTCGGCGGCGACCTCACGCATTATATGGATCGACTCGGCCTCGAGGACATCGAGCTGCGAGAGCAGGTAGTCGGAACGCACGGCTGTCATCTGCGAAAACTCCGGACTATCGGAAACGGGCTGACGTGGCTTGCGCTGACCTGCGGCTCACTCACCGACGCCGGTGGCAGAGCCGATCGCACCGAGCAGCGGGCCCGCGAGCGCGGCCAGGCAGATCAGGATATCGGGCATCCAGGGGTGCTCTTGGTTATAGGCCAACTTCGAGCCGTCAATCCGGGACGCATGCAGCCCCGCTGCCCGTGCTACCGCGACCGGCGCGGCGGAGTCCCACTCGTACTGCCCGCCGCTGTGGATGTAGGCCTCAGCTTCCCCGCGGATCACGACCGCGGCCTTCGCCCCGGCCGAGCCCATCGGCAGCAGCACCGCGCCGAGCTTGTCCGCCACCGCCTGCACGAACGCGGGAGGACGGGTCCGGCTTACCAGGAAGCGAAGCTGGCCGGGCAGTTCCGTGCTGGCGGCCGCGGGCGGCTCCGCGGTGCTGAGCACCTTCCCCTGCGCCGGGAGGGCGACCGCGCCAGCGGTCAGCTCGCCCAGCTCCCACAGCGCGACGTGGACGGCCCAGTCCGTCCGGCCGGCCTCGCCGAACTCCCGCGTCCCGTCCAGCGGGTCAACGATCCAGACCCGGCTCGCCGACAGCCGGGCAGGATCATCCCGGCCCTCTTCTGACAGCACCGCGTCGCCGGGCCGCTGCCGGGCCAGCTCGGCGGCCAGGAACTCGTGCGACAGCCGGTCCCCGGCTTTCCGCAGGCCGTCCGGGTCGCCGCCGGCCGAGCGCAGCGCGAGCAGCCGGCGCCCGGCCTCGGTCGCCAGTTCACGCGCCAGCCGATCGTCATCGGACATCATCAAGCAGGCTCCATCTAGGTGGGTTATCCCGCTGCGACAGGTTCAGTACGCTCCGGACCCGTGCAGTACGGCCGAGCAGGTCTTCCACAGGATCTGCAGGTCGAGGATCAGCGACCAATTCTCCACGTAGCGCAGATCGAGCCGGACCGACTCCTCCCAGGATAGATCAGAACGGCCGTTGACCTGCCACAGCCCGGTCAGGCCAGGCTTGACTACCAGCCGCCGCCGGACGTAGTCGCCGTACCTGGCAGCCTCGTCCGGCAGCGCGGGCCGCGGGCCGACCAGCGACATGTCCCCGCGCACCACATTGATCAGCTGCGGCAGCTCGTCCACCGACCAGCGGCGGAGCCAGGCGCCCACGGTCGTGATCCGGGGATCATTGCGGATCTTGAAGAGCACGCCGTCGTGCTCGTTGCTGCCGGCCAGGTGGACCTTGCGGTCCTCCGCGTCCAGCACCATCGTGCGGAACTTGTACACGGTGAACGCGTGGCCATCCCTGCCCACCCTGGTCTGCCTGAACAGCGCTGGGCCGCCATCGGCGAGCCTGATGGCGATGGCCGCGGCAATGAACACCGGGGCCATCAGCGCCAGCGCCGCAGAGCCGAGAACCTTGTCGAATGCGCCCTTGATGACCTGCTTGGCACCGGTGAACTCCGGGTGATCAACGTGCAGCAACGGCAGCCCGGCCACCGGCCTGATCGTCGTGCGCGGCCCGGCAACGTCCATCAGGGCCGGGGCGACGCACAGGTCGGTGCCCGTCTTCTCCAGCTCCCAGGCGAGTTCCCGCAGCCGGACACCGCTCATCTCGGGACAGGCGAGCACGGCCACCGTGTCGGCGTCGTAGAGCTCCACCACGCGGGCGACGTTGCCGAGGCCGCCGACGACGGGGATCCCGTCGACCTCGCCGTCACCGTCGGGGCCTGCGACGCACGCCGCGACGACATAGAGCCCGTGGTAGGTCTCCCTGCGCAGTTCCTTCGCAAGATCTGCGACGACCCGCGCGTGGCCGACGGCGACCACCCTGCGCATGCAACTGCCCAGATTGCGCAGCCGGTGCAGCCTCTTGCGCAGCACGAACCGGGCAAGCAGGTCGAACACCGTGAGGCAGGGCAGCGCGATGACCACGTAGCCGCGGGCGATGTCCGTCTTCGTCGCGTAGGACACGATCGCGACGGCGGCGGTCAGCGTCACCCCGGCGTTCAGCACCCGGCGGAACTCGTCGGTGCCGACCCCGATGAAGCGCGAGTCATATCCGCCCGCGAGCCGCACCATGCAGAGCCAGATCAGCGGCAGGCTCAGGCTGAGCGCCAGATAGCGGCTCGGCGGCTCGGCGGCGGCATCGAAACGCAGCTTGAGCGCCAGCAGGCCGCCCGCGAGCGCGCAGAGCCCATCGGCGGCGATCACCTGGCGCTGGTAGGCGTGCGTCCATACGGCCGGCTTCTGCGCTGCCAGGCGGGCGACTGCCTTGCCAGCCCGCCGACGGCCTGTGACGGCTGACTGACCTGACACGCTCGCACCAGTCCTTTCGCCGCCACGGTGACACCGGCGTTCGCCGGGCGTTCACCTCGCCCTACACAGGAATAGACGCCTAGCCAAATGCGGCGGTTGACAGCTTTCCCCGCGATCTGAGCATCATATGGCAAATCACGGAGAGTTACATCAGTCCCAGAGTCATCAGGAGTGCCATGACCAGGCAAAACCCAGTGCTCACAGGCGATGCGGCGAGAATCCGCGGATCAGAAACTGGGATGAAATTCGTTCTGAGCCGCTGCCAGGCCACGACCAAGCAGCGTCTCGACGGCGTCAGCGCACCGTTCGATTACCTCGGGCAATTGCTTACGCTCAGTAATTGAGAAGTTACGCAAAACAAAGGCGGCCGGGTCCATTCGCCCGGGCGGGCGGCCTATGCCAAGACGGGCGCGGTAATAGTCCCGCGTGGCCAGGGCTGCGGTTACCGATCGGAGCCCGTTATGCCCGTTATCGCCGCCGCCCAGCTTAAGCCGGATCGTTCCGAACGGGACGTCAAGCTCGTCATGCACGACGATCACCCTGCTCACCGGAACCTTGTAGAAGCTGCGGAGCGCGGCGACCGGCCCGCCGGAGCAGTTCATGTACGACCGCGGCTTGCCGAGCGTGACGGGGACCCCGGCGAGCCGGCCGCCGGCCACGGCCGCGCCTGATCTGTCCCGCTTGAAGGCCGCGCCCATCCGCGCGGCAAGCAAGTCGGCCACCATGTAGCCGGCGTTGTGACGGTTGCCCGCGTACTCGGCGCCAGGGTTGCCGAGCCCCGCGATCACCCAGCGCTCGTCGGCCATGCAGTGCTCACCTCGGCCCGGGCTGATGTCAGCCCGGACTCACCTTTCGTGCCGTCCCGGGCCCGCCAGCCGCCCGGGACAGGCCCGGGTCAGGAAGTCGCGTCGGCAGCGGCACCGGGCGCGTCCGGTACCGGGGCGGGCTCGCCCTCGGCCGCCACGGCGCCCTCCTCGGCCTCGATGCCGAGCCCGGCCTCCATCTGCTCTGCCGTCGGCGCCGCGATGACATGCAGCACCAGCAGTTCCGCGTCCACCGCCAGCGTCGAGCCGGCCGGCAGTGACAGATCGCCAGCGTGCACCGAAGTGCCGATCTCCATGCCCTCGACGTCGATCTCAATGCCCGTCGGGATATTGGTGGCCTCCGCCTCGACGGCTATCTGGACCAGTTGCTGGTCGAGCAGCCCGTCGACGGCCACCTCACCGGTGACCTGCAGGGGCACGTCGACGGTCACCTTCTCGCCGCGCCTGACCAGGATCAGGTCCACGTGCTCCACGGATCCCCTGATCGGATCACGCTGGACGGCCTTGGGCAGCGCAAGCTCGCTGCCGCCGGGCAGGCCCTCAAGCCGGATCAGCACGTTCGCGGTCCGCAGCGCCAGCAGCACGTCGTGGCCCGGCAGGCTCACATGCCGCGCCTCAGTCCCGTGGCCGTACAGCACGGCCGGCACCCGGCCCTCCCGCCGGAAACGGCGGGCGGGGCCCTTGCCGAACTCATTGCGCGGCTCAGCGGCGATACGTACCTCGGGCACGGCGAGACTCCTCAGCGATAAGGAAAATTCCTGCGCAGTCTAGCCGACCACGGCCCGTCCCGTGTCCGTGCCGGGCTCAGCTCCGTGCCGGGCTCAGCTCTGCCCGGGCTCAGCTCCGTGCGGGGCTCAGCTCTGCCCGTCGAACAGGCTCGTTACCGATCCGTCGCTGAACACCTCGTTGATCGCCCGGGCGATCAGCGGCGCGATGGAAAGCACGGTGAGCTTGTCGAAGCGCTTCTCGGCCGGGATCGGCAGCGTGTTGGTAACGATCACCTCGCCGATCCTTGAGTTCTTCAGGCCGTCCACCGCGGACCCGGACAGCACCCCGTGGGTGGCTGTCACGATGACCTGGGCAGCCCCCTTCTCGAACAGCGCATCGGCCGCGTTCACGATCGTCGCCCCGGTGTCGATCATGTCGTCCACCAGGATGCAGGTCCGGCCTGCGACGTCGCCGACCACCTCGAGAACCTTCACCTTGTTGGCCACATCGGTATCGCGGCGCTTGTGGATGATCGCCAGCGGGCAGCGGAGCCGGTCCGTCCACCGCTCGCACACCCGGACCCGGCCGGCGTCCGGCGCCACCACGGTGACCTCCGGCAGGTCCAGCCGTTCCTCGATGTACGAGGCCAGGATCGGGAGTGCGAAGAGGTGATCGACGGGCCCGTTGAAGAATCCCTGGATCTGCGCCGTGTGCAGGTCGACGGCCATCAGCCGGTCCGCCCCGGCCGTGGCGAACAGGTCGGTCATCAGCCGGGCCGAGATCGGCTCCCGGCCACGGCTCTTCTTGTCCTGGCGCGCATAGCCGAAGAACGGGGCGACGACCGTGATGCGCTTGGCCGACGCCCGCTTGAGCGCGTCAACCATGATCAGGTGTTCCATGATCCACTGGTTGATCGGCGCGGTATGGCTCTGCAGCACGAACGCGTCGCAGCCGCGGACCGACTCGAGGAACCGCACGAAGATCTCGCCGTTGGCGAAGTCGTACAGCGTGGTCGGCGTCGGCTCGATGCCAAGGCAGCCCGCTATCTCATTAGTCAGGCCGGGGAATGCCCGGCCGGAGAAGAGCAGCAGCTTCTTCTCGCCGGTGGCCGTGATGCCCGTCACTCGGATCTGCCTGTCACTAGTCCTGCGCTCCCTCATGTCGCGGCGAGCCTGCCTGGGGTCCAGGCTTGCCGCGGCCGGCGGCCGGGCGATCGTGGCCTGCCACCCGCTCTCCCTCGGCCAGTGTGGTGCCTGGCACCAGGTGAGCGAAAGGCCCGACGCTGGCGCCCGGCCCGACGGCCGCGGACTCACAGACCGACTGAATGACCGTGGCGCCGGCCGCGACGGTGGTGTCACGGAGCAGGCATCCCGGGCCGATCCGTGCCCCGGCGGCAATGACCGTGTCGCCCTCCAGCTGGGTACCGGGCCCGATCTCGGTGTCCGGCTCCAGCCGGACCCCGACGTCGATCCAGGTGGAACCCGGATCGTGGATGGTCACCCCGGCGCGCATCCACCGGGCGAGCACCCGCTGGTTCAGCACCCGCCTGGCCCAGGCCAGCTGAGCCTGATCGTTCACGCCGAGAACCTCATCAGGATCCTCGCACCGAACGGATGCCACCGGGTAACCGTCGCCGCGCAGCAGGCCGACGGCATCGGTGAGGTACTCCTCGCCCTTGACATTGTCGGTCGGCACCCTCTTGACGACGTCGGCGAGCAGGTCGCCGTCGAAGGCGTAGACCCCGGAGTTGATCTCGTTGATGGCACGCTGCCCGGGGGTGGCGTCCGAGTCCTCCACGATTCCGGCGAAGCCGCCTGCCGGGTCACGGACGATCCGGCCGTACCCGGCCGGATCGGCCACCAGCGCCGTGAGCACGGTGACCGCGGCGCCGCCGGATTCATGCACTCTGACGAGTTCCGCGAGCGTCCCGGCGCGCAGCAGCGGGGTGTCCGCGTAGGTCACCACGATGGTGCCGTGGATCAGGCCGACCGACTCGATCACCGTGCGCACCGCGTGTCCCGTCCCGCCGCGGCGCTCCTGTACGACCACAGTGGCGTCCGGTGCGTGCTCAGCGAGTTGCGCCGCAACCTGGCCGCGGGCATCACCGGTGACGACAATCAGGCGCTCGGGGGAGAGCTCGCGCGCGGTGGCCAGAACGTGCCCGAGCATGGTGGCGCCGCATACCCGGTGCAGGACCTTCGGGGTACGGGTCTTCATCCGCGTGCCCTCACCCGCGGCAAGGATGATGACGGCGGCCGGATCGCTCGCGCTCACTCGGCTCCTCGGTACTGGTGCAGGCACAGGGTTGGGAGAATCCCCCGCCGGTTCACGTTCCGGACCCTCGCAGGATACCGCCAGGCGCCGCCGTTCCGCCCCGCGACGGACATCATGTGCCTGTTGTTCCGCATCGGCCCCGGCCGCCGCATCATTCTGTCAGTTCCTAGAACTATTATTCGAATATGACTACTCAAACAGGTTTGCTGAATTACGGGAACAGGCGATCGCGCTGCGCCGTACGGGCAAGTCACGGCGCGAGATCAAAGAGCAGCTGGCCATCGGCAGCAATGCGACGCTCAACGAGGCGCTCAGGGGCGAGCCCCCGCAGCCGTGGACGCTGCGCCCGAATGCCAAGGACGCGCTGCGGGAGGCCGCCAGGGAACTCCGGCAGCGCGGCCTCGACTACAAGCGGATCGCCGCCGAGCTCGGCGTGTCCAAGAGCTCCGTCTCGCTCTGGGTGCGGGATCTCCCCCGCCCGGCCCGGCTGAGCTACGAGGAATGCCGCAAACGTCACGCCGAGGCTGTCCGCCGGTACTGGGAAGCCGAGCGCCCGGCCCGTGCTGCGGACCGGGACGCCATCCGGCTGGCCGCGATCGCACAGGCCGGCTTACTGAGCGAACGGGAGATCCTGATCGCCGGGGCCATCGCGTACTGGTGTGAGGGTTCCAAGAGCAAGCCGCACCGCCGCTGCGACCGGATCGCTTTCATTAACAGCGATCCGGCGCTGATCGGCTTCTTCCTCCGGTTTCTTGACGTCGCGGGGATCGAGCGCAACCGGCTCGTCTTCCGGATCTACATCCACCAGAGTGCCGACGTCGAGGCCGCAGAGACGTTCTGGCTGGCGGCGGTGACGGCAGACCCGTCGCAGTTCAGGAAAACGACGCTCAAGAAGCACAATCCCGCGACTGTCCGCAGGAACACCGGCGAGGCCTACCACGGATGCCTCCGCATCGACGTGCGGCGCAGTTCCGATCTGTACGGGAAAATCGAGGGCTGGGCCGCTGCCGCCATGGCGAGCGGCGGCCACCGTCGGGAGTCGCCGGGCTGACGGGCTGACGGCGTGCGGTGGCATGAACTACGAGCAGTTGCCGGACGGCGACCAACGCTCAGGATGCCACCCATGCCGAGTCGGTATCGTGGTGCCGTAACGCCTGTCCGGCAGTTGCAGCTGCGGCTGCCGGACAGCGCTCCGGCGTAGGGTAATTGGCAGCCCGCAAGCCTTTGAAGCTTGGCCTGTCCTGGTTCGAATCCAGGCGCCGGAACCATCCAGACGCCGGAACACTGGTTCGAATCCAGGCGCGGAACGATCCTTCTGCGGTGCGGGCGGGCCGATCACGCGCCCGGGCCGCAAACGCCATGGCCTGGCCGGGGGGCCTCCAGCAAGTGTGATCTTCGCGACATTCCGGCGAAGATTACATCCAGGCCCTTGCACAACCTACGGTAACGTAGCCTACGGTTACGTAAGCGTATTTGCATCGGCCCCTGAACCCCGGTGTATGCGAAGGCGCTCGCCCCCTGACCCCGACTCCCAGCCGAGCGAGGAACGCCGATGACTGCCACCACCGACCGAGCCGCGACCCCCGAAACCGTCATCCCGCCGTCCGCCGGCGGGCCGGCCCGGGCCCGCCCGGACATCAATCCCGAACCCAGCAGCACCTTTGAGCGGGTCCTTGTCGCCACCTTCGTCGCCGTCCCGTTCGTGGCGCTGGTCGCCGCCGTGCCGCTGGCCTGGGGCTGGGGCCTCGGCTGGCATGACGTCGTGATCGCCATCGCCTTCTACCTGGTCTCCGGGCTCGGCGTCAGCATGGGCCTGCACCGCTACTTCACCCACGGGTCGTTCAAGGCGGTCCGCGGGTTCAAGATCGCGCTCGCGATCGCCGGGTCGCTCGCCATCGAGGGGCCGGCGATCACCTGGATCGCCGATCACCGCAGGCACCACAAGTACAGCGACAAGGAAGGCGACCCGCACTCGCCGTGGCGCTTCGGCAACGACTGGAAGGCGCTCACCAAGGGCCTGGTCTTCGCCCACGTCGGCTGGCTCTTCGACGGCGACGTCACCTCACCGGAGAAGTTCTGCCCCGACTGGCTCGCCGACTCCGACATCTCCAGGATCTCGAAGTGGTTCCCGTGGCTGGTGACGTCCTCCCTGCTCGCGCCGGCCCTGATCGGCGGGCTGTGGTCGATGTCCTGGCAGGGCGCGGTGACCGCGTTCTTCTGGGCCAGCCTGGTGCGGATCGCGTTCCTGCACCACATCACCTGGTCGATCAACTCGATCTGCCACACCTTCGGCAAGGAGGAGTTCGAGGTCAGGGACAAGTCCAGGAACGTCTCCTGGCTGGCGATCCTGTCCTTCGGCGAGTCCTGGCACAACCTGCACCACGCCGACCCCACCTGCGCGCGCCATGGCGTGCTGAAGGGGCAGATCGACATCGCGGCCAGGACCATCTGGCTGGCCGAGAAGCTCGGCTGGGCCTATGACGTCCGCTGGCCCGACGAGGAGCGGCTGACCGGCAAGCGGACAAACGACGCCAGGAAGCTGGGATCCATGACCAGGCGCCGGCCGGCCCCTGCGCCCAGATGACCCCGGCGGCCAGGTGACTCCCGCGGCCAGATGACTCCCGCGGCCAGGACCGGGCGCCAGATAACCCGGACGGCTCGCGCAATTGGCTGAGTGACGGATTGGTCGCCATGATGGAGCAGTGACAAGCCAGCCCGCTGGACCCAACCGGAAAAGAATGACCGGCCAGGAACGCAGACAACAACTGCTGGACATCGGCCGCAGGCTATTCGCCGAGCGCGGCCTGGACGGTACCTCGATCGAGGAGATCGCCGCTCAGGCGGGCGTTTCCAAGCCCGTGGTGTACGAGCACTTCGGCGGGAAGGAAGGACTGTACGCCGTCGTCGTGGACCGGGAGGTTGACCGCTTCCTCACCATGGCGACCAGGCTGCTGGCGGGAGAGGACACCAGGGAGAAATTTGAAGCCGCAGCCATCATGCTGCTGAGGTATATCGAGGAAAACGCGGACGGTTTCCGCATTCTGGTACGTGACTCCCCGCCTGGATCGGGATCTGGCACGTTCAGCAGCCTGATCAGCGACATCGCCAGCCAGGTCGAGTACATCCTCGGCGACGTCTTTAAGGCCCGGGGCTACGACCCGAAGTACGCCCCGATGTATGCCCAGATGCTGGTCGGAATGGTGGCGTTCACCGGGCAGTGGTGGCTGGACGCGCGCAAGCCCAAGCTGGAAGAGGTCGCCGCCCACCTGGTCAACATGGCCTGGAACGGGCTATCCCAGCTGGACCCTAAGCCGCGGATATCCGCCGACGTCACCAAGAAGCTCAAGGACAAGCAGCAGTAGCCATCAGCTGGCGCTAACGGCGGGACGCGACCACGAAAATCCGGCGGAATGGCAGAATCGTACCGTAGGGCGCCGCGGGATAGGCCTCTCGAGCCCGGGCACCGTACTCGGCAAGGAACTCCCCGGCCAGCTCAGGGCCGAGCGCCGCAAGCACCGGCCGCAGGCCGGTGCCCTTGTACCAGTCGAGGACAGGATCAGCTCCCTGCAGGACATGCAGGTAGGTGGTCTCCCACGCGTCAACGTCGCAGCCGGCCCTGGCAAGCAGGTCCAGGTACTCCGCAGGCTGCCCGGCCTGGCGGTTCAGCTGGACGTCACGCAGCTGCGGCCGCCACCGCGGCGAGCTGGCGAGCTCGGTAAGGATCTGATGACTCGGCTGATCGAAATTGCCCGGCACCTGGAACGCCAGCCAGCCGCCCGCCGCGAGCATCCCCGGCCAGCGGGACAGCACGGCCAGGTGATCCGGCACCCATTGCAGCGCGGCGTTGGAGACGATGACGTCGACCGCGCGCTCGGGCTGCCACTCCCGCAGATCCGCCAGTATGAAGCTGAGCCGCCCGGCGGCTGCCCCGCGGCCTCCTGCACGGGCTCCAGCCCCGCCTCCCGCACGGGCTCCAGCCCCGGCTCCGGGGCCGGCTTCCGCCTGGGCTCCGGCCGGGGCCGGCGTATCGCCTGCGGCTGGCAGCGCCCGGGCCGCCCTGATCATCTCCGGCGAGCTGTCCACGCCGGCGACGTCCGCGCCCGGCCACCGGCTGGCGAGGGCCGCGGTCAGCTCGCCGGGCCCGCAGCCAAGATCAGCCACCAGGTGCGGATCCGTTGCGCCGACTCGCGCCACCAGCTCGAAGAACGGCCTGGCGCGCTCGCCGGCGAACCGCTGATACTGATCCGGGTCCCACATGGTCATCTCCTTATTTCTTGATGTCAAGATATATTCCGGTCTACTAGCACGGATTCTCGATGTCAAGAGATATGCTTCTGGCCATGAAGGAGCAGCGCGACGGCGCGGTCAGGCCGCCGCTGCGCGACGAGGTGGACGACCTGGTAGCCAGCTGGCAGGCCGAGCGGCCCGACCTCGACGTCGAGCCGCTCCAGGTGCTGAGCCGGGTATCGCGGCTGGCCAGGCATCTCGACCGGGCACGCAAGGCCGCGTTCGCCGCGCATCAGCTCGAGACCTGGGAATTCGACGTCCTGTCCGCGCTGCGCCGGCAGGGCGCGCCCTATCAGCTGAGCCCGGGAGCGCTGCTCCGGGCCACGCTCGTCACCTCGGGCACCATGACGAACAGGATCGACCGGCTGGCGGACGCGGGACTTGTCGGCCGGCGCCCGGACCCGCTGGACAAGCGCGGTGTGCTGGTCACGCTGACCACGCGCGGCCTGGCGGTAGCCGACGCCGCACTCGCCGACCTGCTGCAACGCGAGCGGAAGCTGCTGACCGGGCTGGATCCCGCCCAGCGGCGGGAGCTTGCCGGGCTGCTGCGCGTCATCCTGGCGCCCTTCGACTCCGGCACAGGACCCGTCCCCGGATGACGATGAGACATTTCTAGGGAACGGATGCGTCCCGCGACCGTCGTCCTGGCCGCCGCTGCCCTGGTGGCAGCGGTCGTGGTCGCCGTAACGATGGCAACGACCGGTCCGGCTGGCACCCTCAGCCCGCATCGCGCTGGCACGGTCAGCCCGCATCACCAGCGAACCAGGCCCGTGACCAGCTACTACCTGTCCCTGGGCGACTCGCTGTCCCGCGGGGTCCAGCCGAACTCGGCCGGCGTCAGCGTGCCGACTGACCAGGGTTACCCCGACCAGCTATACGCGATGCTGCATCCCGGCGACCCGGGGCTGCGGCTCGTCAAGCTCGGCTGCTCCGGCGAGACCACCGCTACCATGATCGGCGGGGGTATCTGTTCTTACCCTGGCGGCTCGCAGCTTGCCGCGGCCGTCAGGTTCCTGCGGGCGCACCCCGGCCGGGTGTCCCTGGTCACCATCGACATCGGCGCCAACGACCCCGACGCCTGCATCACTCATCCGAGCCTGGGCAAGATCGCCAGCTGCATCTCCTCGGCCGTCCCCGACATCGCGGGGAACCTGGCGAAGATCATGCAGGCGCTCCGGGACGCTGGCGGCAGCAGGCTCCGCATCATCGGCATGAGCTACTACGTGCCCGAACTTGCCACCTGGCGGGACGGCCTGGCGGGGCAGCTACTCGCGCGGCTCAGCGAGCGGCTGGCAGCCGGCCTCAACGATCTGCTGACCAGCACCTACACGGCGTTCGGCGCCAGGGTCGCGAATGTATCCGGCGCGTTCAGCAGCGGGGACTTCAGCAGCCAGGTCACCCGGCCTGCGCTCGGCACGGTGCCGCGCAACGTCGCCCTGATCTGCTCATGGACCTGGCAATGCGCGCCGCCGCCGCGTGGCCCGAACGAGCACGCGAACGCGGCCGGCTACCGGGTGATCGCTAACGCGTTCCGCCGTGCCGACCTCGGCTGACCACCTGCCGGCCAGCCGGTCCGGGCCCGCCCGGTCCGGAAGGTGGTGAATACGGGGATCGGTCACCTTTCTTGGTGACCGATCCCCGGATTCACCACCCTAGAGTGGCTCGCTCACGAGAGTGGCTCGCTCACGAGAGTGGCTCGCTCACGAGAGTGGCTCGCTCACGAGAGTGGCTCGCTCACGAGGGTGGCTCGCTCACGAGGGTGACTCGCTCACGGCCAGCTCCGGTCAGTCGGCAAGCTCCTCGGCCAGTTCGAGCCAGCGCTCTTCGAGGCCGGCCTTGTCTGCCTGCACCGAGCGGAGCTGCGCTCCGAGCTCGATCAGGGCCGCGTAGTCGCTGGCACTGGCGGCCAGCGCGCCGGTGAGCTCCGCCTCCTGCTCGGTGACCGCGGCCAGCTGGCGCTCCAGCCTGCTGAGCTCCTTCTGGCCGGTCCGCTGCCTGGCGGCAGGCGACAACGCCCGGCCGACGCCCGGGCGGGCAGCGGCGGGATGCACGACGGCCGGCGCCGCGTTCCGCCCGTGCTCGCGGCGTTCGAGGTACTCGGATATGCCACCGGGCAGGTAGGCGAGCTGCCCCCCGGTCAGCGCGACCACGTGGTCGGTCACCCGCTCAAGGAAGTACCGGTCGTGGCTGACCACGACCAGCGAGCCTGGCCAGCCATCCAGCAGGTCCTCAAGCTCGGTCAGCGTCTCGATGTCCAGGTCGTTGGTCGGCTCGTCAAGGAAAAGCACGTTCGGCTCGGCCATCAGCAGCATCAGCAGCTGCAGCCGCCTGCGCTCGCCGCCGGACAGCTCGCCGACAAGCGTCCACTGCGTGTCCCCGCCAAGGCCGAGCCGCTCCAGCAACTGGCCGGCGGACAGCTCGCGCTTGCCGACGTCGACCGTGCCGCGCACCTGCTCGGCGGCTTCGAGCACACGCAGCGCCGGATCGATCTCGGTGGCCTCCTGAGTCAGGTAGCCAAGCCGCACGGTCTTGCCGCGCACGACCTTGCCCTCGGCTCGCAGACCGGCTGCGGCGGACGGATCCCCGGGCTGCAGTGTCCCGGCGAGCAACCGGAGCAGCGTTGTTTTCCCGCTGCCGTTGACTCCCACCACGCCGACCCGGTCACCGGGCCCGAGCTGCCAGGTGACATGGTCAAGCAGCACCCGCTGCCCGGCCTGCACGGTGGCGTCGGCGACCTCGAGCACGGTCTTGCCCAGCCGGGCGCCGGCCAGCCTGGTCAGCTCGACCTTGTCGCGCGGGGCCGGCTCTCCCTCGATCAACGCGGCGGCTGCCTCGATCCGGAACTTCGGCTTGGTTGTCCGGGCCGGAGGGCCGCGCCGCAGCCAGGCCAGTTCCTTGCGGAGCAGGCTGCGCCGCCGCTTGTCAACCGCCTCGGCGATACGCCCTCGTTCGGCCCTGGCGAGCACGTACGCCGAGTAGCCCCCTTCGTAGGAGCGCACCTGACCGCCGGCGACCTCCCAGGTCCGCTCGCAGACGGCATCAAGGAACCAGCGGTCGTGCGTCACCACGACGAATGCCTGGCCCGGCCGGCGCAGGTAGCCGGCCAGCCAGCTGATCGCCTCGATGTCCAGGTGGTTGGTCGGCTCGTCAAGCAGCAGCAGGTCATGCGTCCCGCACAGCACCGCGGCCAGGCCGACACGGCGGCGCTCGCCACCCGATAGCCGTTCGGCCCGGCTGTCCAGGCTCACGCCGCCGAGGAGTGCCTCCTTGACCCCGCGCGTCCGCGGGCTGGCGGCCCAGGCATGCTCGGGGAGCGTCCCGAAGACGAGTTCCCTGACGCGCCCGGTCAGGTCCTCGCTCTGCCGCAGGTGACCAAGCCGCAGGCCGCCGGCCCGGGTGACCCGGCCTGAGTCCAGCGCGGCCGTGCCGGCCAGCGCGGCGAGCAGCGTACTCTTGCCCGCCCCGTTGCGCCCGACGACGCCGATCCTGTCCCCGGCTGATACGCCGAGCGACACGCCGTCAAGCAGCACCCGGGGCCCGAATGCCTTGGCGGCACTTTCCAGGTTGACCAGGTTCACGCGTGCTCCGGGCTAGCGATGATTGCCGCTCCATGGACTGGCCCGTGAACCTGCGCCACCGCCCGGCAGACCCCGGCACCGGTGAGCGAGACAGCGAGTTCCCGTGCGTGCCCGGCATCGGCGGCGAGGAAGGCGCAGGTCGGCCCGGATCCGGAGACCACGGCGCCGATCGCCCCGAACTCGCGGCCCGCCGACAGCGTCCGGCGAAGCCCGGGGCGCAGCGAGAGCGCGGCGGGCTGCAGGTCGTTGGCGAGCAGCGGTCCGACCGCTGCCGGATCAGCCGACCGGAGCGCGGCCATCAGCTCGGTACTGAGCTGAGGTGGTCCCGCGGCCCGCGGCGGCCGCTGGGGCCGCGCGGACTGGGGCGACCTGGCCGGCTGCGGCGGCCAGGTCGGCTCGGCCGGCCACGCAGGCCGGGACGGCCCGGCCAGCCGCGGCGGCTGGGACGAGCTGGCCGGCCGCGGCGGCTGGGATGGGCTGGCGGCGCGAGCCGCGCGGAGCCTGTCGCAGGTCGCGTAGACCTCGGGCGTCGACAGTCCGCCAGCAGAGAACGCGAGCACCCAGTGGTATGTCCCCGCCGCCAGGGCCGCGGTGAGCTGCTCGCCGCGGCCCACTCCGACGGCGGTCCCGCCCAGCAGCGCGAACGCGACATCGCTGCCGATGCCGGCCGCCACCTCGCTGAGTTCAGGCCCGGACAGGCCGGCCTGCCAGAGCTCATTGCAGGCAACCAGCGCCGCGGCGGCGTCCGCGCTGCCGCCCGCCAGCCCGGCCGCCATCGGAATGCGCTTGCGGATCTCGATCGCCACCGCTGACTTCGCCACGCGCCCCGGACCTGCCGCCTTGGCAAGTGCCGCGGCTGCGCGCGCGGCCAGGTTCGCCCGGCCGGCCGGGACAGCGTCGGCGTCCTCTCCCGTCACCCGGACGCTGGTCCGGTCGGCTGACCGGACCGTTACCTCGTCGAAGAGCGAAACGGCGTGGAAGACCGTCACCAGGTCGTGGTATCCGTCGGCACGCAGCGGCCCGACGGCGAGCTGGAGGTTCACCTTCGCGGGCACCCGGACAGTCACAGGGGTCACGATCAGATGATCGTACTTGGCTTACCGGAGCACCCGGTGCGCGGAGCGCCGCACCGGAGCACCCGGTGCGCGGAGCGGCGCCGCTGGTCAGCCGTCTGGCCCGGGCGGCGGCCCGGGCGGCGGCCCGGGCGGCGGCCCGGCCGCCAGGCGGCCCGCTAGCGCGATCCGCGAGAACTCGGCCACCCCGAGGGACTCCCCGCGCAGCCCGGGATCGACCCCGGCCGCCCTGATCGCGCGTTCTGCCGCGGCTGCCGAGCCCGCCCAGACCGCGAGTGCGGCGCGGAGCGTCTTGCGCCGCTGCGCGAACGCAGCGTCCACGACCGCGAAGACCTCCTCGCGGCTCGCCCGGCGCGCCGGGCCCGCGCAGGTGCCACGGCCCGCAGACTCGCCGGCCACCTGATCCGGGTGCCGGGTGAAGGCCACCAGCCCGGAATCCACCCTTGGCACGGGCCAGAACACGCTCCTTGGCACCGCTCCCGCCCGGCGCACTTCGCCGTACCAGGCGAGCTTGACCGACGGAACGCCGTACGTCCTGCTTCCTGGCGGCGCGCTCATCCGGTCGGCTACCTCGGCCTGGACCATCACCAGCCCGCGGCGCACTGAAGGCATAGTGGCCAGCACGTGCAGCACGACGGGAACGGCCGCGTTGTACGGCAGGTTGGCGACCAGGACGGCAGGCGGGTCACCAGGCAGATCCCGCACCCGCGCCGCGTCCGCGGTCACCACGTCGAGCCGGTCAGCCAGCCCGGGGGCACGCAAGGCTACGGTGCGCGGCAACTCGGCGGCGAGCACCGGATCAAGCTCGACGGCGATCACCCGGCGGGCCGCGGCCAGCAGCGTCAGCGTCAGCGAGCCGAATCCAGGGCCGACCTCGAGCACCACGTCCGCTGGCGTCAGCTGCGCCATCGCCGTGATCCGCCGGACCGTGCCGGCGTCCGTCACGAAGTTCTGGCCGAGCCGCTTGGCGGGCCGGATCCCGAGCCGGGCGGCGAGTGCCCTGATGTCGGCCGGCCCGAGCAGGACCGCACCCGCCCCGGGCACGCCCGCCCCAGCCATGCCTGCCCCGGCCGCGCAGGCCACGGCTAAGCCCGCCACGGCCCGAAGACGCGCTCGCCCGTCACGGCGATGGCAGCGCACAGCTCGGCCACGTCCAGCTGCTTCACCTCGGCGATGCAGCGCAGGGTATACGCGACCATGGCCGGCGAATTCGGCTTCCCCCGGTGCGGCACCGGGGTAAGGAACGGCGCGTCGGTCTCCACCAGGATCAGGTCGGCCGGCGCCACCGCGGCGGCATCCCTGAGCTGCTGCGCGCTGGCGAATGTGACGTTGCCGGCGAAGCTCATCACGTAGCCGGCTTCCGCGCACCGCTTCGCCATCATCTCGTCACCGGAGAAGCAGTGGAACACGACCCGCTCGGGCGCGCCCTCTTCCGCCAGCAGCCGCAGCACGTCCGCATGCGCCTCACGGTCGTGAATCATCAGCGCCTTGCCGGCCGTCTTGGCGATCTCGATATGCGCGCGGAACCAGTCCTGCTGGACCGACGGCGCGGCGCGATCCCGGTAGTAGTCGAGCCCGGTCTCGCCGACGGCGCGCACCTGGGGCAGCGCCGCCAGCGCCGCTATCCCGGCCAGCACCGCGTCGGCGCCACCGGCCCCGGCGGCCGCGGCCGCCGTCTCGTTCGGGTGGATGGCGACCGCCGCGTAAACGTCCGCGTGCTCGGCCGCGCAGTTCGCCGCCCAGCGCGACGAGGGCAGGTCACAGCCGACAGTGATCATCCGGGTAATGCCGGCGGCCCGGGCATCGGCCACGATGCCGGCGACCGGGCGCTCGATCAGGTCCAGGTGGCAGTGGCTGTCGAAGGCGTCGGCAGGCAGCCGGCCCGTGCTGGCCCGGCCGGACGACCCCGCGGAGCCCGCCGGGTCCGTCACGCCTGCTCCAGCCTGGCCAGCTCCTCGTCGGCAACCGACGGGTCGAGCTTGGTGAACAGCGGCGTCGGCTGATCGAGCGGCGTACCGGGCCGGATCGGCGCGTGCTCCCACCGGGCGGCTGTCTGGTAGTCACCGGTGATGACCGGATAGGGCGGCCCGCCGTCCTCGGTCACCTCGTCGATCCGCGGCATCCCGGACCAGTCCCCGGTGCCGCCGAGCATCTCGTAGACACGCTGCGACGACTCCGGCAGGAACGGGGTCAGCAGCGTCTTGCCGTCATCGATCAGCTGCAGCGCGACGTGGCAGATCGTCCGCATCCGCTCGGGATCGGACTCGCGGAGCTTCCATGGGGCGTGGTCGGAAAGGTACTTGTTGGCTTCCGCGAGCGTCCGCATGGTCTCGGTGATGGCTGCCTTGAACCGCGACCGCGAAAGTGACTCGCCAACGGTTTTATACGCAGCCCTGGAGTGCTGGAGTATTGCCTGATCGGCATCTGTCAGCTGGCCGGCCGCCGGGATCGCCCCGATATTCCTGGCCGCGAACGAGACGCTGCGGTTGACCAGGTTGCCCCAGTTCGCCAGCAGTTCGTCGTTGTTCCGCCGGATGAACTCACTCCAGGTGAAATCAGAGTCCTGGTTCTCCGGGCCGGCCACGGCCACGTAGTAGCGCAGGGCGTCCACGTCGTACCTGGCCAGGAAGTCCCGTACGTAGATGACGACGGAGCGGGAGGAAGAGAACTTCCGGCCCTCCATCGTCAGGTACTCGCTGGACACCACCTCGGTCGGCAGGTCCAGCGCGCCAAGCGAGCCGGGCGCGCCGCCCCTGCTGCCCAGGCCGCTGTAGCCGAGCAGCATGGCCGGCCAGATCTCGGAGTGGAAGACGATGTTGTCCTTGCCCATGAAGTAGTACGACTCGGCATCCGGCGACTGCCACCAGGCCCGCCAGGCGTCCGGATCGCCGGACCGCCGTGCCCACTCGATCGACGCGGACAGGTAGCCGATCACCGCGTCGAACCAGACGTAGATCCGCTTGTCCGGGCGGTCCCGCCAGCCATCGAGCGGGACGGGCACCCCCCAGTCGAGGTCGCGGGTAATTGCCCTCGGCTGCAGGTCGGCGAGCAGGTTCAGGGAGAACTTCAGCACATTGGGGCGCCACTGGCCGCTCTTGCTCTGCAGCCAGGTCCCTAGTACCTCGGCGAAAGCGGGCAGGTCGAGGAAGAAATGCTCGGTCTCCGCGAAGACCGGCGTCTCCCCGTTGATCTTCGAGCGCGGGTTGATGAGATCAACCGGATCGAGCTGATTGCCGCAGTTGTCGCACTGGTCGCCGCGCGCGCCGTCATACCCGCAGATCGGGCAGGTGCCCTCGATGTAGCGGTCCGGCAGCGTCCGGCCGGTGGAGGGCGAGATCGCGCCCATCGCGTTCCTGGCGAAGATGTAGCCGTTCCGGTAGAGCCCGGCGAAGATCTCCTGAGTCACCGCGTAGTGGTTGCGGGTAGTCGTCCTGGTGAACAGGTCATAGGACATCTGCAGGCCGCTCAGGTCATCGACGATGACCCGGTTGTAACGGTCGGCAAGCTGCCTGGCGGTCACGCCCTCGGCGTCGGCCTGGACCTGGATCGGGGTACCGTGCTCGTCGGTGCCGCTGACCATCAGTACCTTGTTGCCCGCCATCCGCTGGTACCTGCTGAACATGTCGCAGGGCAGCCCGAACCCGGAGACATGCCCGATGTGGCGGGGACCGTTGGCGTACGGCCAGGCTGGCGCGGCCAGGATATGGCGGGTGGACGATGACATGGGAAACAGCCTAGGGCCACGGAGGCCATGACGGTCCGGCTGCCGGGCGGGCCGGCTACCGGGCGGTCCGCTGGCGGGGGTGACGCGGCTGGCTGCCGCGCTCGGCTGATCTCGTCTGCACGACAGCGTCGTACACCTCGCCCCGCGGCAGCCCGCGTTCCCTGGCCACGGCGGCGATCGCGGCGTTGCGCGGCAGGCCGGACTGCTCCCGGACGGCCACCTCGGCCGCCGCATCGGCGGGCGAGCCCACCGCCGGGCGGCCCGGAGCGCCCTGCACCACCAGGGTGATCTCGCCAAGTGAGCCAGGCCGTGCCCATTCGGCCAGCTCGGCCAGGGTGCCGCGGCGGACCTCCTCGTGCGTCTTGGTCAGCTCCCGGCAGACAGCCGCCCGCCGGTCAGCGCCGAAGGCCGCGGTCAGCCCGGCAAGGGTCACCGCGAGCCTGCGCGGCGACTCGAAGAAGACCATCGTCCGCGGCTCGCCGGCCAGTTCAGCGAATCTGCGTGCCCGCTCGCCCGCCTTCCTCGGCGGGAAGCCCTCGAAGCAGAACCGGTCGGTGGGCAGCCCGGAGATCGCCAGCGCGGCGGTCACCGCGGAAGGCCCGGGCAGGACGCTCACCCGGATGCCCTCGGCAGCCGCGGCCGCGACGATCCGGTAGCCGGGGTCGCTGACGCTGGGCATGCCGGCGTCAGTGACCAGCAGCACGTCGTGGCCGGCCCGCAGCTCGGCAAGCAGCGCGGCCGCCCGCCTGGTCTCCACCTCGTCGTAGTACGAGACGATCCTGGCGCTCAGCGGGGCGCCCAGCGCGGCGGCGAGCCTGCGGACCCGGCGGGTGTCCTCAGCCGCGATGATCCGCGCCTCGCTCAGCGCCGCCACGAGCCTCGGCGAGGCGTCCTCGGGCCGGCCGATGGGCACGGCGGCGAGCATCAGCGTACCCGGGCCGGCGTCGTCCGTGCCATTGTCCATGCTGCCTTCGCCTCCGCCGCACACGCTAATGCCCGGCGCGCCTACGATGGCACACGATGAGGGCATCCGAAGATGTGCCGCTGGCCGAGGACGAGCACGAAGACCAGGTGTCTGCACTGTCCGACCGGCTCGCGCCCGCCATACCGGGCAGTGCGCTCTGGGGCTGGCTTGGCCCCCTGCTCGTCACGGCACTCGGCGGGTTCCTGCGCTTCAGCCGGCTCGGCGATCCCCATGCGATCGTGTTCGACGAGACGTACTACGTCGGCGACGCCTACGGGATCCTGCGGCACGGCGTGGAGATCAACCATGCCAGGAATGCCGACGCGCTGCTCGCCAGCGGCAGGTCCACGCACATTCTCGCCTCTGGCGGGGAGTTCGTGGTGCATCCTCCGGCCGGAAAACTTCTCATCGCGGTCGGTGAATGGCTGTTCGGCCTGACCCCCTTCGGCTGGCGGTTCGCTGCTGCCGTTGTCGGCTCGCTGGCCATCCTGCTGACCGCGCGGATCGCGCGCAGGATGACCAGGTCCACGCTGCTCGGCTGCGTGGCCGGGCTGCTGCTCGCGCTGGACGGGCTCGAACTCGTGATGAGCCGCACCGCCCTGCTCGACATCTTCGTCATGTTCTGGGTGCTGGCGGCATTCGGCAGCCTGGTGGTCGACCGGGATCGCAGCCGCGCCCGGATCGCCGCCGCGGTGGCCGCGGGCACGGCGGACGACGGCGGGCCGCGGCTGGGCATCCGCTGGTGGCGCGTCCTGGCCGGGCTTTGCCTCGGCCTTGCCTGCGCGTCGAAGTGGAACGGCATCTGGTACATCCCGGCCTTCGGCTGCCTTGCCTTCGCCTGGGATGTGGGCGCCCGCCGGGCCGCCGGGTTCAGCGGCTACACCCGCGGCGCGCTGCTGCGGGACGCCAGCTGGCTGCCGGTGTCCTTCGGGCTGGTCCCGGCCACCGCCTACCTGGCCTGCTGGAGCGGCTGGTTTGCCTCCAGCGTGGGATACGACAGGAACTGGGCAGCCCAGCACGGGAATCACACTCCGGTGCTGTCCGCGCTGGACTCGCTGTACCAGTACAACAAGGCCATGTGGCAGTTCGGCGTCACCCTGACCACGCATCACCCGTACCAGTCCTGGCCATGGACCTGGCTGGTGATGAGCAGGCCGGTCTCGTTCTTCTACAACTCCGCGTCAACCGCCTGCGGCGTCAAGAGCTGCTCGCAGGAAGTCCTCGCGATCGGCACCCCGGCGATCTGGTGGGCGTCCATCCCAGCGCTCGCCGTCTGCCTGCTCTGGTGGCTTGGCCGCCGGGACTGGCGGGCCGGGGCGGTGCTGGCCGGAGTCGCGGCCGGCTGGCTGCCCTGGTTCTGGTACGCCTGGGACGACCACCGCACCATGTTCTACTTCTACGCGGTGGTGTTCGACCCGTTCCTGGTGATCGCGATCACGCTCTGCCTCGGGCTGCTCATCGGCTCCGCGCGGGCTAGCGCAGGCCGCAGGACGGCGGGCGCGGCCGTCACCGGCGCGTACCTGATCGCGGTGCTGGCGAACTTCTTCTACCTGTATCCGGTGCTGGCCGCCAAGATCATCCCTTACACCTCCTGGCTGTCCAGGATGTGGTATCACGGCTGGATCTGACCTGCGGGCAGGCGGACAGGCCGGGGCGGCACGCCAGGATCAGGCCAAGCCGGGGCGCTGATGGCAACGAAAGCAGGGCAAACTAGCCTGCTGTCGGGAAGGGTCGCCAACCCGTGACAACATTGTTGTGAATATGACGCGTCCAGACGGGCACCCGGTACGTCTATACAGGTAACAGGCCAACGATGAGCGGAGCTACGATGAGCCCGATCGAGCAGGCACCGGATCAGGATACCCGTTTCGAGCAGGACGTCGTGCCCTTCCTGGTCCAGCTTTACCCGGCGGCCCTCCGGATGACCAGGAACCCGTCGGACGCGGAAGATCTCGTCCAGGAGACCTCCGCCAAGGCATATGCGGCCTTCCACCAGTTCATGCCGGGCACCAACCTGCGCGCCTGGCTGCACAGGATCCTGGCGAATACCTTTATTAACTCCTACCGGAAGAAGCGCCGCGAGCCCATGCAGGCGCTCGGCACGGACTTCCACGAGGACTGGCAGATCAGTACCGACCCGCTGGCGGCTCCGGCGCGCTCGGCCGAGTCCGAGGCGCTCGACCGCCTGGCCGACTCGGAGATCCTGGGTGCCCTGCGCGATCTTCCTGACGAGTTCAAGATGGCTGTCTACCTTGCCGATATCGAGGGCTACCCCTACCGCGAGATCGCCGAGATCATGGGGACGCCGATCGGCACCGTAATGTCACGGCTGCATCGTGGCCGTGGCAAGCTGCGCCAGAAGCTTGCCGCCTACAACCCGAAGCGGGGGCTAGCCGCCCTGACCGGCTGACCGCCATTACTTATCCGCGAGGAGCGCAGCTACCGCGATCCGGCAGCCACCGGGCCGGGATCAGCCGCCGAAGATCCGGTCGCAGGCCCTGGATCCGGCCTTGCCATCGTCCAGCGGGCAGAACTTCTCCGTGAACTTACGGTAAGCGTCCCGGTAATCCGCGGCCACCGAGTCGACGTCCCCGATCGCCGTGATCAGCTCGTCTGAGGTGGCGAGCAATGGTCCTGGCGCTTCCGCCTCGAAGTCGAAGTAGAACCCGCGCAGATTGTCACGGTACTGCTCAAGGTCGTAGGTGAAAAACAGCATCGGCCGCCCGGTGGCCGCGAAATCGAACATCACCGACGAATAGTCGGTGACCAGCAGATCGCTGATCAGGAACAGCTCGGAGATATCCGGATAATTCGTGACGTTGATAGCGAAGCCGGGCCTGCTGCCCTCCGGGACATCGTCGGCCATGTGGTGATGTCCCCTGAAGAGGATCACGTGATCGTCGCCGAGTTGCTGCCAGGCGCGCTCAAGATCAAGCCGGAAGTCGAACCGGTACCGGCCAGATGCGTAGTACTGATTGTCCCGCCAGGTCGGGGCGTACAGCACGACCCGCTTGCCTTCCGGCAGGCCGAGCCGTCGCCGCACCCTGGCCGCCACGCGGCCGGCATCGCCGCTGCACAGCACGTCGTTGCGCGGGTACCCGGACTCGCAGATCTCGCCGTCGTACTTGAACGCCTGCCGCATGATCCGGGTAGTGAACGGATTGGGCGACAGCAGCAGGTCCCACTTGGTGATATCGCTCGCCAGCTGATCGAAATAGCTGGTTCCGCTGATGAACTGCGGCCGCTCGATGTCGAAGCCGATCTTCTTCAGCGGCGTGCCATGCCAGGTCTGCACGTAGACCTGGCCCTCGCGCTTGTGGTAGACGGCCTGCATGTCGTCGTTGGCCACTATGTAGCGGGAGCGGGCCAGCGCCTCGAAGTAGTCCTCCGTCAGGTGCAGCACCACGCGCGCATTCTCAGGGGCAGGCACCGACCAGTCATTGACTACCCAGATGTGCTCGCGATCATCGCCGCGCCGGCGCAATTCGTCCGCGATGCCAAGCGGATTGTCGCCGCACTGCTTGCCTTTCCAGCTGATGAAGACGACCGAGTCCTTGAACGGAAGCTTCTGCTGCAGCGGATAGTAGGCGCTGCGCAGCATTTTCCGCTGGAATCGGCCCTGCTCGGAGAGCTTGAGCGTCGGCTTTACCACGATCAGTGGCGCGTCGTAGCCGGACGTAGTGAATAGGTAATTCTTCGGCCAGATGTCGACCTTATTATCAGAGATACGGGCCAGCCTGGCATGGTCATACGCAGGAGTGATCAGCCCTGCCGTAGCCGCGCCCGCCCGGCGCACGAAGACGTCCCAGTTGCCGTCTCGCAGCGGCAGCTGCTGACCGAACGAGGGCATCTTGGCGACGTCGATCTCGACCGAGAAGCGCGCGCCGTCCCGCGACAGCTCGGCAACGTGCTGGTCGGTGGAACCACGTCGGCGAAGTACCGCCTCGTACTCGCCCGCAGCGGCGGGATAGCTGCCCCGCAGCGTCAGCCGCCCGTCCGCGCTCCAGTTGTCTTCCTCGATAACTGGCCGCAGGCCACCGTGCACGATCGCGACGTTGCCGGTCTGGGTCCGCTCGACGGCCACCTCCTGCTCGCCGCTCGGGTACCTGAACTCGGTCAGCCCGGCCGGGAAGACAACCCGCACTCGTGGCTGGCCCGCTGGCTGGACGTAGAGGTCCCACTGCATGGAATCACCGGGGTCGGCATCACCGGCATCACCGGGATCCTTAGCGGCCGTTTGCAGGGCGTCGGCGGGTATCAGGCAACGCAGCCTGGCGGAGCCGCTCTCCCGCCGGTCGACGACGGCGGGGAACCGCTGAGTGGCCGCGCCCTTGGACCAGGCAAGCACGAATTCGGTCGTCGCTGCGAGATCGGGCAGGTCCACGTCCACGTCGATCGCGAGCTGCCCGTTGGCCTGCTCGCATCCGCGCAGGGTCGCGGGCGTCCTGATCACGGCGACGTGCAACTGGCGGCCGACCCAATGAGCGCCGAACCGCATGCCGGGTGCCACCTCCAGGAATTCAGGCCGCTCTGCCGGGCCGCTGATCGGGGTGTGCACCCGCGCGACTCGCCACACGCCTCGTGCCCGGACGAGGACGAAGCAGTCCCAGTCCCCGGTCAGCCACTTGCTGCCGACCCGGAACCAGCGGGGGCTGATCTCGCACTCGAACCCTGCCCAGTCGTAGGAGTATCGCTCCTGCATCGACCAGGTGGTGGCCTCGGGGTGCTGCAACGACCGGGCGGGGAGCACGATCGGCGGCCTGCGGCTGCCGAGCGGGCGCAAGACGATGATCTTCGACGTATACCGGCGCTTCGGGATGTCAATCGACGGCACGTAGGCGGCCCCAGTGATGACCAGCCGGTTCCCTCGCCAGCTGAGGCCGTCGACCCGGACGAACGGGTCAAGCTCCCGCCAGTACGGCCGGTAGACCCTGGCCGGGACACCCGCGGCGGCGTCCCCGAGGAACGGCAGGTCCGCACGGAGCCTGCCGAATTTCCTGAGCACCGGAGTGGTCTTGACCGGCTGATCGAGCTGCCACTTGTTGAACTCGATGAGGTTGTCCAGCGCCCGCTGCCGCACCAGGTAGTACGCGAGTTTGTGCGTCGAGGGGAGCTTGGCGAGCACGCGCTCGCTGACCTGATCCAGGTACTGGCCAGCCAGGTCGATGAACTCGGCGCGATAGGCGTCGCTGGTCCGGTACAGATCGCAGACATAGAGCCAGAGATCGTTGACGAGGGCCTTGCGCTGATGCTGGCGGAGCAGCTTCGCTGAGGCGTTATCGGCCAGGAAGCTGTCGATGGCGAGCAGTGCGGTGATCCGGTCCCTGAAATTGCTGATGTTCGTGCGCGACTGGGTAATGGACAGCGCGCCCTTACCGCGCTCACGCCAGTAGTAAACCGGATCGGGAATGACGTCAACAGCCCTGGCCAGTACGTGTGCCCTGGTCATGACCTGGAGATCCTCCCAGAGCATGCCCTCAGGATACGTAAGTCCAGCCCGATCCCAGAATGACTTCCGGAACAGCTTATTCCACACCGAAACGTCAAAGAAAAGCTGCGGCGTCTTGCTGATATGCGTGCCGATCCGCCTGCCCTTGATCGCCTGAGAATGCAATGCCGACTGATTAACCCCAGCCGGGCCGAGCCGCAGCACGTTCCCCGAGACGAAATCCGAGCCGGAACTGCGCAGCGTGTGGTGCATTATTTCGTAGGCGTGGCTCGGCAGCATGTCGTCCGCGTCGACGAATGCGAGGAATTCACCGTGGGCGTGCTCGATGCCCCGGTTGCGGGCATACCCGGGGCCTCCGTTTTCCACCCTGATCAGCCGGAACCTCGGGTCAGCGGCCGCCTGCTCCTGCGCGATCTGGGCACTGCCGTCGCTGGACCCGTCATCAACCATGATGACTTCCAGGTCGGTGAAAGTCTGGGCGGCGATGGACTGCAGGCAGTCACCGAGCAGGTCTTCGTTATTGTAAAAGGGCACAACAACGCTGATCTGCGGCACTGTCATTCTTGCCTCTCCATCCTTCCCCTGGGTCGTACGCCAGTCCGGCATCCGCCAGAAATCCGCAGAGACCCGGCGCGGTGCGGATCACCCTACACAGGCGGCGGCTGACGGCGGGCGCAGAGCCGTTTTCCGGTGCCGTCCGGTCAGATTTGCCCACCCGCACACTATCCTGACGCGCGTATTGCTCACTCGCCCCGCCAGGCGGGGGCCCGCTTCTCGGCGAACGCGATTGCCCCCTCCATCGCGTCCGCTGAGGTGAAGACCGGATTGATGATCTCGCCCTGCCGGGCGAAGGCTTCCGCGCTGTCCCAGTCGGCGGATTCCACGATGACCCGCTTGCTGGCGGCCAGCGCCAGCGGGGCGCCACGTGCCACCCGGGCAGCCAGTTCCCTCGCCCCGGCCAGTGCCTGGCCGGCCGGCAC
>Ga0302184_10000080_pt1 | contig 58842 bp, 58 predicted proteins | sample I_Palsa_N3_3_FD_200233 | JGI IMG/M metagenome (GOLD analysis project Ga0302184, IMG submission 200233) | Peat permafrost microbial communities from Stordalen Mire near Abisko, Sweden - I_Palsa_N3_3 | ecosystem: Environmental > Terrestrial > Soil > Palsa > Peat permafrost | place: Sweden...
GCACCTGCTCGTTCGCGCCGCCGTGCAGCGGGCCGTACAACGCGGCGGCAGCCGCCGCAGCCGCCGAGTACGGGTCGACCCCGGAGCTGGCCACGCCGCGCATCGCGTTGGTGGAGCAGTTCTGCTCGTGATCGGCATGCAGGGTGAGCAGCACGTCGATGGCGCGCTCGAGCACCGGGTCCGGACTGTACTTGGGCTCCGTCATCTTCCGCATCATGTTGAGGAAGTTGCCCGCATAGGACAGCTCATCGTCGGGATAGGCGTACGGCAGGCCCCGTGCGTGCCGGTAGGCGAAGGCCGCGAGGGTGGGCATCTTGGCGATGAGCCGGACGATCTGCTCGTCCTGGTTCTCCCGGTCGTGGACCGCTTTGGCCTCGGGATAGAAGGTCGACAGCGCGGCCAGGGTGCTGACCAGGATGCCCATCGGATGAGCGTCGTGGTGGAAGCCGTCGATGAACTTCTTGACGTTCTCGTGCACGTAGGTGTGATGGGCGATCTGGTGGGCCCACGTCGCCGACTCACTCTTGTCCGGCAAGTCGCCACGCAGGAGCAGCCAGGCCACGTCCAGGAAGGACGACTGGCTGGCCAGCTCACCGATCGGGTAGCCGCGATAGCGCAGGATGCCCTTGTCCCCGTCGATGAAGGTGATAGCACTGCGACAGCTCGCGGTGTTCTGGAAGGCCGGGTCGTAGGAGAGCAAACCGAAGTCGTCTTCGGCTGTCTTGATCTGCCGTAGGTCAATCGCGCGGATAGCGCCGTCGACGATAGGGAGTTCGTAGCTGCGGCCAGTCCGTGAGTCGGTTACTCGCAGCGTGTCATTCGTGGTCATGACTAGACCATAGGCTGTCTCGACCGGTGCTAAACAGACCTCTAAGATCATTTGCCTCGGCAAAGTAGTTTCTCCGGCCATTTAACCTGACCCGGACGTGAGATTGGTCTCAGCCGAACTGGGTGAGATTAGCCGCCAGCTCGGCCGGCCAGCTCGGATCATCCGCCGGCGGCGACGCCCCGGGCTCAGATGTATCACCGGCATCCGGCTGCTGCCGATGGCCTCACGCTAGCCGCCACGGGCCGTGGGCCTTACGCTGGGCATGCGGTGGAAAGGAGGGACGCGCCGGACCATGGGCGAGAGCACTGTGGTGATCGGGCTGGATGCTGTCACGGACCCGGAGGGGATGACGACGTGGCCGTCGTCGAGTTCTCTCCCGCTCGGCGCCCTGGTGACAGCGACGCCCTGCGCCCGGATGCACACCCGCGCCGTGCTGGCCGAGTGGGGACTTAACGACCTGGCCGAGGCGGCCGAGCTCATTGTCAGCGAGCTGGTCACGAACGCCGTCCGGGCATCGACCGGCCCCGATGGCCACCCTCAGTATGACGGGTCGGGGCTGCCGGTCGTGGTGGTGCGGCTGGGCACCGACCACACGCGCGTCCTGATCGAGGTCTGGGACGTCATCGCGGGGGCTCCGGTCACCGGGCGGGCCGGCCCGGATGACGAGAGCGGCCGCGGCCTGGTCCTGGTCGAGGCGGTGTGCGATCGATGGAGCTGGCAGAGCGTCCCTGGCTGGCCCGGCAAGGTCGTGTGGGCCGAATTGCGCGTTCACTGAACTGCCCTGACTACCGCGTACCGTCCTGCCTGACTACCGCGTACCATCCTGGCTCCTCGTGGCCCGTCGGCGAGTAGACGATATGCCGAGCTTGTCCCTGATGGTCTGCTGGACCTGCTCCTTGGCCGGCCGGGTGTCGACCGTGATGACGTATTCCTTGCGGCGGAAGATGTCGAGCACGGGATTGGTCTTCTGGTGGTACTCGCGGAGCCGGACGTCGAGCGCCTCGGGGGTGTCATCCTCGCGCCTGATCAGCTCGCCGCCGCAGGCATCGCACCTCCCCTCGCTGGACGGGCTGTTGTCGATCAGGTTGTAGTCCAGCCCGCAGCCCGCGCACAGTCGCCGGGCGAGCACCCGGCGCGCCACCTCGCTGTCGGGCAGGTCGAGGTGGATCACCCCGTCCAGGTCGTAGCTCTCCAGGAAGAACTCCGCCTGGCGCTCGTTGCGCGGGAAGCCGTCGATGACGAACCCGTAGTTCCAGTCGTGCTCGCTGAGTCGCTGTTCCACCACGCCCTCGACCAGGTCGTCGCCGACCAGCAATCCCGCCGCCATCGTGCGCCTGACCTGCGCGCCGAGCTTGGTGCGGTGCTGTACGTTCCACCGGAAGATGTCCCCGACGGCGATGTGCTCGAGGTCGAAATCCTCGGCGAGCAGTTTCGCGTGAGTTCCCTTGCCGCTGCCCTGGATGCCCATGATCACGTATTTCCTCATGCAGTAACTTTCGCGCGGAACGCGGGACGTGTCAGGGAAATGTCAGCGGCGTCAGCGGGATGTGCCCGGGATATCAGGACCGGCCGGCAGGGTGGGGGCATGACTTACTCCATACTTGCCGAAGGGCTGGTCAAGCGGTTCGGAGATACCGTCGCGCTCGACGGGATCGACCTGGCCGTGCGCACCGGCTCGGTGTTCGGCCTCCTGGGCCCGAACGGCGCGGGAAAGACGACCGCGGTACGGATTCTCGCCACGCTGGTGCGACCCGACGGCGGTCACGCCACCGTCTGCGGCCACGACGTGGTGAGCCATGCCCACCAGGTACGGCAGCTTACCGGGCTGACCGGACAATACGCGTCGGTGGACGAGACGCTCACCGGCACCGAGAACCTCGTGCTGATCGGGCGGCTGACCGGCCAGCGGCGGGCGGCGGCCAAGAGCCGGGCGCGGGACCTGCTGGCCGAATTCCGGCTCACCGACGCCGCCGACCGGGCGGTCCGAACCTACTCGGGCGGCATGCGCAGGCGCCTGGACCTGGCCGCCAGCCTGGTCACCAGGCCGCGTGTGCTCTACCTGGACGAGCCGACGACCGGGCTGGACCCGCGCAGCCGTAACGAGATGTGGGATGTGGTGCGCGGCCTGACGGCCAGCGGGGTCACCGTCCTGCTCACTACCCAGTACCTGGAGGAGGCCGACCAGCTCGCCGACGAGATCGCCGTCGTCGACCACGGCACGGTCATCACGACCGGGACGCCCGAGGATTTGAAGGCCAGGACGGGCGCGCAGACTCTCAGCGTCCGGCCGGCCAGCCCTGCGGACGGCCGGACGGTGATGGCGGTCCTCGCCGGGTTCACGCAGGCGGAGCCGGAGGTCCGCGGCACCACCGTGACCGTGCCAGTGGGTGAGGAGGATGTGCTACCCGCCGTCATGCGCCGGTTCGAAGACGCCGGGGTGCGGGTAGCCGAGCTCACCTTGCGCGGATCGAGCCTCGACGAGGTGTTCCTGTCGCTGACCGGCCGCCGGACCGAAACCGAAGAGCTCGAGGGGAGCGCGGCATGACCGCCACGGTGATGGACAACATGGTCACGGAAACCACGGGGCCGCTCGCGTCCAGGGTCGGGCCCGTTGAGGGGCTGCGGCAGACGCTCTCGCTGAGCTGGCGGACGCTGGTGCAGATCAAGCACAACCCGGCCGAGCTGATCGACTTCAGCATTCAGCCGGTGATGTTCCTGCTGCTGTTTACCTACGTGTTCGGCGGCGCGATCGGGGGCTCGCCGCACGCGTACCTGATGTTCGCGTTGCCCGGCATCATCGTGCAGAACTCCCTGTTCACCACGCTGAACACGGCGACCGGCTTGTCGACCGACCTGGAGAAGGGGTTCTTCGACCGGCTGCGCTCGCTGCCGATCGCCAGGTTCGCCCCGTTGTCCGGCCGGATCCTGGCCGATATCGCCAAGCAGGCCTGGGCGGTCATCATGCTGCTGGGGATCGGCTACATCCTGGGCTTCCGGGTCGGCACCGGACCCCTCGGCGTGCTGGCCGCCTTCGGCCTGGTGCTCGTCAGTACCCTGGCGGTCTCCTGGGCCCTGGTGCTGGTGGCCATGCTGGCGGCCAACCCGGAGAAGGTACAGATCTTCGGATTCGTGGTGCTCTTCCCGCTCACCTTCACCAGTGACGCGTTCGTCCGCACCGCGTCGATGCCGGGCTGGCTGCAGGCCTGGTCGAAGGCGAACCCGGTCTCGCTGGTCTCCGACGCGATGCGCGGGCTGATGGTGTCCGGACCCGCTGCCCGGCCGGTGGTGGAGTCACTGCTCTACGCGACCGCGTTCACGATCGTGTTCGCGCCGCTGGCCGTGCGCGCGTTCAAGCGCCGGGTGTGAGCTCGAGCAGCGTGGCCAGCGTGTCCATAGTGACACGCTGGCCACGCCGGTACGCGTCGGCGTATCGTGCGTCGCCCAGGATCGCACGTACGTCTTGCGCCACCCTCATCTCGTCTATGACCGAACGATCCGTGGTTCCCCGGACCGCCACGCTGGCACCGAGCAACTCGGCGGCCCGGTCCGGAGCATCTTCGCGCAGCGCGAGATCCGCGAGACCGGTCAAGGCCTGCGCAATCACCGGCGCGTCGGACGAGGACCGGGCGGCATCCAGGGCCTTGGCGTGCCAGCCGCGGGCCGCCTCCAGGTCGCCGTCGGCGGCGGCCAGGTATCCAAGCCCGGTCGCAGCCTGGGCGCGGATCTGCTGAGCCATGTCCAGCGAGCCCCCATGTTCTACCACTTCTACCACCCGCTTCAGGGCCGCGCGGGCGGCCTCGGGCCTGCCCTCCAACCGGGCTAGATCGCCTGCCGTGTAGGCGCCCAGGGCGATGACCTCGGGCAGCTGGACCCGTTCGGCGTCACGTTGCGCGCGGACGAGTTCGGCGTGCGCCACCTTCCGCTCGCCGAGCAGCCAGAGCTCCCGCGTCAGGAAAAAGCGGAACGTAATCTCGTCTTCGGCGGTCCCGAGCTCGGTCGCAAGTTCGACACCCTGCCGGTAATGGCCGGCCGCGGCGGCGTGCTCGCCCCGCCATCCTTCCAGCATGGCCAGGCCACCCAGGGCGATCGCCAGGCCCCACCGCTCCCCCAGCGCGGTGAAGATGCCCGTCGCGGTCAGGAAATCCTCCTCCGCCTGGACGTGCTGGCGGCCGTAGTTGACCGTCACGTGCCCGCGCAGGACCCGGGCGGTGGCGCTGACCCACGGCTCGGGGTCAGCCACCGCCTCGTCGAACACAGCAGGCGACGGCAGCCTCCGCCCGGTGGCAAACGCCCCGAAGAGGGCCCTGAGCGGGCCGATCAGCCGGAGCACGGGCTCATGGGTGTCCGGTATCGCCGCGGCGAGGTCGGCAGCGGCCCCCCACCAGTCCTGGACCCGGTCGGTGAGGGGGGTGTCCATGGCCAGCAGCCCGCCCATCGCATAGGCCACGGCGAGCCGTTCGCTGCCGGCGTCCGCCCGGCCGCGGGTTACGTCCACCGCCATGGCGATCAGCTCGGCACCTTCCACCTTCATGCTGCGCAGCGACCAGTACCAGCCGAGCGCGCCGGCCAGCGCGACGGCGGCCTGGCCGTCACCGGCCGCGACGGCACCGCGGATCGCCCCGTGCAGGTTGTCCTGGTCGTCGGACAGCTTCCGCAGCCAGTCCAGCTGCTGGGGGCCGAGCAGGTAATCCTGGCTCGCCTCGGCCAGCTGGGTGAAGTACCGCGCGTGCGCCTGGCGCAGCTCGTCATGCTCCCCCGCCTCGGTCAGCCGTTCCTGGCCGTAGGCCCTGATTATTTCGAGCATCCGGTAGCGCGCCCCGTCCGCGCCCTGCCGCACGGTTAGCAGCGACTTGTCCGCCAGCGCGGTCAGCAGGTCAAGGACCTGGTCCGCGCTGATGCCACGGCCGGCGCAGACCTGCTCGGCCGCCTCCAGCGTCGCTCCCCCGGTGAAGACCGAGAAGCGGCACCAGAGGGTGCGCTCGGCGTCGTCGAGCAGGTCCCAGCTCCAGTCCACGACCGCGCGCAGCGTCTGATGCCGGGGCATGGCGGTCCGGCTTCCGCCGGTCAGCAGCTGGAACCGGTCGTCGAGGCGGGTCGCGACCTGCTCCGGGGCCATGGTGCGCAGCCGGGCCGCGGCCAGCTCGATGGCCAGCGGCATACCGTCGAGCGCACGGCAGATCCGGGCCACAGCGGGCGCGTTGGCCGCGGTGAGCTCGAAGCCGGGAAGCACGGCGCGAGCCCGCTGGATCAGCAGGCGCACCGAGGCGGCGTCTTCGATGCGGGCTGACGATACGGCGTGATCTGGGGGCAACGTCAGTGGGCCTACGGTCCACAGGGCCTCGCCGGTGATGTTCAGCGGCTCCCGGCTTGTCGACAGGATGCGGACACCCGGGCAGGAGGCCAGGACGCGATCGGCCAGCGCGGCGGCGGCGGCCACCAGGTGCTCGCAATTGTCGAGGACGAGCAGTGTGCGCTGCCCGGCCAGCGCGGCCAGCAGCCGGCCAACCGCGTCGGCTTGCTCGTCCGGGGCCGGGGCGGCCAGGTCGGAGGCCAGCCGGGCGGACAGCGGCCGGCCGCCGGAGAACAGGGCCTGCTCGCGCAGGCCGAGCGCGCCCAGCACGGCGGAGGTGACCTCCGCCGGATCGGTCACCGGGGCTAGCTCCACCACCCACACCCCGTCGGGCATCGTGTCCCGTTCGGCCCGCGCTGCCTCGACCGCCAGCCGGGTCTTGCCCGCCCCACCGGGCCCGATCAGCGTGATCAACCGGTGCGCGCGCAGCAGCTCGGCCACCTGGGCGAGTTCGGCGTCGCGGCCGATAAAGCTGGTGAGCTCGGCCCGCAGGTTGGTGCGGCAAGCGCTGTCGACGGGGCCGACCGGGAGCGCAGGGCTGACCAGGAGCGCCGGGCTGACCAGGAGCGCCGGGCTGACCGGGTGGGGCGCAGGCGCGGGCTCGTCTGCGCGCAGGATTTCCAGGTGCAGTGCCGCCAGCGCGGCCGAGGGCTCGACCCCGAGTTGGTCGACGAGCCGGTGCCTGATCTGCTCGTAGACCTCCAGGGCCGCGCCGCGCCGTCCGGACGCGTGCAGGGCGCGCATCAGGAGTCCGGCCAGCGGTTCGCGCATCGGATGCGCGGCCAGCAGTCCCTCGAGTTCGGCGACCAGCGGCGTGGTGAGGGCCGGAATCCCGGTCCGCAGGTCGGCGTCGATGCGGTTCTGGAGAGCGATCAGCCGCAGCTCATCCAGCCGGGCGAGGACAGCCCGGCCGACGTCGGTCTCAGCCACCTCGACCAGGGCCGGTCCGCGCCACAGCCCGAGCGCCTCCCGCAAGGTCGTGGCGGCGGTCACCGGATCGTCGCGCAGCTGGGCCCGCCCCGTGGCGGCCAGCTGCTCGAACCTCACGATGTCGGTCGAATGCGGATCAAGTCTCAGCTGGTACCCGGCCGGGCGGGATTCGATCACCGCCCCGGGCAGGGCGCGGCGCAGCCGCGATACCAGGGACTGCAGCGCGTTCGCGGCCCCGGCCGGTGCCTGATCGGCCCAGAGCCCGTCGATCAGCTCGCTGGCCGACACCTGCTGACCGGGGCGCAGCGCCAGCAGGATCAGCAGCGCGCGCAACCGAGTCCCGGCGATCTCGAGCACGATCCCCGGGTCGTCGGTACGGACCTCAAGCGGCCCGAGCATCGCGACCTGCACACCTGTATTCTGCCCGACTCGGGCGGATATGCCTGCTGGCCTTATAACCGGGCCGTAGCGGGGTATGAAAAGCCGGTGGATCCGGCAGAGGCGTTGCGGCAGATCGCGTTCCAGCTGGAACGGGGCGGGGCGCCGACGTACCGCGTCCGGGCATTCCGCCGGGCCGCGGAGGTGCTGGACGGCTTGGCGGCGGGCGAGCTCGAGCGCCGGATCGGCGCGGGCACGCTGGAGGCCCTGAAAGGGATCGGCGCGACCACCGCCAAGGTCATTACCGAGGCTGGCCGTGGCGAGCAGCCCGCCTACCTGACCAGGCTGCTTGACGAGCAGACGACGCCGGAGCGGACCGGCCTGCGGGCGGCGCTGCGCGGCGACTGCCATACGCACTCGGACTGGTCCGACGGAGGCAGCCCGCCCCGGGAGATGGCCGAGGCCGCCCGGGAGCTCGGCCACGAGTGGATCGCGCTGACCGATCACTCGCCGCGGCTGACCGTGGCGAACGGGCTGTCCGCGGAGCGTCTTCGCGCCCAGCTCACGTTGATCAGCCAGCTGAACGCCGAGCTGGCTCCGTTCCGCATTCTGACCGGGATCGAAGTCGACATCCTCGACGACGGCACGCTCGACCAGAGCGAGGAACTGCTGGGTCAGCTCGACGTCGTGGTGGCCAGCGTTCACTCCAAGCTGCGGATGCCCGCCAGACCCATGACCGAGCGGATGGTGACCGCGATCAGGAACCCGAACGTTGACGTGCTCGGCCATTGCACCGGGCGGCTGCTCGGGGGCCGCGGCCGCAGGCCGGAGTCAGTCTTCGATCCCGAGGCGGTCTTCGGCGCCTGCCGCCAGGAAGGGGTCGCCGTCGAGATCAACTGCCGTCCCGAGCGCCGCGACCCGCCCGGCCGGCTGCTGCGCCAGGCCGCCGAGATCGGCTGCGTCTTCGCCATCGACACCGACGCGCACGCGCCCGGCCAGCTGGACTGGCTGGGTAACGGCACCAGCCGGGCTGAGGAATGCGGCATTACCGCGGACCGGATCATCAACACCGCTAGCGCGGAGGAGCTCATTGCGCGGCGGTCGCACGGCTAGCTCATCGGTCGGGTGGCTAGCCGCCGTCGAGGATCCAGGCGGTGGTGTCGGCGGGTCGAACGAGCTACCGCATAGAAGCGCTGTGTCTATGACCTGTCAAGAGGTGAATTGCGCTAGCGGTAAAGTGGCAAGGTGAGTGGGTCTCGATCAGGCCAGGCCAGGCCCGCGACGGCGCGGCAGGTAACGATCCAGGACGTGGCCCAAGCCGCCCGGGTGTCCAGGCAAACCGTCTCGAATGTGCTCAACGGCAGCGGCCGGGTGGGTGAGGCAGCCAAAGCCAGGGTGCTGGACGCGGTGGCTGCCCTCGGGTACCAGCCGCATCACGGCGCGCGGAGCCTGCGCTCGCGCCGGACCCGGCAGATCGCCTACCTCATGCCGCGCGTCCAGCTGCTGCCCGACAACTACATCATGCAGCAGTTCCTCCAGGCCCTGGCGGCAGCCAGCGCGCGCCGGAGTTACAGCATGCTGATCGCCGTCCCCGACGGGGACCCGCGTGAAGAGATCCAGCGCCTGATGGCCAGCCGGAGCGTGGATGCCTTCCTCTTGTCCGAGCTGCAGCCAGCTGATCCACGCGTGGTCATGCTGGCTGAGGCCGGGATGCCGTTCGCCTGCTTTGGCCGCACCGGTCCCTCACTGCCGCAGCACTGGGTCGATATCGACAACCGCGAGGCGACGGCGGCGACCGTCGAGCACGTCCTGAGCAGGGGGTTTGGCCGGATCGCATTTCTGGGTTACCGGTCGGGGAATCACTGGGACGCCGAGCGGGTCGCTGGCTTCGAGGCCGGGCTGGCCAGGTCCGGGATTGCCGCCGAGCAGGCGGACATGCTGCTCGTGAACGACGCAAGCGCCCGCAGGAAGGTCAGGTCGCTGCTCGCTCCCGCTCGTCCGGCTGGCCGCCCGGACGCGATCGTGACCAGTAGCGACCGCCTCGCCGCGGTCGTTTACGGGGTAGCCGCGGAGCTGCGGCTGCGGATCGGCCATGATCTGGCTGTCACCGGTTTCGACGGCAGCGTAGCGGCGGGCCTGATGCATCCGCAGCTGACCAGCGTGGCCATTCCCGTCGATGACATCGCCCAGCGGGTGGTCGCCCGGGCCCTGCGGCAGATCGACCACGGGCCAGATCGGCGCCCAGGTGAGGTCGTGCCCGCCACGCTGCGGCTGGGCGATAGCACCGGCGCCCAGCAGCGCACGAAAATGAGCCTAGACGGCCGCCAGGCCCAGGATGAAGATAGTGGTCCAAGCACTGCGTGGAAGCGCTTCCAAGAAGGGTCCCGTTCGGGAGGGCCAACGCTGCCGCGGGGCGAATCCGCGGCCGGGGGCTCCGGGCCCGGAGCCTCGGGCGGCTCCTCGTCAGGGGCACCCGCGGTCCGGCGGGTCACGATCGCCGATGTGGCCGCGGATGCCGGCGTCGGCGTCGGCACGGTGTCACGGGTAGTCAACGGGAGCAAGCAGGTGCGGGCCGCCACCCTCCGTACGGTGCTGGATTCCATCGACCGGCTGGGATACCGGCCCAGTCACGCGGCGGCGGCCCTAGTCCGCGGCACTCCGCGCACCGTCGCGGTTATCGTCGCTCACCTGACCCGGCCGTCCACCGTGGTCCGGGTGGCCAGCGCGCTCGCCGTGCTCGAAGAGCAGGGCTACGACACGATCGTCTGCAACGTAAACGCCCCGCTGGAGCGGGACCGGCACCTGGAGACCCTGCTGCCCACTCACCGGGCCGACGGGGTCCTGGCGATTTGCCTGCCATTCTCCCGCGAGCAGCTAGACCAGTTCTCTAGGGCCGGAGTTGCTCTTGTCACCGTGGACGCGGCCAATCGCGGGGTGCCCCAGACAGTCATCGACGATGTCCTCGGCGGCAGGCTAGCGACCGAGCATCTGATTGGCCTGGGCCACCGGCGAATCGGCTTCGTCGGGGACATGACGGTCAGCAAGCCCCCGGCGGGCCTGGGGTTCACCTCCTCGGCTCACCGGCTGCGCGGCTATAAGCAGGCCCTGGCCACGGCGGGCATCGATGCCGAGGCCGGCCTCATCCAGCGGGGTCCGCATGACGCCGCCTCGGCAGCGGAGCACGCCGCCCAGCTGCTGAAGTCATCTGATCCCCCGTCGGCAATCTTCGCTGCGTCCGATACCCAGGCCATCGGCGTCCTGGCCGCGGCGGACCGGCTGGGCGTGCCGGTGTCCGACCAGTTGTCGGTCGTCGGCTTCGACGACATCGAGTCCGCGGCCTTCCTGCGGCTCAGCACCATCCGGCAGCCGCTCGACCTGAGCGGCGCCGAGGGAGCGAGGCGGCTGTGCTCACTGCTCCGCGGCGAGCGAGTTCACCCGCTCCGGCAGGAACTGCCCATCGAGCTGATCGCGCGGGCCAGCTCGGCGGTTTACCAGCCTATCTCCCGGTAAGACGGGTGCTATTAAGCTGAGTTGATGGACGCCGCACACCGCCAGCTCAATGACCAGATCGATCAGGCCACCCAGCGGCTGCTAGACGTGGCCCGCGTCATCACCGAGCCGGACCTCCGCGCGCCGTCTCTGCTGCCGGGTTGGACGCGGGCGCATGTTCTCGCCCACGTCGCCCGGAGCGGCGACGCGATGCGTAACCTGCTGGTCGGGGCCCGGTCAGGACAGAACCGCCCCGCATACGCCAGCGCCGAGGCACGGGACGCCGCCATCGAGACCGGCGCGCGAATGAATGCCAAGGACCTCGCGGACGACCTGGCCGACTCGGCGATGGCGTTTCGCACCGTCGCCAGGCAACTGCCCGATGACGCGTGGCGGTTCCGTGTTCGGGTGCTGAACTCCGGGCCGTTCCCGGCCGCCGACCTGCTGATCCGGCGGCTGGTGGAGGTCGAACTGCATCACTGTGACCTCGGCGCCGGGTACGGCCCAGCCGACTGGCCAGCCGCCTTTGCCGAGATGGAACTCACCGAGCCGATGCGGTCGCAGCGCGAGGACCGGCTTAAATATCCGCAGCCGTCCGAGGCGCCGAAACTGCGGCCACCAAGGCCACCTGGTCCCTACAAACCCAATCAGCGGCTGCCGGGGAGCTGGGTCGGAACAAAGTGATGCGCAGAGCCTGCCCAAGTCTCGGTCTAACCAGCTCCGGGGATGATCACTGAGTGTCGAATGCGGAATCCCCGGACGACCTCCCGGAGTACGAGGCGCGCGCGACCGATCGGCTGCTGCTGTTTTCTGACGCGGTCGTAGCCATCGCGATCACCTTGCTCGCCCTGGAGCTGCCTGTGCCCACCGGGAGCACCGTGTCGCAGTTCTGGGCGTCGGCGCGCCATGAGGACGGCCACTACCTGGCGTTCCTGATCAGCTTCCTGGTGATCTCGGTGGCGTGGAGTCATCATCACAATGTCTTCCAGTACGCCCGGCGGGTGGACCCATGGCTGCGGCAGCTCAACATGGGCTGGCTGCTGATGATCATCCTCACGCCGTTCGCGACCAAGCTGCTCACCGCGAGCGGGCACGGCACCATCGGGACCCACGCCCTGCGGTTCGGGTTCTACGCCCTGCTGGAGGTGCTGACGACCGGGCTGCTGATCGCGATGGTGCACCGGATGAGGTCGCACCGCTTGCTTGAGGTAGCGGCTCCGGCGGACGTCACCAATGTGGACTGGCAGTCCTACGGCATAATGATCGGCTTCGGCTTGTCGATTCCGATCTTCTTCGCCACTGAGAGCGCGTGGGTGCTCTGGTTCGTCATGCCACTGCTGTTCGCGCGGATCAGCGGGCTTCAGCGCCGCAGGCGCCGCCTTCTGCGGGCCCGTAGATAAGCCACGCAGCCGATGTTTCCCGCGGCCGCTCCGCCGACGAGAACCGGCGGCCGGGCATCCGCTGTTCGCGGCCGAACTGCTGCGCGCCTACCCAGACGCCGCCGCCCTGACCGAGCTCGGGCCGGACACGATCGAGGTCAGGTTCGAACTCGACCTGCAGGCCACTGGCCTGGACGAGCTGATCCGGGCGCAGCTCGGCCAGCTGGATGAGCCGGTCCGCGACGTACTGGCCGCGATGGCGGTGTGGGGGACGGAGGTCGGCGCCCCAGGCGGAACTGACATAGGTTCCTGATCAGGAAACCACTACCGCTCATCCTCGGATTCCTGCCCCTGGTCGCCTTCTCGCTGCTGGCCCGCCTGCTGCCGTCCCACGACTTCGGCATCGCCGCGCTGATCTCGGCGGTGGTTGCCGTCATCGCCATCGTGGCGCATCGCCCCGTCTGGCCGCCGATGATCCTCACCGCCTCCTCGCTGGCCCTGCTGATCGTGCTGACGGTCATTGGCTTCGCCGCGGGCGTCGGCACCGACCGGTGGCTGGCCACCTGGGTTGCCCCGGCCTTCGCCGGCGTCATCGGGCTCATCATCCTGGCGCTGATCCCGGTCATGCCGTTCACCGAGCAGTTCGCTCGGCAGAGCACGCCGCAGCAGTACTGGAGTTCGCCGACCTTCAAGCGGATCAATCGCGTGCTCAGCACGGCCTGGGGCGCGGCTGTCGTGGTGATTGGCATCTCCCGGCTCGTGGCCGCGGCCATCAAGGACCGTCCCGGCAGCCACACCGCTCTCGAGCTAGTGTTCAGCGCCGTCATACCGGTCGTAATCCTGGTCTGCATGCTTTAAGTTCAGCAAGAGCTACCCCGAGCGCGTCAGCCAGGCCCACAGCCAGCCCGTCAACTAGTATGAGGAGGTGGGAAACCAGGGTGCCGCAGATCGACTCCGCGGCCGGATCGGCGCGGCCATCTTCGAGCGCGTCGCCGGGCCGCAGGGCCCCACGCGCCGACGGCAGATCAACCAGACCGGAGGCGAGCGCTGGTTCGCCGAGGACCGGCCGGTGCGCCGCGTGCACGGAGACTCGTCGATGTTCATCGGCGGGATCAGGGCCCTGCTGCTCCAGTCGCTGCATCCGCTGGCCATGGCCGCCGTGGCCCAGCACTCGGATTACCGTGGCGACCCCTGGGGACGGCTGCAGCGGACCAGCTACTTCCTCGCGGTCACCACGTTCGGCCAGGCCGGCGACGCCCAGGAGGCGATCGCGCGAGTTAAGGCCGTCCACCAGCACGTCACCGGAACCGCACCCGATGGGCGACCGTACGCGGCGTCGGATCCGCACCTTCTTACCTGGGTGCACATCGCCGAGGCGGACAGCTTCCTGCGGGCTCACACCCGGTTCGGCGTTCAGCCCCTAGACCAGGCCGGACGGGACGGTTACGTCGCCGATATGGCCCGGATCGGCATCGAGCTCGGCGTGCCCGACCCGCCACGTACCGAAGCCGAACTCGCCGACCGGATCGGTCAGTATCGGGCCGAGCTGACCGCCACCGCCGACGCGCGCGACGCGGCCAGGTTCCTGCTGATCAGTCCCCCGCTTCCGGCCATCGCCCGGGCCCCTTACGGAGTCCTGGCCGCGGCCGCGGTGTCGTTGCTCCCCGGCTGGGCCCGTTGGCCGCTCCGCCTGCCCCGCCTGCCGGTGACCGAGGCCGTGGTCGTCCGCCCGGCCGGCCGGGCCATGGTCCACGCCATCCGCTGGGCCACCTCCGCGCCTCCCGCCGCACCGGCCGCCTAGCTCCGCATCAGCCGCTGGCCTCGATCAAGGCCCGGGCCGCCCGGGTCAAGCCGGCTGCGCGCCCGCCTCAAGCCGACTGCCACGGCATCAGTGCGCCCGTCTCAAGCCGGCTGCGGCAGCATCAGCAGGAAACTTGTCACGATGTGAGACGGGAGCGAGTTGCCGCTGTGCGAGGATTGAAACGCGGGAACCCAGGAAGCGCGGGCAGCCCAGGAAGCCGGAACGAGGAGTGGTAAACGGAATGGACGCGGCATCGCCCGACAAGCCGATGCTGACTGTGGCCCTCGATGTGCCGTCAGCGTACATCCTTGCCGACCAGGCAGCGATCATCCAGGATCTTCAGTTCGTCATGGATGGCTGCAAGCGGCTGCTGGCCGAACTGGCTAAGCCCGAGGAGGACCGGGACCCGCTTCTGCCGCTGGCGATCTGGTCGTCCACGGTGATCGCCTACGCCCGCTGCTTCAGTAAGGGCAAGCGATTCGGGCTCACCACGGAAGACGTGCAGAAGCTGCCTCTTCACGGGGCAGTCATGAAATTCCATAAATGGGTAATCGAAGAACGCAATAAGCTCACCGCGCATTCCGCAAACCCATTCGAGGTAGCGAAGGTCGCGGCCGCTCTTTCCCTGCCCGAGGAAAAAGAACGGCGCGTGGAAGGCATCGTGATCTTCGCCACGAGCCATATAGTCATAGATAACGTCGGCGTTCAGCAGCTCGGCGGCCTGGCCTCTGAGCTGGCCAAGCAGACCGCCGAGAAAGCACAGGAACAGCAGGAGGTCGTGCTGAAGGACGCGCAGCAGCTGAACATAGACAGCTTGTACAAATTGCCGCCGCTGCGCACCTGGCCGCCCACCGATGCCGACGCCGAGCAGGGCGGAGAGGCTTCTTAGCGCCGATTTTCACCAATCGAATTGGTCCCCTCGGCGCGGTGCGCCAGGAACCTGGTGCCGCAGTTACTACTGGTTCGCGTTGAGGGCGCCCGCGCATGATCGTGGATCGAAAACCCCCTGATAGCAGGAGTTACGATCCACGATGACCCCAACGGGGCAGCCCGTCGCCGACATTAGGTGCATTTTGCCTTGGCGTGCCGGTCGCGCGATGATCGTGTGCAGTTACCCCCCGCCGCCCGGGGGGTAACTGCACACGATCCCGTATCAACCACATCCGCACAGGACAATCGGCCCTAGCGCGTTGTCATGTTACTACCGGCCGCGAAAAGCGGCAGGTCACTGCCCGGAATCGCGGGCGGTGCCGAGAGTACGGACGCGCCGCAAAACCTCATCGGCGCCCAGCGCGGCGGCCACCTCCGCTAGCTCAGGACTGCGCCGTGTCCCGGTCAGCAGCACCCGGATGACCTGGGACGCTTCCGTGATGGAGCCCCGGTAGGCGGCCGGGTCCTGCTTGTAGATCTTCTGGCTGGGCGCGAACCCGAGGTCGGCCGCGAGCCGGCGGGTCTGGTCGAACCACGCGGTGTCCGCCGCAGGCGGCTGGTAGCCGTCGGCGAAGGCCATGGCGACCGCCCGCACGAGGTCCGGCTCGAGGCCGCCGAAGCGCTCATCCGCCGGGTCGGTGACCAGGTCGAAGAGTGCCGGGAAGAAGTAGCCGTAGACGGCACGGAAGTCCGCCCACTTACGCAGGTCCTTGCGCGGATTGGCCACGCCTTCGCGCTCGATCGACAGGGCCCGCAGGGCCCGTTCCCGCTCGGTCTCGAGCACCGCAGCGAGATCGGGGTCGTAGCGGCGGGCCCAGGTGGTGACCTCGGCGAGGATCTGCTCGCCCGGCAGCGTGGCGACGTAGTCGGCGCAGATGTCGTCGAGCTTGACCATGTCGACCAGCGGACCCGCGGTGCCGCACTCGGAGAGCCGGATCGGCGCGGCCAGCGCCTCGGGCAGCGGCATCTCCGCGAGCCGTCCGTTGGCCAGGCCGCGCAGGTAGTACTGCACCGCCGGAGCCGGATAGCCCTGCTCGATGTAGAAGCTGACCGTGGCTTCTGGATCCCTGCGCTTGGACAGCTTGCGGCGACTGCCGCCCTCCTGCTTCATCAGCAGGGCAATGTGCGCGTACTGGACGCGGGGGAAGCCGAGAGCGTCGAACAGCTGCAGGTGCAGGGGCACCGAGGAAATCCACTCCTCGCCGCGGATGACCAGGCTGACCCGCATCAGGTGATCATCGACGGCGTGGGCGAAGTGGTAGGTGGGCAGCCGCGGCTCGGTGTCACTGCTCTTCAGGATGACCGCGTCGTTGCGGTTGGCGTCCAGGGTCAGCTCGCCGCGGATCGCGTCGGTGAAGCTCACCCTGGCCCCGGCGGCCGCGGGGGAACGGAACCTGACGGCATACGGGTCCCCGGCCTCCAGCCGTCCGTTCACCTGGGCCGGATCGGCGTCACGCCACAGGGCCCACTTGCCGTAATAGCCAGGCAGGGTGCCTGCGGCCCGCTGCCGGGCGGTAATCTCCTCAAGGTCCTGCTTGGTCGCGAAACACAGGTAAGCCTTGTCCTGGCGCAGCAGCTCGCGAACGTAGGTCAGGTAGGTCTGCGCTCGCAGCGACTGAGAGTACGGCCCGTAGCGGCCGCTCTGGTCGTCTTCGTCCGGCCCGATGGAGAAGTACGCGAACGCCTCGGCGAACTGCGCGGCAGCACCCTCGGCCACGCGGGCCTGATCAGTGTCCTCCAGGCGGACCAGGTAAACGCCGTCGGAGTGCCTGGCCACATCCACGTCGATGGTCGCCGCGTACACGCCGCCGATGTGCAGGAAGCCAGTCGGACTCGGCGAGAACCGGGTGACCTGCGCTCCTTCTGGCAGTTCACGCGGCGGATAGCGCTGCTCCCAGTGCTCCGGCTCGGGCAGATCCGGCGGGAACAGGGAATCGACGATGGTGCGGCTGAGCATTAGCGATGGCTCCGAACGAGGTGTAGTCAAGACCGCAAGCAGCGTACCGCCTGCGGGGGGACCGCGGCTTCGCTGGCCTTATTCGGCAGGCTCGTTGCTCGGTCTCTTCGCCGCGGGCCAGCAGTCGTAACAGACGACGCAGAGCTTCGTCGCGTCATCAACGCGGGTATACGACCCGCATTCGAAGCAGTAGTTCTCATGCATAGCGCAGCTGACCCTCCCCTGAGCGACACCCGTACAGCACGGTAGCGCGCCAGGTATTCCCGCTGCCGGACATCAAGATGACTACGAAAGGCTACCGGAAAGCAACCAGGAGTCAGACACCTTAAGCTCCCCGCTTGGCCTGCAAGTTTCTGCAGGTTACTGCCCGTTTCTCTCGCGGGACGTCGGCTGGTTCTGGGACGCTGAGCGCGCTGGCGGCTGACCCGCCGGCCCACTTTCCCAGTAGAACGCCTCGATCGGGCCGTTGAACCAGTGACCGCGCGGGCACCGGATCCTGGCGCTTTCCAGCGGCCCGTCGGTTGACGTCATAGTGTACCGGTCCTCCACCTCGGCCGGCAGCCCGCATCGGATCGTGCCGCGCTTGTCCCTGTAGGCCGGGCAATCGAGAAAAACCACGCTGCCATCCACCGGTAACCCCCGTTTCCGACTGGAGCGCTGCCCGGACGGCTGCAGTATGTCCGCCCGGCAGGCTAGATGCCTCGGATAACCGCTCCAGGCCCCGAGGACACCTCATAGAGCCGGAGCAGCCGGGCGGCGCCGCTGATACATGCGGCCGTGAGATGAAACCTCATCACCGAGAGTGAACCGCGCCACTCCTCCAGACGTGTCTTAGATCGGGACCGTTGGGCAGGCTGCCGCCGGCATCGAGCAGGTGAGCGCGGCCCACATCGCTATTCAGCGAATCGCCGGAGGGCACGAACCCTCCGGGAAAGGGGAGCACGATGAGGCCTGGGCCTTGCGCTGCCATTCTGACCGCCACGCTGAGCCTTGGTCTGCTGACCACGGCCTGCGCATCCAACCCAAGTACCGCTACCGCAAGTACCGCTCGGGCGAAACCGTCCGCGGCGCCGCGGACGGCCACCTCATTCCTCGGCCAGCTTCGCTCGGTGTCACAGGTCGCCTCGACGGTTCCGGCTGACGGGGACGTAAACCCCTACGGTGTCGCCGTCGTACCGACCTCCGCCGGCCTGCTGACGGCCGGTGACATCCTGGCCAGCAACTTCAACGACAAGGCCAACGTTCAGGGCACCGGCACCACCATCGTGCAGGTCAGCCCGGCCGGGAAAACTAAGCTCTTCGCCAACGTCTCCGCGCTACCGGCCAGCCAGACTTGTCCGGGAGGTATCGGCCTGACCACCGCGCTCGGCATCTTGCCCGGCGGCTGGGTGGTGGTGGGGAGCCTGCCGACGACGGCAGGCGGCGCGCTGCCCGGCCTGGACCCCGCGGGGTGCCTGATCGTGCTGAACGACCGGGGCACCCCGGTCGAGACCATCACCAGCAAGGACATCGTCGGCCCCTGGGACCTCACGGTGAAGTCGAGCGCGACGTCCGCCCAGCTGTTCGTGTCCAATGCCCTGGGCGGCAACACCACCACCGACCACGGGGTGCCCGTGACGGGCGACTGCACCGTGGTCCGCCTCGACCTCCATCTGTCCGCCACGGCACCGCCGGTGCTCACCAGCTCCACCGTCGTTGGCAGCGGCTATCCGTGGCGTGCGAACAAGGCCGCGCTCATTCTCGCTCCCACCGGCCTGGCCCTCGGGCGCAACGGAACGCTGTACGTGGCGGACACGCTGACCAATACGGTCTCCGCCATCCCCCAGGCGCTCAACCGGACCACCCCCATCGCGGCCACGGCCGTGACTTTGTCCGCGGGAGGCGCCCTGGACGCTCCGCTGGGCATGACCCTGGCGCCCAACGGCGATCTCGTCGTCGTGAACGGCAACAACGGCAACGCCGTCGAGATCACCCCGGCCGGCCAGCAGCTCACGACCAGGACGCTAGTGAAGAACGGCGCAGGTGACCTGTTCGGCGTGATCGCCACCCAGACCGGCAACGGCATTTTCGTTGTGAACGACGGGACCAACGCGATCGATGTCTTCCGCCGCTAAGCGACCGGGTCCGGGTAGAGTCCGGTGCCTGTGAGCTCTCATATCCGCGCGTTCAACGCGTCCGGCGCCTCCGGCTCAGCGGCCGGAGGCCCCTCTTGACTTCTCCCCGGCCTGTAGGACGAGGATTCCGGCGGTCACCCGCCGGGGTTCCTGTTTCACCGCCGGCTGCCCGCCCGGGAAGACTCCCGGGCGGGTCTGACGCCAGCTCCGCAGGCAAGCACCGCCAGCCCGGCGGCTCTGATGTTGACCGCGGCGTTGATATCCCGGTCATGCCGGGCACCGCAGTTCACGCATTCCCACTCACGGGCGGCGAGCGGCAGGCTCGATGCCGTCCGCCCGCACGCCGAGCAGGTCTTGGACGAGGGGTACCAGCGGTCGGTCACGATCAGGTCGCGGCCGTACCAGTCGCACTTGTACTCCAGCATGGCCCGCATTTCCCGCCACGCCGCGTCCGAGATCGCGCGGGCCAGGTGGTGGTTGCGGACCATGTTCCGGAGGCTCAGGTCCTCGATCACGACCGCTTGGTTGTCGCGGACGAGCCGGGTTGTGAGCTTGTGCAGGAAGTCTTTTCGGCGGTCACAGATCCGGGCATGGACCCGCGCGACCTTAAGCCGGGCCTTGTCCCGGTTCGCGGAGCCCTTCTGGGTGCGGGCCAGCCGCCGCTGAGCACTGGCCAGCCGCCCCCGATCGCCTCTTTCGTGCCGGGGGTTGGCGACCTTCTCCCCGGTCGACAGGGTGACCAGGGAGGTGATTCCCGCGTCGATCCCGACGACGGAATCGCTGGCCGGGTGGGGTTCGACCGCGCACTGGCACAGCAGGGACACGAACCACCGCCCGGCCGGGTCGCGGCTGACCGTCACCGTGGACGGCGCCGCGCCGTCCGGCAGCGGACGCGACCACACGACGGCCAGCGGTGCGGTCATCTTCGCGAGGTGCAGCTGGCCGTCGCGGTACCGGAACGCCGACCGGGTGTACTCCACCGAGGCGCGGGACTTCTTCCGCGACTTGAACCTGGGGTAGCGGGCCTGCTTGTGCCAGAACCTGTCAAATGCAGACTGGAGGTGCCGCAGGGCCTGCTGGAGCGGGACCGAGGACACCCCGTTCAGGAACGCGAGATCCTCGCTGCGTTTCCACTGGGTCAGCAGTGCGGAAGACTGAAGGTAGGTCACACGTTCCTGCCGCTGGTGCCACGCCGTAGTCCGGGCCTCCAGTGCGAGGTTCCATACCTTGCGGGCGCAGCCGAAGGTCCGGGACAGTTCGGCGGCCTGCTCCGGTGTCGGGTAGAAGCGGTATTTGTATGCCCTCTTCACCACTTTCCCCATATCGAATATGTTAACGGTAATCTGTGTGGGGATGCCGCGCGACACACCGGAGGGAGGGAGCGGCGTTTCTTCCCCGGCCTGAAGGCCGGGGTCTCGCCGCAACTCAGATGACCGCCGGGACCACGGTGCGGCTGACGGTAGGCCAGGCGGTGGTGCGGTTCCTGGCCGCGCAGCGCAGCGAGCGCGACGGTACCGAGCACCGGCTCTTCGCGGGCTGTTCTGGCATCTTCGGCCACGGGAACGTGGCCGGAATCGGCCAGGCCCTACTCGAGGCGGAACTACTCGGGGACGGGCCAGGGCTGCGCTACTACCAGGCCCGCAATGAGCAGGCCATGGTACACACCGCGGTCGGGTTCGCCCGGATGCGGAATCGGCTCTCGGCGTGGGCGTGCACCTCCTCGATCGGTCCTGGCGCCACCAACATGGTCACCGGCGCGGCGCTGGCCACCATCAGCCGGCTGCCCGTGCTGCTGCTGCCCGGTGACATGTTCGCGACCAGGCCGGCCTCCCCGGTGCTGCAGGAGCTGGAGTACCCCGGTGCTCTCGACGTGTCGGTTAACGACGTGTTCCGGCCCGTCTCGGTGTTCTTCGACCGGATCTGGCGCCCGGAGCAGCTCCCCTCCGCGCTACTGGCCGCGACCCGGGTCCTGACCGATCCGGCGCAGACCGGCGCGGTGACACTGGCGCTGCCCGCCGATGTCCAGGCGGAGGCCTGGGACTGGCCCGTCGAGCTGTTCGCCGAGCGCGTCTGGCATATCCCAAGGCCGGTGCCCGAGACCGTCGCGCTGATCCGCGCGGTCCAGTTCATCCGCGCCGCCTCCCGGCCGCTCATCGTGGCGGGCGGCGGGGTCATCTATTCCGAAGCCTGCGAGGAGCTGCGGTTCCTGGCCGAACACGCGGGCATCCCGGTGGCCGAGACCCAGGCCGGCAAGGGGTCACTCCCCTATGACCACCCGCTCGCGCTCGGTGCCATCGGCAGCACCGGCACGGCCGCCGCCAACCAGATGGCCAGGCAGGCCGACGTCGTCATCGGCATCGGCACCAGGTACAGCGACTTCACCACCGCATCGCGGACGGCGTTCGGGCACCCGAAGGTGCGCTTCGTCAACATCAACGTCGCGGCCCCGGACGCGGTGAAGCTGGCGGGCTGCCCGCTCGTCGCGGACGCGCAAGTGGCCCTGCGCGACCTGGAGCGCGCGCTGGGCAGCTGGTCCACCTCGGACGCCTACCGGGCCGAAGCCCGCCAGCTAGCAGCGGCCTGGGACGATGTCGTCGGGCGGTCCTATGCGCTCGGCCACCAGCCGCTTCCGGCCGCCTCCGAGGTCATCGGAGCGGTCAACGAGGCCGCCGAGCCGACTGACGTGGTGGTCTGCGCCGCCGGGTCCATGCCGGGTGACCTGCATAAGCTGTGGCGCGCCAGGGACCCGAAGGGCTACCACGTCGAGTACGGCTACTCCTGCATGGGGTATGAGATCGCCGGCGGCCTAGGGGCCAAGCTGGCCGACCCCGATCGCGAAGTGTTCGTCATGGTGGGCGACGGGTCCTACCTGATGATGGCCGCCGAACTGGTCACCGCGGTGCAGGAGCACATCAAGCTCATCGTGGTGCTGGTGGACAACCACGGCTTCGCCTCCATCGGGGCGCTGTCGGAAACGGTCGGCGCGCAGCGGTTCGGCACCAGTTACCGGTACCGTGACCCGGCGAGCGGACGGCTTGACGGAGACGTGCTTCCGGTTGACCTGGCCGCTAACGCACAGAGCCTGGGCGTCCGGGTGCTGCGGGCGGCGACCATGACCGAGTTCGCCGACGCGCTGGCGGAGGCGAGGCGGTGGACCGGCGGCCCGGTGCTCGTGCACATCGAGACCGACCCGACGGTTCGGTCGCCGGACAGCCAGGCGTGGTGGGACGTGCCGGTGGCCGAGGTTTCTGAACTGGACTCGACCCGCCGGGCCCGGGCGGAGTACGAGACGGCGAAAACGGCGCAGCGACCCTACCTGGCTCCCCCCGAGTCGCTGTAACGTCATGCCGGACCGTGACAGCACGGCCCGTTCGGTAAAAGTGCCTTTGAACCTAACGGACGCTGCCTCGAGCTGCCCGCCATCGGGTGTCACGGCCAGCCTGCCGGAATTTCCGCGGAGTCGGTCAGGCGGAGCTTGCGCCGGGCGCGCTGGTAGAAGGTGGTGCGGCCGAGGCGGACCACGTGGGCGGCGCCGGGACGCGGCAGCAGGTCGATCCGGTCGCCCGGTTCTACGTACCCGGCGACGTTGCCGTCCGCCTCCACCGCGAGCCGGCCGCTGGCGGACAGGACATCCAAGGTCAGCTGGTCGCTGACCGAGATGACCAGGCCCCGGTTGTAGGCGGAGTGAGGCGCGACCGGCGTAAGCAGGAGGGCTTCTAGTCCCGGGCTTACGATCGGGCCGCCGGCGGAGAAGCTGTACGCGGTCGAACCGGTCGGAGTCGCTACCACGACCGCATCGGCGGCATAACTGACGAATCTGTCGCCCCCGGCGTGCACCGCGATGGCGGCGGTTTTCTGGCCGGGAAACCGGACGAACGCGATGTCGTTGAACGCCGTGACGACCTGGCCGGCCAGAACGGCGTCGACGGCCAGCCGCGGCTCGGTGATGAATTCGTGGGCGTCGATGGCTGACAGGGCGCTGGCCAAATCGGGCACGTCGACCTCAGCCAGGAATCCCAGCTTGCCGAGGTTCACGCCCAGGACCGGGGCGCTCAGCCGGTCCGCGAGCCTCATCGCGCGCAACATCGTACCGTCGCCGCCCAGGCTGACGACCAGGTCGGCGCGGCGGCGGAACTCCTCGGTCGTCACCGGTTCGGCGGTGCATTTCAGCCTGCTCATCTCGGTATCGATGCCGACGACCTGGATTCCCCTGCGGTCCGCCCAGTCCAGAATCGCGCCCACCGCCCCGCCGCAGTCGCGCCTCGGGTGCAGCACCAGGCCGACGACGTGCATCAGCAAGAACCCGTCGTGGCGACCGCGGCCCGGATGATGACGGCATACAGGTCATGCCACTGCGGCGAAGAGAACCCCGCCTGGGCCAGCAGCCGGGCGGCTCGCCGCTTCGTGCGCGCCTTGCTCCGGCGCCCGCCCAGGAGCGTGGGCGCCAGCCAGGCCGAGAACTGGTCGATCAGGACCAGATGCCCGCCCGGCACCAGCACCCGGGCGCACTCGGCGAGGCCGGCCCGCTGATCCGCCCAGTGATCGAACGAGGTGGTACTGACAACGAGATCGAACATTTGCTCCGGATAGGGAAGCTCCTCGGCCGTCCCCGTGGCGAAGCGCATCCGGCTGTCGGCGGCCATCGCCCGGGCCGTTTCGATCATCGCGGGCGCCGCATCGATGCCGGCCAGTTCCAGCGCCTGCGGGACCCGGCCGGCCAGCCGGCGTAGCAGGTAGCCGGTTCCGCACCCCACGTCAAGGACGCGGGCCGGCCCGGGAGCGCTCGCCAAGGCGAGGTCCACGGCCCGGTCCGCGATGTCGTGATGCAGCCGGCCGCGCCACCCGGTTTCGTAACTGGGGGCGCGCTCATCGAAGGCGGCGACGTCACGACTGTGAACCACAGTCCCATGGTGTCATGACCAGCACGCTCCTGACAGATTTCCGGGTCAAAGGCACAGGTAGGTACGATGTCTGGCACCAGCAGTGATGCCTGGCACGAACGTAGTGGCGGAATGAGGAGCGTGACCTTGGCCGGGCGGCTGACGATCATCGGTGGCGGCGTGATGGGGCTGATGACGGCGTACTATGCCGCGCCGCTAGCGGAGACCGTGACCGTGCTTGACCGGTCCCGGGTGGGCGACCCCGCTACCGCGTCCTTCGGCCTGACCAGATCGGTCCGTAACGACTACCGGGATCTCGAATACGCCAGGCTCGCGTTCGAGGCCCGGCGGCTGTGGCGGGAGCTCGAGCGGGACTTCGGCCGGCAGCTGCTGGTCGACTGCGGCTGCCTGAACCTGGTGAAAGCCAGCGTCACGCCGGACCTCGACAGCACCTACGCGGTGGAGAGCTACGCCGTGCTCGAGCAGCTGCGGCTGCGCCGCGAGGCCCTGTCAGGCGCGCAGCTGCGGCAGCGGTTCCCGCAGTTCGACGCCGACGGCGGATGGCTGGACGTGGACGCCGGGTTCGCCGACCTGACCGCGGTGACCGTGGCCCTGCGCGAGGGACTGCGGGCCCGCGGCGTCCGGGTGGTGGAGACCTGCGAGCCGCGCGGGATCACCCGGTCCGGCCAGAACTGGATCGTGGCCACCGATTCCGGGCCGGTGGAATCCGATGTGCTGGTGGTGACCGCGGGCCTGGGGACCAACGACGTGCTCGGGCTGGTACCCGGCTGCCGGGTCCGCTTCCCGCTCAGCCCCGACCGCCCGACGCAATCGGTGTACTTCATTCCCCCGGCCGGGTCGCGAGCCATGTTCACGCAGGACGTGATGCCGGTGTTCGCGTACCTCGATATCGGGATCTACGGCCATCCCGTCTATGACGGGAAGACCCCCGGGGTCAAGATCGGTTTCTACAACCCGCCGGACGTGACCCGGACGCCGAGCCGGATCCGGAGCGTGGAGGAGTTCGTGGCCGAGTGCATACCCGGGCTGCGCGACGCCGAGGTCGTCGATGTGGCCACCGCCAGCGGTGTCGATACCTGCTGGTACGACCTGGTGGCCGACGACGAGTTCATCCTGGGTGCGGTTCCCGGCGCACCGGGCCTGTTTACCGGCGTCGGGTGGCGCGGCACCGGATACAAGTTCGCGCCATGGGTGGGACGGGTGCTCGCTCAGCTCGCCCTGCAGCAGGGCACCGTCTATGACATCGGGCGCTTCACGCCCGCCAGATTCGCTGTGGAAGGAGTGCCCTCTTGAGTGGGAGGCAGAGCGTGAGCTCGTCGATTGTGGACCGGCTGCGGAACGGGACCGTGCTCGGGGCCGAGGGTTACGTCTTCGAGCTGGAACGGCGTGGCTACATCAAGGCAGGCCCGTTCGTCCCCGAGGTCGTCCTGGACTTCCCCGACGCGGTACGCGAGCTGCACCGCGAATTCCTGCGCGCGGGCGCAGAAGTCATGGTCGCGCTCACCTACTACGCGCACCGGGAGAAACTGCGGGACGTCGGCCGCGAAGGCGACCTGGAGGCGATGAACCGCCAGGCGGTGCGGATCGCCCGCGAGGTCGCGCGCGAAGGCGATGCCCTGGTGGCGGGCAACGTCTGCAACACCTGGGCGTACGACCCGGATGACCCGGCCACCAAGGCGACCGTCCGGGCCATGTATGCCGAGCAGCTGGGCTGGGCGGCCGAAGAAGGCATCGACTTCGTCATCTCAGAAACCAATGACTACCTGGGCGAGGCGCTGATCGCGCTGGAGGTCACTCAGGCGCTTGGCCTGCCCGCGATGATGACGCTGGCGCCGACGCAGCCCGACCGGACGCGCGACGGCTACGAGTACGCGGAGGCGTGCCGCATCCTGTCCGAGGCGGGGGCGCAGATCGTCGGCCTGAACTGCGACCGCGGCCCGGCCACGATGCTGCCGCTGATCGCCGGTATCCGGGAGGCGGTGGACTGCGCGGTCGCCATCCAGCCGGTGCCGTACCGGACCGACGCGGCCGCGCCGACGATGGAGACGCTGCGCTCGGCGGAGGGACAACGGGCCTTCCCCGTCGCCCTCGAGCCGTTCGGCTGCACGCGGTTCGAGATGGCTTCGTTCGCGCTGGCGGCCCGGGAGCTCGGGGTGGATTACGTGGGGATCTGCTGCGGCGCGGGCCCGCATCATGTCCGGGCCATGGCCGAGGCGCTGGGCCGCGAGGTCCCGGCGGGCAAGTACTCACCTTCGATGGAGCTGCATCCCATGTTCCGTTCGGATATCTCGGCGAAGGACGCGGCCTTCCTGCCTACCTGGACTGCGTGACGGTTTAGATCATCGGTCAGTGAGCTGAGGGGTTGGCGACCCTGGCCGCCAGCAGTGGTTCCCCGGTCGCGGTCGCGGTCACCAGCATCAGGTAGGGACGGTCGAACACGACCTGAGGGAGTTGCAGCCGCTCCGCGGTCGGCTGCATGCCGACGGCGGTCGCGGCGCTCGCCACCGTGCCCTGCTCGCCGACCTGCAGGGTGGCGGCCTGCTTCACCAGGCCGATGCAGCACGCCTGCGGGGACAGCCCGGTGAAGTCCGCGGACGTGGTGAACGCGACCCCCATGCCGAGCTCGCTCAGCAGGCCCTTCATGCTGACCTGGCCGCCGAGGCTCACCCGCGGCAACGAGACACTCCGGGTTTGAACCGGGCCCGCGGTGCTTCCTGCCGCTCCTCCTGCCGCTCCTCCTGCCGCCAGCCTGGCCGTCATCGCGCCGAGCGCCGACGCGGTCGGCGTTTCGCAGCCTCCAGCGCCAGAGGGCGGCAGCAGCGCGACCATCGCCAGCTTGCCGCCACGGTAGGGAAGCTGGACCGCGGTCCAGCCTGCCGCGCTGACGGTGCGATACTGACCGCCGTTCATGAAGGACGCCGTGGCCTGCTGACCGGCGGCGGTGGTGAACGGACCCGGGACGGTCTGGCTGGCCTGAAACGGCGTGGCCCACGCCGCCCGCAGGTAGAGCGCATCAGTCAGCACCCAGCCGATGTTGTTCAGCGATCCGGGCGACAGCAGCTGCGGGATCTGTCCCCGGGTCGCGGCCGCGATCGCCTGGTTAATCTCCTGGGCGGCGCGATCAGGGCTGCTGAGCAACGGCGCCTGCGCCACGCCGGCGTCATAGCCCGTCGCCACGGCGTTCAGGTAACTGCGCCGGGTCTGCAGCGTCGGGTCGGCCCACACCTGATCACTTGCTTCCAGCATCACCCCGGGGCCGTCCAGGCCGCGCAGGGCCGCCGACCGCGCCTGCAGGCCGGCCTCGAACCCCTGCCCGCTGGTCGCGGGCAGATCCAGCACCCGGGCCATGGCCTGGGCGGTGCCGCCGCGCGCCCCGAGATACGCCATGCCCAGGCCGCTGGCCAGGCTGGAGGGCGACAGCACCAGGTTCGCCCGCGGATCCGCCCGGCACCAGGCGGTCAGCACGTCAAGCCCGAATGCGGTATCCCCCGCCCCGAAGGGGCGCGGGTCGGCGAGAGGCTCCCTGAGCGCCACACCATGGGCCACGACCGGCGGCGCGACCGCGCCCGACCCGCACCCTGCTATCAGCAACGCCGCCGCGACGACCCCGGCGGCGGCCCGCAGTTCATTCTTCACGCGCATCAGACGAAGCACAGCCCGGCACGGTTTCACCGCCGAGATAACGTTCCAGCCTCAGCTGGCCGCCTTGCCCCGTACCGCCCGGCCGGCTTCACCTGGGCGGCCAGCCAACCATCCTTAATACCCGCAAAAGGGACGCACCTGGTACCGGCACCCGCGATCGGGCCGCACCGATGGACCATTGGGCCGGTGCTATGCGGCCCGCTGGTCCATCGGTGCGATGGCGGCGCGGCCCGCGCGCCGTAGCGTCAAAACGGCGATGCGAACCTAGCGCTCATCGGCGCGGTCGTCATCTTCGGCGCGCTTTGCTGTACTCCGCGGCTCGGCGACGCTCCTTGACGGCATAAGCTCTGGCTTCGTCAGCGCGCCCAACCGCTTGGCGTCACCTGGCGGGCGGAGCTTGTCGGCCTTTTGCCTGACGCGAGCACGATGTTTGTCGTCAGCGGGGTCAGACACGGTACCTTCTGGCAGACGTGCATACTGGATCACCTCGTTCCGACGTCGGCGCCTGGAGACCGGGGCGCACACGCGGATGGGTTCGTTTACGGTGGTGGCATGCAGGGCGTGCCTTGGTGGGGTGTGGTCTCCTCGGCCGCGGCTCCGGTCCTGATGGTCGGCGGGTGGACGGCGGCCGCGGACCTGCAGCCGCGCTTCGATCCGATGTCCGAGACGGTCAGCTCCCTCGCCGCGCCGGGCGCGACCGACCGTTGGGTGATGACGCTGACGTTCGTGGTGGTAGGCCTGTGTTACGTCGTCACGGCGCTGGCGCTGCGGCCGGCCAGGACCGTCGGGCGGCTGATCCTGACCGCGGGCGCCGTGGCGGGCATGCTGGTGGCGGTGAACCCGGAGCACCCCGGAGATCCCTATCCGTGGCCGCACATTATCTGCGCGTCGATCGGGCTCGCGGGGGTGGCGACCTGGCCTGCCGGGGCCTGGCGGCGCGGGCATGCGGTGCCCTGGGCCCTTCGGCCTGCCGTGGCCGCCGCCGCCGTCGCGGCGCTGCTCGCCTTGATCGCGTGGTTCGCCGTGGAACTGGTTACCGGATCCGGCCAGACCGGGCTGGCCGAGCGGGTCGCGGGCATGGCCCAGGCCGTATGGCCGCTGACCGTGGTGCTCTCCTGCTCCCGCCGCGCTCGGGGCAGCGGCAGGCTGACGCCTGTGCCGGGCCTCCAGGCGCAGGCCGCGTCGGGAGCAGCCCGTACCGGCCGCTAACCTTCTGGGGCGTTGTCAGCCCGGGTACCAGCGAGCCTCTGCTTAGGATCGGCAGGAGATCTGGGTGCGCGATTGCCCTATAGGAGGACTCGATGCGATATAAGAAGCTAGGAAAGACCGGGCTTGAGGTTTCCGTGATCACGCTGGGGTGCATGAGCTTCGGCGAGTCGGGCGGGCGCGGGCGGCCGTGGACGCTGGACGAAGCGGCCTGCCGGGACATCGTCCGGCAGGCGCTCGACGCCGGGATCAACTTCTTCGACACGGCGAATGCGTACTCGGCCGGCCGCAGCGAGGAGATCACCGGGCAGGCGCTGAAGGATTTCGTCCCGCGGGACGAGGTCGTCCTGGCGACCAAGGTCTTCATGCCGATGCACCCCGGGCCGAACGGCGGGGGGCTGTCCCGTAAGGCGATCTTCGCGGAGCTGGACGCGAGCCTGAGCCGGCTGCAGACCGACTACGTCGACCTGTACCAGATCCACCGGTGGGACTACGGCACGCCGATTGAGGAGACGCTGGAGGCGCTCCATGATGCCGTGAAGTCCGGCAAGGTCCGGTACATCGGCGCGTCCTCGATGCACGCCTGGCAGTTCACCAAGGCGCTATACCTCGCGGACCTGCATGGATGGACCCGGTTCGTCTCCATGCAGAACCACTACAACCTGATCTACCGTGAGGAGGAGCGGGAAATGCTTCCGTTGTGCGCCGACCAGGGCATTGGCGTCATCCCGTGGTCCCCGCTCGCCCGCGGCAAGCTGACCCGCCGCTGGGACGAGGCGACCACGCGAAAGGAGACCGACGACTTCGGCCGGATTCTGTACCGTGACGAGGACCGCTCGGTTGTTGAGCGGGTCCTGGAAGTCGCGGCCAAGCGGGACCTGCCCCCCGCCCAGGTCGCGCTGGCGTGGCTGCTACGCAACCCGTCGGTGACCTCTCCCATCGTCGGCGTCACGAAGCCGTCGCACCTGTCCGACGCTATCGCGGCGGTGGACGTCGATCTCGACGCCGACGAGGTCGCCTACCTGGAAGAGTCCTACGTCCCGCACACCGTCGCTGGCTTCCAGTAACGGGAGGGCAAGGCAGCGGTATCCGGATGCGCGCGCCCACGGCACCCAGTCTCGTCAGTCCTGCTCATGCCGACCAGTGGGCTGATCCGGGCATAACGTCCTTCTGGGACCGCTTGCCGGTCTTCGGCCACGCGAGCGGGCACGGGAAAGGCCGGGCCCCGCATTGCTGCGGGGCCCGGCCTCTGGCTGCAGGGCGGGGCGGCCTACCGAGTGCTCAGGGCGATGGCCAGGCCGGCGCCGGGGCTGGTGGTGATCCCCGCGGCGGGGTGCACCTGGACCTGGCCGGTGAGGGTCTCGTAGGCGTCCCCGGTAGCGAAGGTGAAGGCAGGCGCGCCGGCCGGGACGGTGATGGTGACGGCGACGAAGACGTAGGCGTTGGAGGTGGTCACGTTCTCATAGCCGCCCACGCCGTTGGGGACGTGGATCAAGGTGATGGGAGCGGCGGGCTTGGCAGGCAGGGACACGGTCGCGGCGCTGAGGCTGATGTAGCCGGCGGCGGCGGCGGCGAACCCGGCGCTGGTGCCGGTCCCCGCGGTGCCGACCGACAGTGCCGCGGTCTCGGCCGGGCCGGTGCTGTAGAAGGCGGTCCAGATGGTGCGACTGGTGCCGGGCGCTACGGTCAGCCGGTCGCTGGGGGTTCCCCACAGCGAGGCACCGATGCCCGGCACAGGAACGGTAGCGGCGCTCGCGGACAGCCCGGCGCCGAAGACGGCCACGGTGACGGCGGCGGCGAGAGCGGCGATGAGAGCGGCGATGCGGTTCATGGTGTCCTTCTTCGGTCCTGGCCCTGCGGTCCCGGCCTCTGTTCTGCAGCCGTGACTTCACATTCGCCGACCCAAGTAGCCGCCCGGTTGGCATCAGGTTGCAGCCGGGTAGCAGCCGCCCCCGTGCCTGGCGGAGTCGCCCGGGTTCTCTCACGCGGGCCGCAGCTGGCTGAGCTGCCCCCGTCGGGCCCGGGCTAAGTGCTTGCCGCTGCTGGCCGCGCCGGGCATCACCGTGCAGGAGCCTAACGCGGCCATAATGGCCGATATCAGCAACAACCCGGCCGACTACGATGTCTCCGTCCAGGCAGGCACCTACAGCACCACCCTCAGCTATCACCTCGACCCCACCCTGAGCTGACCATTGTTTATTACTGAGAGTTATGGAAGTATTACCCAACGTAGAAGTACTGGCGGCGACCTCGGGCTGTCAGCCAGCTCTGTGCTCTGGGGGAACCGATGCATGAGACCGTCAGTCACGCTCACAGAACCCGGGAGCGACGGCGCCTGCCAGCTGCTGCCCGGCTTGGCACCTTGGCCGCCGGCGTCGCCTTGGCGGCCGGCTCTGTGGCCCTGCTGCCGGCCGGGCAGGCGCTCGCCGCGACCAGCCCTGGGAGCTCGATCGCCAACGTCGCCGTCGATTCAGGCATCGCGATCACCCTCCTCACCCCGGCATTCACGCTGACCGGTATCCCCGGGGACACTCCGGTAGATATCGGCGCGGTGACGATGGACGTCTTCAGCAACAATGCCACCGGCTACAACGTGACCGTGGAGGCGGCGGCCCCCAACCTGGTCGGCACCGGGGCGAACACCGACGTCATCCCCGTGGCCGACCTCTCTGTCGAAGAGACCGGAGGCACCACCGGCTACCTGCCGCTGTCTGACACCGCGGCGACCACGGTGTACACGCAGGCCACGCCCTCGGCCGCCACTCCAGGCGATGCGCTGAGCAATGACTACGAATTCAACACGGGCATCCCCGACGTCACCCCCGACACCTATTCGGTCACCCTCGACTATGTCGCGACCGACAACCCATGACACACCCCCGCGGCGCGCAGGCCAACCATAAATGAGGGCGCGTGCCTAACCGCCCTTGCCACCTGCGGGGAGGCCACTTCCATCACAGAGGTGGCCTCCCTGCACGTGCGTGGGCCGCGCTGCTCGGCCTGGCCCTCAGCGTGGTTGCCGCCGTTCCGGCGGCCGCGGCACCTGAGCACGTCTCGCCAGGCCCGGTCCCCCGCGGTCACGGGATGGCCATGCTGGTCACTCCGCCACGGCTGACGATAGCCGCCAGCCAGATACTAAAGCCCCAACGGCTGGAGATCGAGAACAGGGGAAGCGCCCCGCTGACCGTGGACGCCCAGATAGAGGGACTGGCCCAGAATGGGAACGGGTCGTCCCTGCTTGAGGCGGACGCACCCTACTCGGCGACGACCTGGGTCACGCTCACCCCTGATCATTTCCAGGTCGACCCGGGCACCAGGCGTTACATCCGGGTCCTTGTGCGGGTGCCGGCGAGTCCGGAGCCCGGTGACCGCAATCTCGCGATCATCTTCTTGTTGCCGGCCCGCCCCGGGCGGGGGAACATCCATGTCGCGCAGGGTATCGGGGTCCCGGTCCTCATCACCGTCCCCGGCCGGGTGATCGACCAAATCAGCCTGGCCAGGCTGGCGGCACCCGGCTTCTCGGCCGGCGGCCCCATTAGCATGACCGCGACGGTACGCGAATCCGGCGATGTCCATCACAGCTTCATCAGCGGAAAGGGCCGGCTTGCGGCCCGCTCAGGCGGGGCTACGGTGCTGTTCCCGCCGTTCACGGTACTGCGCGACTCAACGATAACGGTCACCACGAAATGGCAAGACCCGCCGGTCATTTGCTTGTGCCATATCAGGAGCTCTGTTACCTCGGACGGCCAGAGCACCACCGTCGCCGCGACAGTCGTCATCTTCCCCGTGTTCCAGGTCGTTATCGGGGCAGGCGTGATCGCGGCGCTGCTGCTCACCTTCCAGTTCCTTCGCCTGCATCAGCGGCACAGGCTCTCGGCCGCCTACGACGCCGGCCGCCGATCCGGTGTTGATATCGCCCCGGACTGATAACGCTGCTGTGGGCAGATCTGCCTCGCGGCGGCGGGTATATCCGCCCGGCCATGCCCAGGCGGAGCAGCAGCACCCGCAGCGGCGTCCGGATGCGCGCGCCCATGCCATCCAGTCTCGCCAGTCCCGCTCATGCTGGCCAGTGGGCCGGAACCCACGGGCTCAAGCCCGGAGGCAGTCAGCCAGGTAGGCTCGGCCTTGGTGATAAAGTCGGATAGTAGGAAAATCCGAACTTATCTGGGAGACCTCCGTGGCAATGCCCGTAGCCAAGGCTGAGCCGGAACCCCGCGTGACGGCTCGCGTCAAGGTCCGCCCGAAGGCGCAGCTCACCTTGCCGGAAGAGATCCGGAGCGCACTGCACATCGGGGAGGGCGATGAGGTGGAGTTCGCCGTCCAGCAGGACGGGACAGTTACCGTCCGGGGCTATATATCTATCCCGACCGATCAGGCATGGTACTTCACCCCGCAGTGGCTAGCCGGAGAACGCGAAGCTGACGAGGAGATCGCAGCAGGACGGGGCACCGTGCACGAGTCGGCCGAGGACATGTTCGGCCGCCTTGACACGCTCGGGTCAGCGGATGGCTGATGCCCACATTCGAGACGCTGCCCCGCTTCGAGCGGGACTGGAAGAACCTTACGCGGCAGCAGCAGGCTGCCTTCCGCAAGGTCATCCCGGAGTATTTTGTGCCGGACCTGGCTGCTCCAGACCGGCCGTTCCGCCCCGGACTCCGAGTTAAGGGCGTGACCGCCCATCCGGGCGTGTTCGAGATGACATGGGACAACGACGGACGCACGACCTTCAGCTATGGCGAGGAACGGATCGCCGGGCAGGCCCACGTCATCTGGCGGCGCATCGGAACCCACGCGATCTTCACTCCGCCGCCCGGACCGTAGCCCGCACAACTTCATGAGGCAATGCCGTACTTTCGCAGCAGGCCGCGGCTGATGATCTCGGTGAGGCGTCGTGACCCAGCGGCAAGAAAGACGAGAATCGACATGTTCAACCAGCTCAGTGGCGCAACGCGACTGTTTCCCATCATCGGTGACCCGGTCAAATACGCCGAGTCCCCGGTCCGCCTGACCCGCACTTTCGGGGAGCGCAGCCACAATGGCATGTGCATCCCGATGCAGGTGTCGGCGGGAGGCCTCGACGTGGTCATAGCGGGTCTCACGGCCACGCCAAATGTGGACGGAATCCTCGTTACGATGCCGCACAAGCACACCGCGTTCGCGCACTGCACTACCAGCTCCGAGCGAGCCAGGATGCTCGGGGTCGTGAGCGTCATCCGGCGCAACACCGACGGCACCTGGCACGGCGACATGCTCGACGGGCTCGCCTTCGTGAAAGCACAAATGGACCATGGCGCCAGCATTGAGGGGGCGCGAGCACTCCTGGTAGGTGCAGGCGGGGCGGGAAGCGCGATCGCCATCGCGCTCCTTGAGGCGGGCGTCCGTGAACTCGTCGTCCACGATACCGACGAGTCGCGGGTCACTGGCCTCCTCGACCTGCTCGCAGACCTCGGCGATGGACGGGCGGCGGCCGGACCGCCGGACCCGGCCGGCTGCGATCTGGTGTTCAACGCGACGCCGATGGGCATGGAGGACGGCGATCCGCTGCCGGTCGACGCAAAACTGCTCACCTCGTCCATGTTTGTCGGCGATGTGATCGCCGGACACGGTGTGACCCTGTTCATCGAGGCCGCACAGGCTGCCGGCTGCAACACCGCCAACGGCGGACATATGGTCGAAGCCGTGCAAGACCTCATGGCCGACTTCATGCTCGGCAAGTAGCGACCCCGACGACGCGGTGCATCTGCGCCGTTCGTCTGCGCACCCCTTTAACGACCGGAGGGATGGTCATGGAATACGCGCGCCTCGGCGCCACCGGTCTGAGAATCAGCCGGCTGGCCCCTCGGCTGTATGAGCTGCGACGATCCGAAACGCTTTAAGGCGATGGGATATCAAGAGGCGACGCCGTACTCTCGCAGCAGGCCCCGGCTGATGATGGTCTTCTGGATCTCTGAGGTGCCCTCGCCGATGAGCAGGAACGGGGCCTCCCGCATCAGCCGCTCGATTTCGTACTCCTTGGAGTAGCCGTATCCGCCGTGGATGCGGAATGACTCCTGGGTCACGTCCGCGCAGTACTCCGACGCCAGCAGTTTGGCCATGCCCGCCTCGACGTCGTTGCGCTCGCCTGAATCTTTCAGCCGGGCGGCGTTGACCATGAGCAGGTGGGCGGCTTCGACCTTGGTGGCCATCTCCGCCAGCTTGAAGGCAATCGCCTGGTGCTCGGCGATCGGCTTGCCGAAGGTCCTGCGCTGCTGGGCATAGGCCACAGCCAGCTCGAAAGCGCGGATGGACATGCCACACGCGCGGGCTGCGACGTTGACGCGGCCAACCTCTATTCCGTCCATCATCTGATAGAAACCGCGACCGCGACCAGCCGGGCCGCCGAGGACCGCGTCGGCCGGCAACCGGACGCCGTCGAGCACCATTTCGGTGGTCTCGACGCCCTTGTAGCCCATCTTGTCGATCTGGCCAGGGATGGTCAGGCCCGGCCGGGTCTCGCCGAACCCGGGCTGCTTCTCGATCAGGAACGTGGTCATGTTCTTATAGGCCGAGCCGCCGTCGAGCTCGTCTTTCACCAGCGTCGCGACGACGCCGGCCCGGGCCCCGTTCGTCAGCCACATCTTCTGGCCGTCAAGGACGAACTCGTCGCCGTCGGGGTGAGCACGGGTCTTGATGGCCGCGACGTCCGAGCCGCACTCCGGCTCGCTCATCGAGAACGCCCCGCGAATCTCGCCGGTGGCCATCTTCGGCAGCAGCCGCTGCTTCTGCTCTTCTGTCCCGTGCTGAGCGATCATGTACGCCACGATGAAGTGGGTATTGATGATCCCGGAGATGGACATCCAGCCGCGGGCGATCTGCTCGACTACCAGGGCGTAGGTCAGCAGCGATTCGCCGAGGCCGCCGTACTGTTCGGAGATCGTCAGGCCGAAAAGGCCCATGTCCTTCATTCCCGCCACGATCGCGTCGGGGAATTCGTCGGCGTGCTCAAGCGCCGTGGCGTTCGGGATGATCTCCTTGTCCACGAAAGTCCGGACCACTGACAGGATCTCTTTCTGGAATTCGGACAGGCCAGCAGTTTGGGCGAGACGTGCCATCGGGTCCTCCGGCTTAGGTTCGTTAGCCCTTGCGGTTCGTGATCTCCTGGGTGAGCTGGGGCGCCACCTGGAACAAGTCTCCTACAACGCCGAAGTCGGCGAGTTCGAGGATCGACGGCACAGCGAGCGTCGGTGACCTGGAACTGATCGCCTTGGGTCATCCGGTCGGCATGGCGGTGCCCGACTCGTCCTCACCGTCGCCCTGGAACTACGCTGCGGCGGCGGAACCGACGCCGCCGCGTTGTGCGGTGGCGGCGGCCAGAGCGACGCCCTCATCGTCCGTGCCCCCGTGCACAGCGGCGACACCGACGGGCGCGCCCACAAAACCCCACAGGTCCGGGTCCCGGCGAGATGATGGCCATCTTCGCGTCGGTGACCGCACCGAGCCGTAGCCGGTATAGGGTCCCACGCTGGTCGTTAACAGCGACGGCGACCCGCTCATCGGTGTGGCCGCGGCCGGTGTGGCCCGCGCTGGCTGTCGGCCTGCGTGCTCTGGCGGCCGCGCCGAACTGGGCGAGACTCCTACTCCTACTCCTCGTCCTCGTACTTGAACGAGAGCCGGAGCCTGGTACGGAAGGTGATCTCGCCATCCTCGGCGACTTGCAGGTCCTGCTCGACCACTTCGGCGACGCGCAGGTCCCTCAGCGTCTTACGTGCGGTGTTTACAGCGGTGGCGGCGGCGTCCGCCCACGACTGAGAACTCGTCCCGATGAGCTCGGTAACCCGGTACACGCTCACTGTATCCTCCTCAGCCGCAAGAACCTGAGACTCGCCGAATCGGCGGCTCTCCTTTGACTCCCGTCCCAATGTGTGACGAGGATCATAACTGATCCCACAATAGACGCTAGCCGGGGCCCAGTCCACGTTGGTGAAACCTAAACGGCGCACTAGGGTCGGTGGCCCGCGGAATCTCTCACCCGGCGCGGCACCGTCATCAGTGATCTTCTCGCCAGCGCTACTGGGCGGCCTGGCAGCGCCGCCTCGACCGCCGCTCATTGATCTCCTCGAGGACCGCGGCGGATCCGGCACGGTCGAGGATGCCAGCCGCGGTGTTCAGCGTGCGCTCTGAGTTGGTGTCGGGTACCTGCTTGACCAGCACGGCGATGTTCCTTATCTCTGGATGGATCAGACGCAGGGCCTACGTGGCGATTGAGACCACGTTGTTGAGGCGGCATGCTGTCGCCCTCGGCGAAGCGAATTATCTTCTCTTTACGACGCAAGCGCGGGCGTTGCGTTAGGTGTCCGCAATGCCTGACTTCACGGTAGGTGTTCTCGGTGCCCCGAGGCAGGTTCTGCTGTTACCTGGAAGAGCAGGACCGGGGACGCAGTGGGCTCAGGCGGGCACATTCAGGACGCCGACTCCCGGGCGTCCGTCCCCGGGTTGTCCCACAGCCCGCGCTCCTCCAGGATGTCGATCAGGTGATCGGCGCTGGCCAGGATGTGGTGCTCCATCAACGACCTCGCCTTGCGCACGTCGTGCTTGCGCACGGCCTCCACCAGCAGCGGGTGCTCGTCGCTGGTGGCCGAGACCTGCGCCTCGATCGAGGCGTAGAAGCGGTTTGGCAGATGGTTGACCACCGAGCCGAGTAGCAGGGCCAGGCGGTGGGAGTCCGCCGCCAGGTTGATCTGCCGGTGGAAAGAGTAGCCGAGGTCGGCGATGCGTTCCCTGTCCCGGGCCGCCACGGCCTCCTGGAACTCCTCGAGGTTCGCCTCGAGCCTAGCCACCTGCTCGGGCGTGATCTTCTTGGCCGCGCGGGCCGCCATCTCTTTCGCCAGCTGGGCCTGGGCCCAGAACAGGTCCCGCACGTCCTGCCGGGTGAAGGGGGCGACGACGAAGCCGCGGCGGGGCACGAGCTGGACGAAGCCCTCGCCCTTCAAGGCGAGCAGGCCCTCGCGGACCGGCGTGTTGCTCACCCCCACCTGCTCGGCGATGCGCTCCATCCGGAGGAATTCGCCCGGCTTTACGGTTCCCGAGATGATCAGCTCGCGAACGTAGCTCGCCACCTCTTCGGGCAGCTGCTGCCGCCGGGAAACCCGGTCACGAATCCCGACTACCTCGTCCGCCATCACTCACCCTTCCGTCGTATATATAAAGCATGATACAAATCGGCCGCCTCCGTTCGGGCCAGGACGCGCCGACCGGGCCGAGCGCCCGGCCTGCCGGGGGTATCGCTCGCCAGCCGCCCGAGTGCCGCCGGCCGGCTGTTCCCGCGCGCCGAGCCGACCCGTGAACGTGGCCTCCCTTGACACTAAAAACTTAATATAAAATACTGACTAATCGGAAGCTGCTGCCGCCTGGTCAGCCGGTCGCGCATCGCGACTACCTCGTGCGCCATGCCTTATATCCTCCTTAATATATGAAGTATTATACACGAACCGTCACTGAGGCGTGGCTCGCCGGGTCTACCCCCACGGCGGCCGGGCTGACGCCAGTGCGGCGCGATGCTGCGGGGCGGCGACCGCGATGAGACGCTCGGCCCGCTCGGGGTAGGACGTGCCCCGCAGGTCGGCCGCGCCGAACTCGGTGATCACCAGGTCGACGTCGCTCTGCGCTGTCGTCACCGGGCCGCTAACGGCCGGGACGATACGGCTCGTGCTGCCATCGGAGTTTGTGGCCGCCAGCGCGAGGATCGCGAGCCCCGACCGCGCCTTCCTGGCGGCCCGCAAGAAGCCCACTTGCCCGCCGACCGCGCCGACGTACCGGCCCGCGACCACCTCGGCGTTCGCCTGGCCGTGCAGGTCCACCTCGATGGCTGAGTTCATCGCGACGTAAGGGTCGCATTGCGCCAGCGCCGCCGGCGCCAGCTGCTCGTCAACCGGGGCCATCCGCACCTTGGCAGAGTCAGCCAGGAACTTGTAGAGCCGGTCCGTGCCCAGCGCTATCCCGGTCACGCAGCTCCCCGGGCTGTCGGCTAGGGCCCCGGCCTCGTCGAGATCGACCAGCCAGTCGCCGACCAGACCGGATCGCACCAGCAGGTCCCGGCGGCCGTGCAGCGCCCGCGCGATCGCGTCGGCCAGCGCCCCCACGCCTAGCTGGATCGTCGCACCCGACGGGACGAATGCCGCGACGTTTTCCGCGACGGCGCGTTCGGCCGCGGCGGCTGGCCGCGCGGGCGAGTCGGCCAGCACGCGGGACGAGGTGATCGAGGCCGCAACGCGGGACCGGTGCAGAGCCCGCGAGGAAGAGGTCGGCGGCATGTTCGCGTTGACCTCGACCAGGACGACCCGCGCCTGCTCGGCGGCGACGGCCGCGTAATCCACGGTGGCGCCCAGGCTGTAGTAACCGTCCGCGTCGGCCGGGGCCACCTGGAGCAGGACGACGTCGACCCGGATGTGCCCGGCGGTGATCAGCTCCTCGATCCTGCCGTAGTGGCACGGGACGATGTCCACCAAGCCCTTCGCGCTGAGCTTGCGCAGCGCGCCGTGGGCCGCGTAGGCCTTTATGTTCGGCTGCCCGGGGCTGACGCCGGCCCAGGCATCGCTGAGCGTGTAGCCGCAGAACGCCGTGAGCCCGCCGATGGCGTGGGCCGCCGCGATGAACTTCTCGACCAGGGCCGGCGGCTCGGCGGCGGCCTGGCCGATCAGCACCGTATCGCCCGGCCTCAGGTACTGGGCGATATCGAGATCAGCCACGGGAAATCTCCTCCTAGGTCCGGCCGGGCAGGGGCGCGGGGCACCAGGTATCGATGAGCTGGTGCACGTCCTCGGGCCCGGTCTCCGGCGCGGCCGGCGACCGGGCCCGAGACGTCCACGCCGAGGCGCGAGACGAACTCGCGGTAGAAGTGGGCTGGTCGCTGAACAGGCCGGCCGCCCCCAGGCCCTGCAGCTTCGCGGTCAGCAGCGCGACACCGTCGACCATGGCGGCGCGCTCAGATTCCCCGGCCGCCGGTCACTTCGATGACCGCGCCGTTGACGTAGGACGCCAGCGGTGAGGCCAGGAAGACCACCGCCCCGGCCACCTCTTCGGGCAGCCCGGCTCGTCCCATCGGGACCTCGGCCTCCTTGGCTGCGTAGATCTCGGGCTTCATGACCAGCGTCATGGCCGTGCGGATCAGGCCCGGCTGCACGGCGTTGACGCGCACGCCCGACGGGCCGATTTCCTTAGCCAGCGCCTTGGTGAGCCCGATCAGGCCGGCCTTGGCCGCGCTGTAGTTCGTCTGGCCGGGGTTACCCACCTTGCCGGACAGCGAGGAGATGTTGACGATCGAGCCGCTGCCCTGCCTGCGGAGCAGCGGCGCGACGGCCCTGCTGCCCAGCCAGGCTCCCTTGAGGCTGACATCAAGCACCAGGTCGAAGTCGGCCTCGCTGAGCTTGCTGATGTAGCCGTCACGGATCACGCCGGCGTTGTTGACCAGCACGTCAACCCGGCCGAAGCGATCCAGGCATTCCTGGATCACTCGAGCCTGGTCCCGTTCGGATGTCACGTCGCACTGAACCGCGGCGATGTTTGCACCTTCCGCCGTCAGCGGGGCCACTGCCTCGGCGGCCTTGTCGCCGTCGGCGTCGGCCACCAGCACGCTCCCGCCGTGTGCCAGCACCGCCTCCGCGATGGCCAGGCCGATGCCCTGCGCGCCGCCGGTCACGATGGTGACCTGCTTGTCCATCAGTGCGCTCATGAGTACCACCTCGGGAGGCCGGACACCGAGGTGGAGGAGAAATTCAGACCGGGCATGGCACGTCCTTCACGTCATCCGCTGACGGCTCACTCCGAATGGCGCCGGGCTACTTGCCCCACAGCTTCTCGTACTGAGCCTGGTAGCTGGTCACGACCCCCGGGAAGGAGCTGTCGGAGGGCAGGCTGGGCACGTTGTGATACTGCTCGGACCAGATCACCGGCCGCTCGTACATCACGTCTTGCGCCAGCGCGCTGGCCGTCCGGCCGGTGAAGATACGCGCCAGCGCGTCGGTCGGAATATGTGTCTGGTACCTGCTTGACCAGCACGACGATGTTCATCAGGCTCCTTCGCTTTCGCTGAGGGTGGTTCAGCCCCGGTCCAGGCCGCCGCGCTTGACGAGCTGGGCGGCGATGACGTTGCGCTGGATCTCGTTGGTGCCCTCGCCGACGATCATCAGGGGGGCGTCGCGGAAGTAGCGTTCGACGTCGTACTCGGTGGAGTAGCCGTAGCCGCCGTGGACGCGGACCGCGTCCAGCGCCACCTGCATCGCGATCTCGGAAGCGAAAAGCTTGGCCATGCCGGCCTCCATGTCGCAGCGCTGCCCGGCGTCGAACCGCTCGGCGGCGTGCAGGATCAGCTGCCGGGCCGCGGTGATCTTGGTGGCCGAGTCGGCCAGGTAGTTGCCGACCGACTGGTGCTTCCAGATGGCCTTGCCGAAGCTTTCGCGCTGCTGAGCGTAGGCCAGCGCGTCATCGAACGCGGCCCGGGCGACGCCCAGGGCGCGGGAGGCGACCTGGATCCGCCCGGTTTCCAGGCCCTTCATCATCTGCGCGAAGCCGTGTCCCTCGACCCCGCCAAGCACCGCGTCGGCGGGCGCGCGGTAGTCCTCGAACACCAGCTCACAGGACTCCACGCCCTTGTAGCCCAGCTTCGGCAGGTCCTTGGATACCGTCAGGCCCGGGCCGTGCTCGACGAGCAGGATCGAGACGCCCTTGTGCCGGGGCCGCGCGTCCGGGTTGGTCTTGCACAGCAGGGCGATCAGCTTCGAGCGGCGGGCGTTGGTGATCCAGGTCTTGGCTCCGCTGACGACGTAGGAATCCCCGTCGCGGCGGGCGCGCGTGGTCATGGCCTGCAGGTCCGAGCCGCCGCCGGGCTCGGTGAGCGCCATCGTGGCGCGGATCTCGCCGGTGGCCATCTTGGGCAGGTACCGGTCCTGCTGTTCCCGGGTGCCGAAGGCCAGCAGCAGCTTGGCGACCACGGTGTGACCGCCCATCGCGCCGGCCAGGCTCATCCAGCCGCGGGACAGCTCGGCGGTCACCAGCGCGTAGCAGGGCATCGACACCGGCGCGTCGCCCCAGGGCTCGGGAATGGCCAGCCCGTAGATGCCCATCTCCTTCATCTGCTCGATGAGCTTTTCCGGGTAGGTGTTGGCGTGCTCCATGTCCCGGACCACAGGCCGGACCTCACGGTCGACCCAGTCCGCCACAGTCTCGACGACCGCCTGTTCCTCGGTGCTCAGCATGATGGGTGGGCCTTCCTTTCCAAGGTTGCGGTAGCGGTCAGTGAGGGCTCCGCGCCCTGCGCCCCGACGATGATCTCGGCCGACGTTTTAGCCGGGCGGCCGATGGCGATCAGGCGGGCGGGCAGGAAGGCCGGCCGCACCAGCCGGTAGGCGAACGAGCGGACCGGCTGGTCAGGGGCGTGGATCCGCGGCAGCTCCAGCGCGAGCAGGGCGAGCAGCGGCCCGTGCACCACGAGGTCGGGGTATCCCTCGGCCTGCGTCGCGTAGGGCCGGTCGTAGTGGATGCGGTGCCCGTTGTAGGTCAGCGCGCTGAAGCGGAACAGCAGGACCGGGTCAGTGGCCAGCTCTGACCGCCACTCCCCCGCGGGCTCCGGGACGGCAGGCTCCGGGGCGCGTGTCCCGGGCCAGGGCACCGCCCGCGGCGGGGCCCCAGCGGGCTCGGAGCGGTAGACGATGTCCTGTTCTTCGGTGCCGACCGGGACGCCGTCGGCCATCAGTTCGTGGCGCACGGTCACGAACGCCAGATCGCCGCTGCGGCCGGACTTCACCGACACGTCCGCCACGACGGACCGGCTGGACAGCTCCGCGCCGACCCCGATGGGGGCGTCCAGCCGTAGCCGTCCGCCGGCGAACATCCGGCGGCGCCCCGGGATCGGGGGCAGGAACGGGCCGCCGACCGGATGGCCGTCCGCGCCGATGTCAGCCTGGGCGGGGTGGTCCAGCAGGTAGAACCAGTGCCAGAGCGGCGGCAGCGGATCGCCGGGGCCTAGCCGGGGCAGGTCCGCCCCGATCAAGTCCGCGAACGCCGCCGCGGGCCAGGGGTCGACCCGGCGGGACAGCTGCGCCGTGCCGGGCCGCCAGTCCCGGAGGGCATCGGCCAGAGCGGGCGCGGCGCCGGCCGGGCTCGCCTCAGGCTTTGGCATAGTACGAGGTCCCGTCGAGGTCGGCCCGGCGCAGCCGGCCCGCGACGGCCAGGACGTCGAGGTGAGCCAGGGTCTCGCTGACGGCCAGGCAGCGGTTGAACAGATCAAGCTCGTCGAACCGCCGTTCCCGGCGCGTCCACCGGAGCCGGCCGGCCACCTCGGCGGCCGTGCCCGCCTGCCGGTCGACCAGCTCCTCGATCCGCCGCAGCCGGGTGTCGTGGTGGTCGAGCAGTTCGTCGACGCGCGCGTGCACGCTCGGCGAGACCGGGCCGTGGGCGGGCAGCAGCCGGCGGTCCGGCAGGCCCCGGACCAGCCTGAGCGAGTCCAGGTAGTCGCCCAGAGGGAGTTCGGCATGATTCTGCTCGAAGCCGATCGACGGGGTGATGTGCGGGAGCACGTGATCCCCGGCGAACATCACGTCCCGGGCGGGGTCCACGAACACGACGTGCCCCCGGGTATGGCCAGGGGTCGGGTACATCTGCCAGGTCGTGGCGCCGAGCTGGACCTCGCCGGGGGCGTCGAGCCAGTCGTCGGGGTCGGCCCAGAGGCTGGTGTCATGCTCCACCGGCGACACTCTCAGCTCGCGGGCCAGGTCGTCCGCGCCGCCTCGCTGGACCTGGCTCAGCAGGCCGCTGAACGGGATCGCCCCGCGCGCGAGGCGGAGCGTGCCGGCTTCCCCCCGGCCCAGGCTGACCCGCAGGCCGAACTCGCGGCGCAGCGCGACCGCCATCGTGTAGTGGTCGCGGTGGACGTGGGTGACCAGGAACCGCCGGATCTCAGGGAGGGCGCAGTCCAGTGTCTTCACCGCTTGCTCGAGCAGGTCCCGCGCTTGCGTCAGCGCCCAGCCCGAGTCCACCAGCACCAGGCCGTCGCCGTCACGCACGGCGTAGACGTTGACGGCCTTCAGATGGTCATGAGGCAACGGCAGCGGAATCCGGTACAGGCCAGTGTCTACCTCATAGACACCGGGGACTGTCCAGTCCGCCGTCGGGTCATCGTGGTGCAGCCGGATCACGGGCGTTTCCTTGTCGTGGGTGTCTCGCCGGAGCTCTCCGCGTTCATATTGAGGATAATATATTAAGTTTTAATTTGCCGCTACCGTGTCTGGGGTGCCGGTGTGTTTCGGTGCGGGCCAGGCGCCGCGCGGATACGCTCACGCGGGCGCGTCGCGCGTCCCCCTGTCCCATCTCCGGTCGGGGGCCACCTGCGCCGAGGTCGTGCAGTTGTGTCACATCGTGACGGCAACGTTGATGACGTAGACGGTCGCCGCGTGCTCGTCCACCTCGTACAGGATCCGGATGCCGGGCAAGCGCAGGCGATAGATCCCGCTGCCTCCCCACGCCACCGCCTCGTCAGGATGCGGTTGATCCGCCAGCACCGCCAGCGCCCGCCTGATCGAGGCAAAGGCCTCCTTGTCCTCGGCGCGGATCCGGGCCAGCGCCCGCAGCGCGGTCTCCTGCACGACGACGGTAAGGCTCATCGAGCGCCGTCAGCGTCCACCTGGTCCAGCGCAGCATCCAGGCCAGCCAGCGGGACGCCGCCGCGTCCCGCCAGCCGGGCCGCGTAATGGGCGGCCAGGGCGGCCCGGTCTTCCAGGTCGGCGAGGTCGTCGATGTTGATGATGGCGACCGAGGGCTTGCCGTGCTCGGTGATCGCCACCGGACGATGCGAATACCGGGCCCGGGAGACTAGTTCACCCAGGTGATTCCGGGCTGACGTGAGGCTGTAAGACTCGTCCATGACTTAAAAGTGTACACTTTTCACACCATGCTGTGCAGCTTCACCCATTCGGCGCGTTGGCCGGGAAGCCGAAATCGACGCACAGCGGACGCGAGCTGAGCTCGACGAGCGTGCGTTACAGGCCGATGGCCGCGGCGAGCTCGAGGACGCCTTCGGCCGTCTTCACGTGCGCGTAGTCGATGTGCTGGCCCTCGAAGTCGACCGCCGCGTGACCCTGGGCCTCCGCTTCGCGGAACGCCGCGATCATGCGGCGGCAGGAGTCGATCGTCTCGGCTGACGGGGTGAACACCTCGTTGGAGATGGCCACGTGAGAGGGATGGATGCAGACCATGCCCCGGTAGCCGAGCTTGCGGGCATCCAGCGTGAAGCGCCGGAACCCGTTCAGGTCCTTGAGGTCCTGCCACACCCCGGTGACCGGGTGGTGCAAGGCCGCCGCGCGGGCGGCCACGACGATCCGGCTGCGCTGGTAAAGGGTCTCCAGCCCCTCAAGCGTGAACTCGAAGCCCAGCTCGCGGCTGACGTCGCGTTCGGGCCTGTCGCGCCGAGCAGACTCGACACGCGGGGGCTCGCGCACGCGATCTCTTCGCAGTGCGCGACCGAGACCGCCGTCTCGAAGCTTATGATCAGCCCGACCGACCCCGGCGGGAGTGCCTCACGCGCCTCGATGTGCGAGACCACCGCGTCGATCCGGACGACCTCCTCGGCGGTGAACACCTTGGGCAGGAACAGGCCGGCCAGCCCCGGGACGATGACCTCTTCGGCGTCGGCGCCGAATAGGCCGCTGTCGTAGCTGTTCGGCCGGACCCAGACGTCGGTCCGCGGGCCCTGCTCACGCAGCCGCCCGATCGTCTCCCGGACGGTCTTACGGGCGTCAGCCTTGTCCGCGGCCGGGACCGAGTCCTCCAGGTCAAGGATCATGGCGTCGGCCCCCGCGGCCACCGCCTTCTCCGCCCAGCTGGACTTGTGCCCGGGGACGAAGAGCATCGATCGATAGGGCTTCACAAGTGTTCCTCCTTGCTCGGAATCTCAAAACGCGGCGGGCGATGCTCGCGGTGGGAGGCCAGGCCCTCCTGGACCTCGGATCCGCCGAACCCGTAAAACTCCAGGGCCAGCGACGCGTCGAAGATCGACCCGGCCACATGCCGGTACCAGTTGTTCAGCGACTGCTTGGTCCAGCGGATCGCCGTCGGGGCGCCGATAGCGAGCTCGTGGGCCACCTCTCGCGCCGTAGGCAGCAAATCGGAGTCCTGGTCCACGCACAGCGACACCAGGCCGATCCGCTCGGCTTCCTCGCCGCTGAGCGGGCGGCAGGTCATCAGGTAGTACTTCGCCTTGGCCATGCCGCACAGCAGCGGCCAGCAGATCGCCGCGTGATCACCCGCGGCGACCCCCAGCCTGGTATGCCCGTCAATGATCTTCGCGGTCTTGGTGACCACGGAGACATCGGCCAGGATCCCGGCCACCAGCCCCGCCCCCACAGCCGGGCCGTGGATAGCCGAGACGATCGGCTTGGAGCAGTCGAGCACGTTGTAGACCAGATCCCGAGCCTCCCGCATGACGCGCGACCGGACCTGGTAGTCGGCGCTCATCCGCTCAACCAGCTCGAACGAGCCGCCCGCGGAGAAACCCCGGCCCTCGCCCCGGAGCAGCACGGCCCGCACCTCGGGATCGGCGTCGAACTCGCGCCACACCTCGGCCAGGTCGGCGTGTGCCCCCTCGCTGACCGCGTTCAGCCTCGGGGCATCGAGTACCAGCTCGATGACCCCCGCCTCGTCGGGCTTGTCGACTCGCAGATGCCGGAACCGTTCGTACCGACCCATGGCGTCCCTCTTTTCCGCACCCGTCTTCGTTGATGGCTAGTTAACATTATATATTAAGTATCTGCAAGGCGGCGGGACTCAGGCGACTGGGAGTGCTCACGCCTGCAGTCCGACGCCGGCAGCAGCGGTCGGCGAGGCCCGGCTCGCCGGCCTAGCGGATCCGTGTGAAAGGGTACAAACCATGCGCGAGATCGTGATCTGCGAACCGGTCCGGACCCCGATCGGCCGGTACGGCGGCACCCTGAAGGCGCTCACCGCCGCGGAACTCGGCGAGATGGCGCTGCGCGGCCTGCTGGAGCGGACCGGGCTCGACCCGGCCGCCGTCGACGACGTGGTGCTCGGGCACTGCTACCCGAACAGCGAGGCACCCGCGATCGGCCGGGTGGTCGCGCTCAACGCGGGCCTGCCGGTGACGGTGCCCGGCATGCAGGTCGACCGGCGCTGCGGCTCCGGGCTGCAGTCGGTGCTCATAGCCGGCCTGCAGGTGGGCAGCGGCGGGCAGGAGCTGGTGGTCGCGGGCGGCGCGGAGAGCATGAGCAACGTCCCGTTCTACTCCACCGAGATGCGCTGGGGAGTCAAGGGCCCGGGCGTGACCCTGCACGACGGGCTGGCCCGGGGCCGGGTCACCGCGGGCGGGCGGGACTACCCGGTGCCGGGCGGCATGCTGGAGACGGCCGAGAACCTACGCCGCGAGTACGGCATCTCCCGGGCCGAGCAGGACCAGCTCGCCCTGGTCTCGCACCAGCGGGCGGTGGCCGCGCAGCGGTCCGGGGTCTTCGCCGAGGAGATCGTCCCGGTCACGATCCGGAGCCGGAACGGCGAGGAAGTCGTCGACACCGACGAGCACCCGCGGGCCGACGCCTCGCTCGAGGCGCTGGCCGCCCTGCGGCCGGTGCTGGGCAGAGGCGACCCCGAGGCCACCGTGACCGCGGGCAACGCTAGCGGCCAGAACGACGCGGCCGCCATGTGCATCGTGACCCACCCCGAACGGGCCGAGGCCCTCGGGCTGCGGCCGCTGGTCCGGCTGGTGTCCTGGGCGGTGGCGGGCGTGCCGCCCAAGACCATGGGCATCGGTCCCGTCCCCGCGAGCCGGGCCGCGCTGGAGCGCGCCGGGCTGAAGCTGTCCGACATGGACCTGATCGAGCTCAACGAGGCCTTCGCGGCCCAGGTACTGGCGTGCACCCGGGAGTTCGGGTTCGGCCAGGCCGACTTCGAGCGCCTCAACGTGCACGGCTCGGGGATCTCGCTTGGGCATCCGGTCGGCGCCACCGGCACCCGCATCTTGACCACGCTCGCCCGGGAGATGCAGCGGCGGCAGGCCCGCTACGGGCTGGAGACGATGTGCATCGGCGGCGGCCAGGGCCTGGCCGCAATCTGGGAGCGGGTGGCCGCCTGAGCGCGGCACTATGTCAGTTGGCGAAGCCTCCAGCAGGGCCTGGGTGGTGAACAGGTCCCGGACGTCAGAAGCGGACAGCGGGGCGACCACGAACCCGCGGCGCGGCTTGAGAAAATGTTCCGCGATTCCGATATTTATTTTCCGTGTCTCCAGGAAAAATCTTCCGTTTATTCGGCACGTGGTCGCCGTAATTCCTTGGGGCGGGCTTGCTCGGAGCGGTGACATGCCGGTTCCGCTCAGCGACCGGGGCACGATTCATCCTCGTCGCTGCCGACGTGACGCTGCTGGCTCGCGGCAGTGAGCAGCTAGCGGCCAGGCAGCGGCCTGAGCAAGACTGAGCTTAAGGGCCGAGCGACGAGCAGGGAGCTTGTGTGATGCGACAGCTGAGCATGCAGATCGGGGCCGAACGGCGCCTGGGTAGCGCTACTTTCGAATCGATCGATCCTTACACCGGTGAGCCGTGGGCCGCGGCGCCCGAGGCGACCAAGGCCGACGTCGAGGACGCGGTCGCGGCCGCGCGCGCCGCGTTCGAGGGTGAGTGGGGCGCCCTGACCGGCACCGCGCGCGGGCGGCTGCTGCGCAGGCTGGGCGAGCTGATCGCCGAGTCCGCCGACGATCTCGCGATCGCCGAGACGCGGGACAATGGCAAGCTGCTGCGCGAGATGGGCGGCCAGGTTCGCGGCCTGCCGGCCTGGTACGACTACTACGCCGGCCTCGCCGACAAGATCGACGGCCGGGTCGTGGATACCGGCCGAGGCGATTTCTTCGGGTACGTATCACGAGAGCCGGTCGGCGTCGTCGCCTCGATCCTGCCGTGGAACTCGCCGCTGCTGCTGCTCACCTTCAAGCTCGCCCCGGCGCTGGCCGCCGGATGCACGATGATCGCCAAGCCTTCGGAGCAGGCTCCGGTGTCGATCCTGCTGCTGGCCGAGCTTTTCGAGAAGGCAGGCTTCCCGCCCGGTGTCTTCAACACCGTCAGCGGGGCCTCCCGGCAGGTGGGTGAGTGGCTGGTCAGTCACCCGGGCGTCGACCACGTCTCGTTCACCGGCTCGGAGGCCACCGGCGCCGCGGTGGCCAAGGCGGCCGCGGGGCACCTCGCCCCGGCCACCCTGGAGCTCGGCGGCAAGTCCGCGAACATCGTGTTCCCCGACGCGGACCTGGCCGCGGCGGCGAACGGCCTGGTGGCCGGGATCTTCGCCGCGGCCGGACAGACCTGCATCGCCGGCTCCCGCGGCCTGGTCCACGAGGACGTCTACGACGAGATCCTCGAGCGCGTCGCCGACCGCGCCGCCCGGATCGTGATGGGCGACCCGCAGCGGCCGGAAACCGAGATGGGCCCGATCTGCTTCCCCGGCCAGCTGCAGAAGATCCAGAAGTTCGTTCAGGAAGCCAGGGACTCCGGCGCCCGGATCGTCACCGGCGGCGACGACCTGGACATGGGCGGGCTGTTCTTCGCCCCCACGATCATCGCGGACGTCACCAACGACTCGCCGGTCTGCCAGGAGGAGATCTTCGGCCCGGTGCTGAGCATGCTTCGGTTCAAAGACGAGGAGCAGGCGATAGCGCTGGCCAACGACTCGCGCTACGGGCTGGCGGCCGGCCTGTGGACGAGGGATATCCAGCGCGCGTTCCGCATGACCAAGAAGCTGCGGGTGGGCACGGTGTGGGTCAATGCTTACCGGACGCTGAACTTCGCCATGCCGTTCGGCGGGGTCAAGGCGTCGGGGTTCGGCCGTGAAAACGGCAGTGAGGGGCTGCACGAGTACCTTCGGGACAAGGCGGTGTGGATCGAGACGACCGGAGGTACCCGCGACCCCTTCGTGCTCGGCTGATCCGGTGCCAGCTTCGGAAGGGGGCGCCGGGTCTCTCCCGCTGGCCGGGATCACGGTGGTCTCGGTCGAGCAGGCGGTCGCCGCGCCGTTCGCCACCCGCCAGCTCGCCGACCTCGGAGCGCGGGTCATCAAGGTCGAGCGGCCGGGAGCCGGCGACTTCGCCCGGAGCTACGACACATCGGTCAAGGGCCTGGCTAGCTACTTTGTCTGGCTCAACCGCGGCAAGCAGTCGCTGAGCCTGGACCTGAAGGCCAGCGCGGGCCGGTCTGTCCTGACCCGTCTTATCGAGCGGGCCGACGTGTTCGTGCAGAACCTGACCCCGGGCGCGTCCGCGCGGATGGGCCTGTCGGCGGCGCCCCTGCGAGCTCGCGACGAGCGGCTGATCGTGTGCGACGTCTCCGGCTACGCGGCGGACGGGCCGATGGGCCACCGGCGGGCCTACGATCTGCTGATCCAGTGCGAGACCGGCGTGCTGTCGGTCACCGGCACCCCGGACGCTCCGGCGAAGGCCGGCATCTCGATCGCCGATATCGCCGGCGGCATGTACGCGTTCAGCTCGATCCTGGCGGCGCTGTACGCGCGGGAGCGCACCGGGGCCGGCGCCGCGCTGCAGGTGTCGCTGTTCGAGGCGCTGACCGAGTGGATGTCCCAGCCGATGTACTACGCGATGTACACCGGCACTCCCCCGGCCCGGACCGGCACCAGCCACGCCACCATCGCACCCTACGGCGCCTTCCGCACCGGCGGGGGCGGCTCGGTGCAGCTGGGGGTGCAGAACGACCGCGAGTGGCGCAGGCTCTGCGACCAGGTGCTCGGACGTCCCGCCCTCGCCGACGACCCGCGGTTCGTGACCAATACGGCCCGGGTCGTCGCGCGGACCGAACTGCACGCCGAGATCGAGGACGCGCTGAGCCGGTACTCGGCGGATCAGGTGCTCACCAGGCTCGACGCCGCCCAGATCGCGAACGGCAAGCTCAACACCGTCGGCGACCTGCTGGAGCATCCGCAGCTTGAGCACCGCTGGGCCGAGGTGGACTCCCCCGCCGGGCCACTGCGCGCGCTGCCTCCGCCGGTCAGTATCGGCGGCGCGGTTCCCGTACTTGGCGATATCCCCGCGGTGGGCGAGCACACCGACGAGATCCTGGCCGAGCTCGGCTTCGCCGCCGCGGAGGTGGCTGTGCTGCGTGACGCTGGAACGGTGTGACCCGCGAGGGCTGAGGTCAGGTGTCGAGGCTCACGTGTTGGACGAATCGGCAGGGCCGTTAACAGCTCGGGGCGGCGGAGGGGCTGCGCTGGGCATGCGCCTGCGGCGCGGTTACCTGGGCAGGGACCCGCGGTGCCGCCGGGCGCGCCGTCGCTGAACGCGCAGCCGCAGGCGCTGATACGCGCTGGCGCCGGGCGGGCGCACTGCTCGCGGGGACGCCCGCCATCGTGACTGGCGCGGCCGGTGTCACGGTGCCCGCACCGTACATCAAGGTCCCGGAGTCCTGGATGACGCCCGGGTCCAGCGTGACGTCGTGCACCGTGATCTGGTGGCCGACCGTGTCCGTCAGCCTGACCGTGAATGGGCCGGGCCCCGCGCCCGATGATGCGAGCCAGTAGTTGTAATCGGCGCGCACAAGATCACGCCAGCTGCCCGACGCGGTTTCCACCTGGACCAAAGCGAGCGGGTTCCCGGTGTTCATCGCCAGCAGGGCCAGCCAGTACGGCGACGACCCCTCCTTGACTCGCAGCGATACCGGTGCCGAGAGCGGCGGGTCGGCGACGGCCGAGTAGGTGACCGAGACGAGCCCCGCGGACAGCGGCGCGATCCGGGAGAACGCCGCCTCGCTCAGGTCGATGTGCCCGGCCGCGCAGGGCGGGCACTGGTCGATCACCTCGGCGCGGACCGAGCCGTCCGGGCCGCTGACCTCGTCGTAGCCGCCGCACGCGGCGGCGCCGTTGTATTCCGAAGGCGACAGCGCCACGTACAGCCCGTCCGCCGGCGGGGACGGGTAGGAGCAGTTGCCGGTGCCGGAGAGCACGTAGTGCGTGGCGGTACCCGCCACCGCCCCGGCCCCCGATACCGCCGATACCGCCGACGCGCAGGCACGGCCTCCCGTCACCTGGCCGATGCCGATCGCCACAACGATCACGGCCGCTACGGCACCCCCGCCGCCAAGCCCGAGCCGAAGCAGTGGCCAGCGCGTGCTCCTGTGACTGTGACGGCCGGGAACCATGACCGGAGCATAGGGACGAGCACGTCGGCACAAGTGAGAATTCTGGTGATCCATTAGGACATCGTCACGGTTTGAGCTGCCCGTCTCGGGCAGGGACGCTAGCTGACGTGGCAGGATAGGCTCATCGCGGCCCTGGTTGCCAACGGCGACACGATGCGCGGAAGCGCGGAAGCGCGGAAGCGCGGAAGCGCGGAGGCGCGTGAGCGCAAGGAGGTGGGGCGACGATGGCCGATCCTGATAGTCCCGTTATCCTTCCCGCAGCTCGCCTGGGCGCGCCGGCTGAGACGGCGGCATCCCGGCCGGCCCGGTCCTCTTTGCCTTAACGGCTTGCGACGCATGCGGGGTTAGTCCAGCCGCTGTTCCCTTCTGCGCAAGGTTGGTCATGGTATTTCAGTCTCCGTCCGCCGCGCTGCGGCATCGGTACGAGCGGCGCTCGCGGCGCCTGGAAGTGGCCAGGGAAATCCGTGAATCCCTGGTGTCGCTGGCTGGGCTGCTGGGACGCCCGGTGCGACACGGCGGTGGTGAGGTGATCGGCAAGGTCGTGGATGTCATCGTCCGGTGGGATACCGATGAGCCGTACCCGCCGCTGTCGGGGGTGGTCGTCAAAGTCGGCGCGCGGCGCGCGTATGTGCCCGCGAGCGCGGTCGCATCGGTGCTCCAGCGACAGGTGATCCTGGCTACCGCACGGCTGAGCCTGCGGGATTTCGTGGCCCGGGAGGGAGAGACGGCCCTGGCCAGCGGGGTGCTCGACCACCAGCTTGTCGACATCGACGGTGCCCGCGTGGTGCGGGCGGCGGATCTGTACCTGGCCACCGTCCGCGAGGAGGTGCGGCTGGTCGGGGTGGATGTGGGCTTCGGCTCGCTGCTGCGCAGGCTAGGCCCGACTCGCTGGCGTACCCGTCCCACCCCCGAGGCGGTGATCGACTGGGCCTCGGTGCATTCCTTCGGGCCCGATGAGAGCGAGGGCGGGGCCCGGCTGGCCCGTCATCGCGGCGAGCTGAACACCCTGCGGCCCGCGGAGCTAGCCGACCTGCTGGAAGATCTCGGCCGCCGGGAACGCCACGAGCTGCTGGATCTGGTCGAGCCGGAAACCGCGGCGGACGCGCTGGAGGAGATGGACCCGAAGGAGCTCCACCAGCTGCTGGCGGAAACCGACATCCCGAAGGCCGCCCGCCTGGTCGCCCGGATGGAGCCCGACGAAGCCGCCGACGCGCTGCGTGACCTCAGCGAGGAGGACCGGTCAGCGCTGCTGGCCGCGCTGCCGCAGCAGGACGCCGCGGCGCTCCGGTCCGTGCTGGAGTTCCCGGCCGATTCCGCCGGCGGGGCGATGACCACCGTCCTCGTGCTCGCTCACGCCGAGGATACGGTCGCGGAGGTCCGGCGTCGCCTGGCCGAGCAGGCCGAGCATGTGGTGGACCTGGACGCGATCATCGTCGTAGACGGCGAGGGGCGCATAGTCGATGACATCACGCTGGTCGAGCTGCTGCTGGCCGAACCAGATACCCGGCTGGCCGAGCTGATGGGCCCGCCGTGGCCGGTCACCGTGACCACGGAGGCGGACGTGCGCGAGGTGGCGGACCGCCTGATCGACGCTCGGCGCCTGTCGGTCGTGGTGCTTGATGAGGCGGACCGGCCGCTGGGCCGGATCCTCGCCGACGACGTGCTGGACGCGGTGATCAGCGGGCACCGCCGGTGGCAGTTCCCCCGAACGCGCTGATTCCCGGCTAGATCGGAAAGGGCCGCGATCTGAGATGACATCACCGACGACCCCAGAGCAGGCTGCTGCCAGCGAGCGGGAAAGGCCGTCCTTCCCGGTACGGCCAAGGCGGCGCCGCTGGTGGCGGCGCGCGCTGCTCGCGGTGGCGTTCGCCGGTCCCGGCTTGATCGCCGCGAATGCGGGCAACGACGCCGGCGGCATCGCCACCTACGCCTCGGCCGGGGCGCAGTTCGGTTACCGGACCCTGTTCCTGATGGTGCTGATCACGGTGGCGCTGGTCGTGGTGCAGGAGATGTGCGCCCGGCTGGGCGCCTACACCGGCGAAGGGCTCGGGGCGCTGATCCGCGAGCAGTTCTCGCTGCGGGTGACGGCGTTCGCGCTGCTGGCCTTCCTGGTCGCCAACGTCGGGCTGGTGGTGTCCGAATTCGCCGGCATCGCCGCCGCGCTTGAACTAGTCGGCGTCAGCAAGTACATATCGATCCCGGTCGCGGCGGTGGTGATCTGGGCGCTGGTGGTGTACGGCTCCTACCGGTACGCAGAGCGGGTCTTCCTCGTCTTGTCCCTGGCGTTCCTGGCCTACCCCATCGCCGCCGTGCTGGCCCGCCCCAACCTGACCGAGGCGGGCAGCCAGCTCATCTGGGCGCACTTCATCGGCAGCAAGGCATTCCTGCTGCTGGCCGTCGCCCTGATCGGCACGACCATCACGCCCTACATGCAGTTTTACATCGCGGCCGCGATCGCCGACAAAGGCATCGGCCCCGACGACTACGGCAAAGAACGCGTGGACGCCGTCGGCGGCGCGATCTTCGCCGACCTGATCAGCGTGTTCATCATCGTGGCCACGGCCGCGGCCATCAAAACCCGGGCACCGCTCGCCTCCGCCCAGCAAGCCGCCCAGGCACTTCGCCCGGTCGCCGGGCGGTTCGCCGCGCAGCTGTTCGCCCTCGGCCTGCTCGGCGCCTCTTCACTCGCCGCCGCGGTCGTGCCCCTCTCGACGGCCTACGCGCTCAGCGAAGCCGTCGGGGCCGAACGGTCGGTGGGTAAGAGCTTCCGCGAAGCCAGGCTGTTCCTTGGCCTGTTCACCGGGCAGGTCATCATCGGGGCGGGCGTCGCCCTGATCCCCGGTAACCTCATCCAGCTGCTCGTGCAAGCCCAGGTGCTCAACGGGCTGATTACCCCTATCCTGCTCACCTACGTCCTGGTGCTGGCCAACCGCCGGAGCGTGCTGGGGACCGCCGCCAACGGATTGATCTTCCGGGTGATCGCCACGATCTGCGTCGTGCTGATCGCCGTCATGGCCGTCGCGGTCCTGGGCCTGACCGTGGGCGGCTGGTTCGGCATCAGCTGACATCGGCGCACCCGGTATTTCTGGTCTGACAAGTCGGGATTAGGCTGGCGGTTGAATGGATACGATCTCGCCCGATACCTGAACCGTTTGTTCCGGGGAGGAAACATGAGCAGCACCGACACCTTCGTCACCAACTCCGGCCAGTACGCGGCCAACTTCGATAAGGGAGACCTGCCGCTGCCGCCCGCTTCGCACGTCGCGGTGGTCGCCTGCATGGACGCTCGCCTCAACCCGTACGGCGTGCTCGGGCTGTCCGAAGGCGACGCCCACGTCATCCGCAACGCCGGTGGTGTCGTGACCGATGACGTCATCCGGTCCCTCACCATCTCGCAGCGACTGCTCGGCACCAACGAGATCATCCTCATCCATCACACCGGTTGCGGGATGCTCACCTTCCACGACGACGACGTGAAGGCCCAGATCGAGGCCGACACCGGCATCCGGCCGCCGTTTGCCCTTGAGGCCTTTCCCGACCTCGAAGGCGACATCCGCCAGTCCATCGCCCGGATCAAGGCCAGCCCCTACATCCCGAACAAGGACTCGGTCCGCGGCTTCATCTACGAGGTGGAAACCGGCCGCCTGGTCGAAGTCAAGAGCTGAACCCGAGACCGAAGCTTTACCGGCGAAACGCCGGAGCCCGGCTGGCCGTGCACCACTGGCGCGGGTACGGTTTGCGGCATGATTGAGGTGCGCGATCTGACCAAGTTTTACGGGGGCAAGGCGGCGGTGGACCACCTGACCTTCACCGTCGAGCCGGGCCAGGTGACGGGATTCCTCGGGCCCAACGGCGCGGGCAAGTCCACTACCATGCGGCTGATCCTGGGCCTGGACCGGCCGCAGAGCGGTACCGCGCTCATCAACGGCAAGCCCTACCGTAACCTGCAGGATCCACTGCGGACGGTCGGGGCTTTGCTGGAGGCCAAGTCCGTGCACCCGGGCCGCAGTGCCCGCAATCACCTGCTGTTCCTGGCCCAGACCCAGGGCCTGCCGGCCCGCCGGGTCGAGGAGGTACTGGGTCTGGTGGGCCTGCAGGCCGTGGCCGGCAAGCGGGCAGGCGGCTTCTCGCTCGGGATGAGCCAGCGGCTGGGCGTGGCCGCGGCCATGCTCGGCGACCCGGAGGTCCTGCTGCTTGACGAGCCGGTCAACGGGCTCGATCCCGAGGGCGTGCTGTGGATCAGGAACCTGATGAAGCAGCTCGCCAGCGAGGGCCGCACCATCTTGGTGTCCAGTCACCTGATGAACGAGATGGCCGTCACCGCCGACCACCTGATCGTCATCGGCCGGGGCAAGCTCATCACCGAGTCAAGCACCGAGGACGTGATCGCGCGCAGTACGGACCAGTCGGTCCGGGTGCGCACCCCCGACGCGGACCGGCTGGCCGGCCTGATCGCCGGGGCCGGAGGCAAGGCGGCGCCGGGCGCGCCGTCGAACGGCGTCGGGCTGCTCACGGTCACCGGCCTGCCGGCGTCCCGGATCGGCGAGATCGCGGCGTCCGGGGGGGTCGTGCTGCACGAGCTGACCCCGATGGCCTCGCTCGAAGAGGCGTTCATGGAGCTGACGTCAGGCAGCCTGGAGTTCGGCACGCACGGCGCGGATCCGGTGAACGCCGGAGAAGGGACGTCCCGATGACGACCACGTCCGTTACCCCCGCCCGGCGGCCCGCGGGCCCAGCCACCGGAGGCCGCGCCGGGTTCGCCAACCTGATGCGGGCTGAGTGGACGAAGATCCGCTCGGTGCGTTCGACGGTCTGGACGCTGCTTATTTTCATCGTGGTGTGCGTCGGCCTTACCGCGCTGATCAGCTGGCTGACCGCATCGCACTGGAACGGCCCGCACGCCGCGTCACGGGATGCCAACGTCCTGTCTGACCCGGTCGGCTTCATCCTGGGGACGGGGGTCGGACTGGGGCAGCTCGCCATCGCCGTGCTGGGCGTGCTGGTCATGACCAGCGAGTACTCCTCCGGAGTTATCCGTGCCTCGCTGCTGGCCGTGCCGCGCCGGATACCGATGCTGGCCGCCAAGGCGGTGGTGTTCGCCCTGCTGCTGATCGTGGTAACGGAGATCGTGGCCTTCTGCTCGTTCTTCGCCGGCTCGGCCATCCTGCACGCTCACGTCCCGGTGTCGCTGGGTGACTCGGGCGTGGCCCGCGCGGTCGCCGGGGCCGGCCTGTACCTCACCGTGCTCGGGTTGTTCTCGATGGCGATCGGGACGATGATCCGGCACACGGCCGGCGCCATCTCCGCGGCCATCGGTGTCGTTTTCGTGCTGCCCATCCTATCCGGCCTGCTGCCGGGCAACTGGGGAGCTCACATCAACGCCTACCTACCCGAGCAGGCCGGGACGCTGATCACGCACACGCACGAGGTGTCTGGTGACCTGCTGTCACCATGGCAGGGGTTTGGCGTGCTGTGCATCTGGGCGGCGCTGCTGCTGGCGGTTGCCGCCTACCTGCTCGCCCGGCGCGACGCCTGACCTTCGGTAAAGCGGCTGAATTAGCGGCTGCGCGCCCGAGGGTGTCCCTTATCACAGCGCGGAGCCATGACTTTGTCGGCTTGCTCTCGCTATTGTTAGGTATATATACCTCATCACGGCGGACGCGCATAAAGGTCGAGCGCTGTCCGTGGATGCTAGCTGCTTGTCATCGACGACGCGAATGATCTCGTGGAGCGTGAATGGCCGGGACTGCATACTCGCTGGTGAGGGACCGCATCGCCGTGGGACACAACCCCCTGGGTCCCTATGGTGCGGGGACTTTCGGCACTGTTCTAGGCGCATTGCCACCCGGCAATAATGGACTAGACCATTTACCGCCGTAACCACCGTCGACGGGACTACTCCGGGTACGTCCTATGCAGGAGAGATGACAATGTTCAGCACGGACGTTATTGACGATCAAAAACAGACAAGCTTGCCCGAGCTGGCCAAGTGGGTGCGAGATATCGCGCAGCTGACCAAGCCCGACGAGGTGGTCTGGTGCGACGGCTCGCAGCAGGAGTGGGAGCGGCTGACCAGCCAGCTCGTCGAGAACGGTACGTTCACGCGGCTGAACCCGAAGCTGCGGCCGAACAGCTTCTACTGCGCGTCCGACCCCGGTGACGTGGCGCGGGTGGAGGACCGCACCTTCATCTGCTCCGAGCGGGAAGCCGACGCGGGCCCGACCAACAACTGGATCGCGCCCGGCGAGATGCGCGAGACGTTCGCGGAGATCTTCGACGGCTGCATGCGCGGCCGCACCATGTACGTGATCCCGTTCAGCATGGGGCCGATCGGCAGCAGTATCTCCCAGCTCGGCGTGGAGATCACCGACTCGCCCTACGTGGTCACCTCGATGCGGATCATGACCAGGATGGGAACGCCGGCGCTGCGCGCGATCGAGGAGACCGGGTCGTTCGTCCGGGCCGTCCATTCCGTCGGCGCCCCACTGGAGCCCGGTTCTGGGGTCCAGGTAGACGTGCCGTGGCCGTGCAACTCGGTCAAGTACATCTCGCACTTCCCCGAGACCAGGGAGATCTGGTCCTACGGCTCGGGATACGGAGGAAATGCGCTGCTCGGCAAGAAGTGCTACGCGCTGCGGATCGCCTCCGTGATGGCGCGCGAGGAGGGCTGGCTGGCCGAGCACATGCTCATCCTCAAGATCACTCCCCCGGCGGGCGAGGCGAGGTACATCGCGGCGGCCTTCCCGTCCGCGTGCGGCAAGACCAACCTGGCCATGC
>Ga0302184_10000087_pt1 | contig 56655 bp, 50 predicted proteins | sample I_Palsa_N3_3_FD_200233 | JGI IMG/M metagenome (GOLD analysis project Ga0302184, IMG submission 200233) | Peat permafrost microbial communities from Stordalen Mire near Abisko, Sweden - I_Palsa_N3_3 | ecosystem: Environmental > Terrestrial > Soil > Palsa > Peat permafrost | place: Sweden...
CCACAATTGCCAGCGCCGCGAGCGCGGGCGGCGCGCGGCCGCCCAGATCCGCGGCCACTCGAGAGCGATCCCGCCAACTCCGACGGCGGCGATCACGAACGGCGTCGCCGGAGCCGTGATCGACGTGCAGGTCGTCAACTGGGAGAGCCCGATCAGCGCCGCGGCACCGACCGCGGGGAGCAGGACAGCCGGGAGGAACCGTCCGCAGAGACGATCGACGAGCAGCCCCGCGCCGACGCAGGCGAGCTCGAGCACGCACGGGTAGATGAAGGCTGTGAGGATGAACATTGCGCCTGTCCGGTCGGCTCGGGGCCGTCTGCGTCGTGCGGCGCCAGCACGTCCCTGGACAGCGCACCGAAGCGTAGATTGACGAGTAAGACGCTGCTTAAGCCGGCCGGTGTGTTCGCGGCGGTCGCCGGGCACGGCGTGGCTAACCTTCAGCTGTGGCCGTTAGCGACGCGCTGATCTTCGATTCGATCCGCACGCCACGCGGACGCGGCAAGCCCGACGGGGCGCTGCATACGATCAAGCCGATCGACCTCGTCGTCGGACTGATCGACGCACTGCGCGAGCGCCGACCCGGATTCGACGAGGCGCGGATCGACGACATCGTGCTCGGCGTCGCCACGCCGATCGGCGATCAGGGGATGGACATCGCGCGGACCGCCGCGCTGAAGGCGGGCCTGCCGGACACGGTTCCAGGTCTCCAGGTCAACCGCTTCTGCGCGTCCGGCCTCGAGGCAGTCAACATCGCCGCCCAGAAGGTCGCGTCGGGATGGGAGGACCTCGTGATCGCCGGCGGCGTCGAGTCGATGTCGCGCGTCCCGATCGGCTCCGACGGCGGCGCCTGGGCGCTCGATCCCGAGACCAACTATGCGACGGCCTTCGTGCCCCAGGGCATCAGCGCGGATCTGATCGCCACGCTCGAGGAGTTCGATCGCGAGGCCGTTGACGCCTATGCGCTGCGCTCACAGCAGCGTGCCGCTGCGGCCCAGGCGGAGGGCCGCTTCGCGCGCTCGCTCGTGCCGGTGCGCGACATAAACGGCCAGGTGGTGCTCGAACGCGACGAGCACGTTCGAGGCGAAACGACGGCCGCGGCGCTCGCCGGCCTCGCGCCGTCGTTCGCGATGATCGGTGAGGCGGGCGGGTTCGACGCCGTCGCGCTGCAGAAGTTCCACTGGCTCGAGCGGATCGAGCACGTGCACACCGCCGGGAACTCCTCGGGGATCGTCGACGGCGCGGCGCTCGTTGTGGTCGGCAGCGAGCAGGTTGGGCGTGAGCTCGGCCTCGAGCCGCGCGCGCGAGTGCTGGCGACGGCGCTTTCGGGCGCCGATCCGACGCTGATGTTGACCGGGCCCGCACCGGCGAGCCGCAAGGCCCTGGCGAAGGCTGGGCTGGAGGCTAGCGAGCTCGACCTGGTCGAGATGAACGAGGCATTCGCCGCTGTCGTGCTGCGCTTTGTCCGCGATCTCGATCTCGATCTCGAACGGGTCAACGTCAACGGCGGCGCGATCGCCCTGGGCCATCCACTCGGCGCGACCGGCGCGATGCTGCTCGGAACGCTCATCGACGAGCTCGAGCGCCGCGGTGGCCGCTACGGCCTGGCGACGCTCTGCGTCGGCGGCGGCATGGGGATCGCCACGGTCATCGAGCGGCTGTAGCGGACGATGGTTGATGGGCGGATCAGCTGGAGGCGCGACGAGCGCGGGATCGTGGAGCTCACGCTCGACGGCCCCGGCGCAGCGGTTGGCACCCGCAGCGAGCTCCTGGATGCACTGGCGGGCGCCGTCGAGCGCCTCGAAGTCGAGCGAGCAGAGATCGCCGGCGTCATCATCGGCTCCGCCAAGGCGGCGTTCTACCCCGAGCTCGACCTCGACCCGGCGCTCGTTCTGGCTGCGACGCGGGCCGACGTCCCGGCGCTGACGCAGGAGCTCACCGCGGCAGGCGCGCTGCTGCGCCGGATCGAGACGCTCGGGCGACCGGTTGTGGCGGCGATCGGCGGCAGCGCGCAGGGCAGTGGTCTCGCGCTGGCCCTCGCCGCCCACCATCGCATCGCCCTCGAGGACCGCACGGGCGAGATCGGCCTGCCTGCCGTGCGGCTCGGGCTACTGCCGGGCGACGGCGCCCTGACACGCACCGTACGCCTGCTCGGTATCACCGAGGCGCTCACGCAGGTGCTGCTCGAGGGGACGCTTCACCGGCCGGACCGCGCCCAGCAGCTTGGCCTGATCGACGAGCTTGCGCCAAGCCGCGAGGAGCTGATCAGCAAGGCAAAGCAGTGGATCCTCGAACATGGCGACGGCATCCAGCGCTGGGAACACGACGACTACCGCATCCCGGGCGGCTCGCCCTCGAGCCCCAAGCTCGCCCAATTCCTGCCGGCCTATCCCGCCAACCTGCGCAAGCAGCTGAAGGGCGCTCCATACCCCGCCCCGCGGGCGATCATGGCCGCGACCGTCGAGGGCGCGCAGCTCGACCTCGGCGGCGCGCTCGCGGTGGAAATGCGCTACCTGCTCGACCTGGTTTGCGGCCCGGTCGCCAAGAACATGGTCCAGGCCTTCCACTTCGACCTCGCACGGGTCAGCGGCGGACGCGGACGTGCATCGTCGGCGGAGCCGTTCCGCCCCGCTCGCGCGGCGATCCTGGGCGCGGGCATGATGGGCGCCGCGATCGCCTATGTCGCCGCTGCCGCGGGCATCGACGTAGTTCTCAAGGATGTCTCGGTCGCGGCCGCGCAGCGCGGCAAGCACCACTCCGAGGAGCTCGTGCGACGCGCCGTCGAGCGCGGGCGAATGACGGCCGAGGAGGGCGAAGCTCTGCTCGGCCGGATCACGCCGACCGCGAGCATCGCGGACGCCAGCGGTGCCGAGCTGATGATCGAGGCCGTGTTCGAGGATGCCGCGCTGAAGGCCGGCGTGCTCGCCGAGAGCGAGGTCCAGATGGCCGGTCACGCACTGCTCGCATCGAACACCTCGACGCTCCCGATCAGCGCCCTCGCCGAAAGCGTCGCACGCCCGGCCGACTTCATCGGCCTGCATTTCTTCAGTCCGGCCGAGCGGATGCCGCTGCTCGAGATAATCGTCGGGCAGCAGACCAGCGCCGACTCGCTTGTCCGCGCGCTCGACCTGGCCCGCATCCTCGGCAAGACGCCGATCGTCGTTAACGACAGCCGCGGCTTCTTCACCAGTCGCGTCATCACGAAGTTCCTCGATGAGGCGATGGCGATGGTCCTCGAGGGCGTGCCCGCGGCGTCGGTCGAACAGGCCTGCTCGCAGGCCGGCTACCCCGCGCCGGCGCTCCAGCTCTGCGACGAGCTGAGCCTGACGCTGATCCGCAAGATCCGCGACCAGTACCGGACGGCGGCCGCGGCAGCCGGACTCCCGTGGGAGGTGACGCCCGCCGAACGGCTGGTCGATCTGATGCTCGATACGCATGAGCGCCCAGGCCGGCTCGGCGGCGCCGGCTTCTACGACTACAGCGACGGGAAGCGCAGCGGCCTCTGGTCCGGGCTGCGCGAGCTTGCACCCGCGGCCGAGCCGCCGCCGCCGCTGCGCGACCTCGAGCAGCGACTGCTGTTCGTCGAGGCGCTCGAAGCCGTCAGGTGCCATGAGGAGGGAGTGATCGAATCGGTCGCCGACGCCAACATCGGCTCGATCCTCGGGATCGGGTTCCCGGCCTGGACCGGCGGCGCACTGCAATACGTCAACGGCTTCGACGGTGGCCCGGCGGGCTTCGTCGAGCGCGCGCAGTCGCTCGCGTCGAGCTATGGCGAGCGCTTCAGACCACCCCCGTCGCTGGTGGCGCTCGCCGAGCGCGACGGCCGCTATGCCGACCCGCCGGCGACCGCGACCGGCGGCGTGGGCGCTGATAGCCTGAACGCGCCGTGAGCGAACCCGAGCCGGTCGTCCTCAGCGAACGTCGCGGCCACGTCCTGGTGGTCACGCTCAACCGTCCCGATGCGCGCAACGCGATCAACGCGGCGCTGGCAGAGGCTCTCGCAGCAGCCCTCGATGAGCTCGACGCCGAGCCCGAGCTGCTCGTCGGGATCGTGACCGGCGCTGGCCCCGGGTTCTGCGCCGGGATGGACCTCAAGGCGTTCGCCGCCGGCGAGCTGCCGTGGGTCGAAGGCCGAGGCTTCGCCGGGATCGTCGAGCGCGGCTCGCGCAAGCCGCTGATCGCTGCGGTCGAGGGCTTCGCGATGGCCGGCGGTTTCGAGGTCGCTCTGGCCTGCGACCTGATCGTCGCCGCATGCGGCACTCGCTTCGCGATCCCCGAGGTCAAGCGCGGGCTGTTCGCCGCCGCCGGCGCGCTGCTGCGTCTGCCGGTTCGGATCCCCTACCACGTCGCGGCCGAGATGGCGCTCACCGGCGAGCCGTTCCCGGCCGAACGCCTCTACGAGCTGGGCCTGATCAATCGCCTGGCCGACGAGGGCGAGGCGCTGGCCACCGCACTCGAGCTCGCCGCGAAGATCACGCCGAACAGCCCGCTTTCGCTGCGGATCACCAAGGAGGTGCTCGAGCGCGCGCCGGACTGGACGCGCGAGCAGGCCTGGACCGCGCAGCGCGAGCTGTTCGATCAGATCATGGCCGCGCCCGACGCGCTCGAGGGCGCCCTGGCGTTCGCGCAGAAGCGCGAGGCGAACTGGCAGACGCACTAGCGTTTTTTTGCCCACCGTTGAGGCGCGCCGCGGCTGCAACAGTCGTTGCGGGGGGGGGGCGTATCCACCCCAAGGCCCTCCGAGGGTGCTGGTACCTTGGGCCAGCCTGCGACTTAGACGGATGACACGGATGCCGTTCGTCGCGGTCGCCCTTTGTGCGCCCGCCGCGTTCGCTGTAAATGATCTGAGCAGCTCCTCCGGCCCGCCGGCGGGCGTGTCTTCGGCTGTCGTCACGCGCGCCGCGATCGCCCGTGCCAGCCGGGATAGCGCGCGCTCGAGCCTGCCGCTGAGAGTCTCGGCGCGCGCCGCGATCGCCTCGGTCGGCGAGCAGATGATTCTCGAGCACACGCGCGCCCAGGTCGCCTATCGCGACCCGGCGCGGCCCCACGGCGAGGGTCCGAGCGAGCTGACCGCCGCGCTGACCCCGACAGTTCCCGGCACCGTCGCCCGGATCCTTCCCGACGGCTACGCGGCGGCGCCGATCGGGGCTCCGGCGGCGATCCAGCAGGCGATCTGGGCCGGCAACCAGCTGATCGGCCTGCCCTACAGCTTCGGTGGCGGTCACGGCAGCTTCATCTCTTCCGGCTACGACTGCTCCGGCTCGGTCTCCTACGCCCTGCACGGCGGCGGGCTGCTGAGCGCGCCACTCGACTCGAGCGAGTTCTTCGGCTGGGGCGACGACGGACCGGGCCGCTGGATCACCGTCTACACCAGCGCCGGGCATGCCTTCGTGGAGATCGCCGGCATCCGTCTCGACACGAGCACAGCAGGCGATCCGGGCGGCCTCGAGGGACCGCGCTGGCGGCCTCTGCTCTACGCACACGCCGGCTACGTCGCGCGGCACCCCGCCGGCTACTGAGTCAGCGAGCCCCGCGCTGCGCGCGGGCTGCCAGCAGCGTGTTGCGCAGCAGGCAGGCGATCGTCATCGGGCCGACGCCGCCCGGAACCGGCGTGATCGCGCTTGCCCGCTCACGCACGGCGTCGAAGTCGACGTCGCCGACGAGTCCCGACTCGAGCCGCGTGATCCCGACGTCGATCACGATCGCGCCTGGCTTGACCCAGTCGGCCTTGACCATCTGCGGTCGGCCGGTCGCAGCGATCAGGATGTCGGCGCGCGAACAGACCGTCTGCAGGTCGTGCGTGCGCGAGTGGCAGACGGTGACGGTCGCGTTCTCGCCAAGCAACAGCTGCGCCATCGGCTTGCCGAACAGGTTGGAGCGGCCAATCACGACCGCCTCCGCACCCTCCAGCACGGCCTCGACGCTGCGCAGCAGCTCGATCACCCCGCTCGGCGTGCACGGGCGCAGGCCATCGCGCCCGAGCGACAGCAGGCCGGCGGACAGCGGCGTGAGGCCGTCGACGTCCTTCGCTGCCGCGACCAGCCCGGTCAAGCGGGTGCCGTCGAGGTGCGCGGGCAGCGGCAGCTGGACGAGGATCCCGCTGACCTGCGGATCGCTATTCAGCTCGGTGATCAGCGCCGCCAACTCGGCGTCGCTGGTGTCCGCCGCCGGGCGATGGTCGAAGGCGTTGATCCCGACCTCAGCGCAGGCGCGCTGCTTGCCCGCGACATAGACCGCACTCGCCGGATCCCCGCCGACGAGGATCGTCGCGAGTCCGGGGGGCTGGCCGTAGTCGGCGACGAACGCCGTAACGTCCTGCGCGACCTGCGCGCGGAGCGCGGCGGCAACCGCCTTGCCGTCGATGATCGTGGCGCTCACCAGCGGCTCATCGGCGGCTCATCGGTGCGCTGTCGAGCAGCTTGCGTTCGGACCCGTCGCGGGCGAACCGCACGACGATGATGCCGCCCGGCTCGAGCCCGGTCACGACGCCGTCGCCGAAAGCGGCGTGCACGACGTCCTCGCCGAGCCGGTAGCTGACGGCCGCCGCGTCGGCCCGCCCGCGCGCGGAGGCGCCCTCGTCGGCAAGCCTTCCCGCCTCGGCTGCCGCGGCCCAGCCGGCGCCGCCACCGACGGCACTGCGGCGCAGCGTGCCGCCGAGCCCGGCTGCGGGCGTCACGAAGTCGTCCTGGCGATCCGTCAGCTCGACCGGTAGCTCGTCGAGGAAGCGGCTGCGCAGGCCATAGCTCTCGGTCCCGAACAGCGAGCGGCGCCGTGCGTAGGTGAACGTGAGGTCGCGCATCGCCCGTGTGATGCCGACGTAGCAGAGCCGGCGCTCCTCCTCGAGTGAGCCCTCATCGAGCGATCGCGAGTGCGGGAAGACTCCCTCCTCGCAGCCGATGATGAAGACGATCGGATACTCGAGGCCCTTGGCATTGTGCAGTGTCATCAGCGTTACGAGCCCCTGGTCGTCGACACGCGTGTCGGCGTCACTGACGAGCGCAACCTGCTGTAGGAAGTCGTCGAGCGCGCGGACCTCGGCGGTCGCATCGAACTCCCGCGCCACACCGACAAGCTCCTCGAGGTTCTCGATCCGCCCCTGCGACTCGAACGTGCGGTCAGCCTCCAGCGCATCGAGGTAGCCGCTGCGCCGGAGCGTCTCCTCGAGCAGCTCGGCGATCGGCGCGCCGCCTGCGGCGAGCGTGCGCAACTCGGCCATCGTGTCCATGAATCGCGTCAGCGCCGTCACCGCGGCGCGCCCGAGTCCCGGCACGCGCTCCGGCTCGGCGGCTACGTCCCAGACCGGCATGCCGAGCGTCGCCGCGTGCGCCAGCACCCGCGACAGCGAGGTCTGGCCGAGCCCGCGCCGCGGGCTGTTGGCGATCCGCGTGAAGCTGATCTCGTCCTGCGGGTTGGCGAGCAGCGAGAGGTAGGCGATCGCGTCGCGGATCTCGGCGCGCTCGTAGAACTTGGTGCCACCGATCACCTGATAGGGGACCTCGGCGCGCACGAGCACATCCTCGAGCACGCGCGACTGCGCGTTCGTACGGTAGAAGACGGCGATCTCCGCGCGCGAGACGCCCTCGCCGACGAGCCGCTCGACCTCGCCCAGCACGTAGCGCGCTTCCGCATGCTCATCGGCGAGCACGCGCACCTTGACCGGGTCGCCCTCGCCGACCTCGGTCCAGAGGTCCTTGGACACCTGGTCGCGGTTGTTGGCGATCACCGCGTTGGCAGCCGAGAGAATCGTCTGCGTCGAGCGATAGTTCTGCTCCAGCTTGACGACGTGCGCGTCGGGGTAGTCCTGCTCGAAGTCGAGGATGTTGCGGATGTCGGCGCCGCGGAAGCCGTAGATCGACTGCGCGTCATCGCCGACGACCGCGAGGTTGCGCCGCTCGCCGGCGAGCAGGGTGAGCCAACGGTACTGCGCGTGGTTGGTGTCCTGGTACTCGTCGACGAGGATGTGGCGGAACGTCTGCTGGTAGCGCGCACGGACCTCGGGGAACAGCTCGAGCAGGTTGACGGCACGGACGAGCAGGTCGTCGAAGTCCATCGCGTTGAAGCGCACCAGCTCGCGCTCGTAGACCTCGTAGGCGTCAGCCACCGTCTGCTCGAAGTAGGAGCCCACCAGCGCGCGGTATTCGCCGGCGTCGCGCAGCCGGTTCTTCGCATCGGAGATGTGGCTGTGCACCGCGGCGGGCGAGAAGCGCTTGGGATCGGCATCGACCGCGTCAAGCGAGCGCTTCACGAGCCGCCGAGCGTCCGCCTGGTCATAGATCGTGAATTGCCGCGTGTACCCGAGTCGCGTCGCCTCCGCCCGCAGCATCCGCGTGCAGGCGCTGTGAAACGTCATCACCCACATGCCGCGCATCGAGTGGCCGAGCAGCAGCTCGGCGCGCTGGCCCATCTCGTGCGCGGCCTTGTTCGTGAAGGTGATCGCGAGCAGCTCGTCGCGGCGCGCCTGCTCGCTCTGGATCAGGTAGGCGATGCGATGCGTGAGCACGCGGGTCTTGCCGCTGCCGGCGCCCGCGAGGATCAGCAGTGGCCCCTCGCCGTGGGTCACAGCCTCGCGCTGAGCAGGGTTCAAGCCGTCGAGCAGCCCCTCGATTCGCGGGTCGTGGACACTCGTTTGGCTCACTCATTCAGCATAGATGGGTGAGCGGCTAGCCTCTCTGGAATGCCGGTCGAGGCCACGCTCGCGACGATGGCGGACGTCGGGCGCGAAAGCGCCGCGGCGGCCCGGTTTATCCCACTCGGAATGCCGCCCTGCACCGGCTACCGCCGGGCGATCGAGCGGGCACGTGGCGCTGTCTGAGGAGATCCGCGCCGGCTGCGCGGCGATCGCCGAATCAGCACGATCGGTGAGCGTGGGCCGGCTGAACGCTGATTTCGCCCTTTCGGGCGAAATCACGCCACCGCTTGACCCTGAGCTGCACTATCTGGAGGGCGCGCCTGAGGAGGTCGCCAGATTCTTCTTCACGCTCGACTCGATCAACTTTGGCTCGGGTTGGTTTCCGACGCTGCGGAAGCGTGTGGGGCATTCCGGGTATGGGACCGTGGCCGCGTCGCTGCGCGATCAGTTCGTGGCTTTTGGTCCGTGGTCGAATGAGCAGCTGCGAGCGATCGACACGCCGACGGTCGCGCGCGTCCTCGACCAGCCTGCCGACCATGAGCTGATGTCGCTGTTCGCGCAGGCGCTGCGCGACCTCGGGCGCTGGCTCGGTGGTGGCGGGGCGCTCGACGCGATCGGCCGCGCCGGTGGATCGGCGGAGCGGCTGGCCGAGCAGGTTGCGGGCGGCATGGCACTGTTCCGCGATCCGCCGTTCTACAAGCGGGCGCAGCTGCTGGCCAGCGACCTCTCGCTGGCGGGCGTCGCGTCATTCAGCGATCTCGACCGCCTGACGATTTTCGCCGACAACGTCGTGCCGCACGTGCTGCGCTGTGACGGCGTGCTCGTGTACGACGCGCAGCTCGCGGCGCGGATCGACGCCGGCCAGCTGCTCGTTCCCGGCGGTGAGGAGCGCGAGATTCGCGCCTGCGCGGTGATCGCCTGCGAGCAGCTCGCCGCGCGTCACGGCGTCGAGCCGCATGTCCTCGACAACTGGCTGTGGAACCGCGGTCGCGCGGCCGAGTACAAGGCCCGTCCGCGGCACCGCTGCCGCTGTGTGTTCTACTAACCGCCGGCCGGGTTGCGGCCCTGCACAGGGCGCAGCGGATGCACCGTCGCATCGAGGGCGGGCGGTGGCGCCTCGCCGGTGAGGTCGGCGAGCTGGCGCTCGAGCTCGGCGATCCGGCTCGACAGGGCGCGCATCGCGTCGGCGACCGGGTCCGGCAGATGGATCCAGTCGGCGTCCGGCCCTTCGACGCGGCGGCCGTCGACACGTACCGGGTGGCCGGGCACGCCGACGACGGTGGCGTTTGCCGGGACGTCGGCGACGACGACGCTGTTGGCGCCGATCTTGGCGCCGTGCCCAATCGTGATCGGCCCGAGCAGCTTGGCGCCGGAGCCGATCGTGACGTTGTCCTCGATCGTCGGGTGACGCTTGCCGGTCGAGAACCCCGTGCCGCCCAGCGTCACGCCCTGGTAGAGGGTGACGTCGCTGCCGATATCCGCGGTCTCGCCGATGACGACGCCCGAGCCGTGATCGATGAACAGCCCCTCGCCGACGTTCGCCGCGGGATGGATCTCGATCCCCGTGAGGGTCCGCGCGGCGAACGCCAGCGCGCGTGGCAGTGCCGGCACCCCGGCGTGATGCAGCGCGTGGGCGACGCGGTGGACGAGCAGCGCCTGGATACCGGGCCAGGTGGCGAGCATCTCCGCTGGGCCAACGCCCTGTGCCGAGGGGTCGCGCTGGCGCGCTGAGGAGATGTCGCGTCGGATCTCTCGCGCAACGCGGACGATCAGGTCGCGGCCGGGCATCACCAAGAGCCTAGCGCGACGCGGAGCCGGGAAATGCAGCGCGGGCGAGCGGTCCCGCGGGCCTGGACCGTCAGGCCGCGAAGAACGGCATCGTGATGTAGCGCTCGCCGGAGTCGGGCAGGATCACGACGATCCGCTTGCCGGCGTACTCCGTCCGCGCGGCGACGGTCAGCGCGGCAGCCAGCGCGGCGCCGCTCGAGATGCCGGCGAGCACCCCCTCCTGTCGCGCAGCGAGCCTGGCCACGTCGATTGCCCGCTCGTCGCTCACCGCGATCACCTCGTCGATCAGCCCGCGGTTGAGGACGGCCGGCACGAAGCCGGCCCCGATCCCCTGGATTCGATGCGGGCCTGGAGCGCCGCCGCTCAGCACGGCCGACGTGGCCGGCTCCACGGCGATGATGCGGCAGTCCGGGTTGCTGGCTCGGAGCACCTCGCCGACGCCGGTGATCGTGCCGCCGGTACCGACGCCCGCGACCAGCGCGTCGACCCGCCCGTCGAGCGCCGCGAGGATCTCGGGTCCGGTCGTCTCCCGGTGGGCCTGTGGGTTCGCCGGGTTGGAGAACTGGTCGGGGAGGAAGACGTCGTCGCTCTGGGCCAGGGCGCGGGCCGCTGCCACGGCCTCGCCCATCCCACCCAGCGATTCGACGATCTCGACTCGCGCGCCGTATTGGCGCAGCAGCGCAGCACGCTCGCGGCTCATTCCCTGCGGCAGCGTGACGATGAGCTCGTAGCCCCTGGCGGCGCAGACGAGTGCGAGTGCGATGCCGGTGTTACCGCTTGTCGCCTCGACGACCGTGGTTCGGCCGGGCTCGATTTGTCCGTCGCGCTCAGCGGCCTCGATCATCGCAATGCCGATGCGGTCCTTGACGCTGCCGCCCGGGTTGGCAGCTTCGAGCTTCCCGTAAAGCTCGACGCTGCTACCGCCGAGCCGGCTGAGCCGGACGAGCCGTGTCGATCCGATGCACCCCGTAATGTCGATCGGGATTCTGGCCATCGGCCCCAATCTAGCCGCTCGCGCCTGCGGCGGCGGCGCGGTCGGCCTAGACCTGCACGGCCGACTCGGCCATCCGCAGCAGCGCGGCGTTGCTGAGGTTGTCGAAGATCGTGTTGCTGACCCAGTAGATCCAATTGCCCTTGATCCAGCCGATGTCCTGATAGCTCTTCCCGTTGAGCACGAACATGTAGGTACGACCGTCGATTTCGCGGGTCGGAGCGTTGTGGAAGAGCGGCGGGTTGGTCCAGTTGAGGCCATCGATGCCGAAGTAGGCGCCCAGCGCGGACCCGTCCTCCCAGGTGATCCGGTAACCCGCATATTTGAGGCCGGGGTAGCTTGCAGTCTGTGGCACGACCTCCTTGAACGGGTAGAAGTCGTCGTCGCCCGGGAAGAAGCCGCTGGCCGGTGTCAGCGTCGGGATCTCGACCGGGAACGGCACGTTGACCTGCATGTCGCGCGCGTCGGTCATCGCGTAGGACGGCACCGCAACGAGCCCGAGATCGGCCGCACTGGTACCGGTCGAGTGGTGGTGATGATGGTGCTTGCCGTGGGTGGGCGCCGAGCTCTTCGGCGGTAGCAGCGCGGTCGTGTTGTCGTAGAGGAAGTCCTGGACGACGCCGTTGATCTGGGCCGGCGAGGGGTCGACCTGCTCGGAGCCGCTGGTCGGCGATGAGACGGAGCCGTCGTCGGGGAACTGCACCTGGCGAACCGGGCCGTTGACCGAGTCCTCGGCGATCTCGACCAGGCGCAGCACCGCGTTCGAGCCGCTGATGTTGCTGCTGGTGCCGCTCGCGACCTGGTCGAGGACCTTCTTCAGCTTCGCCGGGTTGGTCAGCAGCGAGCTGACACTGAGCTGCTGCTTGGCCTGGCGGAGGAAATCCTGCTCGCGTGCGTCGCGCGCGTAGGTCGAGTCCCCTTCGCGGTAGCGGACATAGCTGAGCGCCTGGTAGTAGCAGAGCGGTCGGTAGCCGGGCGCGATGTCGATGTGCGCGTAGCCATCGCCGTAGCCGGGGTTGTAGAAGTGGTGGTCGACGTCGACGTAGACGCAGCCGAGGCCGTTGACGAGGAACGCGAAGGCCTGAAAGTCGATCACGATCACATCGTTGATCTTGATGTGCAGCAGGTGCTCGACCGTGCGGACGGTGGCGGGTGGTCCGCCGTAGGTGAACGCCGAGTTGATCTTCACGTCGCTGTAGGTCTGCCCGAAGGCCGTGAAGCTCGCCTGCAGGTCGCGCGGCACCGACATCAACGAGGTCTCGCCGAGTTTCGGATCCATGTGGATCAGCATGATCGTGTCGGAGTGGCGCGGATCGGCGCGGTCCTCGGCGATCGACGACTCCTCGCGCCGGTCGCTGCCGAGGACGAGAATCGTGATCGGCTGACCGGCATGCGTCGGCGCAAGGCCCTTGTTCGACAGCAGCGCGCCATGCCCGAGCGCATCGGCGACGATCCCGACGCCCTCGAAGAACGTCGTCGCCGAGGCGGCGGTGGCGAGCAGCGCGATCAGGACGCTTCCACCGAGGAGTCGCAGCATCGTGCGCGCGATCGGGTGCCGGCGCGGCACGTCAGGCACAGGCGGTCACCGCCCTATTTCAGCAGGCCGGGAGGAGGGGTGCGCAGCCGCGGCGCTCGTGGAGCGCCCTCACTGCGCGAGTTGCGGCAGCACCTCAGCGGCAAACAGTGCGAGCGAGCGTCGCGCTTTCTCGTGCGGCAACCCGGGAGAGGTGAAGAGCCCGTCGAGGAAGCCCCAGCCGATCGAGGCGGCCGACTCGCGGAGCTGGTCCAGGACCGTTGCCGGACTGCCGTAGAAGTCCGGCCGCGGCAACGCCGGCGGCCCGCCGCCGTGATTCGGCTTGCCGGCGTAGAGCAGCGCGTTGACCTTCGCCGCTGCCTTCGCGCGGTGCTCGGCGGGCGCCAGCGTGCGCCGCATGTCGCCGATCCGATACTCGGCCGCGTCGGCCTCGGCCTCCTCGTCGCTGGCGGCGACGTAGATCCGGGCGCGGTAGACGATGTCCTCGGCGGCCGCGGGGCTCCCGGCGACCGTGCGCGCCGCGCGGTAGGCCTCCCCGACCTCGGCCGCACGCTCGGTCGAGACGGTCGGCGCGAAGATCCCGAGCAGGTGTCCGCTGGCGCCGATCCAGCGCGCTGCCTCGACAGTCGTCGCGCTGGAGACGATCGGTGGATGTGGCTGCTGCAGCGGTCGCGGAAACGCCGACACCGTGCGGAAGCGGTAATGGCGCCCCTCCCAGCCGAACGTCTCCGGCTCGGTCCAGGCGTGCAGCACGAGCGCCAGCGCCTCGCGGAACATGTCGGCGGTCAGCTCCGGATTGGCGCCGAAGACCAACTGCTCGCTCGCCACGCCGCGGAAGAAGCCGACCACCGTGCGACCGCCGGAGAGCACGTCGACCATCGCGATCTCCTCGGCGACGCGAACCGGATTGGACAGCGGCAGGACCGGCCCGAGGATGCCGATCCTGACGTCCGGGTAGCGCTGCGCGAGCGCGGCTGCCATCACGGTCGGGCTGGGCACGAACGAGCTGTGGCCGTAGTGGTGCTCGGCGACACTGACCATGTCGAAGCCGCCGGCCACCGCGATGTCGTAGAGCTCGAATGCGCGGGCGACGGATTCGACGCCGCGCTCCGGCTCCCAGTACTTGCCGGGCGCGGGCCAGCCCTCCGGCAGGCCCTCGTCGGCGTACTGGCCCGGAACCCAGATCGAGCACTTCATGGCGCCACGGCCACGATGTCGCTGCCGATCACGAACGCCTCTCGGCGCTCGAGGAAGTCGCCGACCAACGCCGCGGCCGCCTCCGGTCGATCGCTGCCGAGCTCGTGGCCGGCGTCATAGAGCAGCACGTAGGAGCAGTTCGGCAGCTCCTCACGATAGATCCGTCCCATCGCCGCCGGGATCAGGCGATCGTCGGTCCCGAACACGACCAGCGTCGGCACCTCGAGCGTGTGCATCCGCGCGCGCAGGGCGTCCTGGTCGAGCGAGCCGAGCAAACGCCCCATCAGGCGTTGCTGCTTCTCGATCACCGCCGCCTGCGGCGGCTCGCGTTGCTCGGCGCGCTCGGGGTGTGCGTAGAGCACCTGCGCGGCCAGCTCCGGCGGCGGCGGGCGCCAGTCGGCAGGGCGGAAGGCCGCCGGCGAGATCAGCACGAGCGACTCGATCTGTTCCGGATGCGCGAGGGCGACATGCAGCGCGCAGGCGCCGCCGAGCGACGTGCCGATCAACGCATACGGCGGTTCGACCCCGGCAGCCGCTATTGCCAGCGCCAGCGTGGCGGCGATCTCGTCGAAGTTCTGGCTGCGCTCGTTCGCCGGCGACGCGCCGAAACCGGGGAGCTCCAGCGCCACGATCCGGCGCATTTCGCTGAGCAGAGCGTGCGAGCGGTCCAGATGCAGGCCGCCGCCCCCGTGCAGGTAGACAGCAGCCGGTCCGCTCCCTCCTTCAACGACGCGGACGTCGAATCCATCGGCCGCCACGCGTCGCTCTGCAAAGCCTTCGAGCATCCAATGTGGATCCTATACGCGAAGCTGGATCCACGATCTAGATGTGGTACATGACGCTCCCGGCGGCGCGCTCCTCGCGCTCAAGCAGCTCGGCCAGCGTCACGCCGGCGAGGACCTCACGGGCGGCTGCGGCCGCCTGCGCAAAGATGCCGCTCGCGTCGGCACCGAGCTGGCCGTCGAGCAGCTCGACGACCTCGAGCACCGTGATCGTCGCCGGCTCGCGCGCGAACGCGTAACCGCCCTTGACGCCACGGAACGAACGCAGCAGGCCGGCGCGGCGTAATACCGCGAACAGCTGCTCGAGGAACTGGATCGGAATCTCGCGCCGCCGCGCGAGCTCGGCGATCGGGACCGGGCCGTCGTTACCGCTGCGCGCAAGCTCCGTCAGCGCCTGAATCGCGTACGGCGACTTCGTCGTAATCGACAGCACGGGCCCAACGATAACCGGGGAGCGTCGCCGACGGGCGGGCGCGCAGGCGACCGGGCGCGGGCGGTGGCGAAGCCGCCGCCCGCGGCGCTCAGAGCCAGCCGCGCTCCGTCGCGATCAGCACGGCCTGCGCGCGATCGACGGCACCGAGCTTGCCGTAGACATTGTGCAGGTGCGTGCGCACCGTGCTCGTCGACAGCGTGAGGTCCTGCGCGATCTGCTTGTAGACCTTGCCCTCGGCGAGCAGACGCAGGACGTCGCGCTCGCGGTTGGACAGCGGACAGGCTTCGACGACGCGTCGGCGACCGGCGCCCGAGGCCTGCGGCAACTCGTAGAGCACGGCGCGCAGCTCGCTCGATCCGACGCCCGCCGAGCGGGCCACGCGGAGCATGTCGGCCGGGGAGACCGGGTCGTCGTGGACGTAGTGGGCGAGCATGTCGGCGAGCCGAACAAGGGCCGCGTCACCATCGACCTCGTCGGAGTGGTGGCGCTCGATCGACGTTGCTAGCGACTTCGGGAGGCCCCAGCGTCGTGCGAGGACGCCACCGACGACCGCATGGTCGACGCCGAGCTCGCGACGCTCGCGCTGAACGCGCTCCTCGGGCGTGCGCGCGTCACGGTGAACCGACGCGGGATAGCCGGAATAGGCGTGCATCAGTACGAGCTTGCCGATGTCGTGCAGCAGCGCAGCGACGATCAGCCGGTCGCGGTCCGGGTAGCCGATCTCGGTCGCGAGCAGCTCAGCGGCCGCCCGCGTCGCGAGGCCATGCAGGCGGAAGCGGTCGGGCGCTCCTTCCCAGATTGCGCTGCGCTCGAAGTAGTCGAACGTACGCATCCGCTCGGCGAGCTCCTGGACCGCCTCTGGCGTCAGGATGCGAACCGCGTCGGGGATGTTGTCGACCCTCACGCCGCCACGCGCCGGGAGATCGTTGGCGACACGTAGGACGGCGACGACGAGTGCGACGTCGGACTCGACCGTCTCGACCACATCGGCCAACGGCACGCGGTGGCCGCCGACGAGCGCGATCAGCCGGTTCCGAGCCTCGGCTAGTGCTGGAAACCCCTCGAGCGCGTCGAATGCAGCAGTGAGGCGCCTTCCATGGCCCTCGCCCTGCCGCTCGTCAACCGCCGGAGCGGTGGGGTGCACCGGTCCGGCAGCCGCAACGGTCTGGTTTGCTGACATTGGTGGTTCTCTCTTCTGGATCGGGTTTCACGCGGTACATCCATGCATCCGCGAGTGGCGTCGGGCGTCAGCCCCCCGTGCCGCCAATCCCTTCATCGGCAGTCCTAAGCCAAACGTTTACCCCAACGTATGATCGATTCGCGCGAACGTCTCCGAACGGCCGAGGACAGCCACGGTTTCGAAGATTCCGGGCGAAACCGCCCGCCCGGCGAGCGCGACTCGCAGCGGCTGGTAGACCGCATTCGGCTTGAGCTCCAGGCGCTCGACCACGCCGGTCAGTGCGGCTTCGACAGCGGCAACGGCGAATGGCTCGGGAACTTCCGCGAGCGCGGCACGGACCTGACGCAGGACATCCATGCCGTCCCCACCGAGCCAGCGCTCCCGCGCCGCCGGATCGTCGTTGGTCGGACCATCGAAGATGAAGCCCGCGAGCGGCCAGAAGTCAGCCAGCGTCTGCAGCTTGTCGGCGCTGATCGCCGCCGCCGGCCCGAGTCCTTCGCGTCCGTAGAACAGCTCGAGCGCGGCGGTCAGCTCGTCGGCTGAGAGCGCCCGCATGTAGCGGCCGTTGAGCCAGCGGAGCTTCGTCTCGTCGAACCGCGCGGGGTTGCGCTGAACCCCGGCGATGTCGAACCGCTCGATCAGCTGATCCGTCGAGAGGATCGTCTCGTCGTCGCCGGCGCCCCAGCCGAGCAGGGCGAGGTAGTTGCGGACCGCCGCCGGCAGGTAGCCGGCGTCGCGCAGCTCCTGCACCGACGCGGCGCCGTGGCGCTTGGAGAGCTTCTTGCCGTCGGGCCCATGGAGCAGCGGCAGATGGCCGTAGCGGGGCGGCTTGGCATCGAGCGCCTCGATGATCAGCAGCTGCTTGGCGGTGTTCGTCAGGTGGTCGTTGCCGCGAATCACGTGCGTGATCTCGGCGTTGAGATCGTCGACTGCGACCGCCAGGTTGTAGACGGGCGTACCGTCGGCGCGGGCGATCACGAGGTCGTCGAGCGAGCGGTTGGGCGAGCCAACCCGCCCGAGGACGAGGTCGTCGACAACCGTCTCGCCGTCGTCCGGCACCCGCAGGCGCACCGCGCCGTGGCCCTGATCCTCGCCGCGGTAGCCGCTGTCATCGCCGTGCTCCGCCTTCCAGGCCTTGACGTCGTCAGCCGTCGCGTCGCTGCGATAGGCGCGCCCGGCGGCGAGCAGCTGCTCGACCGCCGCGCGGTGGCGCTCCTCGCCCTGCGACTGGAAGACCGGGCCCTCGTCCCAGTCGAGCTCGAGCCAGCGCAGCGCGTCGAGGATCTGCTCGACGTTCTCGGGCGTCGAGCGCTCGCGGTCGGTATCTTCGATCCGCAGCACGAAGCGCCCGCCGGCGCCCCGCGCGAGCAGCCAGTTGAATAGAGCCGTGCGGGCGCCGCCGATGTGCAGCGCGCCGGTCGGGGAAGGAGCGAAGCGAACTCGCATGCGAGGCGAAGGATGCTAGTCGGGGCACACGTTTCACCTGCGGGCGGTCTCTGGCGCGCGATCGAGCGCGGCAGCGCGCTCGACGCCCAGGCGATCCAGATCTTCAACCAATCACCGCGGATGTGGCGGCCGACCGCCTATACGGACGAGGACTTCGAGCGCTTCCGCACGGCGATGGCCGACAGCGCGATCGGCGCCGTCCTGATCCATGCCGTCTACCTGGTGAACTGCGCCTCCGACGACCGGGAGATCCGCTCGAAGTCGCTGGCGTCTCTGACCCAGTCGCTGCGCGTCGGCGACGCGATTGGAGCGCATTGCGTGGTGGTCCATCCCGGGTCGGCAAAGCAGGGGCATGTCGGCGAAGCGATCGCACGCGCCGGCGAGGTCTTCAAACAGGCGCTGGCGGACACGGAGCACTGCCCGCTGCACCTCGAGAACACCGCCGGCGCCGGCGGCACGCTCGGCCGATCCTTTTTGGAGCTCGCCGCGCTGCTCGAGGCCGGCGGCGGTGGCGATCGACTCGGGCTCTGCCTCGACTCCTGCCACCTGCTCGCCTCGGGCTATGAGATCCGCACGCCCGATGCACTGAGGGCCGTGGTCGATGACTGCGCGGCGACGGTCGGCCCCGGGCGGATCGGAGCGCTGCACCTCAACGACTCCAAGACGCCGCTTGGTTCCAACCGCGACCGCCACGCCAACATCGGCGACGGCGAACTCGGGATCGAAGGCGCTCGTGCCTTCGTCAACGAGCCACGGTTCAGCAAGCTTCCGTGCGTGCTTGAAACGCCGGGACCGGACCGCAGCGGTCCCACGGCCGAGGAGGTCGCGCTGGTTCGCGGGCTGGTGGCCTAGCGCCGCCCCCCGGGCTGCGGAAAGATCCCCAGGAAATTCCGGCAATCTGCGTTATGGTGCGCGCGTAAACCAGCGGGGGCACGCCACACGCGTATCGGCCTGAGGGGCTGCCGGCGCTGCATCAACCGGATTGGGAGGCTACCGATATGTCGCATCTGCCACACCGGCGTTCTGAACGCCACGCCAAAGGATCGCCGAAGACTGAACCGCGCCGGCGCGCCACCTACGCGAACGTCACCGCGACGCTGGCACTCGTGCTCGCGTTAGGCGGCGGCACCGCGTGGGCTGCGCACCACTACCTCATCACCAAGACCAGCCAGATCTCGCCGAACGTGCTGTCTAAGCTCAAGGTGACCGGTCTGTCCGGTGCAGCAGGACCAGCAGGACCAGCAGGGCCAGCAGGGCCGGCCGGAGCGCAAGGAACCGCCGGAGCGCAAGGAACCGCCGGAGCCGCAGGCGCGGTCGGCGCGACGGGTCCGGCGGGCCCGCAGGGACCGGGGGCCGACACGCTTGACGTAAACGACCTCGCTGAAGGCGATGACTACCCGAGTTCCGGAGGGATCGGAGCCATTCCCGTCTACCTCTACTGTCAGGGCAACGGCAGCAATGCCCCTTACGCCGAACTATGGACCACCGCCACGAGTGGTGGCACTTTCCCCCACACGTACGGTGGTACGTCCTACGCCACGTGGACATACGGTGGATCCAGCATGGACGATCAGTCCCCAGGCACGACTCAGGAGTCCTACCCGATCTCTGCGGACACTTATCTCGCCTGGAGTAAACCCGACGATACCGATGTTTCGGTGGGCACCGTATTCCTGGTCTACCACCAGAACAACGAACTCGACGACACGGTCACGACCGAGACCGTTACGTTTGATCTCAGCGTCAGTGGCACCGGGAGCGCCGCCACTTGCAGCGGCGACGCCCAGATCGTTTCCGGCTCGACAACCACGCGCTTCTAAATCTGATCTTGTGCCGGGCTCGGACGATTGGGTCCGAGCCCGGCACGTCCACGCTGCCAGCCTGCGCGCTTGATTGGCCTGTCGTGAGGCGTGCGCAAGCCGGCGGACCGGCCCAGCCCCGCCAACCGATACAACACAGGCATGCCCGAGCTGAGCCAGCGGCGACGGATCCTGATCCTCGCGACCTGCTGCATGAGCCTGTTCATCGTCGGGATCGACGTCACGATCGTGAACATCGCGCTGCCGACGATCCGCCGTCAGCTGCACGCCAGCGTCGACGAGCTCCAGTGGACTGTCGATGCCTACACCGTCGTGCTCGCGACGCTGCTGATGCTGTCGGGCTCGATGGCCGACCGGTTCGGGCGCCGGCGTGTGTTCCAACTCGGGCTGACGCTGTTCGCGACCGGCTCGCTGCTCTGTAGCATCGCGCCAAGCGCCGGCGCGCTGATCGCATTCCGCATGGTCCAGGCCGTCGGCGGTTCGATGCTCAACCCGGTTGCGATGTCGATCATCGCCAACACCTTCACCGAGCCGGCCGAGCGCGCACGAGCGATCGGGGTCTGGGCGGGCACTGTCGGCATCAGCCTCGCACTCGGTCCGGTGGTGGGCGGACTGCTGCTCTCCTCCTCACTCGGCTGGGGGTCGATCTTCTGGATCAACCTGCCGGTTGCGTTCGTCGCGCTGGTCGGGACGGTGCTGTTCGTCCCCGAGTCCAAGGCGCCACGGCCGCGCCGCGCAGATCCCGCGGGGCAACTGTTGATCGTGGCGCTGTTCGGTTCGCTGACGTTCGCCATCATCGAAGCGCCGGAGCTCGGCTGGAGCTCCGGCGGGATCCTCGCCTGTTTCATCGTCGCGGTCGCGGCGCTCGTGGCGATCGCCGTCTACGAGCCGCGACGCAGCGATCCGCTGCTCGACCTGCGGTTCTTCGCCAGCGTGCCGCTGGTCGGGGCGATGACGATCGCGTTGGCGGCCTTTGCCGCGATCGGCGCGTTCCTGTTCGTCAACACGCTCTACCTCCAGGACGTGCGCGGTTTCTCGCCGCTGCACGCGGGGCTGCTGACGCTGCCGCTCGCCGGCATGACGGTGATCTTCGGCCCGCTGTCCGGTCGGCTGGTGGCGCGGCGCGGCCCGCGCATCCCGCTGATCCTCGGCGGCGTCGGATTGATCACGTGCGGCCTGATGCTGACGAGCCTCACGAACAGCACGTCGGTGTACTACCTGCTGGCCGCCTACACGATGTGCGGCCTCGGCTTCTCGTTCGTCAACCCGCCGATCGGGAACGCGGCGATGGCAGGACTGCCGCTGTCACAGTCCGGTATCGCCGGCGCGCTCAACTCGACCAGCCGCCAGGTCGGCTCGACGTTCGGGGTCGCGATCGCCGGGTCGCTGATCGCCGCCGGCCTGCACGGCACGATGCGCAGCGGTCTCGCCGCGGCGAGCCATGGCGGCTGGTGGATCGTCGCCGGCTACGGCTTTGTCGTCCTGGTCCTCGCGGTCGCGACGACCGGGCAGCGAGCGCTGCGCACCGCGAAAACCACGGCGGCGAAGCTCGATCCCGATCGGCTGGCATCGGTTCCAACCTGACGCCCAGGCAGGGCAGTGAGGTCGGCGCGCCGCGGGCCCGCTCAAGCCCTCTGGGCGTCCAGCTACGCTAGGCGACCAGTCGTGCCGGCGCGCCGAGCAGCTGTTCGAGCTCGGCGCGCAGGCTGACGCTCGGCTCGACGCGGTAGCCCTCGCCGAGGCAGATCCGCCGCTCGCCGAGCTGGACGACGACCTCGGACTTCCCGGGGAACGCGGCAAGGACGTGCTTGAGGTCGGCGATCAGCTCGGGGCTGCGCCGCGCCTCGCTGACCTCGAGGTGCAGGTTCTTAGGGCGCGCCGCCTCGCGGGCGGCGACGCGCGCACGCTCGACCTGCTCCGGGTCGGGGCGGAACGGCTCGATCGACTGCGCGACGATCGTCGTCCGCTCCCCCTCCTTGTGGTCGACGCGGCCACGGACGAGCACGATCTGGTCGGCCTCGAGCGGGCCGCCGAGGCGCTCGAGCGCCGCCTCGAAGACGAGCAGCTCGACCTGGCCCTCGAGGTCGTCGAGCGTCGCAAAGGTCAGGTCCGTGCCCGAGCGCGCACGGACCCTCTTCGCGACCGTGACGATCCCGCCGACCGTGACCTGGTCCTTGTCGGCCTTCGCGGCGAGATCCGCGAGCGAGCAGTCGGCGGCGGCACGCAGGGCATCGCGGACCGCCTTCAGCGGATGGGCGGAGATGAACAGGCCGATCGCCTCCTTCTCGACCGCGAGCAGCTCGTGCTGCTCGAACTCGAGCGAGGAGATCGGCGGCCGCGACGAGGCGCGGGCGAGCGACGGCTGGCCGCCGTCGTCGCCGAGGTCGAAGATCGAGGCCTGGCCGATCATCGCGTCCTGCTGGGCCTTCTGGCCCGCTCCCTGCGCCTGCTCGAGCACCGCCAGCATGCCGCGGCGCGTCGCGCCGGTCGAGCCGAGCGCGCCGCACTTGACCAGCGCCTCGATCGCCTTCTTGTTGACCGAGCGCGCGTCGACGCGCTCGCAGAAGTCCCACAGCGAGCGGAACAGCCCGCCCTCCTCGCGCGCGCGCTTGATCGCCTCGACCGCCTGGTAGCCGACGCCCTTGACGGCGTCGAGGCCGAAGCGGATGTTGCCGTCGACGACAGTGAACTCGTGGTCTGAGAGGTTGACGTCGGGCGGCAGGATCTCGATCCCCATGTCCTCGCAGCGCGCGACGAAGAACGGCACCTTGTCCTTCGTCGACATCACCGAGGAGATCAGCGCGGCCATGTACTCGGCGGGGTAGTTGGCCTTGAGCCAGGCGGTGCGGTAGGAGATCAGCCCGTAGCAGGCGGCATGGCTGCGGTTGAACGAGTAGTCGGCTGAGCGCTCGTTCGTGTTCCAGAGGAAATCGATCACCTTGTCGCTGGTGCCGCTGGCGCGGCAGCCGACGACGAACTCCGGCTTCAGCTCGGCCATCGCCGCGCGATTCTTCTTGCCGATCGCCTTGCGCAGGTCGTCGGCCTTGGCGCCCGAGAAGCCGGCGATCTCCTTGGCGATCTGCATCGCCTGCTCCTGGTAGAGGATCACGCCCATCGACGAGGAGAGGATCGGTCGCAGCCGCGGGTCGGGGTAGTCGATCGAGTCCGGGTTGTGCTTGCCACGAGCGTAGGTCGGGATCTGGTCCATCGCGCCGGGACGGTAGAGCGCGTTCAGCGCGACGAGGTCGTCGAAGACGTCCGGGCGCACCTTCTTCAGCGCCTCGCGCATCCCCTCGGACTCGAACTGGAAGACGCCGACCGAATCCCCTCGCGCGAGCATCTCGTAGGTCTTCTTGTCGTCAAGCGGCAGCGCCACCATGTCCGGCCGCTCGCCGCTCGAGCGCTCGATGATGTCGAGCGCGTCCTCGATCACGTCGAGGTTGCGCAGCCCGAGGAAGTCCATCTTCAGCAGGCCGATCTCCTCAATCGGCTTCATCGAGAACTGCGTGACGGTCCGGTACTGCCGCTCGCCGTGCTCGTCGAGCCCGGCGTCGGCGAGCTGCAGCGGGACGATGTCGGTCAGCGGCCGGTCGGCGATCACGACCGCGGCGGCGTGGATCGAGGAGTTGCGCACGATCCCCTCGAGCCCGCGCGCCATGTCGATGATCTCGCGCGCCGTATCGTCGATGTCGTAGAGCGCACGCAGCGGCTCACCCGGCTTGAGGCAGTCCTCGAAGCTTGGCGCGCGACCCTGCTGGGGGTCGGGGATCAGCTTTGCGAGCCGGTCGCCCTGACCGTAGTCGTGACCGAGCACGCGGGCGGCGTCGCGCGTCGCCTGGCGCGGGAACATCTTGCCGAACGTGACGATCTGGGCCACCGACTCGCGCCCGTACTTCTCAACGACGTAGCGCATCACGCGCTCACGTCCGCGGACCGAGAAGTCGATGTCGATATCCGGCATCGACACCCGCTCCGGGTTCAGGAAACGCTCGAACAGCAGGCCGTAGGCGAGCGGGTCGACGTCGGTGATCCGCAGGCCGTAGGAAACGATCGACCCCGCCGCCGATCCGCGGCCTGGGCCGACGGCGATCCCGCTGCGCTTGGCAAAGTCGACGAAGTCCCAGACGATCAGGAAGTAGGCGTTGAAGCCCATCCGGTCGATCACCTCGAGCTCGGTCTCCATCCGCTCCGCGACCGCTGCAGGCAGCGGGTCGCCGTAGCGCTCGCGTAGACCGGTCTGCACGAGCGTCCGCAGGTAGCTCGCCTCGGTCTCGCCGTCAGGCACCGGGTAAGACGGGATCAGCTGGCGGTCGAGCTCGATCGAGACGTCGCAACGCTCGGCGATCTCGAGCGTCGTCGCGATCGCTTCGGGCCACTCCGCGAACGCGCTCGCCATCTCAGCCGAGTCCTTGAGGTAGAACTCGTTCGTCTCGAAGGTCATCTTCGGCTCGGCCAGCGTGCTCTTGGTCTGGACGCAGAGCAGCGCCGTATGGTGGCCATAGTCCTCGCGGCGCAGGTAGTGGACGTCGCCGGTGCCGACGAGCGGGCGGCCGAGCTCGCGGGCCATCCGCACGATCTCCTCGTTGCAGCGATCCTGCAGATCGAGGCCGTTCTTCTGGACCTCGAAGTAGACGTTCTCGGCGCCGAGCGCCCCGATCAGCTGGTCGATGTGCTCGCGCCCTTCGGCGATCCGCCCGTCGGCGATCCGCGTGCACAGGCGCGAGGCAAGGCAGCCACTGAGCGCGATGATGCCGCTGCCGTACTGCTCGATCTGCGCCATATCGACGGTCGGGCGCCCGCGCTGGAGCCCCTCGAGGAAGCCCGCCGAGGAGAGCTTGACGAGGTTGCGATAGCCGTCGTCGGTCGCCGCGAGCAGCGTCAGGTGGTTGCGCTCGATCCGCTGTCCGGGCGAGGCGACCGCCGCGTGGTCATCGACGAAGTAGACCTCGCAGCCGACGATCGGCTTGACGCCGGCCTTCCTGCAGGCCTTGTAGAGCTCGACCGCCCCGTTCATCACGCCGTGGTCGGTCAGCCCCAGCGCCGGCTGGTCGAAGGCCGCCGCGCGCTCGACGAGACCCTCGATCTTGCAGGCGCCGTCGAGCAGCGAGTACTCGGAGTGGACGTGCAGGTGGGCGCAGTTGTGCTCGGCCATCGATTCCTGATCCTAGGCCCAGCGCCAGACGAGCCGAGCCGGACTGCGCTAACTGCGAGGAGCGGCGCGCCGCGCTCAGTCCCGGCTACGCTCCGCCACCCCAGCTCGCGGCTCGGCGCGGATCACCAGCGCAACGGCGACGAGGATGACCGCGCCACCGATCACCGCGGTGATCGTGATCCGCTCTCCGAGCAACAGCGTGCCGAGCGCGACCGCGACGGCCGGATTGACGTAGGCGTAGGTCGAAACGCGCGTGATCGGCGCGTTGCGCAGCAGCCAGACATAGGAGGTGAAGGCGACGATCGAGCCGATCACGACGAGGAAGAGGATCGACAGCCAGGAGTCCGCGGAGGCCTGTCCGAGCGCTCCCCAGCGCTCCCCGAACAACGGGCTCAGAGCACACAGCACCACACCCCCGATCAGCATCTCGAGCGCGGTGGCGCCCGCCACATCGTCCGGTAACGCCAGCCGGCTCGAGGCCCACGAGCCCAGCGCCCACGACAGGGCCGCGCCGATGATGATCAGCAGCTGCGGCACGCTGACGCCGCGCGTCCGCCCGTGTGCGACGAGTAGCGCCACGCCGACGAAGCCGATCGCGAGCGCGGCGAGCGTCGCGCGCGGCAGCCGCTCGCGGGCGATCAGCCGGATCGCCACCAGCCATAGCGGCACCGAGGCCACGAGCAGCGCCGCCAGGCCGGCCGGCACGTGGCGCTCGCCGTAGGTGACGAAGCCGTTGCCGCCGCTCAGCAGCAGCACCCCGACGAGCGCGACCGATGCCAGCTGGCGAGCGCTCACGCGCGGCAGCGCGCCGCGCCGCACGGCGAGGAACGCCAGCATCAGCGCGCCGGCGGCGACGTAGCGGATTCCCGCGCCGAGCAGCGCCGGTATCGTCCTGTCCATCACGCGGATCGCCACGTAGGTCGAGCCCCACGCGACGTAGACGACCAGCAGCGCCGCCCAGATCGCCGAATTCGACGCGCGTGACGAGGCGCTCGTGGGCACGCCGCGCCCCTCCCCCGCGGGCGCCTAGCCCGGTTCGCGGTTGCGCAGCTGCCAGGCCATACGCGACTGCAGCGACCAGAGTTCGATGAAACCGGGAGAGGAGGTCTGGGAGAAAAGTCCGCCCGACTCTGAGAAGGAAGCGAGCTGGCGATCGTAGAGCGCGTTGGGCGAGCTGCGCGTGATCACTCGCGCCGTGCCCTTGTAGAGCTCGATCCCGATCGTCCCGCTGACCTGGGCGTTGACCGCCTCCATGTAGGCGTCGAGGTCGCTGCGCAGCGGCTCCCACCAGAGGCCGGCGTAGACGAGGTAGGCCCAGTGGTGGTCGAGACCGGCCTTGAACTGGTTCTGGTGGATCGTGCAGACGAGCTTCTCCAGCTCCTGGTGGGCGGGCAGGATGATCGCCGCGGCCGGCGCCTCATAGATGTCGCGCACCTTGAGACCGACGATGCGGTCCTCGATGTGGTCGATGATGCCGACGCCGTGACGAGCGCCGAGCTCGCCGACGCGCTCGATCAGCTCGACCAGGCCGAGTGGCGTTCCGTCGAGCGCGACCGGCAGGCCACGCTCGAAGCTCAGCTCGAGCCGCGCCGGCTCGTCGGGCGCGTTGCGCGGCAGCGTCACGAGCTGGAACACGTCCTCCTCCGGCGCCTGGTCGAGATCCTCGATCCAGCGGCCTTCCGAGGAGCGGCCCCAGAGGTTGTCGTCGATCGAGTAGGGCGCCTGCTCGGAGCCGCCCTTGACCGGGATCCCGTGCTCGCGCGCGTAGGCGACCTCCTCCTCTCGTCCCATCTCCCAGGAGCGCACCGGCGCGATCACCTTCAGCTCCGGCGCGAGCGTCGCGATCGTCGCCTCGATCCGGACCTGATCGTTGCCCTTGCCGGTACAGCCGTGGGCGATCGTGTCGCAGCCTGAGCGCCGCGCGTAATCGACCGCGAGCTTGGCGATCAGCGGCCGGCCGAGTGCGGTGAACAGCGGATAGCCGCCGCCGTACAGCGCGTTCGCCTTGATCGCCGGCGCCAGGTACTGCGCCGCGAACTCCTCGCGCGCGTCGACGACGTGGCATTCGACCGCACCGATCTGACGCGCCTTGCCCTCGATCACCGCGTAATCCTCGCCCGGCTGGCCGAGATTGACGGTGAGCGTGACGACCTCGGCGCCATAGCGCTCCTGGATCCAGCGCAGCATCACGCTCGTGTCCAGGCCGCCCGAGTAGAGCAGCAGGACGCGGCCGACCTGCTCGGGGTCGGCCTCGTAGCTCGCGGTCCGGGGCGGGAAGCCTTGCTCGCTCATCGTGCAGGCAGCCTAACGGCGCATCGGCCGCGCCATCGCCGTGGTCGGTGCTGGGATCGCGCGGAAGCCGAGCTTCTCGTAGAGGCCCTGGGCGTCGTCGGTCACGAGGCTCCAGCTCAGGTCGGCGTACGGGCCGTTGTCGATCGTCTCGCGCAGCAGCTCGACTCCGAGGCCCTTGCCCCGGTGCTCTGAGAGCACGAAGACGTCGGCGAGGTAGGCGAACACCGTCGCATCGGTGAGCACGCGGGCGAAGCCGACGAGCTCACCGGCGTGATAGAGCCCGACGACGCGCTGCGAGCCGGCGATCTTCGCGACGACCCGCTCACGCGGCGAGCCGAGCGCCCAGTAGGACTCCGTCGAGAGGAAGCGGTGGACGACGTCGACATCGACCCGCGCCGGGTCGTCGTCGAGCTCGTATCCGTCGGGCAGCGCGCGGCGCATCGGCTGGCCGGCGCTACGGCGCTGTCTCGAGGACCGCGGCGATTCGCTCGAGCGCGTCGATCGCCTCCGGCTCGCCGATCACGAGCGGCGGCAGCAGGCGTACGGTGCTCGGTCCGGTCGCGTTGGCGACCAGCCGCTGCTCGAGCAGCAGCCGGCGCACGACCGCTGCCGCGTCGATGTCGAGGTCGAAGGCGATCATCAGACCTTCGCCGCGGACCGCCGTCACGTGGCGAAACGGCACGAGACCGGAGCGCAGCAGCTCGCCGAGCTCGCGCACCCGTGCGAGCAACGCCTCGTCGAGCAGGATGTCGAGCGCGGCGTTCGCCGCCGCGCAGACGACGGCGCCGCCGGCGAACGTCGAGCCGTGGTCGCCGGGCGCGAACGTGTCGGCGTGGCGCGCGCCCGTGATCAGCGCACCGATCGGCAGACCGCCACCGAGCGCCTTGGCGGTGCACAGCAGGTCCGGCACGACACCCGAGTGCTCGTAGGCCCAGCGCCTGCCGGTCCGCCCGAGCCCGGTCTGGATCTCGTCGAAGATCAGCGTCGCGCCGCTCTCGTCGCAGAGCGCCCGCGCCGCCGCCAGCAACCCGTCGTCGAGCACGTGCACGCCCGTCTCCCCCTGGACCGGCTCGAGGATCACGGCCGCCGTGCGCTCATCGACAATTGTGCTGAGCGCCTCGACCGTCGCATCGACGCTGACGAAGCCACCGACCAGCGGCGCGAACGGCGCCTGCTTGGACTCCTGCGGCGTCGCCGACAGCGATCCATACGTGCGCCCGTGAAAGGCGCCATGCAGCGACACGATCGTCCCCCCCTGGCGCGCCTTGCGCGCGCACTTCAACGCCGCTTCGACAGTCTCGGTCCCCGAGTTGGTGAAGAAGACCTTGCCGCCAAGCGAGCATTCGGCCAGCCGCCGCGCAAGCCGCGTCATCGGCTCCGTGTAATAGAGGTTGCCGACATGAATCAGCCGAGCAGCCTGCTCGCGGATCGCACCAACAACCGCCGGATGGCAGTGCCCAACACTCGAAACCGAGATCCCACACAAAAAGTCCAGATACTCGGCCCCATCAACATCCCAAAGCCGAGCCCCCTCCCCCCGCACGAACTCAACCGGAAAGCGAGCGTAGTTGGGAGTCAGAAAAGCATCAGCATCGGTCACCGAAGTCATCGCACACGCCCAAGCCCCGAGCGAGCGGCCCCGCACCCCGACCACCCCAAGCACCAGGCGAGGACCCCCCGTGCGGGGGGCAGGCAACCCGCCCGAAGGGCGGTTCCCGCAGCCCCCGTCATTCGGTCACCTTCGTCCCCGTCCCCGCATCGGTGAACAGCTCGAGCAGCAGCGAATGGGCGACCCGACCGTCGATGATGTAGGCGGCCTCGACGCCGCCCTTGACCGCCTCGACGCAGGCCTCGAGCTTGGGCCGCATACCGCCGGCGACGCTCGGCAGCGCCTTCGTCACGTCCTCGACCGTCGCCTGCCCGATCAGGCTGTCGGGGTCGGCCGGGTCGCGCAGCCAACCACGCACGTCGGTCAGGAAGATCGCCTTAGTCGCGCCGAGTGCGACCGCGATCGCCGCCGCAGCCTCGTCGGCGTTGACGTTGTAGCTGTTGCCCTCGCCGTCGGCGCCGACGGACGCCACGACCGGGATGTAGTCGAGCGCGACGTGGTTGATCACGCCGGGCTCGACCGCGTCGATCTGGCCAACCCAACCGATGTCCTCGCCGCCGGGTGCTGCGCGGCGCGAGCAGCGCAGCAACCCCGCGTCGTCGCCGGAGAGGCCGACGGCCGGCTGACCGTGACGGCCGATCCGCAGGACGATGTCGGTGTTCAGCTTGCCGATCAGGACCATCTTCGCGATCTCGACCGTCGCCTTGTCGGAGACGCGCAGTCCGCCAACGAACTCGACCGGCATGTCGAGGCGGTTCATGTAGTCGGTGATGTCGGGTCCGCCGCCGTGGACGACGATCGGGTTCATGCCGACGTACTTGAGCAGCACGACGTCGCGTGCGAACTCCTCGCGCAACTGCGGGTCGTCCATCGCCGCGCCGCCGTATTTGATGACAACCGTCGAGCCGTGGAACTCGCGGATGTAGGGCAGCGCCTCGAGGAGGGTGGCAACGTCAGTGGTCACGTCGTGTACTCGGCGTTGATCTTCACGTATTCGTAGGAGAGGTCGGAGAAGAAGAGCTCGGTGCGGTTGCCGCCGCCGGGCAGCGTCACCGCGTATTCCACCTCGTCACGTTGTACAGCGCGCGCCAGCGCCTGCTGGTCGAACGCGAGCGCGGCACCCGCGGCGCAGACGGGAATCGCCTCGATTGCGATGTCGAAGCGCAGCGGCGCCTGGCCGGGCAGCGCGGCGCCGACCGCCTGCGCGATGCGTCCCCAGTTGGGGTCGCCGCCGAACAGCGCGGCCTTGACGAGCGGGGAGTTGGCGATCTGGCGCGCGACCTGCTCGGTGACGCCGGCATCGCCGCCAGTCACCTCGATCCGCCCGACCCGCTTCGCGCCCTCCCCGTCGGCGACCATCAGCAGCGCGAGCTGGCGCAGAACCGCGTCGAGCGCCGCGGCGAAGCGATACTCGTCCTCGCTGCCGGGCTCGATCGCGACGCCGCTGGCGCCGCTCGCCATCAGCAGCGCCGTGTCGTTGGTCGACAACTGGCCGTCGACGGAGACGAGGTCGAACGACTGCTTGACCGACGCGCCAAGCAGTCGGTCCGCCAGCTCGGTGCTGATCGCAGCATCCGTCTGGACGAAGCAGAGCATCGTCGCGAAGCGCGGCGAGATCATCCCAGCGCCCTTGCACTGCGCGCTGAGGTTGACGGTTCCCGATGGCAGCTCGAGCGCGAGCGAGACGTGCTTGTCGAGCCGGTCTGTGGTCCTGATCGCCGCCGCGAATGCATCCGCGCCCGCCCGATCGAGTTTGCGCGCGACGCCCTCGAGCGCCATCGCGATCCGCTCGCCGGGCAGCTGCACCCCGATCACGCCGGTCGAGGCGACCGCGACCTCGCGCGGCTCGATCGCCAGCGCGTTCGCCGCGGCGATCTGAACATGGAGTGCCTGCTCGAGACCGGCGTCGCCGGTCGCGGCGTTCGCGTTGCCCGAGTTGGCGATCACGGCCCGGATCGCGCCGAGCTCGCACTCCCGCTGGCAGATCAGCACCGGCGCGGCGAGCACGCCCGAGTCGCAGAACCGCGCGGCACTGGACACCGCCGGGCTGAGGCAGAGCAGGACGCTGACATCGGGTGCCTCGCCGCCCTTGACGGCAGCGGCGACGGCGCCGGCGACGAAGCCGGCGGGGAGCTCAGCGGTCGGATGCTCGGTGCAGTCCGCCGGTGGCGCAATCCAGCGTGAGCTGAAGAACTCGCTCACGAGATGCCGGTCCCCTCGGGGTAGCCGAACATCAGGTTGAGGTTCGCGACCGCCTGTGAGGAGGTGCCCTTCCAGAGGTTGTCGATTGCGGCGAAGACGAACAGCTTCGATGTCCGCTCATCAGCATGGGCATGGATCGCGCAGATGTTCGTCTCGCGCACATCGCGCACACCGGGGGCGCTCGCGACGAGGTCGATGAACGGCTCGCCGCCGTAGCTCTCGGCAAACCACTCGTCGAGCTCCTCCTGGCCAACCGGGCGCGTCGTCGTGATGTAGCAGGACAGCAGCTCGCCCTGGTCGAGCGGAACCAGGTGGGGCGTGAAGGCGACCGTCAGCGGGGCGCCGAGCGCGGCGAGCTCCTGGTCGATCTCGGGCATGTGCCGGTGGGCGCCGACGCGGTAGGGCTTCACGTTCTCGTTGACCGCGACGAACTGCGTGTCCTCGCGCAGCCCGCGCCCGGCGCCGGAGACGCCGGTCTTCGCGTCGATCACGACATCGGCGAGCAGCTCGGCCCGCGCCAGCGGCGCCAGCGCGAGGATCGCCGCCGTCGGGAAGCAACCCGGGCAGGCGACCAGCCGCGCCTCCGAGATCGCCTCGCGATTGAGCTCGGTCAGCCCGTAGACGGCCTGCTCGAGCAGGTCCGGATGCGGGTGCGTGACGTACCAGCGCTCGTAGGTCTCGACGTCGCGTAGGCGAAAGTCGGCCGACAGATCGATCACGCGCACGCCACGCTCGAGCAGCTGCGCGACGAGCGCTGCCGCGGCGCCGTGTGGATAGGCGACGATCGCCGCGTCGACGCTCGCGTGGCGATCGAGGTCGAGCTCCTCCAGCGTGAGCGCGACCCGATGGTGGGGATAGAGCTCCGACAGGCGGCGGCCCGCCTCGCTGCGCGAGGTGATCGCGGCAAGCTCGAACTCGGGATGGCGATCGATCAGCCGCGCGGCGAGTGCGCCGGCGTAGCCGCTCGCGCCGGCGATCAGCACCTTAGGCACGCAGCTCACCCCCCACGCGATCGGTGAGCGCCCTGGCGATCGCGTCGCGCCGCGGTGCGACCTCGTCGTCGCTGAGCGTCCGATCGTCGGCGCGGAACTCGAGATGCAGCGCGAGCGAGACGCGCCCGGCGCCGACCTGCTCGCCGGTATAGACGTCGAAGAGCTCGACCGACTCGAGCTCGCCGCCGGCGGCGTCGCGGATCACCGCGATCACCTCGCCCGCCGGCACGTTCTCGCCGACGACGACCGCCAGGTCCTGGCGCAGCGACGGGAACGAGCCGAAGCCGACGTAAGTCGTCGTCGCCGGCGCGAGCGCCGCCAGCCGGCCGAGGTCGATCGCCCAGGCCGCGGCCCGCTCGAGCTCCCAGGCCGCGACGACGCCCGGGTGGAGCTCGCCGATGAAGCCGAGCATCTCGCCGCCAGCCGTGACTTTCGCGCTCGCGCCGGGGTGCAGGAACGGCCACTCGTGGCGCTCCAGCGACCAGTCGACGCCGGCGACGTCGAGAACCGCCTCGAGCAGGCCCTTCGCGGAGTAGAAGTCGGCCGGCTGGCGCTCGTCGCCGCGCCACGATGGCGGCGTCGCGGCGCCCGCGAGCAGCACCGCCAGCGCATGGTGCTCGTCGGCGAGTACGTCTGCCGCCCGGTAGACGGTGCCCGACTCGAAGATCCGCACGTCGTCGACGTCGTGGGCGCGGTTCAGCCGCGCGGCGTCCAGTAGCGATCCGAGCAGCGTCGGGCGCATGATCGAGAGCGTCTGCGAGAGCGGATTCTCGATCGTCACAACGGCCCGCATCGCGTGGTCCGCCGGCAGGCGCAGGCGGTCGAGCAGCGCCGGATCGGTGAAGCTCCAGCCGGCGATCTCGCTCAATCCACGGGCGGCGAGCGCGTCCTCGGTCCGGCGGCGCAGCTGCTGGGCGTGGGTCAGACGGCCGGCCGCGCCATTGCGCGCGGGCAGCGTCGCGGGCAGCCGATCGAGGCCGTCGATCCGTGCGACCTCCTCGATCAGGTCGACCTCGCGAGTGACATCGCGACTGCGGAAGTGAGGCGGAGTGACGGCAAGCGCTGTCGCGTTGTCCGTCACGGTGAACTCCAGCGCTTCGAGGATCTCGCGGCAACGCGCGGACGGGATGTCGCTGCCGAGCAGTCGGTTGACGCGGTCCGGTCGAAGCTCGATCGGCGCCGGGTCGGGCCCTGGCCCACCGACGTCGATAGTGCCAGGTAACACACGCGCGCCGCAAAGCTCCATGAGCAGGCGGGTCGCGACGGCGAGCGCCTCCGGCGCTTGCCGTCGCGAGAGCCCCTTCTCGAAGCGCGCCGAGGCCTCGCTGCGCAGGCCGAGCCGTAGCGCGCTGCGCTGGACGTTCGCGCCATCCCAGGTGGCGGCCTCGAGCAGCACTCGGGTCGTCGTGTCGCTGACCTCTGAGCGGGCGCCGCCCATGATCGCCGCGAGTGAGGTCGGGCCATCGGCGTCGCAGATCACGAGCAGGTCCTCGTCGAGCTTGCGGGTCTGTCCGTCGAGCGTCTCGATCGACTCGCCGGCACGGCCGCGGCGCACGATCAACTGCCCGCCTGCCAGCTGATCGAGATCGAACGCGTGCAGCGGCTGGCCGCTCAACAGCATCACGTAGTTCGTGATGTCGACGACGTTGGAGATCGGTCGCATACCCGCGGCGAGCAAACGCGCCCTCAGCCACAGCGGCGATTCGCCGATCGTCACGTCCTCGAACACGCGGGCGGTGAAGCGGGGGCACAGCTCCGGACACTCGACGCTGATCTGAACCCCGCCGACGTCACCAGCGATGCTCCCGGGATCATCGGCCCAGGGCGGCGGCGCGAGCGGCGTGTCCGTACTCGCATGGGCCTCACGCGCGATCCCGTAGATCGAGAGGCAGTCCGGACGGTTCGGCGTGATCTCGAACTCGATGACGTCGCCCGCGAGCGGCAGGACCTGGTCGAGCGGCGTGCCGGGTGCAGGGCCTGGGTCGAGAACCATGATCCCCGAATGGTCACCGCCCAGCGCGAGCTCGTCGGCTGACAGGATCATCCCGTCGCTGACGATCCCGCGCAGCTTCGCCGCTGCGAGCGTGCGCCCATCCGGCAACTCAGCGCCCGGACGCGCCACCGCCACGGTCTGCCCGGCCGCCACATTCGGCGCGCCGCAGACGATCGTCACGGGCTCCGCCTCCCCCACGTCGACTTCGCAGACGCGCAGGCGATCGGCGTTCGGGTGCTGCTCTGCCGTGCGGACGAAGCCGACGACGAAATGGTCCGGCTGGGTGCCGCGAATCACGCGTTCGTCCTTGGTGCCGGTCAGCGTGAGCCGCGCCGCCAACTGCTCGGTGTCGAGCGGCGGATCGCAGTACTCCCTGAGCCATTCGAGCGGGACCAGCATCAGCGCGCCGCGAACTGGCGCAGGAAGCGCAGGTCGTTGTCGAAGTAGAGGCGCAGGTCGGGAACGCCATGGCGCAGCATGGCGATCCGTTCGATCCCCATGCCGAAGGCGAAGCCGGTCACGCGCTCGGGGTCGTAGCCGTGGTCCTTGACGTAGGCGAAGACGTTCGGGTCGACCATCCCCGCGCCGAGCACCTCGAGCCAGCCCGACCCCTTGCAGAGCGGGCAACGCGAGCCATCGCGCAGGTAGCCCGAGTCGCAGTTGAAGCAGGACACGTCGACCTCGACGCTGGGCTCGGTGAACGGGAAGAAATGCGGGCGCAGCAGTACCTCGCGCTGCTCGCCGAAGATCTGGCGGGCGAACGCGAGCAGCGTGCCCTTGAGGTCGGCGAGCGTCACGCCCTCGTCGACGGCGAGCCCCTCGATCTGGTGGAACTGCGGCGTATGCGTCGCATCGTTGTCGGGGCGGTAGACGCGGCCCGGCGCGATCACGTAGAGCGGCGGCGGCTGGGCGATCATCGAACGCACCTGCACCGGCGAGGTGTGGACCCGCAGGACCGTGTCGTCGTCGATGTAGAAGGTGTCGCTGCGCGCCCGCGAAGGGTGCGTCGGGTCGGTGTTGAGCGCGTCGAAGTTGTACTCGACGTGCTCGATCTCGGGTCCCTCGGCGATCGAAAAGCCGAGCCCCAGGAAGACGTCCTCGATGTCGCGGCGGGTCTCGGTGATCAGGTGCAGGTGCCCGGTCGGAAACTGCGGGTCGCCGGGCAGGGTGACGTCAATGGCGTCGGAAATCTCGCCTCCGGCGAGATTCTCCTCCTTGGACTTGAGCAGGGTCTCGAGATGCTTGCGTGTTTGATTGGCTGCGGATCCGACTGCTGCGCGCTCGGTCTGGGGCAGCGAGCCGACGCTGCGCAGCAGCAGCGGGAGCTCCGCCTTGCGCCCGAGGTAGTGGACGCGTAGCTCTTCGAGCTGCGGCGCGCCTTCGGCGGCGGTGATCGCCGCCTCGGCTTCGCGCTGAAGCTCAGCGATGCGATCGAGCGTGCTCATTCCGCGGCCATCCTAGTTGCCTCGTACAACGCGACCGTGGCGGCCATCGCCGCGTTGAGCGAGTGTCCGGCCGCCTGCGGGATCGCGGCGAGGTGGTCGCAGGCCGCGAGGACCTCGTCGGGCAGGCCGTTGCGCTCGCCGCCGATCAGCAGCGTCGCCTCACCGGCCAGCGGGCCACGCAGCGGCGGATGATCGCCGGGCGCGAGGCCGATCACCTCCCCAGGCAGCTCTTCGACCTGCTCGATCCGCGCCAGCGGAGTCGCGAAGATCGCCCCCATCGACGCCCGGACCGCCTTCGGGCCGTACGGGTCCGCGCAGTCGGGTCCGAGGGCAACGCAGGAGGCGCCGAAGGCCTGCGCGGCGCGGATGATCGTGCCGATGTTGCCCGGGTCCGCGACGCCCCAGAGCGCGACCACGAGCGGACCCGTCGGCGCGCTCCACGTCTGCTCGTGGACGCTGATGATCCGGGTGCCGGAGCCGAGCCGGGAGGCCTCGCGCAGGAGCTCGGGCGAGACCTCCAGCCAGTCCTGGCGGGCGCCCGCTAGTCCGGGGGCATGGAGGACGTAGAGCGGCTCTTTCCCGGCGGCGTGAGCCGCCGCATAGAGATCCTCGCCCTCGGCGACGAAGCGGCCGGCCTTGGCGCGCGCGGTCGCGCCACCGAGCTTGCGGATCTCCTTGAGGTGCTGGTTGGTGTTGGAAGTGATCGTCATTTGGGCACAAAAAAGGCGCCTCTGTCGGCGCCCGGGAGGTTCTGCGATCGGCTGGGGTGATCAGGCAGCCGACGCCTCGCGGGCAGCATCGACAAATCGGCGGAACGTCTCGGGGTCGCGGACTGCGATGTCGGCGAGGACCTTGCGGTCGAGCTCGATACCCGCGGCCTTGAGGCCGTGGATGAACGTCGAATAGCTCATGCCGCCCTCGCGCGCGGCGGCGTTGATGCGGGTGATCCAGAGACGACGGAAGTCGCGCTTGCGGTTGCGCCGGTCGCGGTAGGCGTAGGCGTCCGCCTTCATCAAGGCTTCCTTGGCGCGCTTGTAGTTCGAGTGCGCCTCGCCGCGGAAGCCCTTCGTCAGCTCGAGTGTCGCGCGACGCTTCTTCTTGGCGTGGAGCGAGCGCTTGACGCGGGTCATTTGCCGCCTGCCAGGAGCTTCTTGACGCGGGGCGCGTCGTGGTCAGAGATCACGGCCGGCTGCCCGAGGTAGCGCTTGTGCTTCGGCGACTTCTTCTCGAGGATGTGGCTCGTGAACGCGTGACGGCCGCGAACCTTGCCGGTTCCCGTCAGCTTGAAGCGCTTCTTCGCGCCGGAATGGCTCTTCATCTTGGGCATGGCGACTGGGGAGTATGGCAGACGGGGCCCGGCGCGGGCCGGGCTGGGCCGCGCCGGGCGGCGGCTCGCTAGGGGAAGATACCGCCCACGCAGATGTAGTAGTTGACCCCGGCCGACCCGGCTCCCTTGGGATCGGCCGCGGAAAGGTTCGGCAGGTCAAACGTCGACCCGCTGCCGCCGTACTCGTATCCGATCGCGTCCCACAGCCCGGCGTAGGTGGTTGTGGACAACGGCTCGCCGTTTGCGAGCATCCAATTGTCTGGGTAGGTGCCCGCCGACAGCTTGATCTCGCCTTCGACGCAGGCGCTGTCCGAGGTCGTTCCCTGACTTGCGAGGACCGGACTGCCGAAGTCACTCAGCGGCGCGTAGAGGGCGTTGCTCTGGGCCTGGGTGTAGTAATTGCTGGTATTGACGGTCCCGGTCGCGCCTGTGGGCCCGGTGGAACCGTGAGCCCCCGTCCCGGTCGCGCCGGTGGGCCCGGTGGAACCGTGAGCCCCCGTCCCGGTCGCGCCGGTGGGTCCAGCGGGACCGGGGGCACCAGCCGGTCCGGCAGCTCCAGCCGGCCCAGCGGCTCCGGCGAGGCCCGGGGTCGGCGGGCTCGTGGATCTGGACACGACCAGCGTGCGCTGGCTGCTGCTGCAATGCCCACCGGACGGGACGGTCAGTGCGCCCCCGTGCTTTGCGGAGCACAACGTGACCGTGTTCGACGAGTCGCCCGGCCTGAGGACGGCGGCGTAGCCGCTTCCACCGAGCGCGACAAACAGCGCCAGATAAGCGACGATCGTTCCGTGCGACGGCCTACGGAAGCTCACGGATCCCCTCTGCGGTGACGCTCCCGTAACGGCGAAGCGGATGCCAACCTAGCACTTAGCCGCGCCAGGGAGGACCGAATGCTCGATCCGAGCCCGCCCGCTAGCTGTCTGCGGCGGGCTTCGCCGGCGCCTTGGGCTTGGCAGCAGCTTCAGGGGATTTCGGCTTGGCCGCGGCCTTTGGCTTCGCAGCAGCCTTCGGCTTCGCGGGAGCGGGCGCCTTCGGCTTTGCCGTGGCGGCCTTGGCCTTCGGTGCGGGAGGCTTGGCTTCGGGCGTCGCGAGCTCGACCACCGCTGCGGCTGTGATCGTTGCCGCTGCCTCCGGCTCGGTCGCTGCCTCCTCGGCAAGCGCGATCTCGGGCTCGGGTGCTGTCGGTGAAGCCGCCTCGGCGGGTTCGGGCGCGGTCACGACTTCCGCTGCGGCCGCTGGGCCGGAGCCGTTCTCGCTGACCGGAACCTCGGGCCCCTCGGCGAGGGCGCCGGCACCGTTCTCGCCTGGGCCGCCCTTGTCGTACTGACCGGCGAGCACCGACTTCGACGGGCCGAGCATCATCGTCATGTTGCGGCCGTCGTGCAGCGGGCGCTGCTCGACGATTGCGAACTCGGCGAGCTCCTCGGCGAGACGGTCGAGGATCAGCACGCCGCGCTCGGGGTGGGTCACCTCGCGACCGCGGAACATGATCGTCACCTTGACCTTGTCCTTGTGGCGCAGGAAGCGCTCGACGTGGCCCTTCTTGGTGTCGTAGTCGTGCTGGGCGATCTTCGGGCGGAACTTGATCTCGCGGATCGTGATCTGCTGCTGGTGCTTGCGGGCCTGCTTGACCTTCTGCGCCTGCTCGTACTTGTACTTGGAGTAGTCGAGGATCCGGCAGACGGGCGGCTTGGCCTCCGGGGCGACCTCCACCAGGTCGAGGTCGCGCTCCTGGGCGTAGCGCAGGGCGTCGTCGATCTTGAGGACGCCCATCTGCTGGCCTTCCTCATCGATGAGACGGACCTCGGGAACGCGGATGCGTTCGTTGATCCGCGTCAGATCCCGCTCGGGCGGGCGCCGGTCGAACCTACGAGGAACCGGCACTATTGCGGGCGCGCGCGCGTCAAGCGGTAGGGAAAGAGAGGCGGCGCGGTGTGATTGTTACTGTCTCCAACGCCATCGAGCATAGCAAGGCGCTCGGCGCCTGGCGAGTGGTGTTTACAGGCTGCCACGCGGCGACGTCAGCGCGAGCGGCTGCGGTTGAGCTCGCCGAGCTCCGCGGCGAGCTCCGTGAGCGGCACGGCACCACGGTCGGCGCCCCCATGCTCGCGCACCGCGAGCGTGCCGTCGGCAGCCTCGCGCTCACCGAGCACGAGCATGTAGGGGATCTTGCGCAGCTCGGCCTCGCGGATCTTGCGGCCGACCGACTCGCTGCGCGAATCGAGCTCGACGCGCACGCCGGCGTCGCGCAGCGCAGCGACCGCGCCCTCCCCCGCCTCGTTGAGCCGATCGGCGATCGGCAGCAGGATCGCCTGGACCGGCGCAAGCCAGACCGGCAGCACGCCGCCGGTGTCCTCGAGCAGGATCCCGATGAAGCGCTCGAGCGAACCGAGGATCGCGCGGTGGATCATCACCGGGCAGTGCTCGGCGTTGTCGGCGCCGGTGTACGTGAGCTCGAAACGGGCCGGCATGTTGTAGTCGAGCTGGATAGTCCCGATCTGCCATGAGCGCCCGAGCGAGTCGGTCATGTGCATGTCGATCTTCGGCCCGTAGAAGGCGCCGTCGCCCGGGTTGAGCTTGTACTCGGTGCCGCTGCTCTCCAGTGCCGCGGCGAGTGCCGCCTCGGCGCGATCCCACAGCGCATCGTCACCGATCCGGTTCGCGGGCCGCGTCGAGAGCTCGACCGCCGTCTCGAAGCCGAAAAGGTCGTAGACCGAGGCGGCGAACTCGAGGAACGCGGTGACCTCCTCCTGGATCTGCTCCTCGGTACAGAAGATGTGCCCGTCGTCCTGCGCGAAGTGGCGCGCGCGCATCAGGCCATGGAGCGTCCCCGACGGCTCATTACGATGCAGCAGCCCGGGCTCGGAGAAGCGCAGTGGCAGCTCGCGGTAGGAGTGGTGATCCATCGCGTAGAGGGCGCAGTGGCCCGGGCAGTTCATCGGCTTGAGGCCGAGCGGCCGTTCGGCGTCGGCGGTGACGAACATGTTCTCCTGGTATTTGTCCCAGTGACCGGAGGTCCGCCACAGCTCGGCGTCGTAGAGCAGCGGGGTCTTGACCTCCTGGTAGCCGCGCTCACGCGTCAGCTCGCCCATCAGGTCGCGCAGCGTGTTCCAGAGCGTCGTGCCCTGCTCCGACCAGAACGCGCTGCCGGGCGAAAGCTCGGAGAACTGGAACAGCCCGAGCTCGCGGCCGAGCCGGCGATGGTCGCGCTGGCGTGCGAGCTCGAGCCGCTCGAGGTGGGCGGCGAGATCGTCCTTGGAAAAGAACGCGGTGCCATAGATCCGCGTCAGCATCGTCCGCGTCGAGTCCCCCCGCCAGTAGGCGCCGGCGACCGATTGCAGCGCGAACGCCTTGACGTTCACCGTGCTCGGGGCATGCGGCCCGCGGCAGAGGTCGGTGAACGGGCCGTTGGTGTAGAGCGAGACGGTCTCGACGCCCTCGTTGGCGACCAGGTCATCGATCAGCTCGATCTTGTAGTCCTGCCCCTCGCCGACGAAACGCTCGCGCGCCAGCGCGACCGGGACGTCCTCGCGCACGAACGGCTCGGCCGCCTTGACGTGGGTGCGCATCCGCTCCTCGATCGCCGGGAAGTCGGCCTCGGAGATGCTGATCCCCGGCGGGAACTCGAAGTCGTAGTAGAAGCCGTTCTCGATCGCCGGACCGATCGAGATCTTGACGCCGGGGTAGAGCTCCATCACCGCGGCCGCGAGCACGTGCGCCGCGTCGTGGCGGATCAACGGCAGGGCGCTCTCGCTCTTCGCGGTGAGGACCGCGACGCTCTCGCCATCGCGCACCGGCGCGGCGAGGTCGCGCAGCTCGCCGTCGACCTCGACCGCCAGCGCAGCGCGCGCGAGTCCGGGGCCGATCGCGGCCGCGAGGTCGGCGCCGCTGGCCCCCTCGTCGAGCTCGAGCGTGTTGCCGTCGGGTAGGTGCACACGGATCGACATCACCCGAGCGATCCTACCCACCGCCGCGGGCGCGGTAGCGATGCCGGTGAGTGCGCGGGGTACTCTGAAACCCGATGGACTCGCTCCAGGGCAAGCTCTTGATCGCCGCTCCCGCGCTCGTCGATCCGAACTTCTCGCGGACCGTGGTGTTGATCGCCGCGCACAGCGACGAGGGGGCGCTCGGTCTCGTACTGAACCGTCCGCTCGAGACGCCGCTGGCCGAGATCGCGCCGGTCCTCGAACAGCTCGCGGAGCCCGGCGCGGTCCTCCACTCGGGCGGCCCGGTCGCGCCGGATAGCGCCGTCCTGCTCGCCGACTTCGCCGACCCCTCGCTGGCGGCGCTGTTGATCATGGGCGACGTCGGCCTGCCCTCGGCGGCCTGCGAGCTCGCCGACCTCGAGACCGGCGTGCGCCGCGCGCGGGTCTTCGCCGGCCACTCCGGCTGGGCGCCGGGTCAGCTCGACGAGGAGCTCGAGCAGGAGGCCTGGTTCGTCGGCCAGCTCGCCCCCGACGAGCTCTGGCTCGCCGACTCGACACTGCTCTGGTCGACGACGCTCTCGCGCAAGGGCGGCGCCTTCGCGCTGCTGGCGCGGATGCCGGACGACCCGTCGGTGAATTGATGAACCGCGCCTCTCGGCGCGGCTTCATCAAGACTTTTGGGGGCGTCTGCCTGTGCCCCGAAGGGGTATATGACGCTAGAGCGTTGCTCTTCCCGACGTGTGGGCTTGCTAGGCGGTTGCTAGTGCGGGCGTCTGCTGTGACGCGGCGCTGCGCTTTGCTGCCGCGAGGCGCCAGAGTGCGTCGTCGCCGAGTGGCTCGCGGGTGATTGAGCCTTCGGCTGCGAGCTCGATCAGCGCTTCCTCGGCCGCTGCGCGGTCGGGGACCTGGAGGTTGGCGGCGAGTAGGGCGGCGATCTCCTGGGTGGTCAGGCCGTCGGTGAAGTACTCGAGCAGCGGCAGTGGGCCGTCGGGCGGCGGGGTCCGCTCGAGGCTCGTGTCGAGGTTCGCGAGCAGGACGTCGTAGGCCTCGAGCGGCTGGAAGCCACCGCACTCGAGACGCTCGCCGTCGAGTTCGAAGATGACCGACGGGGCGGTGTAGCGGACGAGCTCGCCGTCGGTCGCGTGCTTACCCTGGAACTCGGTTGCACCGCCGGCCGCGGTGCGTGCCTCGGCCTTGTCGGCCTCGTAGGCAGCGGTCACTGCCGGCGCGTCCATGGCCTTGACGACCGCTTGCGGATTGATCCCATCCACCGTCTCCAGTGCGCGCTCGATCGCGTCGTCCTGGTCGAGCAGGTCGGGGCTGTTGAACCAAGCGAACTGGAGCGCGCGCATCGCCGCGAACTCGCGTCCCGGGTGAGCGAGGCGGGTCGCGACCAGCGCGCGGCAGACGCGGCCGGTCGGCACCAGCCGTTCCTTGGCCTGCGCGGCGATCGGCATTCCGAAGCGGTCGCGGAACATCCGTGCGCCGCGCGCCTGGCGGACCGGGTTGTAGCCGTTCATCTCCCGCGCGACGGTGTCCTCGCGCAGCACGATCACGGCGAGCCGCCAGTCCAGTTGGTCACGGTAGCGCCAGCGCAGAACGCTGAGCGCCGGGTTCGCGGAATAACCCCAGGGACAGGCCGGATCATTGAAGAGCGTCGTGGAGATCGTCATGCCGTCCAGCGTACACCCTCGGAAATCGCCCGCTGGTTATGGCGTCTTCGCCCGATGTACAAAGTTGCGCCGGGCAATCTTGTCCCCTTGGAGCTATCCCGCCCCTCACGCGAACTTTAGAAATGGCCCCACGCCCCGCGACTGCGGACGCGTGTTCGCCTTTCCCCGTCTATAGGAGGACCATGCTTGCCACTGCATTAGCGCCGTACCCCAACTGGCTTCACCCAGGAGACAACGCCTGGCAGATGACCGCCGCGACGCTCGTTGGACTGATGAGCGTCCCTGGACTCGTCGTGCTCTACGGCGGCGTGATGCAGAAGCGCTGGTCGGTCAACAGCATGATGCTGACGTTCATGGCCTTTGGCCTTGTGCTCGTGGCTTGGGTGCTCTGGGCATTCGACATGGGATTCGGCAACCCTGCGCATATCTTCGGTGGTAGCACAGGTTTGTTCGAGAACTTCGTCGGTATCCCCGGGAGCGTTCTCGGTGCGCATGGCGAACAGGGCATAGCGCACATCCCGCTGGTGACAACGCCAGGCGGGTTCCGTTTCCCACAGGCCTCGCTGGTCTACTTCCAGTTCGTGTTTGCCGCGATCACGCCGATTCTGGCGCTCGGCAGCGTGCTGGGGCGGATCAACTTCCGGGCCTGGATCCCGTTCGTGCTCCTCTGGATCACGGTCTGCTACTCGGTGAACGCCTTCCTGCTGTGGGGTGGCGGTTTCTTCGCCCAGCACGGCGCGTTGGACTTCTCCGGTGGTTACGTGATCCACCTCGCTGCCGGAATCAGCGGCTTCGTGGCGGCTGCGGTGATTGGACCGCGGCTGGCGCGTGATCGCGAGGTCGACGCCCCGAACAACCTCCTGATGGTTGCGGTCGGTGCCGGAATCCTCTGGCTCGGCTGGAACGGCTTCAACGGAGGTGACCCGTATTTCGCGGGCACGGATGCATCAGTCGCAGTGATCAACACGAACCTCTGCACCGCTATCGCGATGCTCACGTGGGTTCTCTGGGACATGATCTTCCGCGAGAAGCCGGGGATCATCGGAACGGTCAACGGAATGATCACCGGCCTCGTGGCGATCACGCCTGCGGCCGGTTACGTGAACGGCTACGGTGCGATCTGCCTCGGCGTGATCGCTTCGACGATCGTCTGGATGGCGATCCGCTACCTCAGCCGAATCCCGCCATTCAGCAAGGTCGACGACACCCTGGGCGTGATCTATACGCATGGGATCGCCGGCTTCGCCGGTGGACTGTTAGTCGCGTTCTTTGCCTGCCCGGGCATCATCCAGAGCTACGTGGCAGGCACCAACAAGCCGTCCGGAACGACTACAGCCGGCATTTTCTACGGCGGTAGCTGGTCGGTGCTCAAATGGCAATTCCTGGCCGGGCTGGCGATCATCGTCTGGGATGGTGTGATGACGTTCATCATCCTCAGGCTGATCGGGGTCTTCCTACCGCTGCGTGAACCGGATGATGTTCTCGAGGCAGGAGACTCGGCCCTACACGGCCATGAGGTGTACCCAGCTGACGTTGCCACCCTCGGCAGCTTCGGAGCCGCCGCGCCGGCCTAAAGGACTCAGGCCAGCGCGTTAGCTAGCAGCAACGCTGACAGCCGCGGATCGCAGGTGGAGGCCCTGCGATACCGCGGCTGTCGCGTTTCTGCGGGCGGTGCGCAGCAGTGCGCCGCCACGATCGAGGTGCTCAGCGGGCTCACCGCGCGCCTCGGAGACATCGCCGGCGCCATCCTGTTCGCCGGCGCCGCATGGCTCGCACAGCGGTTCGACGGCACCTACCTGACACTGTCCAGCGGCCACGCGGCCACGCGGCCGAGATTCTTCGGTGTCCGCGGCAGCGTCCTGCGCGTCCAGTTCGGCGGCTGGAGCCCCTTCACACAGAACGCCGACTCACTGCATGCCGCGTTCGCCGCCAACGGGACAGCGGGGACCAACTCGCGCCACCTGTTGAGCGCGTGTCAGTCGGAGACGTCGACCATGTCGCCGACCATCAGCTGATAGAAGACCTTCTCGGCCGTCGGGATCGGCAGCTCGACGCAGCCGAGGCTCTGCGGGAAGCCATAGGACGCGCGCGGGAAGCCGTGCACTGCGTCACCGCCGTTGAAGTAGTTGACCCACGGCACTCCCGGGTCGTCGTAGTGGGAGCCGTCGGGGTTCGTCCCGCTCATCGTCGTCGAGGTGTAGCGGACGTAGATTGGAAACTCTCCGGTCGCCGTCGCGCGGCCGGGGATCCCGGTGTTGGCCGGCGTTGTGATCTCGACGTGCCCGTTCTCATGGACCTTGAGCAGCTCCGGATCCGTGTTCTCGGTCACCGTCACCCACGTGTAGGCGTGCGGATTGCGGGCGTTCATCGCCTCCTCGAGCAATAGCCGGCGCCAGATCGCCGTGTCAGGGGCGGTGCCGACGGCAACGTCGTGATCCTGCTCCCAGACCTCGAGCGCGCCGGTCGTCGTCGGGTCCATCGTGCCCGCCGCGAGCGAGGGCGCATCGCGGTAGGCCGGCCGCAGCCAGCCGTGGGGCAGCGCGTACGCACGCTCGGCTGCCAGACCGGTGGTGAGCGGCACGTTGAGGTTGACTCCGGAGAAGCTCTCGAGTTTGTAGGGAAGGTAGTTGAGCCGGGCGAGTGCCTCCTGCAGCGCCTTCGTCGAGGGGCAGGCGACGCTGAACTTGACGCTGTGGCTGGTGGCGAGTGTTGCATCGCCGCTCGCGCGGGTCGCGGCGGGAATGCTCAGCACGTAGCTGCCACACGGGGCGAACGACGATGCCGGCGTGAAGGTCTCGTTGTCGGCCCACGTCGTCCACTTGCCGGCAATCGCCGGCTTCAGCGTCGGCGTCGGGCCCGACGGATCGGCGGGACCGCTGAGCTTGATGGTGATGTCCTCGACACCGGAGCTGAGCGTGCTCGGCGGCAGGCCCTTGATCCGCGTCGCCGGCCCGGTCTGCCCGGTCGCGCCGCTGGTGCCGCTGGCGCCACTGGTGCCGCTGGCGCCACTCGTTCCGCTCGTTCCCGTGCCGCCGCTGGTTCCGGTTGGCGACGTGCTCTGTGCCGCCGCGCCGGCGGCACAGAGGCAGGCGGCTCCAGTAAGGGCCGCCAGCGTAACCGCGAGGTGTCGTCCTTGCGCGCGCAAGCGCTTAATGGTAATCGCAAGCACGGGCGTAATGCGACGCCTGATTCAGTAGTTGCCACGGACCTGTCCGCGGAGTGCTCCCGATGGCGCTCGCTCGCGGCGCGCTTAGCGTAGGAGCGGCCACATGGCACTCAAGCAATCATCAACTGCACCGCCCCTCGCGGCGGAGGGGATCAGCATTCGCGTCGTGCTGCCCGATGACCGGCGGGCCCTGAGCGATTTTCGCCTCGCCGTGACGCCCGATGCGCGACCGCTGCGCTTCTTCAGTGATGCCAGCGCCAGCCGTCTGAACGGGTACCTGCAGACGCCGAGCGACGGCGTCGACCACTTCGGAGTACTCGCGCAAACGTCCGACGGGCGGATCGTCGCTCATGCCGCCTACATCCGTCTTTACGGTCCGCGCGCCGAGCTCGAGCTCGAGCTCGGCGACAACACCGACCGCATCGCGCTCGCGACAGCGCTCGTGCGGGAGCTCGCCCGCGTCGCCCGCAGTCGCGGCATCCGGCGCTTCGTGACCGCCGGGCCGGCAAGCAACACGGACGTCGTCGCACAGTTCCGCGAGGGCGTCGAGTCGCCGCACCCTAACGCCGACGGCTGGTCGGTGATCGAGTTCCCGACGGCGCCGGCGCGTGAGGCGGCGGAGGGCGCCGACCCACTGGCGAGCGCCGGCGCGACCACGCCCGCCTAAGCCTCACCAGCTGGTGCTTTCGGGCAGGACCTGCTCGCCGAGCATCTCGAGCACCGCCAGCGGCTCGGTCCCGCGAATCGACGCGTAGGCGACGGTGAAGCCTGTCTCATGCAGGCCGCGGAGCTGCTCGAGCACCGCGCCAGCCTCGCTCTCATCGCTGAGGCCAATCGTCGTCGTCTTCTCGATCTCCTCGTAGTTGCGGCCTTCGCGCTCGCAGTGCTCGCGCAGCACCGCGAGCTTGTGCGGCGCCTCGGGCGTGGCGAAGATGTTGCAGGCGTCGGCGTACCTGGCGACCAGCCGCAGCGTCTTGCGCTCACCGACACCGCCGATCATGATCGGTGGGCGCGGTCGCGTGACGCTCTGCGGCGAGCTGAGCGTGCGGCCGAGCCGGTAATGCGCGCCGTCGTAGGGCTGCTCGTCCGATGACCACATCTGCAGGCAGATCTGCAGCGTCTCCTCGAGCCGCTCGAAACGCTCGGCGATCGGCGGAAACGGCAGGCCGAGGCCATGCGCCTCTTCCTCGTTCCACGCCGCGCCGATCCCGAGCGCCGCGCGGCCCCCGGACAGCACATCGAGTGTCGTGATCATCTTTGCCAGCAGACCGGGCTCGCGATAGACGACGCCCGTGACGAGCGTGTGGAGTTGCACGCGCTCGGTGTGCGCGGCGAGAAACCCAAGCGTCGTATAGGCCTCGAGCATCTCGTGCTCAGGCGGGCCGAGCACCTGGATCTGCCAGACATGGTCCATCACCGTCAGGCGCGCCACGCCGGCGCTCTCGGCGCTCCGCGCGAGCTGTGAGAGCCGCGGGGCGAGCTCTGCATTGCCGCCGGCCCAGGTGAAATCGGCTACGTGTAGTCCAAGGTCCACAGCGCCATCCCTTTCGTTTGCGTGGCGTCGGTCCAGCGTCGGCGAGCCTCGCTGGGGGGCGTTTGCGCCCCCCTGACAATTTATCTTTCGTCTAACTTCCGTTGAGCGGGCAACAACCTCGATGGTGTCCACTTCATCCATGCCTACTCCCCGAGCATTCCGAACCAGCCCTATCCGCGGAGCCCTCGTCGCTCTGCTTGCGGTGGTCGTCGGCGTTGTCGCCGGCCACTACATCTGGACCAACACGAAGACGCTGAAGTCAACTGCGACCGCGAACCGCTTCGGGGCGTTCCACGTCTCGCATTCGGGCGGGGGCTACTCGTTCAGCTACGGCGGCTCGGTCCCCGGCCTACCGAGCAGCGGCTCCGGCGGCGCCTCCAGCAACGGTGGCTCGTCCTCCTCGACGAGCAACGTCTCAAGCGCGATCACCGGCAAGGTGGACCCTGGACTCGTCGACATCAACACAAACCTGGGCTACCAGGACGGCGCTGCCGCCGGGACCGGCATGGTCGTCAGCTCGTCGGGCGAGATCATCACGAACAACCACGTGATCGTCGGCGCGACAACGATCAGCGCAACAGACCTCGGCAACGGCAAGACCTATACCGCCCACGTCGTCGGCTACGACTACGGCCACGACGTTGCCGTGCTCCAGCTGGTCGACGCCTCCGGGCTGAAGACCGTCAGCTTCGGCGACTCCTCGTCGCTCAAGGTCGGCCAGAGCATCGACACGATCGGCAACGCCGGCGGAACCGGCGGCACGCCGAGCGCGGCAACCGGCCAGATCAGCGCGCTCAACCAGTCGCTCACCGCGGGCGACGATCTCGACGGCTCCTCCGAGCACCTCACGGGCATGGTCAAGCTGAACGGTGACCTCGAGCCCGGCGATTCCGGGGGCCCGCTCGTCAACAGCTCGGGCGATGTCGTCGGTATGGACACGGCCGCGCTCTCGAGCTACGAGTTCGGATCCTCCTCGGGACAAGGCTTCGCAATCCCGATCGATGCGGTCAAGACGATCGCCAGCGAGATCGTCGCCGGTCAATCCGGCGACACGCTGCACATCGGCGCCACCCCCTTCCTCGGGGTGGACATCGAGAGCTCAACCTCCGGCAGCTCGGCGACCGGCGTCGAGGTGCAGGAGGCGATCGCGGGCGAGCCCGCAGCCGCCGCCGGCCTCGCACCCGATGACGTCATCACCGCGATCGACGGGACCTCGGTGAGCTCGCCGAGCGCGCTGACCGACCAGATCCTCCAGCACCAGCCGGGCGACACCATCCAGATCAGCTACCAGACCACGTCCGGATCACGGCACACCGCGTCGATCACGCTCGCAAGCGGGCCGCCGCAGTAGCCGTATCCCTCGAGCCTCGCCCGCACGCACCCAGAAGCCCCGCGTCTCGCGGGGCTTCTGTGCGAGCGGCCACCTCACGCCGCCGCGACGCTCAGCGACCGTCTGACTTACGGCCGCGCTGCCAGCGACGATAGAGGCGGCGCACGAGTCCGAACAGTAGGAACATCGGCGGAGCTTATGAGCCCGCAGGGACGCTCGCTACCGCGCGCAGGTGTGCGATAGCTGCCGTGCGGCTGGCGACACCGAGCTTCGAGTAGACGTGCTCCAGGTGCTTTGCGATCGTGCGCTCGCTCAATGCGAGCTCGATCGCGATCTGCGTGTTAGTCAAACCGAGTGCGACCAACCTCATCACCTCCGCCTCGCGTCGCGTCAGTCCGGCGTCACGCGCTGCCCGTGCGGCCGTCTCCCGCGGTCGCTCGAGAACGATCGCGTCGAAGCCGTCGACTGCCCCCCGTACGAGGCGGGCGACCGTGCCGTCGAGATTCAGCGGTTGGGGGGCGAGCGGCGGCTCGCGAGCACCACGACGCTGCTCCTCGCTCCAGCTTTCGAGCGGCTCAGGCAACCGGTCCGGCCGATCTGCCGGCGACAGCCGGCGGAGCATCGCCCTGGCGGCCGCGGTGGTGAACTGAATCCGACCATCTGGAAGCAGCACGATGATCGCCTGTGCCTGCGACTCGACGGCCCGGCCGAGAGCAGACAGAGTCCTGCTCATCACCTCCTGCACAGCGACACGCTGATATGCCTGCGCGAGGATCGGCCGCGCCAGCTCGAGGACACCGCGGTCTCGCTCGCTGAAGTCGCCACCGCTGCGGTTCAGTGCGATGCCGACGATGCTTGCCCGCGGCGCCGGGAGGATGCATGCCATCTGGTGCTCGATTCCGAGCGGCCCGTACACGTAGTTGTAAAGGTCGAGTCGGTGCAGCTGACGGCGGCTGACGAAGTCCGAGAACTTCAGGACCCGTGTTGGATCGCCAACACCGACGAGCGGGTTCTGGTGCAGGTAGGTGCCGAGCAGCTCCTCGTCACCGTCCATGCGGCAGTCGACCGGGTCGACCGCGCTGATCTGAGCAGCTCGCTCCGAGCGTGACACGACGTTCCACGATCCGATGTCGTATGCGACCAGCCGTTTCACCTGCGAGAGCAGGCGCGAACGAAACTGCTGCATATCCTCGACCGCGCCGAGCTCGCAGGCCACGTCGACGACGGTACGTAGGTCGGTGGCGCTGAGCCTGCTCATCCCCTAAATCCCCCGCGACTATACGCAGAATTGCGTATTGACCGTCAGCGTTGCGGACCTAGACTCCGGCTCGTCGCCAGGAGGACGGCGAATTGTGCGCGGGCCGGCGGGGACCGGCCATCGACCGATGTCGAACGCCTGAGTTCGTCCAGACCGCGGCGATGGCGCGAGCAGGGGCTCGTGCCCCCTTTTGCAGACCACACAGGGAGACACGCATGAAGCGATTCACACTGCTGGCCGCAGGGCTGACACTCGTCGCTGCCACCTCCGGACTCGCACTGCTCACAGGATCGTCGATCGCCGCCAGCTCGCTGCCCACGCTGACGCTCGGCGTGACGAAGAACAAGGTTGTAGTCGGCGGCTCGAAGGTGTCCGGTGCCGTGAACGTCGTCACCACTGTCACGGGCGAGGCAAGCGATGCGCCGGGGCTGATCCTGCTTAAGCCTGGCGTGACGGCCGCCCAACTCGGCAAGGTGGTCGGCTCGCTCGGCGAGGAAACTCCACTCGACGCGATCGATCCTTACGCGACGATCGTCTTCGATAGTGAGACCGTTGCCAAGGGTAAGCCGGGGAGCGCCCAGGTCGTGCTGGCGCCCGGCAACTACGTCGCGGTCAACAACGGGAACGGCTTCACCCCGTTCACCGTCACGAAGTCGCCCGCCCCTGCCAGCCTGCCGGCACCGGGAGCGACAGTCACGGCGATCGATTTCGCCTACCGCGGCGCGAGCACGCTGCACGACGGTGAGCTCGTGCGCTTCGAGAACGATGGATACCTGGTCCATATGGTCCTCTACGGCGAGCTCAAGAGCCCCGCCGACGCCAAGCCGGCCGAGGCATTGCTGCTCGCGGGCAAATTGAACGGGGCTGGAGCGAAATACACCGTCGCCCACGGCGAGTTCGCCGGCCCGCTCTCACACGGCGCGATGCAACAGGAGGTCATCACCCAGCCACCCGGCACCTACGTGATCCTCTGCGGGATGAACGCCGAGGATGGGCGCGATCACTACCAGCTCGGGATGTTCCGCACGATCACGATCGTCAAGTAGGAGGCATGGCGGGTCGATCGCCCGGCGCCCGACCGACCCGCCGATCGCCTCCGATCTTGCGCTGAGGCCACAGAGGCCCTTGAGCGCAGAGGCCGGCCGCCGGCACGGATTCCCTGTGGCGGCGGCGACCCGGATTCGTTCTGCCCGTTCGCGGGCAGTAGACGGTTGTCTGGATCCACAACACGTCTCGGGGGTCGCTTGATGAACACCAACGATGAAGCCGACTCGGCCTTCGGCAACCGGGCGCCGTTCTCGGTCGGCGTCGAGGAGGAACTCTTCCTCGTCGACCCGCTGACCGGGCAGCAGACGAACTCCGCCGCGGCGATGCATGAGCGCCTCGGTCCGATCGATCCGGCCGACGGTAGCGTGGAGGCAGAGCTTCACGCTTGCATGGCCGAGACGATCACCGGCATCTGCGAAAGCGCCGGCGAGGCCGGCGCGAAGCTGGCACGGCTTCGGCGAGCGGTGAGCGCAACCGGCGCCGGCATGCTCGGTGCGGGGACGCACCCGTCAGCGGCGGAAGGCGAGGGAGAGATCACCGACAAGGCACGCTACGAGCGGATCCGCGAGCTGCTCGGCGATGCCGTTGCGACGCCGGTGAGCGGGCTGCACATACACGTCGGCATGCCCGATGCCGAGACGGCGATCCGCGCGTTCAACGGCCTACGTGCTCACCTCCCCCTGCTGCAGGCCCTTGCAGCGAACTCACCGTTTCGCCACGGACGCGACACCGGGCTCGCCTCGGCGCGCGAGGTCACGATCCGCGGCTGGCCCCGCTCCGGCGTTCCGCGAGCAATGCGCGACTACGACGACTTCCGCTCCGCTACACGACGGCTGTCCCGTGCCGCCGACGTCCCCGACTACACCTGGTTCTGGTGGAAGCTGCGCCCCCACCCCAAGCTTGGCACCGTCGAGGTGCGCGCGCTGGATGCCCAGACCTCGCTCGACGACACGACCGCGCTGGTCGCGCTCACGCACTGTCTCGCACGCCACGCGGCGGACTCCGATCCAGCAGACGTACTGCCCCCGGAAATCCTCGAGGAAGCCACCTTCCGTGCCGCGCGCTTCGGTGTCGCAGCCCAATTGCCCGACGCCGAGGGGACGCTGCACCCAGTCCACGAGCTGCTCGAGCGCGCACTCGAAACCGCAGCCACCTACAGCGACGAGCTGCGCTGCGCCACGGAGCTCGAGCGTCTCTCGGCGATGGTCGCCGATGGCGGCGGGGCCACCCGCCAGCGGCGGATCTACGAGATCGCCGGCATGAGCGCCCTCCTGCGCGAGCTGACCGAGCTCAGCTTCGAGAGCGCGAGCGCCTCGTCCTACTGACTCCGCCGTGACGGATAGGAGGGTGTCGACGACTTACTCTGCCGTCGTCATGGCGCTCACGCACGCGTCTGATCCGTGCAACGGATCCCCGCGCCTGCACTCGTGTCCTTGTCTGTCGCGCGCGGCGTCACGGCCGTTTGGCGCCCGCATCGGTCAGGCGCCCGGCAACCCAACGCTGAATCTCGCCGGGGCTCGTCAGGCGCACGATCGGGAGCTCCGGTTGTTGCTCGGCCAAGTCGGCTACCCGCCTGGCGTTCTGTGCGTGCGTACGCCAGGCCCAGCGAACGATGTGCTCTGGGTCACGGAAGATGGTGTGCAGCGGCGGCTCGACGTTTCCGCCCCACAAGTTGGTGTGACGGAGCCGCCGGGAGAGCGTGCGGCGCACGACGCGCGCCATCACCAGCGGCCGTGGCAGATCTAGGAACACGAACAGATCGGCGCGAGCCGCCAATAGCGAACGCGCCTCTGGGTACTGCCACTCCGTCGTCCACAGCTCCTGGGCGCACAGCTCCTGGACGTCGTCAAGAAACTCCGCACGCGCCGTCCACCCGGTGGCGTGGTGCAGGGCGTCGAGCTCCACGTACGGCAGATCGAGGACCGCGGCCACGCGCCTTGCGAGCGTTGACTTCCCGGACCCCGAGGTGCCGGCGATCAACACGCGGGACGGACGGCACGGAAGCTCGTCTTCGAACGCCAGCCAACCCATGACCGCGACGGTAGTGGAGTCGCCGTCGAACGCGTCGGCGTTCATCGAGCGGTCACTCGCAGATCTGTGACCGTGCCCTCGACTTGCGGGCGCGCGGCTCGTCTCTCGGGCTGGTCGATGGTCGAGCGATCCCCTAACGTCTGTGCATGCCCGTGGAGGGTGCGGACGAGCCCGTACTGATCGTGCCCTACGACCCCGCGTGGCCTGGGCGCTTCGACCAGGAGCGTGCTGCGTTGGCCCGGACGATCGGTGAGTGGATTACCGGCGGTATCCACCACGTAGGCAGCACGTCTGTACCGGGCCTCGAATCCAAGCCGGTGATCGACATCCTCGTCGGCGTCCGGGATCTGCATGGCTCTCGTGCCTGCTTCGACCGCCTGTTCGACCTCGGGTACGTGTACGCGCCGTATCGCCGCGAGGAGATGCACTGGTTCTGCAAGCCCGACCCGAGTCGACGCACGCATCACCTGCACCTCGTGCCCGTCGACTCGGCGCGCTTCCGCGAGGAGCTCGCATTCCGCGACTATCTACGCCGCAATCGCGATGTCGCAGAGGAGTACGGCGCGTTGAAGTGTCAGCTGGCTGAGCGACTTAGCGGTGACCGCGAGGCCTACACCGTCGCAAAGGCCGAATTCATTCGTGCGACGGTTGCACGTGCCCTCAACGAACTCGTCTACGACCGTGGTCAACGCGCGGGAATCTCGATCAGCGAGGCGACGTTCGACTCGCACGCGGTTCAGGCAATCCTTACCGAGTGGAACGAGGAGTTGGAGGCCAACCCCGAGTTCTCGCGCCACGGCGGCTCAACCGTCGCCGCTAGCGACTTCGCCTCACCGCACGGCGTGTTCGTGCTCGCAGTCGAAGACGAGGAACCGATCGGCTGCGGCGGGCTACGGCGTCTCGCGCCCGGGACGGGCGAGGTCAAGCGTCTTTACGTGCGCCGAACCGAACGCGGTCGCGGCATCGGGCGGGCCCTGCTCGAGAGCCTGGAAGGGCATGCGGAGGCGCTCGGCCTCAGGCAGGTGCGGCTTGATACCGGCGGGGACGAGGGTGTAGCACTCGCGCTCTTTCGCTCCGCCAACTACCAGCCGATCTCGGATTACAACGGTAACCCCTACGCTCGGTACTGGTTCGAGAAGCAGCTTCTCACGCCATAGCCAACGCGAGGTGAGGATCCAAAGGCGGCGGAGGCGAGCTGCACGAGGCCGCAATCGTCATCGCCGGTCGGAGATCACGAGGCGCAGTGCCCCGTCATAGCTGTCCTGTTCACGCAGGTAGCCGTGCTCGGCATCCCACGCGCCGGACTGCAGCGCCGTTGCGAGGCGATCGACGATGCGCTCTTCCTGGCCCGGCCCAAGCAGCGGCCAGAGCGACTGGGCGCTTCGGACCGCCGGGTCGAGCAGCGCTTCGGGGCGGTTCCAGAATGCCTCGAAGAAACCGTCGATGCAGTCGGCCGGAGTCGGGATCCGCTCGACACGCGCACGCCCGCCAAGCGCTGACACGACCGCGTTGATCGCCGGGAACCGGGGGCGGTCGATAGCGAGACCCTCAGCGAGGAACTCTTGCTGCCACGCCGGCAGCCAGTCCAGGTCGAACGTGAAGACCACGACGGGCCCGCGGGCCACCCGGCGCATCTCGCGCAGCCCAGCCTCGGGCGGCTCCCAGTGGTGGATCGTCACGCACGCCATCGCCGCATCAACGGCGCCATCATCGAACGGCAACGCCTCGGCCCGGGCGGTGATCGCCGGCGCGGCACCAGGCGAGCGCTGAGCGCGCATCGTCGCACTCGGCTCCACCGCGAGGACCCACCGATCACTCGGTTCGTAGGAGCCCGTCCCGGCGCCGACGTTCAGCAACGTCCGCGACTCGCCGAGCGCTGCGTGAATCCGTGCCGCGATTCGAGGGTCCGATCGACGGTGACGGCCGTAGGTCGTCCCGTGCTGCTCATAGTCAACTCGCTGAAAAGTCAACGGCGCCGAGCCTACAACGGCATGGCCACTTGTGCGGAGGCAACGGCGTGAGCCGCCCCTGGTCGCGCCCGCGTGGTGAGAGACCGGTCGTCAGGCCCGCAGATCTGGCCGGAGCTACTGCCAGTCGAGGAGGGCGCCCTGGATCCGCGAAGATCTACCTGGCGAGACAACCCCGACACACGTGGAGGCATCAGTGGAAAGTCTCTATCAGCATGCCGGCGGTGATGAGGGTCTGCATCGGCTCGAGGAGTTGTTCTACGACAAGGTGCTCGCCGATCCGCTGCTCAAGACGGTGTTCATCGAGCGCGTGGCGACCCACGTCGATCATCTGACGTGGTTCACCGGCGAGTCGTTCGGCGGCCCAGATCGGTTCTCGCGCGAACTCGGCTTCCAGTACATCATCGACGTGCATCGACGGCTGAAAATCACCGACGAACAGCGCGACCGGTTCGTCGCGATTTACCTGGAGGCGCTCGACGAGGCTGGGCTGCCCGAGGACGCGCCGTTCCGCGAGGCGGTCCGCTCGCACGTCGAGTTTGGCGCGCAGGTCGCCCAACAAAACTCGTTGGCCGCGAGCGACGAGGAGCTCCACCCGATCCGCAGCGTGCCGCATTGGGACTGGCCGGCGACAACGTCCTGACCCGTTCTTCCTCGCCAGTCCGGCTGCTGCCCTGCGTCTGCGGCGGCCTAGTTGTGGAAGCCCAGAGCGAGACTCGTCAAATGCCGTACTCGCGTCCCGCCTCGTCGCTGAGACGTGCGAGCTCCGCGTCGCTGACGGGCGGCGTTGCGAGCACTTCGCGGGCCCCCGCTGCGAGGTGGTCTTCGACGTACACATCGAACGCGCCCGCCATGGCCCGTCCGGGCACTCCCGGACCCTTCGTCATGCTGGGAATACCGGCATCACTGAGCTGGGCACGGATCATCGCTGCCTCAGGCTCGTTGGCAGCGTACGCGACGGAAACCAGCACTCGCAGGCCATCTTAGTTTCGATCGTGCGCTACCGCACGGCGGCGTACGCGGGATCGTCCAGCAACCCGCGCTCGCGCAGCACCGGCGTCACGCCCTCGCCGAAGGCGTAGGCCTCCTCGACGTGCGGGTACCCGGAGAGGATGAACTCGTCGATCCCGAGCTCGTGGTACTCGGCAATCCGATCCGCCACCTGCTCGTGGCTGCCGACGAGCGCCGTGCCGGCGCCGCCGCGCAGTAGGCCCGGGCCCGCCCAGAGGTTCGGATAGACCTCGAGGTTGTCGCGCTTGCCGCCGTGCAGCGCCTGCATGCGCTGCTGGCCGACGGCCGAGGCGTGCGTCATCTTGCCCTGCGCATCCGCGATCGTCTGATCGTCAGCGTCGGCGAGCAGGGCATCGGCCGCGGCCCAGGCCTGCTCGGCTGTGTCGCGAGCGATCACGTGCAGGCGAATGCCGTGGCGCAGTTCGCGCTCGCGTGCCGTGTCGGCCGCGATCGCGCGGATCTTCTCGAGGTGTGGCTCGATCTGAGGCGGCGGCTCGCCCCAGGTCAGATACACGTCGGCGTGCTTGGCCGCGACCCTCAGCGCCGCGTCGGAGGAACCGCCGAAGTAGATCTCCGGGCGCTCGTCGACGCCGAGCGCCGTGGCGCCGTCGGCCCACAGGTGCTCGCCGTGGAATGTGAACGGCTCGCCGCTCCAGGCGCCGCGAACGATCGTGAGGAACTCGTCGGTGCGGGCGTAGCGCGCCTCCTTGTCGAGATCGTCGCCGAAGCGCCGCTGCTCGACATCGTTGCCGCCGGTGACGATGTTCAGCAGCAGCCGGCCCCTGGTGTGGCGCTGGAATGTCGCGGCCTGCTGGGCGGCGAGCGTTGGCGAGACAGCACCGGGACGGAAGGCGACCAGGAAGCGTAGCCGCTCGGTCTGCTGGCTCAGTGCCGCGCACGTGA